>ENA-ORBV01000596-ORBV01000596.1-microbial-mat-metagenome-genome-assembly--contig:-NODE-596-length-82859-cov-7.115569_pt1 | contig 82859 bp, 78 predicted proteins | sample MGYA00237777_ERZ505514 | MGnify/ENA primary metagenome ERZ505514 (study PRJEB26160, sample SAMN06269048) | microbial mat metagenome | isolation source: Oligotrophic lake microbial mat | place...
TTTTTTTCAAGCAGAAGACGGCATACGAGCTTCGCCTTAGTCTCGTGGGCTCGGAGATGTGTATAAGAGACAGCCTGAAGTAGCGCGCGCAACCGTCAAGCACTGGAGACCGCCGATGCCCTACGTTCTCGCCATCGACCAAGGCACCAGCAGCTCGCGCGCGATCGTCTACGACGCGAGCGGGCACAAGCTCGGTGCCGCGCAGCGCGAGTTCACGCAACACTTCCCGCAACCGGGCTGGGTCGAGCACGACGCCGAGGAGATCTGGCTCACGGTCCTGACCACGATGCGCGAGGCGCTGCACCAAGCCGGCATCGGAGCGGGCGACGTCGTGGCGATCGGCATCACCAACCAGCGCGAGACCGTGCTGCTCTGGGAGCGCGCGACCGGACACCCGCTGCACCGCGCGATCGTCTGGCAGGATCGCCGCACCGCGGCGCGCATCGACCGCTTGCGCGCGGCAGGCCGCGAGAAGCGCATCCAGGCGAAGACCGGCCTGCTGCTCGATCCCTACTTCTCCGCCTCCAAGCTCGAGTGGCTGCTCGACGAGGTGCCCGGAGCACGCGAGCGGGCGCGGCGCGGCGAGCTCGCCGCCGGCACGGTCGACTCCTGGCTGGTCTATCGCTTGACGGGCGGGACGACGCACATCACAGACGTCAGCAACGCCTCGCGCACCATGCTGATGAACATCCACACCGGTGCGTGGGACCCGGCCCTGTGCGAGCTCTTCGACGTGCCGGCAGCCGTGCTGCCGATGATCGGTCCGACCAGCGGACGCCTCGCCGAGACCGAGCGCAGCATCCTCGGCGCCTCGATTCCGGTCTGCAGCATCGTCGGCGATCAGCAAAGCGCGCTCTTCGGCCAGCTCTGCACCAGGCCCGGGCTCGCCAAGAACACCTACGGCACCGGCTGCTTCATGCTGCTGCACACCGGCAAGAAGCCGGTCGCGAGCCGTAACCGGCTCTTGACAACGGTGGCGTGGCAGCGCGGCAACGGTCCGCTCGAGTACGCGCTCGAGGGCAGCGTGTTCATGGCCGGTGCGTCGATCCAGTGGCTGCGCGACGGCCTCGGCATCATCCGCAGCGCGCCGGAAGTGAACGACCTGGCCGCCTCGGTGCCGGACTCCGGCGGCGTGACGCTGGTGCCCGCGTTCACCGGTCTCGGCGCACCCTACTGGGACGCGAGCGCGCGCGGCACCATCGTCGGACTCACGCGTGGCTCGACCGCGGCGCACATCGCGCGCGCGACGCTGGAAGCGATCGCGCTGCAGGTCGCGGACCTGCTCGCCGCCATGCAGGCCGACTCCGGCGGCAAGCTGCGCGAGCTGCGCGTCGACGGCGGAGCCGCCGCGAGCGATCTCCTGATGCAGCTCCAGGCGGATCTGCTCGGCGTGCCGGTGGTGCGTCCAGCGAACCTCGAGACCACGGCGCTGGGCGCGTTCTTCCTCGCCGGGCTGGCCGTCGGCATCTGGCCGAACGTCGAGGCGCTCGCGAGCCAGCTCGAGGTCGAGCGCACGTTCAAGCCGCAGATGCCGAAGCGCGAACGCGAGGCGCGCATCGCGCAGTGGCGGCGTGCGGTGGAACGGTCGCGGGGGTGGGACGTCGCAGCCGTGCCCCGGCGGGCGAAGGCGGGCAAGCGCAGGAGCCGGAGCGCGGCCAGCTCTGCCGCACCGACCAAGCCGAAGAAGAGCGTCGCCAAGGGTCCGAGCGCTGCGCGCGGCGGGCGTCGCTCCTCGCGAAGCTAGTGCTGCCTCGGGCGCGGCGGCCTACAGCAGCGGCTGGAACAGGTAGCAGAAGTTCTCCGCCAGCCGCCGCGCCATCGACCGCTTGCGGTGCGCCTCGAGATCCACCTCCACGCTGTGCGCGAGTTCGCTCGCAATCTGCTCGTTGAGGCGCGCGAGAAACGACGGCTCGACGATCTCAAGCGCGCTCTCGAAGTTCAGGTGCAGGCTGCGGTAGTCGAGGTTCGGCGAGCCCAGCACCGCGTAGCTCTCGTCCACGACCAGCGCCTTGGCGTGCGAGAACGGTGGCCGGCGCTCGAAGATGCGCACCCCGGACTCGAGCAGCGACGTGTACAGCGAGCGCGCCGCGTAGTCGACGTACCAGTGGTTGCCGAGCTGCGGCACGACGAGCCGCGTGTCGACGCCGCGCAGCGCCGCCGAGCGGATCGCCTGCAGGATGGCTTCGTTGGGCACGAAGTACGGCGTCACGATGCGCAGCGTGCGTCCCGCCGCGCCGATCGCGGCGAACAGCAGGTCGGTGAGCGCATGGCCGCCGGAGTACGGCCCCGCCGGGACGACGTTGATCAGGCCTGTGTCGCGCAGCGCCTGGGCGGGGAAGTAGCGCTCGAGCACGAGATCGGACGGCGCCTCGCCGGATGCGAAGCTCCAGTCGGCGACGAACTGGAGCTGCAGCTCGCTCACGGCCGGACCCTCGACCTGCATGTGGTAGTCGCGGATCGCCTCGCCGCCCGAGCGCGCCGACACGTTCAGGTCGCCGATGTTGATGCCGCCGGTGAAGCCGACCCGGCCGTCGATCACGGCCACCTTGCGGTGGTTGCGCAGATTGACCTGGAAGCGGCCGCGCAGCGGGCTCGCGTGCGAGATCGACGCCACCTTGACGCCGGCCCTGCGCGCGGCGCGGAACATGGTGCTGTAGTGCGCGTAGGTCGAGCCGAAGCGGTCGTAGAGCAGGCGTACCGTCAGGCCCTCGCGGGCGCGTGTGGCGAGATGCTCGACCAGCGCGCGGCCGGTCACGTCGCGCGCGATGATGAACGACTGCAGGTGGATCGAGTCGCGCGCCGCGGCGATCGCCCGGTCCAGCGCGGGATAGAGCTCATCGCCGTCGACCAGCAGCTCGACCCGGTTGCCGCCCATGCGCGCCAGCGGCCTTCGTCCACGATTGGTGACGGCGAGGATCTCGACGCCGCGCCCGCTGGGTAGCGGGGCGCCTGCGCGACGCGCGCCCGCCGGATCCGAACGCGGCGGCAGATCGAGCTCGCGCTGGATCGCCCGGCACGCGTTGCGCGCCTCGGCGCCGCGCTCGACCTGATCGATGCCGAAGCACAGGTAGACCAGCGCACCGAGGAACGGGAACGCCCACAGCACCGCGAGCCACAGCACCGCCGAGACCGGGCGGTGCTTGTTGAGCAGGACGTGCAGGCTGAAGGTGATGCCGAGCACCGCGTGCGCGATGCCGGCGATGGTCAGGTCCTGGAGCGCGGGCAGGACCATCGTTTGCTCGTCTCCTTCCGCCCGCGCGAACCGGCCGGTGCCGTCAGCCGCGCTGGCCGAACGCCTTGCGCAGCGCGTCGGCCGCGTGCTGCATCGCGACCTTCCCCTTGGCCAGGATGTCGCCCATGCTGAAGAAGCCGTGGATGACGCCGTCGTAGCGCTTGACGTCGACCGGCACGCCGGCTTCCTTCAGCCGCTTGCCGTAGGACTCGCCCTCGTCGCGCAGCGGATCGTACTCGGCCGTGATGATGGTCGCGGACGGTAGACCGCGGAAGTCGGTCGAGCGCAGCGGCGCCGCGTAGGGATTCGTCGCATCCTCCGGCTTGCCGAGGTAGTGGTTCCAGAACCACTGCATGTCGGCGCGGCTCAGAAAGTAGCCCTCGGCGTTGTCGCGATACGATGCGGTATCGAAGCGCGCGTCGGTCACGGGGTAGACGAGCAGCTGGTGCACCAGGCGCGGCTTGCCCTCGTCGCGTGCCTTGAGCGCAACGCACGCGGTCAGGTTTCCGCCGGCGCTGTCGCCGCCGACCGCGACCCGGCGCGGATCGCCGCCGATGCTGGCGGCGTTGTCCACCGCCCAGGTCGCCGCCGCGTAGCAGTCGTCGAGGGGGACGGGGAACTTGTGCTCGGGTGCGAGCCGGTAGTCGACCGAGATGACGATGCCGCCAATCAGCTTGGCGAGCGTCCGGCAGGTGCCGTCGTGTGTGTCGAGGTCGCCGAGGACCCAGCCGCCACCGTGAAAATAGACCAGGATCGGCAGGCCGGACTCGGTGCTGGCGGCGAAGAGGCGGACCGGAATGTCGCCGTGCGGGCCGGGCAGATTGCGGTTCTCGACCCGGGGCAGCTCCTCGACCGAGGTGCGCAGCGAGGTCAGATTGCGCATGTTGGCACGCGCCTCTTCTACCGACAGCGAGGTGAGCGACGGCGCGCCGGGTGCGGATAGCATGTTGATGAGCATCTGGACGTCGTCGTCGAGTGGCATTGATCCTCCGTGCCTTGAGCGAAGCCCCGACTATATGGTCGGGGACGGCTTGCCCTGTCAATTCACGGACGAACTTCGCGTGCCGCCCCCGACGGCCCCCCCGCGCGCGTTCCAGCGGCTCCCCCGGGAGTCGAACCCGGCACGGATGGTTTTGCAGACCTCCGCCATCCCGGATGGTAGGAACCTCGCGCGCACGCTCCTCAGGCCCTGCGGTGAATCAGGCGCGGGGTGCTTGCACGCGTGCGCGCGCTGCGGCACGGAGCTCTTCGCGGTGCGCCGGGTCGGCGAGCGCGATCAGGCACTCGGCGCGCTCGCGGGCGCTCCTGCCGAACAGGTTCGCGATGCCGTGCTCGGTGGCGACCCAGTGCACCTGATGGCGCGGCGTGGTCACGATCGAGCCCGGCGGCAGCTCGGCGACGATGCGCGCGCGGCGCTCGCCGTGCACCATGGCGGTCGCGTGCAAGCAGAGAATCGAGGTACCGCCGTCCGCCTCGCGCGCGCCGGTGACGAACGACTCGTGTCCGCCGACGCCCGAGTGCTGGCGTCCCGCGACGGTGTCCGCCACCACCTGCCCGGCGAGGTCGACCATGATCGCCGCGTTGACGCTGACCATGCGGCGGTTGCGGCCGATCAGCGCCGGGAGATTCGTCGCCGACACCGGCAGGAAGCGCAGCGCCGGCTCGCGCGCCGCCCAGTCGTAGAGCGCGCGCGAGCCGAGCGCAAAGGTACAGACACTGAAGCCGTCGTGGAGGCCCTTGCGGTTGCTCACCTTGCCGGCGTCGTGCAGCAGCTTGACGCCGTCGACCAGCATCTCGGTGTGGATCCCGAAATCGCCACGCGGGCCGTCGGCGAGGATCCTCGCGATCGCGTTCGGGACCCCGCCGATGCCGAACTGCAGGGTTGCGCCGTCCCGCACGAGCTCGCTCGCGTGCTCCGCGATCAGCCGGTCGCCATCGCCGTGCGCCGGTTCACCTCGGCGATCGCGAGGCGCTCGGGATCGCGCGCCGCCTCGAAGAACGGGACCTCGCTCGCGCCGGCGTGCACGCCGAACGAGAGATAGCCGTCCTCGTCCGGCGGCGCGGTCGCCGAGGCGACGACGCGCGGCCGCGTGCGCCGCGCGATCAGCTCGAGGCCGTGGAAGTCCGAGGTGAGGTGGTCGATCGCGACACCGGCCGCGCGCAGCTCGCGCTCGACGTGGCCGAAGAACTGGCTCACCACGTGCACCCCGGGCCGCTCGAGCAGCGCGAAGCGCTCCTGCAGCAGCGCGCAGAGCAGACGCAGCTCGGTGAAGCGTTCACGTCGCCCGAGCGCGTGCAGCAAGCCCGTCGGTTGCGCGGGTGCGAGCGGCAGCAGGATCTCGTCGCGATCGCGCACCAGGGTGGCGGCTTCGTCCGCGGTGCGCAGGCGGGATCGGTAGGCGTCGTTCACCGCGTCGGCGTCTCCGGGCTCGCCGCGGGAGCCGGCGTCAGGCGTACGGCGATCGAGCGCGAGGTGTCCTGCAGCAGCCCGACCAGTGGTCCGCCCAGCCGTACTTGGCCGCGAGCAGGCCGCGGATGCGCTCGTGGCCCGCTGCCCCGGGCTCGGCCTGGGCGCGAACCCGCACCGGTGCTCCGCCGCGCACCACTTCGGCCTCGGGTCGCGACAGCAGGTCGCGGTAGAACTCGCGCTCGGGGGTGGCGGCCTCGACCCACAGCGCGCCGTCCTGCTCCGCGACCCAGACGCGGGTCTCGCGCGGTGCCCCGGCAGCGTCGCGGGTGCGGAGCACCACGACCTCGTTGCCCTCGAGGGCCGTCAGGGTGATCGCGGCGAAGCCGACCGCGAGCAGGACGAGGCCGGCGAGAATGCTACGCGGGCGCATGATCGGCTGGGCTGGGACTTTTCTCCAAGATCGACCTCGCAGGGCTTCCTACCCTCTGACAGGTAGGATGAACAGTGTCCGGCGCGAGCCCGAGCGAGCGCAGGACGGGAGGAACCCATGGCAGCAAAAGCGATCCCCGAAGGGTACGAGCGCGCGACGCCCTATCTGTGCGTGCAGGGCGCGTCCGATGCGATCGCGTTCTATGTGAAGGCGTTCGGCGCGGTCGAGACGTCGCGTCTGGCGGAGCCCGGCGGCCGCATCGGACACGCCGAGATCAAGATCGGTGACGCACCGCTGATGCTCTCCGACGAGTATCCGGAGGAGGGTGTGCAGAGTCCGGCGACGCTCGGCGGCTCGCCGGTCGCGATCCACCTCTACGTCGCCGACGTCGATGCGCTCGCCGCGCGGGCCGTCGCGGCCGGGGCGAAGCTGACGCGCCCGATCGAGGACCAGTTCTACGGCGACTGCTCGGCCATCCTGCTCGACCCCTTCGGTCACCGCTGGTTCTTCGCGACCCGCAAGGAGGACGTCTCCGTCACCGAGATGCAGCGGCGCTACGGCGCGCTGATGGCCCAGGAGACCAAGTGACCCGGGCGCTCGGCTCCTGTCCCGGCGCCTACGAGGTGGGCAGCGCCTGGCAGGCGGCGAGCACAGCCGTCCGGTCGGGCGGCGGCGGCAGCGCGTAGGCCGCGTTGCGGCGCTTGCCGCGCAGCCAGACGCGCAGCGCGCGCAGCAGCACGCGCGGGTGGCTGAACGCCTGCTCCGGGGTCTCGATCATGTTCATCATGCGCACGAAGGCGCGGTAGACGACGGGGTCGCAGCGAACCGCGACGCCCACACCGTCCTCGAAGAACCTGGTCACCAGGCGCGCGCGCACGCCACTCGGTACGCGGCCTTCCGCCTTGCGCGTCGCGTCGCGGTCGGCAACCAGCGAGGCGCGGTAGAAGGGCTCGATGTCGCGCCGCGCGGCCTGGTCGAGATCGAGCGCCACCGCGCGCAGGTCGCGGCCATGGCGCGCGAGCGCCTCGGCGAGCAACTCGGCATGGACGAAGCCCTGCGAGCAGCCGCGCCCGTAGAGTGGGTTGGTGCAGTAGGCGGCGTCGCCGAGCACGAACAGCCCCTCGGCGAGCGGGCCGCGCTCGTCGACGAAGCGCCGCAGCCGGTTCACCAGACCGCCCATCGCTTGCACCGGATGCGCCGGATCGCCGATCGGCTCGGCCTGCGCGGGATCGACCCAGCGCGCGACCGCTGGCAATGCGTTGGCGACGATCTCGAAGGCCTCGGCGCGCGCCAGGATCTTCATCTCGGGAAATGCCAGCGAGGCGGCGAGCGTGATCGAGAACGTCCGGTCGTCGGCCGGGAAGATCGCGTACTTGATCCAGTTGTAGTCGGCAGCACCGGGGTGGACTCCGGGCTCGGGCTCTACCGCGCCAGGACGGAGCTTGTAGAAGCGCGTGTAGTAGACGATGCCCGACGGCTCGGTGGTCTCCTCGGGAGTGCGCGCCCCCGCGGCGGCGAGCCACTTCGGCACCTGCGATTGACGGCCGCTCGCGTCGACGACGAGATCCGCGCGCAGGTCGCGCTGCTGGTCGCCCTCGCGGATCGACACGCCGGTCACGCGCGGCGGATCGCCGGGCTCGGTGAGCAGCCCGGTGACGGTCGCGCCGCCGAGCAGCGCCACGCCCTCGCGCGCCAGCACGTGGCGGCGCACCACCCACTCGAGCGTCGTGCGGCGGCAGCCGAGGATCACCAGGTCCTCGTCACCGGGCTCGGGCACCAGGCCCTGCATCGTCCTGGGGGGCACCTCGAGCATCTTGAGCTCGCGCGCGCCCGCGGCGAGCAGGTCGGCGAGCAGCTCGGGGTGGCGGTCGCGCAGCAGATTGCGCAGCCGGCCGAGGAAGACGTGGCTGTGCCGCACCTGCGAGGCGCCCTTGCGCTGCCAGCGCGCGAAGGCCTCGCTCGCGGTGTCGGTCGCGGGCTCGGCGTCGCGCTCGAGCAGGGTCACCGCGAGACCGCGCTGCGACAGCACGAGCGCGGTCGCGAGGCCGGTGATGCCGCTGCCGATGACGATGACCGAGGCGCCGGCGATCGGGGTCGCCTGCGGGGTGGTGGGAGGTTGCGTGGTCGAGCTCAAGCGGGACTCCTCTCGGATCGATCAGAAGGGACGGTCTATTTGCGAAAGAACATGTCGAGCGCGATCAGCGCCATCACGACCGCGAACCCCTTGCGTAGCACGGGGCCCGAGATCAGCTGGGCTGACCATCCGCCGAGCCAGCCGCCGCAGAAGAAGCCGACGGCGACCAGGATCGCGATGCGGACGTCGACGTGGCCGTTGTTGTAGTACGAGAGGAACGCCATCACGCCCAGCGGTGGCAGCAGGACGGCCAGCGACGTGCCCTGGGCCGCGTGCTGCGTCATGCCGAAGAAGAAGACCAGCAGCGGCACCATGATGAAGCCGCCGCCGAGCCCGGTGAGACCGCTCAGCGTGCCGCCGATCAAGCCGACCAGGATTCCCAGCATCAGTCCCACCAGTCGAGCGTCTGCCGCATGGCGCGCTCGTAGTCCTCGAATTCCAGTTGACGATAGGCGCCGGCGATCGTGTGCGCGTCCTGGCCAGCGAGGTAGCGCAGGCGGGGCCGGGTGCCGTACTGCCCGGGCTTGATCAGCACGACCCGCACGCCGAGGGGCTGCACCTCGTAGTGCAGTGCCTCGGAGATCGCCTCCAGGGAATGCTTGCTCGCGGCGTAGAGTCCGCCGTACGGCCGGGCCACGATGCCAGGCGATCGACGACACGTTGACGATGGTTCCGCGACCCTGCTCGCGCATTGCCGGCAGCACGGTGCGGATCGTGCGCAGCACGCCGAAGACGTTGGTGTCGAACAGACGGCGGACGTCGTCCTCGGACGCGTCCTCGATCGAGGAGCGCAGCAGCCGGTGATCAGAACGTTGGCCATCGGGGAGTCTCCGCGGGTGGGGGCGCACCTCGGCACCGCCGGATGGACATAATTGGCGTCCGACGCGACGGCAACGCGGCCCCCGGCCGGATCAGCCAGTGGCGGACACGCCGTCCTCGGCGGCGCGGTGCGGCGGCGTGGCGGCGGATGTGCCAGCCAGCCGCCAGCGCTCGAGGGCGGCGCGGAGCAGCGGCGCGCGCACCGGCTTGGCCAGATAGTCGTCCATACCGGCGGCGAGACAGCGCTCGCGGTCGTTGTCCATGGCGTGCGCCGTCATCGCGACGATCGGGGTGTGCCTCCGGCCGGCTTCGCGCCGGCGGATCTCGCGGGTCGCCTCGAAGCCGTCCATGTCGGGCATCTCGCAGTCCATCAGGATCAGATCGACCTGGCTCCGGCCGAGCGCGGCCAGCGCCTCGACGCCGTTGGCCGCGGTCTGGACCTTGCAGCCGAGACGGTCGAGCAGCATGACCGCGAGCTTGGTATTGACGGCATTGTCCTCGGCGACGAGCACGCGGAAGCCGTCGAGCGGCAGGGTGCGCAACGTCTCGCGCAGCTCCGTCGCCCGCGTGTCGACCGGGGTGCGCTGCAGGGCCGCCTGAACGGCATGGCGCAGGGTCGCGTGCCGTACGGGACGCGTCACCGAATGTGCTTCGAGCCGTTGCAGCATGGCGGCGGGCAGGCGCTGGCCCAGACGCGGCAGGAGGACGATGCCGAGCCGCGCGGCCCGAGCCCGGGCGCGCAACGTGCCGGCGAGCTCGAGGGTGGTGTCCGGCGTGCCCGCGACCACGAGCAGCGCGAGCAGCCGCGCATCCTCGGCCGCCGACGCGAGCCACGCTTCGGCGCGTCCCTGGCCGTCGGCCGCGACCACGCTCGCGCCCCACGCCTCGAGCTGCTCTGCGAGCACCCGGCGCAGCTCCGCGTTCTCCGCCGCGATCAGCACCTGGATGCCACGCAGGTCCTCGGCGGGCGCGGGCTCGTCCGCCGCCGACAGGCTGGCCGTGAACCAGAACGTGCTGCCGCCGCCCGGCGTGTCGGTGAAGCCGATCGTGCCGCCCATCAGCTCGACCAGGCGCTTCGAGATCGCGAGCCCGAGACCGGTGCCGCCGTGCTTGCGGCTGGAGGCGCCGACCTGAGAGAACGGCTGGAAGAGGCGCCGGGCATCGTCCGCGGAGATGCCCTCGCCGGTGTCGCGGACCTCGGTGCGCAGGAGCAAGCCGTGCTCCGTGTGCTCGGCGACCTCGACGGCGATCACGATCGTGCCCTGCGCGGTGAACTTGGCCGCGTTGCTGAGCAGGTTGAGGACGACCTGCCGGAACCGCCCGACGTCGCCGGTCACCTGTTGCGGGACTTTCGGATCGACGGCGACCACGACCTCGACGCCCTTGGCGTGCGGTTTCTCCGCGAGCAGCTCGACGATCTCCTCGACCGCGGTACGGATCTCGAAGCGCGAGCTCTCGATCTGGATCTTGCCGGCCTCGATCTTCGACAGGTCGAGGATGTCGTTGAGCAGCGCCAGCAGCGCCTCGCCCGAGCCGCGGACGGTTTGCGCGAGATCGCGCTGCTCGGAGGTCAGATCGGTGTCGAGCAGGATGTCGGTCATGCCGATCACGCCGTTCATGGGCGTGCGGATCTCGTGGCTCATCATGGCGAGGAACTCGCTCTTCGCGCGCGACGCCGCGTCCGCCGCGTCGCGTGCGCGCTCGAGCTCGGTCGCTTGCCGCTCCAGCAGGGTCGCCTGCGCTTGACCGCGGTCACGCGCTTCCTCCAGGTCGTGCACGTGACTGCGCAGCTCGGCCTCGGTCGCGCGCCGCCGTGCGACCTCGACCCGGCTCATCGCGACCACGCCGGCGCTCGCGGCGACGATGGCGATCGCGAGTGCGGCGAAGAGCAGCGCGCCGAGCCGGCGCCGCACGATCGCATCGACCCAGGTCCCGGCCGGGTAGTCGACGCCGACCGCACCCTCGACCCGACCGGACGCGTCGTACAGCGGCGCGTACGCGGCGACCCAGGTGCCCCAGCGGTCGGTGTCCGGAACGTCCTCGATCGTGGGCTCGCCGTCGAGTGCGCGCTGCATCTGCGCGCTCGCCTCCTCGTAGACCTCGTACAATGGCGTTCGCTGCTCGCGCTCCTCGTCGTAGGTGCGGTCGCCGTCGTAATCCGTTTCGGAGTCGACGACGAACGCGATGGCACCGCTGGGCAGGCGGCGGAAGGTGTAGATGTCGGCAACGTTGGGGTTGACTGCCAGCCAGCTCTTCTGGGCCTCGATCATGCGCAGGTAGGCTGGGTCGTCCGGGGCCGTCCGCGGTCCGAGGTTGGCGTGGCCGAACTGCTCGAGCTCGTGGGCGTAGGTCGGCGCGAAGCCGCTCAGCATCGAGAGGATCCTGGTGCGCTCGCGGCCGCCCTCACGCTCGGCCAGGAGCATGCCACCGACCATGACCAGCAGCACCGTCGCCCACGCCCCCGCGGCCAGGGCGGCCCCATGGCGGAGCGCAAGCCAACGATGCAGCAGCAGCATCGCCCCCAGGGTCGCCAACAGGAAACCGAGCGCGTCGAGCCGCCAGAGTAGAGCCGTATCCATCATCGAAGCAGAGTCCGCCGCACTCCCGATATCGGCCGGCCGCTGATCGGACGTGAGTGGGTGGAGCGTTCGCCATGCGCCCTCACGTCGTACCGCGTCCGGGCCGACGAATCTCGCAGGGGGAGTGGCCGGATGGCAGGACGAAACCGCGGAGTGAGCCTGATCGTCGCAGCGCTGCTGCTCGCGTCGGCGTCACGCGCGCGGGCGCAGACCGAGGAGCAGCTCGAGCGCATCCGCAAGTGGAACCCCAAGATCGGGGAGATCCAGAAACCCGGGGAGATCCAGAAACCCGGGGAGATCCAGAAGGCGGGCGAGATCCAGGTGCCGCGCGGCATCCAGGCGGTGCGCGTGGTCGAGACCGAGCGCTGCGAGCGCCGGCTGTCGCTGGTCGCCGACGCGCTGTTCGCGTTCGATCAGTGGACGCTCACGCCGGAGGCCGAGGAGACCCTGATCGTCGTCGTTCCGGAGATCGAGAAGGCCGGCAAGCACCCGGTGTCGATCGAGGGCCACACCGACGCCAAGGGCACCGACGAGCACAACCGGACGCTCAGCGAGAAGCGCGCTGCGACCGTCAAGCAGTGGCTGGTCGCGCGCGGCGCGGTGCCCGCCGGGTCACGCGTGGTTCCCTACGGCGAGTCGAGGCCGATCGCGCCCAACCAGAAGCCCGACGGCGCGGACGACCCGGAGGGCCGGCAGGAGAACCGCCGCGTCGAGGTGGTGATCGACACCTGCGGCTGAGTCCCATCTCCGCCGGCTTCTGGTAGAACGATCCATGCTCCAGACGATCGCGCGCTTTCGTCCGAAGCCCGGACGCCTCGTGCTCCCCGACGTCTGCTGCGACGTGCTCTGCATCGACGGTCGCGTGCTCGTGTCGGGTCCGCTCACCCGCGCGATCCCGTCGGCGCACGTCGGCGAAGAGGTGGTCCTGCTGCGCATCGACCCGCTCGCCGCGCGGCAGCTGCTGCGCGTGCCGCTGGCGGAGCTGACCGATCGCGTGTTGCCGCGGCGTGCGCACGCGCTCGCCGTCGCGGTGCGCGACGGTGGCGCCTGGGGCCTGCAAGCCTTCCACAACATGATCCCGTTCACGCCACCGACGTGAGCGGCGTCCTCAGTCGCTCGGGCGCTCGGGTGCTTCGCCTTCGGTGGTGAGCGGCTGGAAGGACCCTGCGGGTGCCGCGTCAGGCTCAGCGCGTCGCAGCGCGGCGATCCCTCAGCTCACCAGTGCCGCGAAGTTGTCGCGCATGATGCGACGGACGTCGCCATCAGGCAGACCCTCGAGCTCGTCGGCGAACTCGAGCGGCCACAGCAGCCCCTCCGGGTGCGGATAGTCCGAACCGTTGAGCACGTGGCCGGCGCCGATCAGGCGCGCGAGGCCGACGAGGTCGTCCTCGTAGAACGGCGACACCCAGACGTTGGCGCCGAAGGTCTCGCTGGGCTTCATCGGCGGCGTGCCGAAGCGCCACATGTCCTTGCTGAAGAGCCGCGCCAGGTGGTCGAGCTTCCACAACAGCGGCTCGACCCAGCGCGAGCCGTACTCGACGCTCAGCACGCGCAGCTTCGGGAAACGGCCGAACAGGTTGTCGGCGATCAGCGCGGTCATGGTGTCGGCGATCGGACGATCGGTGAAGGACAACGCGTACTCCATCATCGAGTGGCGGTGCGACGGCGGGTGCGGGCGGAGACCCCACGGCACGTTGTACATCTCGCTGAAGGGCGTGCGGCCGATGTGGTAGACGACGTTGATCCCGGCCTCCTCGCAGCGCGCCCAGAACGGGTCGAAGCGCGGGTCGGCCGGCGACGCGCCTGCGTACGGTCCAGCCGTCAAGATCACGAAGCGCGCACCGAGCCCGCGCAGGCGCTCGAGCTCGCGCAGCGCCTCGTCGAGGTCGAGCAGCGACAGCAGCGGCGCACCGTAGATGCGGCCGTCGCCGCCGTAGCCCCAGTCCTCCTCGAGCCAGCGGTTGTAGGCGCGCAGGCTCGGGTAGAGGACGTCGGGCGTCTCGCGCAGCTGGGTCTCGACGCCGACGCCGGTGGTCGGCAACATCAAGCACCTCTCGACGTGCTGCTCGTCGAGCTTGGCGAGCCGCGCCCGGCGATCGGTGAACTCCGGCACGGCGAGCCCGTCGATCGGGCTCAGGCTCGGGCTGCCACCCTCTTCGGTCTCGCCGCGCAGGAAGGCCTTCATGATGCCGGGCCCGCCGATGCTGTCGCCTGCGCCGACGCTGAAGAAGTTGCAGCGCTGGTCGCCGACGTACATCTTCGACGGCCCGCTGCCGCCGCGGTCGATCCACACCGTGCGCTTCACGAAGCGCGACTCGATGTGGCGCGTGAAGCAATCGTCGGGCTCGTAGAAGTGGTTGTCGGCGTCGTTGATCAAGTAGTCCGGTCGGGGCATGGGCGTCGTCCTCTTGCTCAGGTCTCGTGCAGCGCGCGGGCGAACAGCGGGTGCGCCTCGTCGTGCCCCAGCAGTCTCGTCGTTCGGCGCGCGATCTGCCAGCGGCCGTCGCGGCGCTCGAGCTCGAAGCGGTTGAAGCTCAGCCGCCAGAGACCGAACGCCTCGCCGTCGCGCTTGTAGATGCGCGAGTAGGCGGTCGCGACGCCGTGGTCGCCGCTCACCTCGACCACGGCCGGGCCGATGGTGTGCGCGCAATTCGGCAGCAGCGACTGGTGGCGCGGGCCGCGCACCATGTCCGCGACGCCGTCGCGGCCGCGCATGACCAGCGTCGTGTCGACGTCGTAGACCGTGTCGTCGGTGAACAGCGCTGCGGTCGCGCCTGCGTCGCCGGTGTCGACCGCGAAGCCGTAGCTGACGATCAGGCGGTGGATCGCGAGCTCGTCCTCGAGTGCCGCGACGCGGCGCTCGAGCGCGTCCAGGCGGGCGGCCGGAGTGGCCATCTCAGCGCATCTCCGCGCCGGCCGTGACGTTGACGTTCTGCCCGGTGATCGCCGACGCCGCGTCCGAGGCGAGGTAGAGCGAGAGATCCGCGATCTCCTGCGGGTCGATCGCGCGCTGCAGCGGGATGTCGGCGACCAGGGCCGCGCGGATCTCGTCGGGGGAACGGCTTCCCTCGCTCGCGGTGCGGCGGATCCAGGCGTCGACCAGTTCGCCGGCAACGAGTCCGATCACCAGCGTGTTGACGCGGATGCCGAGCGCGCCGACCTCGAGCGCGAGCGTCTGCGCGAGCGGGATCAGGCCCATCTTCGCGACCGCGTAGTGCGCCTTGCGCGCGCGCACCCGCTTCGCCGCCGCCGAGGAGAAGAACTGGATGTTGCCGGCGCGGGCCGGGATCATGGCTTGACGAAGCGCTTCTCGCGCCAGCAGCATCGGTCCGGTCACGTTGACGGCGATGGTGTGGTTCCAGTTCTCGAGCGTCATCTCCGAAACGCTCTGGTCGGTGCCGGGCAGGCCCGCGTTGTTGAGCAGGATGTCGAGCCGGCCGAAGCGCTCGAGCGTGCGCTCGACGAGGGCCACGCAGTCCTGCTCGCGGCTCACGTCGGCGCTGCGGACGAGGCAGGTCGCGCCGCCCGCGCGCACCGCGACCGCGGTCTCCTCGAGCAGCGCTTCCCGCCGTCCGGCGAGCACGAGCGTGGCGCCCTCACGTGCGTAGGACAGCGCGAGCACCCGGCCGATCCCGGTGCCGGCACCGGTCACCAGCACGACGCGGCCTGAGAATCGTTGGTCCGCCATCTGGCGCCGTTCTGGCGCGACTGCCGGGGCGACCGCAAGCCCGGGCTTCCGCGACCCCAGCGCGGCGTGCGATGCAGCAGGTCCACGTCGCCGGCACGGCCCGGATTCGTCAGGGGAGGAGAGAGCACACGCGATGAGCACCGAGGAGCGTCCCCTCGTCGTCGACGCCGACGTGCGCACGCAGGTAGCACTCTGTCGTGCCTACAACGACTGGCTCGCCGACTACTGCACGGTGGCGAAGGATCGCCTGGTCGGGGCCGCGGGCCGGCCGATCCATCACCCGTCGTACGCCCGCTTCTGGGAGTGTGCCGCCGAGTTCGACGTTGCGATCACGGTGCACGAGGGGTGTCCGACAATCTGCCGACGCTAGGCAAGGACCGCTTCGAGAACGTCGCCATCCAGCACGGATTACCCACATCCCGACGCCCACTTCCCGAACTCGGTGGGCAAGACTCTCGCGGCCATGCGCCCCCTGTCCGCGACCTCGCGGGCGCGGATCTTGGCCGGGAATGCGGCCCGGCTCTACGCCATCGAGCTCCCCGTCCGCGCCCCTTCAATTGTGGCCAAATAACTGTAAAGACGCAGGTGGCAGGCGAAGAACTGGTGGCGCGGCACCGAGCGCTACCCGTACGTGCTGATGCTGGAGCCGCTGCACACCTGCAACCTCGCCTGCCTGGGCTGCTCGCCCGAGCGCTACAGCGGCGACCTGAAAGACCGCATGAGCCTCGAGCAGTGCTTGAAGGCGGTCGACGACTGCGGCGCGCCGGTGGTGTCGATCTGCGGCGGCGAGCCGACGATCTACCCCGAGCTGCCCGAGCTGATCGACGCCATCATCGCGCGCAGGAAGCACATCTACCTGTGTACCAACGGGCTCCTGCTCGACCGCTTCTTCAAGAAGGGCAAGCCGCACAAGCGCCTGTCGATCAACGTCCACCTCGACGGCATGAAGAAGACGCACGACTTCGTCACCGACCGCGCGGGCGTGTTCGACAAGGCGATCGAGATGATCAAGGAGGGCAAGCGCCGCGGCTACTCCGTGTGCACCAACACGACGGTGTATCGGGAGACGTCGCTGGAGGAGCTCGAGGAGATGTGCGCCTTCCTCGACGGGATCGGCATCGACGGCATGCTGCTCTCGCCGGGCTACCACTACGCCAAGCTCGACGACGAGCATTTCCTCGTCCAGCAGGAGACGCAGCGCCAGTTCGAGCGCGTGCTCGAACTGGCGAAGAAGTACCAGATCAACTCGACGCCGCTGTTCCTCGAGTTCGCCGCCGGCAAGCGCGACTACCCGTGCACGCCGTGGGGCACGCCGAACTACACGCCGAAGGGCTGGAAGGGTCCCTGCTACGTGATCGAGGAACAGTACCACGACAGCTTCGAGTCGTTCATGAAGGGCAACGACTGGAAGTACTGGGAGTCGCGCAAGGACGCGCGCTGCCGCGACTGCGCCATGCACTCGGGCTTCGAGCCGTCGGTGGTGCGCAAGCTGGGCGACAACCCGCGCGATCTGTGGACGATGATGCGCTGGCAGTTCGCGGTGTGACGCCCGGCCGAATTTCGCGGTGGTGACTGTAGTGCGGGCGGGGACGGGTGCGCCGTGCCCTGCGCAAATCCTTTGTGGTCGCGTTCAGAGAACTCTGCTTGATGATGCGCGACCTTGCAGGCGACGAAGATGGTTGCATCAGCCCCTCTGTGACCAACGAGCGCCCGGCGAGTGCGCGCCGATGGCGGGCAGCGCCGACGGCTGCGACCCGAGCTGAGCTGATCCGGGGGCCGCCGAGACTCCGAGGCGAGAGCGGTCTGAGGATGATGGCACAGCGCGCCTGCCCGGCACGGCACCGAAAGCCCGGAGAGTAGCTCACGCCTGACAGATGGCCCTCGAGATCTTGAGCCGTTGAATCCGCCGGTGCGCCCTCAGATCGGCGGTCAGCCAGCAACCGCCCGTGAGGTCTGCGCACGCCGCGTAGATCGAATCGTAGCCTGAGAGCCGGTAGCGGCTCGCAATGCCCGAGGCCTTGGAGATCAGCTCCCGCCCGTTGCCGACTCGCTCCATGCCGAGGTCCTGAAGAGCCTCCAGGTGGCCGCGCAGAGCGGATCCGTCGCTGCGCACCAGCCGAGCCAGGACTGCAAGCATCTCGTTGAAGAACAGCTCTGGCACCACGAAGGCGCTGGGGTCGTCACGGATCCGATCCAGCAGCTCGATGGCTTCGGCTCTTCCGGTCTCGCCCTCGACGAACCACTTGATGGCGACCGACGCGTCGAGCACCTGCGGCGTCACGATCCGCGCAGCTCGCGGAGGAGGTCGAGGGTCGAGACCCCTTTGGGCGCCTTGAGCCCGGCGCCCTTGATGCGATCGACCATTTCCTTGCGCAGACGGTCCGCCTCCGTGTCGACGAAGCGCTTGCGAAACTCCTCGAGGGAGATGATGACGGCGGCCGGCTTGCGGTCCTTCTCGAGCAGGATGGGACCGCCGCTCTTCTGAAGGCGCTGAAGGATTTTTCCTAGCGATTGACGCAGCTGCAGAGCGTTCACCTTTTCCATGACGTCACCATGATACGTGCCTAGGCACATGTCAACGTCGTGTCATGCGTCGCCATGAGGCGCGCGTCGCGACCACGCCGCACCCCTTCCGGCCAGCCGTGCTTCCGTGCTTGGATCGTGCGCGGAGGACGCAACCATGCCCGACCTGCTGTACGAGAAGAGCGGCCACGTCGGCCGCATCACGCTCAACCGCCCCGAGCGCCTGAACGCGATCAGCGTCGAGATGCTCGAGCTGCTGACGCGCGCGCTCGAGGGGCATCTCGGGTGCCCTCGGCGGCGCCGTGACGCACCTGGGCACGCGCCACCTGCCGACCACGGTCCTGTTCGAGATCGACACGCGGGTGATCTGCGCGATCAACGGCGCGGCTGCGGGCTACGGCTTCGACCTGGCGCTTGGCTGCGACATGCGCCTGATGAGCGACGGCGCGAAGCTCCTCGCGCTGGTCCGCTCGGACGACTTCAAGGAGGCTATGGTCGCCTACGCGGAAAGCGGCGGCCGCCGAGCTTCGCGGGCTGCTGACGGCGCACGGAGGAGCTGCTTGACGACGGACGCCGGCACCGCGGTCGCCTGCTTCACCTTCGACAACATGGGCGAGGCGGCGGAGATCGGCGCCGGCACGCTGGACGCGCCACGTCCCGCCGGCACGGAGCCTTCGCTTGCGCTCGGCCAACCACGCCTGCTCGACCTGCTCGACGCGCACTCCGTGCGCGCGACGTTCTTCCTCGAGGGCTGGAACGGCGTGCACCACCCGGAGGCCGTGCGCGAGGTGGTGGCGCGTGGCCACGAGCTCGGCATGCACGGCTGGCTGCACGAGACCTGGCACGAGCTCGATCCGGCGCGCGAGAGGGACCTCGCCGAGCGCGCCACGCGCGCCCTCGAGGAAGCGGCCGGCGTCCGCCCGGTCGGCTTCCGCGCTCCGGGCGGCGCGCGCACCGCCAGCAGCGAAGCCATCCTGGACGGCCTTGGCTATGCCTACGACGCGAGCCTCGGCGACGGCATGCGTCCGGCGCTCCTGCCGGGCGGCCTGGCGCAGGTGCCCTTCGTGTGGCCGGGCGTCGACGGTTTCTTCTACCTGCGGGAATCTCCGGCGGAGCCGGCGGAGGTCCAGTCGCGCTGGCTCGAAGCGCTGGACAAGGCGGCGGCGCGCGGCGGGCTCTTCGTTCTGGTCTGCCACGCCCACATCACCGGCCTCGACGAGCACCGGCTCGCGGCCCTGGGCGCGGTCATGGCCGCGGCCGCGGCGGACCCGCGGATCGCGCTCCGGACCGTGGGCGAGGTCGCGGCGGCGGTGCGGGGCGCGGGCGCCGCCCCGGCGGCAGGGTAAAGATTTGGACTACCGCAGCCCGGGCGCGAACCGCTATGCCTGGCAGCGGTCCACTTCCTGCCTCGACCCCCGCTCCAGAATTCCCGCGAAGGAGTGAAGCCCGTGCACAGCGATCGATCTGCGTGGTCCATGTCCATTCGTGCGCGCGCCCGGCGCGTCGTGACGCTCGCCGTCGTGACGGCGCTCGCTTCGGCCTGCGGGGGCGGCGGAGGTGGTGGTGGAGGGGGCGGCGGCAACGCGACGCCGACACCGCAGCCCGGCAGCAGCGCGACGCCGCGTCCGACGCCGGCGCCGAGTCCGAGCCCGACCCCGAACGGCGAGCTCGCCAAGGTGATCCTGAGCGAGAACGACACCGTCGCAGGTCTCGACGTGGTCGACATCGAGGACGCCGCGCTCAACGACGCCGGCGCGGTGGGCGTGATCATCACCGTGCGTGGTGCGAGCGGCGCGCGGGCGCTGCTGCTCGGCGACACCGCGGGCGAGTTCAGCGCGCTGGTCACGCCGAGCACGCCGCCCGCCGGCGCGGATCTGCAGACGCTCGCGCGCGTTCGCCTCGCCGAGACCGGGGTGGCGATCTTCCAGTCGGGCGAGGGCGCCGACAGCGATCGCCTGTACTTCGCGAGCGACGGCACGGTGCAGCCGCTTGCGGGTGCTGTGCCGGGTGTGGTCACCCCGACCTTCAAGATCCTCGGCGACGTGGTGCTCGGCGGCAGCGGCGTGGTCGGCTTCATCGCCGGCGGCGACCCCTGCAAGATCGACACCTCCGGCGAGAACCCGCGCACGCTTTGCGACCTCCACCTCTTCGTCGGCCTCGACGGAGTCCCGGTCGAAGTCGAGGGCGACGACATCGTCCTCGAGCAGATCAGCCCGACGCAGCCGCAGGTCGCGGTCGCGGATACCGGCGTCGTGTTCTTCTCGGTGCCCGCCTCGGGTCCGGCGCCGGTCCTAGTTCGCTACGCCGACGGCGACCTCGACACCATCCTCGCCGCCAACACCGAGATCGACGACGTCGGACGCCTGGTCCGCCCGCAGGTGGCTGCCGCCAACGCGGACGAGGAGCTGTTCTTGACGACGACGCTGGCGAGCGATCCCGGTCCGAGCCGTCCGACCGTGCTCGGCATCCTCGCCGGCGAGACGTTCACCATCCTCGATCGCGAGCGCGAGGAGGTCGGCGACCAGGTGATCACCGATCTGCGCGCGGTCGGTCTCGACGAGGAGGGCCGCGCGCTCTACGTCGTCCGGATCGGCCAGGCGGACGACAACGAAGCACCGCGCACGTTGCGCCTCGCCGACGGTCTCACCCGGATCGACGTCGCGACCGAGCGCGCGCTGCTGCCGGGCAGCGACAAGACGCTGATCTCGATCGAGTCGCAGCGCATCAACCGGCGTGGCGACGTCGCGTTCATCGCCGAGCTCGGCCGCATCGAGGGGCTGACGACCATCGTCGAGGAGGTCCGGGCGGTGGTCCGTCTGGCCGACGGGACCTACCTGGCGCCGATCTCGAGCGCGCGCCCGGGCAACATCGGGACGCTCTCGAACTTCGAGATCGCGGGCTTCGACGACAACGCGAACCTACTCTTGATCGCGACGCGCACGCCGAGTCAGAGCGTGCTGGTCTTCGCGCCGCCTTCCCAGCCGTAGCGCGCCGTACGGATCAGGCCCGATCCACTCCGGGACGGCGGCGTGCCGGCGCGCGCGCCTTGCGGATTGCTGCCTCGGTCTGGTGGTTCCGATAGCCAGGACACGGCCCCGCAGTCATAAGAGAACGGTAATCTTGCGGTAAGATCTCGTCCGGCGGAGACGTCCCAGACCGTGCAGCTCGCCTTCGGCCCCTTCAGACTCGACCCGGTATCGCAGAGCCTCTGGCGCGACGGTGGGCGCGAGGCGCCGCTCGCCGAGCTGCGCGCGGCCTTCGCGGCGGCGTGCCACGGGCGGCGCCAGGTGCTCTTCGTCACCGGCGAGGCGGGCATCGGCAAGACCACGCTGGTCGACGTCTTCCTGCGCGAGATCGGCGCCGCGCGCCAGGTGTGGATCGCGCGCGGTCAGTGCCCACCGCAGCACGGCGCGGGCGAGGCCTATCTGCCGCTGCTCGAGGCGATCGACGGTCTCTGCCGGCGCGCCGGTGGCGAGGGCTGGATCGCCTAGCTCGCGCGCCGCGCGCCGACCTGGCTGCTGCAGATGCCGGCCTTGATCGAGGAGACCGAGCGCTCCCGGCTGCTCGCCCAGAGCCTCGGTGCCACGCCGCGGCGCATGCTGCGCGAGATGGTCGAAACCCTGGGTGCGCTCGCCGCCGACACGCCGCTGGTCCTGGTCCTCGAGGATCTGCACTGGAGCGACCCGGCGACGCTCGATCTGATCTCGGCGCTGGCGCGGCGGCGTGAGCCGGCCTGCTTGCTGCTGCTGGCGACCTACCGTCCGGCCGAGGTGATCCTGCACCAGCACCCGCTGCGCGCGCTCAAGCTCGATCTGCAGCTGCACGGCTACGGGACCGAGCTGGCGCTCGAGTTCCTCGACCAGGACGACGTGCGGACAGCACTCTGTGCGCGCTTCGGAGAGGAGATCGCGACCGCGCTCGCCCCACTCGCGTACCGGCGCAGCGACGGCAATCCACTCTTCCTCGCCAGCATCGCGGACCATCTGGTTGCCAGCGGCCTGGTGGTCGCGGACGGTGATCGCTTCGCGCTCACACGCCCGGCGGCCGAGGTGACGCTCGAGGTCCCCGAAAGCCTGCGTCAGATGGTCGAGAAGCGCCTCGAGCGCCTGCCCGAAGGCGAGCGCGCGGCGCTCGAGGCGGCGAGCGTCTCGGGCGCGGAGTTCTCATCCACGGCCGTCGCGGCGGCGCTCGAGGTCGATCCGATGCAGGTCGAGGACGTGCTGGCCGACCTGGGCCGGCGCGGCGAGCTGGTGCGCCCCTGCGGCACCGACGAGCGCCCCGACGGCACGGTCGCGAGCCGCCTGCGCTTCGTGCATGCGCTGTATGGCGAGGTGCTCTACGACGGCATCGCCCCGGCGCGGCGCGCGCAGCTACACCGGCGCATCGCGGTCGGCGAGGAAGCCGGCTACGGCAGTGCGGCGCCGCAGATCGCAGCGTGGCTCGCGTTGCACTACGAGCGCGGCCACGCTCACGCGCACGCAGTCAAGTATCTACGGGTGGCCGCCGAGAACGCGGCGCACCGCTCGGCGAGCAAGGAGGCGGTCGAGCTCCTGACGCGCGGCCTGTCCTTGCTGGCGCGCCTGCCCGAGAGCGAGCGCCTGGTGCCGGCGCTCGCCATGCGCGAACGGCGCGGCCTGCTCCGGCGCATGGGCGACCTCGTCGGTTCGGCCGGGGAGTTCGCGGGCTGGACGAGGAGATCGAGCTCACCGAGCGCAACGACCATCCGCTGTGGACGGCGGTCTTTCGCCTGCAGCGCGCCTGGTTGTGCACCGAGGCGTTCGCGTTCGCGCCCGCGGCCGAGATCTGCCGCGACGCCGTCGCCCGCGGCAAGGATGCCGGGCACGGGCTCAGCCAGACGCTCGGGTCGATCCTGCTCGCGGTGGCGCGTCTCGGCAGCGGCGAGCCGGCCGCCGCCGAGCGGGCGCTGCGCGAGATCGACACCAGGCTCGCTCGCGACGGCTTCGCGGTCGAGTGGCAGATCCGCCCGCGTCTCGAGCTGGTCCGTGCCGAGATCGCGCTCGCCCACGGTGCGCTCGACGATGCCCGCGCGCGGAGCGAGGTCCTGCTGGAGCTTGCGGCGACCAGCGGAGACCGCGCGCACCTGGCGCTCGGGCGGCGGGTGCGCGCCCTGGCCGCGCTGCGCGCCGGCGCCCGCAGGCCGCCCGGCACCGTGCCGCGAGCGCTGCCGTGCTGCGCCGCCTGGCCGACTCGCTCCGCGGCGACGCGGAGCTTCGCGCGGCCCTCCTGGGCGCGCCCGCCGTGCGCGAGGTCCTCGAGCGCAGCACGTAGGCTTCCGGGCCCGCAGGCTGGAGCCGGCGCGGACACACGTTGCCAGCGCCTGCTGCCGTAGGCAGTGGTGGGCGTTCTACTCAGCGGGCGTCCGGTCGGATGCGCAGCAGCAGCACCGACGCCCCGAACGTCAGCAGCACGAAGGCGCCCATGGCGGCCAGGTCCCAGCGCACGTCGTACAGCGTTGCTTGACGGAGCAGGGCGGCGCGGAAGCCGTGGCAGAAGTAGGTCAGCGGGAAGGTGTAGGCCAGCGGGCGGACGTTCTCGGGCTGGGTCTCGATCGGCGTGAAGGCGCCGGAAAGCACGAAGGCCGGCAGGATGTAGAACACCGCGAGCTGGATCGCCTGGCTCTGGTTGCGCGAGACCACCGAGATGAGCTGGCCGATGCCGAGCGAGGCGAGGATGAAGACGACGACGAGCGCGGCCACCACCACGTAGTGTCCCTGGATGGAGACCCCGAAGAGCCACCAGGCGAGCAGCATGACGTTGACCGTGTCGAGCAGCGCCAGCAGGAAGTAGGGCACCAGCTTGCCGATGAAGATCTGCGTCGGCGTGAGCGGTGTCACCGCGAGCTGCTCCATGGTGCCGCGCTCGCGCTCGCGCGCGATCGAGGTCGCCATGACGATCACCGTCAGGAGCTGCAGGATGAGCCCGATCACGCCGGGCATGACGAAGTTCTGGCTCTTCAGCTCGGGGTTGAAGCGCATCTCGGTGTCGAGCTCGATCGGCGTGACCTGCTTCAAGCCGTCCTCGACGCTGCTCGCGCGCCCGTCACGGCGCAGGCGCTCGGCGGCGAGGAGAGCGTTCTGCTGCACGGTCGTGCTGCCGAGCTCGCGCAGGACCGACGGTGCGGTGAAGGTGTCGGACGCGTCCACGACCGCGCGCACCTGTCCGGATCCGCCCTTCTCGACGGTGTCGCTCAAGCCCTTCGGGATCACGACGAAGGCGCTGATCGCGTCGCTGCGCAGCGCCTCCTCCGCCGCCGCGATGTCGGCGTCGGTCGCGTTGGCGACCACCTCCGGCTTGAAGGTGATCGAGCCGTCGATCGCCTCGACGTACTCCTCGGCGATGCGTCCGCCGTCGAGGTCGACGATGCGCGTGTGGATCCCGGTGACCCGCGGGCTGCCGATCGCGTAGCCGAAGATCACCGTCAGAACGGACGGGATCAGCAGCAGGAAGGCGAGCGTGCGGCGGTCCCGCACCAGGTGCAGGAACTCCTTGACCGCGAGGTAGTAGATGTTGCGCATCATGCCGGGCGCACGTCTCCCCGCGCATAGCCGATGAACAGGTCTTCGAGCGTCGGATCGAGCGCGTAGACGCGGTCGATCGGGGCGCCCGCCGCCGCGGCCGCGAGCGCGATGCGCTCGGTCTGCTGCCGCCAGTCGACGCGCGTGCGGAACAGGAGGCGCAGCTCGTAGCCGTGGATGGTCACGTCGGCGACCTCGGGCAGCTCGCGCAGCGCGCGCATCGCTTCCACGGTGCGCCGCACCTCGACGCCGACCAGCCGGTCGTGCAGCTGCGCGCGCAGCTCGCGTGGCGCGCCCTGCGCGACCAGCATTCCGTTCAGCATGAAGCCGACCGAGTGGCAGCGCTCGGCCTCGTCCAGGTAGTGCGTGGTGACGAATAGCGACGTCCCGCGCTCGCCGAGATCGTAGAGGAAGTCCCACAAGCGCTGGCGCTGACTGGGATCGACTCCGGCCGTCGGCTCGTCGAGGAAGACCAGGCGCGGGTCGTGCACCAGCGCACACGCGAGCGCGAGCCGCTGCTTCATGCCGCCCGACAGGCGACCGGCCTGGACGCCCTTCAGATCGAGCAGCTCGACGTCGGCGAAGAGCTCCGCCATGCGGTCGGTCGCGTCGCGGCCGGAGATGCCGTAGACGCCGGCGAAGAAGCGGAAGTTCTCCTCGACGGTGAGATCGGGGTAGAGCGAGAACGTCTGCGCCATGTAGCCGGTCAGATGCTTGATGCGCTCGCGCTGCGTGCGGATGTCGCAGCCCACCACCGACGCGGTGCCGCTGGTCGGCTGGAGGAGCCCGCACAGCATCTTGATCGTCGTCGTCTTGCCGGCGCCGTTAGGCCCGAGGAAGCCGAAGATCTTGCCGCGCTCGACCTGCAGCGAGAGCTGGTCGACGGCGCAGTTGGTCCCGAAGCAGCGGGTCAGGCCGTCGGTGACGACGATGGGGTCTTCGCCGGCCGGCCGCGTTGCGTGTTCGTCCGGTGGCGGTGCGTTACGGTTCTCTGGCAGCAGAGCGCTCGATCCTTCCCGCCCGTGAAGGCATGGCGCGCTCCGCGTACGGCCGTAGGAGGCACCTCCCTCGTTCTATGGGAGGTCATCCCTGGCCGCCAGAGGTGGTCCGAACTACGGGTGCTGTTGCACCTGCGCCTGCTGCTTGCCGATCGAGGCTTCGAGGGCGGCATCCGCGTTGCGGGCCCAGGGCGGGACGCCGCCGAAGCGCTGCTGCAGCCCGGTCAGCAGGTCGTTACCCTCTTGCAGGACGTGCGCGCTCTGCTCGTCCGCGGCGCGCGCGACCTCGCAGGCGCGCGCGCCATCGGCGTCGCCGCCGCTCGACGCCCGGCACTGCCGGCGGAACTTCTCAGCCAGACGGTGGCTGGTGCGCCCTTCGCCGGTCAGCCACTCGAAACGATCGCGGACGTACTCGACGTACTCGCGATTGCTCAGCCCCGCGAGCTCGTCGTTGGACGACGCAGCGCGCGCTCCGCCGGCCAGGGTCAGAACCAGGAGCGATGCCAGGAGGGCACGGATCATCTGTGCAATCATCCTTCCGGTCGACCGTCGTCGACCACGCGTTGGCGGCCCGGGCGTGCGGGGCAGGTGCGTGCGAGTGAGGCGCGTGCCCGTCAGGCGCGCACCTGGCGCACGCGGCGATTGGTCAGAACGAGGATCAAGACGACCGAGAGCATGACGACATTCACCAGGAAGGGCGCCTTGTGCGACATTTCGTAGAGCGCCGTGCCCAGCATCGGCCCGATCACGTTACCTGCCACCGCGACCCCGCCCAGGATTCCGGCAGCCGAGCCCTGCTCGTTGGCCTCGACGGCGAGCGACGCGGCGGCCGCAGCGCCCGGTCGAACCAGGCCGAAGCCGACGCCGAGCAGCGCCAGCCCGGCGAGGAAGACGGGCAGGGTGCTGCCGACGACGAGCAGGACGAACGCGGCCAGCATCAGCGCGACCCCGACGCGCATCATCGAGCGCGCCGACGGCCGGAAGCGCTGCACGATCAAGAGCTGCGAGATCAGCCCGGAGAATGCCAGGACGACGAAGCCGACACCGGCGATCTGCACCGTGCGCTCGGCGTCGAGGTGGAGCTCGTCCTGCAGGTAGAATGCGAGGCAGATGACGGTCGTGCCGCGCGCCGACTGGAGTGCCGTGCTGATGATCAGGAAGGGGCGGATGCGGCGGTCGAAGACGCGCATGCGCTGTGGCCGGTCGCGAGGCCCGGTAGCGTGCGTTCGCTCCTCCGGCAGGAACAGCCAGATCGTCGCCGCGCTCAGCACCGCGAGTGCGGCCGAGAGATAGAGCGGTGCCAGCAGGCTGACCACCGCGAGTGCTGCGCCGACGGCCGGCCCGATGGTCTCGCCGAGACCCATCGCGGCGCTGAGCAGCGCGACGCCGGCCGTGCGCTCGGTGCGCGTGGTGCGGTCCGCGATGTAGGCCTGCGTCGCCGGCCCGGTGCCCGAGCCGAGCAGCGCGAAGATGCAGCGCGCCGCGATCATCATGGGAAACACCGCCAGCGTCGGCAGCAGGTGCAGGCGGCCGATGTCGATGACCAGCGCCAGCAGCGCCATCGACAGCGCGTAGCCGAGCAGCCCGATGATGATCACCGGACGTCGTCCTGCGTGGTCGCTGCGCCGGCCCCAGGCCGGGCTGACGAACACCCACAGCGAGGCGGAGGTGGCGAAGATCATCGATACCTGGAAGGGCGAGATCCCGATCTCGCGCGCCGCCGGCGGCAGGATCGAGAACAGCATCGACTGTCCCATGCCGACCGAGACCAGGCAGGTGAACAGGAGACCGAAGTCGCGCCTGAACGTGGACGGCTTCCGTCCCGGCTCCTCCCTTCGCGGCATCGACGGATCTTAGCGGACGCGCGCCGGATGCCGACCGCGCGCGGGCGAGCTGCCGCCGGACCGTTTCGTCGGATGCGACCGGCGCGTCAGCCCGCCGCCGGCGGCGCCACCGCGTAGGCGTACTGCACCAGCAGGTCGACGACCTTCTCGAGGTCGCTGTAGCGGCCGTCGATGAAGCCCAGCCCGAACGTCTGCGTGAGCACCATCAGGCTCTCGGCGACCATCTCGACGCGCTCGCGCTCTGCGGGGGTGCCCGCCGGCGCGCCCATGGCCTCCAGGTCCTCGACCAGGTCGCGTTGCATCTCGGTCTGGATCTCGCGCGCCATGCGGCCAAGCGGCGACTGCGGCCGGTGCAGATCCTGGAAGAACAGCCGCCAGAGGTCCGGCTGCTCGACGAAGGCGCGCAGCGGCAGGCGGAAGGTGTCGCGCAGCGCGTCCTCGCCGTCGGCGGCCTGGATGCGCCGGCGTGCCTCCCGCAGGGCGACGCGGATCGCGCTGATCTTCTCGTCGGCAAGGGCCTGCAGGAGGGCGTCCATGTCCTTGAAGTGGACGTAGAAAGTGGGCTGCGCGACGCCCGACTCGCGGGCCACGCGGCTGGTGGTCAGGGCGGCGAGACCCTCCTCGCGCAGCACGGTCGCGGCGGCCTCCAGCAGACGCCGCCGGGTGATGAGCTTGCCTTCTTCGCGGCTCAGGGAACGCGTCATCTCCACCGCCTATTGCATTATCGGAGTTGCCACTCAAGCGAAGGGACCATTGTCATGGCAGTAACTTTCGCCTATAGATGTATCGGTAGATTGGTTCGACGCAGCAAGGAGCAAGTGATGAACGCGAGCCCACCAACGTCCTTTGCCCAGGCCAACCCCGAGCAGCAGGCGTCGCACCTCGACGTGCTGATCGTCGGCGCGGGTCTGTCCGGAATCGGCGCCGCCTACCATCTGCAGACCGAGCTGCCCGGCACGTCATACGCGATCCTCGAGTCGCGCGACGCGATCGGTGGCACCTGGGACCTCTTTCGCTATCCCGGCATCCGCTCCGACTCCGACATGCAGACCCTCGGCTACCGCTTCAGGCCGTGGACGGGGTCGAAGGCGATCGCGGACGGTCCGGCGATCCTGAGCTACGTGCGCGCCACCGCGCGCGAGAATGGCATCGACGAGAAGATCCGCTTCGCGCATCGCGTGGTGCGCGCCGAGTGGTCGACCGCGGACGCGCGCTGGACGGTGCACGCGACCCGCGGCGCGCACGACGAGCCGGTGACGATCACCTGCGGTTTCCTCTTCATGTGCGGCGGCTACTACCGCTACGACGAGGGCCACACGCCGCACTTCGCGGGCCGTGAGCGCTTTCGCGGAACGATCGTCCACCCGCAGCACTGGCCCGAGGACCTCGACTACACGGGCAAGAAAGTCGTCGTGATCGGCAGCGGAGCGACCGCGGTGACGCTGGTCCCCGCGATGACCGACAAGGCCGCGCACGTCACGATGCTGCAGCGCTCGCCGACCTACATCGTGTCGCTGCCCGCCAGCGATGCGATCGCGAACGGACTGCGCCGCGTGCTCGGCGATCGCATCGCCTACTCGATCACGCGATGGAAGAACGTCGCGCTGTCGACGCTGATGTACCAGCTCAGCCGGCGGCGTCCGCAGCTCGTCAAGAGCTTGATTCGTAAGGGACTGACGCGGCAGCTGCCGCAGGGCTACGACATCGACACCCACTTCAAGCCGCGTTACGAGCCGTGGGACCAGCGCATCTGCCTGGTTCCCGACGGCGATCTGTTCAGGGCCATCCGCCACGGCCGCGCCGCGATCGTCACCGACCGCATCGACACCTTCACCGAGACCGGCATCAAGCTCGAATCGGGCGCCGAGCTCGAGGCCGACGTGATCGTGACCGCCACCGGCCTCAACCTGCTGGCGTTCGGCGGCATCCGTCTCGCCGTCGACGGCCGCGAGGTCTCGCTGCCCGAGACGCTGGCCTACAAGGGCATGATGCTCGGCGGCGTGCCGAACTTCGCGTTCTGCGTCGGCTACACCAACGCCTCCTGGACGCTGAAGGCCGATCTGGTCTCCGCGTACGTCTGCCGCCTGCTCGCGCACATGAAGCGCAACGGGCTGCACCAGTGCGTGCCGGTCAACGACGATCCCACCGTCACCGAGCGGCCGCTGCTCGACTTCGCCGCCGGCTACGTGCAGCGCTCGGTCGACGCCTTTCCCAAGAACGGCTCGAAGGCGCCGTGGCAGCTCGGCATGAGCTACGTGCAGGACGTGGTGAGCCTGCGCCACGGCTCGCTCGAGGACCGCGCGATGCGGTTCAGCAGGCGTCCGGTCGCGGCACCCGCCGCGGTCGAACTCGCGGCGTGAGCTCGCGAAACGGCGCCGGGACCCGGGGCAACTTCCGCTAGCAGCCGAGCTCGAGCTGCACGCCGACGTGGTCGGACGGCCAGCAGATCGCCGCGGGCAGCGGTCCGCAGGCAGGCGCGAAGGGATTCGGCTCGTCGGCGAACAGTCGGGTGCCGGCTGGAACGATCACGGATGCGCAGGCCGGCGGGTCGGTGGGCGCGATCAGGAAGATGAAGTCGATGCGCGCGCTCTCGTCGAGCGCCGGCGACTCGAGCCCGGCGAGCTCCTCGTCGGCGCGTCCCGAGGTGCAGCCGATGCCGGTCTCGGGATCGCACTCGGGGTTGCCGGCGGCGAGGTAGACGTCGCTCCAGCCGCGCCCGACGAATTGCTCGTAGACGAAGCTGCCCGGCCGCTGGTTGAAGTCGCCGGCGACGATGCCGACCAGTGCGGGATCGTGCGTCGCCTCGATGAACTCCGCCATCTGCACCGCCTGGCAGTCGCGTACATTGGCCGCGCCCGCGGCCACGCATGCGGCGGGGCAATCGTCGCCGCACGGCTGGGTCGCGCCGTCGGAGCCCGAGGCGAGGTGCGTCGAGTAGACGTCGAGCAGCCCGGTGGGGTGCTCGATGCGGGTCAGCAGCACGCGCCGGAAGTTGCGGTAGAGTGTCCGCTGCTCGATCAGCGCGACCGGATAGCGTGACAGCACGGCCTCGTCGTCGACGTCGGTGCGGCGCTCGCCGCGCACCAGCTGGTAGGCGAACGGGCAGGCATTGGCGAGGCGCTGCTCGATCAGCTCGACCGACGGCGGCCAGATCTCCTGCAAGGTGACGACGTCGGGGCAGCCGCGCGCAACGATGAAGTCGAACAACAGATCGACGCGGTCGGGCAGGCGGCAGCGGTCGGTGTCCGGCGCGCAGAACAGGCCGTGCAGGAAGTTCAGGTCAGCGACCGTGACCGTGGGCGCGTCCGAGCGCGGCGCGTCGCTGCACGCCGCGAGCAACGTGAGCGCGAGGAGGCCGGCGCGGAGCGAGCGTCGCATGCGCGGAACCTGCGACCGGAACCGTGAGCTTGTCAAGCGACTGCCGATCGGGCTGCTCACCGGGGCGAGGACCCCGTTCTGCGAGCTTGCCTCCACACCGGATCCGCCGGAGAATGCCGCCGTGTTGAGTGATCGCCCCATCCCTGGGGACATCGATCTCCGCCTCTCGAAGCTCGCGGCGCGCTGGGCCGAAGATGAAGAGGTGGCTGCGGTGTATCTCTTTGGCTCGCGCGGCCGCGGCGACGCCGCGCCGCGCTCGGACATCGATCTCGCCGTGGTCCTCGCCGGCGTCCTCGATGGGGACGCGCGCTGGCGCAAGCGAATGGAATTGCTCGCATCCGCGACGCAGGTGCTCGCCACCGACGCAGTCGACGCGATCGTTCTCGAGGACGCGCCCATCATTCTCGGGCATCGTGTGCTGCGCGACGGGCGCTTGCTGTGCGAGCGAGATCCGCGTCGTCGCACGGCGGTGGCGGAGACCATCATGCGACGCTACCTGGACGAGGAGTACCTGCGCGCGGCGCTCGACCGGGCCTTGTCCGCACGGCTGCGCGAGGGACGCTTTGCCGATTGATCCGATCGTCCTGCGGCGCCGACTCCGCGTGCTCGAACGCTGCATCCGGGTCCTGCGCCAGTTGCGCGCGCTCGGGCGCCAGGCGTTCGTCGACGACGAGGCGGTGCAAGATCGCGCCGCGCGCAATGCGCAGCTCGCCGCGCAGGCCTGTGCCGACATTGCCCTGCACATCGTCGCGGCGGCCGGCCACCCGACACCCGAGACCTACGCTGCCGGTTTGACTGCGGTCGCCACGCTCGGAGTCGTGCCCGCCAACCTCGCCGAGCGGCTTGCCGGAGCCGTTCGCCTGCGCAACCTCCTCGTTCACGAGTATCTGGAGGTCGATCATGGTCGATTGTTCGACGAGCTAGGCTGGATCGAGGACGCCGTCGGGTTCGCGCAACACGTCGATCGCTGGATCGACGCGATGCCGGCCTGATGCCGAATCGGTTCCGGAACCCTCAGTCCCAGGACGTGCGCAGGGCCTCGGTGTAGAGCGCGCGCGTCCTCCGGGCCCAGCTAGGGAGTCGCCCGCGCCTTGCCGGAAGTCTGTTAGCGGATCCGGTAGCGCTTCATCTTCTCGAGCGCGCGCTCGACCTCGTTTCGGAGCTCGCGGACGTTTCCCGGGAAGGCGTACTCCTGGAGTAGACGCAACGTTTCGGGTGTGAAACCGCGCACGTGCCGCCCGGAGGCGTCCATGTGCTCGGCGAGGAAGCGCTGCGCGAGCTCGGGAATGTCGTCGCGACGCTCGCGAAGTGGCGGGACGTGTACGGTGATGAACCCGCCTGCGCCCAGCCCGTTTTGTCAGGATCAAAGTCAGTAGAGAGCAGGTGAAAGGTCAGTACGCCTACGCGATCCCTGGCGTATGAGTACCTCGAGATCAACCGTGCTCGGCTGCTAGACGGACTCGGCTGGATCTAGGACGCCGTCAGCTTCGCCTGGTACGTGGATCGCTGGATCGACGCGAACGGCTGATCTCGGCGCCGTCAATCCCACGTCGTGCGCAGCGCTTCCTCGTACAGCGCGTGCGTCTCGGCCATGTGCCGGTCGAGGTCCTGGCGCTGCCAGTTCCTGGTCTCGATCGGCGGCAGCACGTCGACGTCGATCGTGGTGGGGCGTACCACCAGCCAGTTCTTCGGCAGCGCGTCGATGGTGTTGCGCAGCACGATCGGCACGATCGGCACGCCGGCCTCCATCGCCATGAAGAACGCGCCCTTCTTGAACGGACCGGGGTGCGGCGTGGTGCTGCGCGTGCCCTCCGGCGCGATCGCGAGCGACAGCCCGTGCCGGAGCGCGTCGATCGCCGGCCGCAGCGCCTGGATCGCCTTTTCGTGCTGGAAGCGGTCGATGAAGACCGTGCCGGCGAGCGTCATCAGCGGCCCGAAGATCGGGTTCTTCTTGATCTCCTGCTTGCCGATGCCGACGAAGTCGCGGCGCAGCAGCTTGCAGATGACGAGCATGTCGATCGCCGACTGGTGGTTGAAGATGAACACCGCGGGCCTTCGCGCCCAGACGTTCTCCTCGCCACGTACGTGCACCTCGAGGCCGGCCAGCGCGGTGCCGACCTCGCCCCACGTCGACGACGCGATGTTGACCGCCTGCTGCCAGTTGCCGCTGAGCGCGGCTGCGGGCAGGCCGAGCAGGAACGACGGCACGATGCTGCCGATCGCGAGCCCGGTGCGCAGCATCTGCTCGGCGCCGGGAAAGCCGCGGCTGGTGAAGGTCTGCGTCGGCCACTTGCGGCGCGCGGCGATGGTCGCGAGGTTGCGGCTCGGATTGGTCGGGCGCGGCTTGCCGACGACTTCGAGCAGCGGCAGGTCCTCCTCGCTGTCGGTGTAGAACCAGCTCTGCGTCAGGTCGAGGCCGAGCTCGGCGGTCAAGCCGCGTGCCGCCACGGCCTTGCCCTCGCCGTAGCAGAGCGGGTAGACGAGCTCGCCGGTAAGCACGCCGTCCTTCACCTCGAGGCTCGACACCAGCACGTGCTCGATGCCGAGCTCGCGCGCGATCGGCGCGACCTGGTAGCGCGTCGCGGACGAGACGATCGCGACGGTGTGCCCGCGTCGCCTGTGCGCGTCGACGATGGCGCGCGCTTCGGGGTAGACCTCGGCCGCGAGCTCCTCGTTGAAGATGCGCTCGCCGACCGCGGCGAACTCCTCCTCGGAGAAGCCGCGCAAGGTGCGCGCCGTGCCGCTCAGGAAGCCCGAGAAGCCCACCGTGCCGAGCTGGAAGCTGGTCGCCGCGAACAGCAGCTCGACGAGATCCGTGGCGCCGAGGCGACCGCTCCGGAAGCCGTCCGCGACGAAGGTCAGAGCGGAGAATCCGGCGATCAGCGTGCGATCGAGGTCGAAGAACGCGGCGACGTGCGGACCTGCCGGGCTCTCGTCGATCTCCCGCGTCAGCTCGCTCGTCCGCACGTCTGCTCTTTCGTCCTGGCGATGGGTCGACCTTAGCCGCGACGGCCGGGGCGGTAAAGCATCGGCAGGACGGAATCCGCTTTACAGACCGGGCGGCATCCGGGAAATACCAGGGTCCGATGGCGGAGAACGGCGTGGCACCGACGAGCCCGCCCGCGGCGGCGGCCGGCGGGGCGCGGCAGCTCCCCAACGAGCCCGGCTGGCCCACCGCCGACGGCCGTCGAATCATCTTTCTTCTTGATGTGTCGAGCCGGCTCGAGCGCCGCGTCCTCGAGAGCTGGATCGAGCGTCACCGCGACCGGGCCGGAGCGGCCGGCTACGAGGTCGCGACCATCCCACCGTCGCGCCGCCGCCGCATGACCCAGGACGGGCGCCTCGAGGCGTGCGTCGCCTCGGAGGGTGATCCGCTGCTGGCGCCGATGCGCGTCGCCTGGGAGCGCGAGAAGGTCGCCGGCGTGCGCGAGAACCCGGTGCGCGAGCTGCTCACGGTCGGCGATCCGCGCGACCCGGGACGGCTGCGCCAGGCGATGATCCTGCGCCGCCACCCCGAGCGCTGTCTGATCGTCGCCGGCGAACCGGCGCCGCTGTCGGCCCTGCGCGAACGCTGGCGGACGGCGGGCGGTGCCGACCCGGCGCAGACGACCGGGCTCGCGGAGTTCGTCTGGCGTCAGGCGGCGCTGGCGCTCGAGCGCGCCGAGCGGCGGCTGCGCGGCGCGCGCTACAAGGTTCCGAAGCTGGTCCGCGAGGACATCCTCGCGCGGCCGGCGTTTCGCGCCGGCGTGGCGCGGCTGGCGCGCGAGACCGACCAGGACGAGGCCAAGGTCGCGGCCGAGGCGGCGCGCTACCTGCGCGAGATCGCGGCGACGCACAGCCCGCACGTGATCGACCTGACCGCGCATCTGATCCACGTCATCTACACCCAGGGTTACAGCGAGGCCCTGCACTACGACCGGCGGCGCCTCGGCGAGCTGTTCAGCTTGACGCAGCGCTATCCGGTGATCTTCCTGCCGTCGCACAAGTCGAACCTCGACCACCTGGTGCTGCAGTACGCGCTGCACGAGAACGGCCACCCGCCGAACCATACCGCGGGCGGCATCAACATGAACTTCTTCCCGATGGGTCAGCTGTTCCGGCGCAGCGGCGTCTTCTTCATCCGCCGCACCTTCAAGGACAACCACGTCTACAAGTTCGTCCTGCGCCAGTACGTCGACTATCTGATCGAGAAGCGCTTCTCGATGGAGTGGTACGTCGAGGGCGGGCGCTCGCGTTCAGGAAAGCTGCTGCCGCCGCGTCTCGGGCTGCTCGCCTACGTCGCCGACGCCTACCGGCGCGGCAAGGCCGAGGACGTGTTTCTCGTGCCGGTGTCGATCGCCTACGACCAGATCCAGGACGTCGGCGACTACGTTGCCGAGCAGCGTGGCGGCAAGAAGCAGAAGGAGAGCTTTGGCTGGTTCGTCAAGATGGTGCGCTCGCTGAGCCGCCGCTTTGGCGACATCCACATCAACTTCGGCGAGCCGGTGTCGCTGCGCAGCGCGCTCGGCCCGGCCGATCCGAACGCCGAGCCGAACCCCGACGAGCAGAGCCTCGCGCTCAACAAGCTCGCCTTCGAAGTCGCGGTGCGCATCGACCGCGTGACGCCGATCACGCCGACCTCGCTGGTGACGCTCGCGCTGCTCGGCGTCGGCGACCGTGCGCTGACGCTCGCCGAGGTCTGCGACGTGCTCGGCGAGCTGGTCGCGTACGTCCGGCGGCGCAAGCTGCCGACCACCGAGGCACTCGCGCTCGACACCCCGGACGACGTGCGGCGCGCGCTCGGCGCGCTGGTCGAGAGCGGCGTGGTCGCCTACTTCGACGAGGGGCCGGAGACGGTCTACGTCATCGGCCCCGACAAGCACCTGACGGCGGCCTACTACCGCAACACCATCATCCACTTCTTCGTCTCGGCGGCGATCGTCGAGCTCGCGCTGGTCCACACCGCAGAACGCGCTTGCGAGGACGCCGCCGCGGAGTTTCACGAGGAGGCACTGCGGCTGCGCGATCTGCTCAAGTTCGAGTTCTTCTTTCCGGAGAAGGAGGCGTTCCGGGCCGAGCTATCGGTGGAGCTGGCGCTGCACGATGCCGGCTGGTCGGAGGCGCTCGCCGTCGGCGGCGCCGAAGCGGCAGCACTGCTGCGCCGCATGCAGCCCTTCCTCGCGCACCGCGTCCTGCGCCCGTTCCTCGAGGCCTACCAGGTGGTCGGCGACGTGCTGACGCGGCAATCGGTCGCGGCGCCGTTCGACGAGGCCGACTTCCTCGCGCGCTGCCTGGCGCTCGGCAAGCAGTACCAGCTGCAGCGCCAGATCCGCAGCGCCGAGTCGGTGTCGCGCGTGCTGTTCCAGACCGCGCTCAGCCTTGCGCGCAACCGCGGCCTGGTCGATCCTGCGGGCAACGATCTGGCCGCGCGTCGCGCGGTGTTCGCGGAGGAGATCCGTGGCGCGATCCGGCGCGTCGACGCGATCGATGCTCTCGACGCGGGCCGGCGCGCCGGCCTGATCGTCTGAGCGGAACTAACGGAGAATGACGATGCTGCGATTGCACGATCCCTTCGACTTCTGGGTTCGCGAGGCGCCCGACGCCGAGCTCGCCACCTTCGCCGGACGCCGCATCACCTACCGCGAGGCAGCCGAGCAGGTGAACCGGCTCGCGAACGCGCTGCTCGGCTGCGGCCTGCGCCGTGGCGACCGCTTCGCGTACCTGTCGAAGAACTCGATCGAGTACGCGCTGATGTTCTACGCGGCGTCGAAAGCGGGCGTGGCCCCGGTGCCGCTCAACTATCGCCTTGCCCCGCCGGAGTGGCAGTACATCGTCAACGACGCGCAGGCGCGCGTGCTGATCGCGCGCGGCGAGCTCGTCGCCGCGATCGAGCCGGTGCGCGGCGAGCTGTCCACCGTCGAGCGCTGCATCGCGCTCGGTGCGGCACGGCCACCGTCGGGCTGGGAGGACTACGACGCCTTCGTCGCCGCGGCGCCGGCGACGCCGCCTCCGGCCGACGTCACGGCCGCCGACGACGTCTACCAGATGTACACCAGCGGCACGACGGGCCGGCCCAAGGGCGCCGTGCTGACGCACGGTGCCCTGTCCGCGCACCTCACCCAGGCGTCGTTCGCGCTCAACAGCGTGCCGCGCGAGCGCGCGCTGGTGGTCGCGCCGATGTACCACGCGGCGGCCGCGCTGATGACCTTCAGCACGGTCTGGTTCGGCGGCTCGATGTTCATCGAGGAGGACTTCAACCCGGTCACCGCGGTGCGCGCGCTGAGCGAGCAGGGCATCGGACGCGCCCTGCTGGTGCCGGCGATGATCCAGGCGTGTCTGGTCATGGTGCCCGATGTCGCGCAGCGGAAGTACGATGCGCTGCGCTACATCGTCTACGGGGCCTCGCCGATCTCGGAGGCGACCCTGCGCCGTGCGATGGAAGTCTTCGGCTGCGACTTCCTGCAGGGCTACGGCATGACCGAGACCACGGCCGCGGTCACCTATCTGCTGCCCGCCGACCACCACCGCGCGCTGCGCGACAAGCCCGAGCTGCTGCTGTCGGCGGGACGCGCGATGGTCGGCACCGAGGTGCGCGTGGTCGATGCGAACGACGTGCCGGTCGCGGTCGGGGAGGTCGGCGAGGTGATCGCGCGCGGACCACAGATGATGCGTGGCTACTGGAACCTGCCCGACGCGTCGCGCGACGCGCTACGCGACGGCTGGATGCACACCGGCGACGCCGGCCGCATGGACGAGGAGGGTTACCTCTACATCTCCGACCGCGTCAAGGACATGATCGTGTCGGGCGGCGAGAACGTCTATCCGCGCGAGGTCGAGGAGGTGCTGTTCCAGCATCCGGCGATCGCCGACGTCGCCGTCATCGGCGTGCCCGACGAGAAGTTCGGCGAGGCGGTGAAGGCGGTGGTGGTGCTGCGCGAGGGCGCCGCGGCGGAGGCGGCCGAGATCGTGGAGCACTGCAAGGGACGGCTCGCCGGCTACAAGCGGCCGCGCTCGGTCGACTTCGTCGCGGTGCTGCCGCGCAACCCGAGCGGCAAGGTGCTGAAGCGGGAGCTGCGCGAGCCGTACTGGGTGGGGCACACGCGGCGCGTGTCGTGAAGGTCGTCGTCCTCGACGGCCACACCCTGAATCCGGGCGACAATCCGTGGGACGAGCTGGCGGCGCTCGGCGAGCTGGCGGTCTACGCGCGCAGCACGCCGAACGAGGTGCTGGTACGCGCTCAGGGCGCCGAGATCGTGCTCACCAACAAGACGCTGCTCGACGCGGCGACGCTCGCGGCGCTGCCCGGGCTGCGCTTCGTCGCGGTGCTGGCTACGGGCTACAACGTCGTCGACGTCGACGCCGCGCGCGCGCGCGGCATCCGGGTCGCGAACGTTCCCGAGTACGGTACCGACTCGGTCGCGCAGCACGTGCTGGCGCTGCTGCTCGAGCTGGCACACGGCGTCGGCGCGCACGACGCCGCGGTGCATGCGGGCGAGTGGCAGCGCTGTCCGGACTTCAGCTTCTGGCACCGCCCACCGCTCGAGCTCGCCGGGCACGCGATGGGCATCGTTGGCTTCGGCCGCATCGGACGCCGGGTAGGGGAGCTGGCGCACGCGCTCGGCATGCGCGTGCTGGCGAGCCGCCGCCCCGGTGCCCCGGCGCGTGCCGAGCCGGCGTATCGCGACTTCGCCTGGCGCACGCTCGACGAGCTGTTCGCCGAGGCGGACGTCGTCAGCCTGCACTGCCCGCTGACCGCCGACAACGTCCGCTTCGTGAATGCGGGGCTCCTCGGGCGGATGAAGCGCGACGCGTTCTTCATCAACACGGCGCGTGGCGGCCTGGTGGACGAGGGTGCGCTGGCCGTAGCGCTCGCGAGCGGCTCGATCGCGGGTGCCGCGCTCGACGTGGTCTCCGACGAGCCGATCCGGGCGGGCAACCCGCTGCTCGGTGCGCCGAACTGTATCTTGACACCGCATCTGGCCTGGGCGAGCCTGGCCGCGCGGCGGCGGCTGATGGCGACCACGGTCGAGAACGTGCGCGCCTACCTGGCCGGGGCGCCGATCAACCTGGTCGGCTGACGATCAGTAGTCGTCGGGGACGGCGCCGTCGTCGCCCTCGTTGAATCCGGGCGGGACGTCGACGGCGGGCACGTCACCGTGACCGGGCGACGCGGGCTCGTCGATCGACGGGGGCGTGAAGTCCTCCGCGCTCTGCACCATGCTCGCCGCATCGGGCATCGCCGGAGCCGCTCCCGGCGCACCGGGCGGTGCCGCGTCGCCGAGCGCCGTGCGCCGCGCCTCGGCGCGTGCGCGGGCGCGCGCCGCGCGTGTCGCCACGTCGCCGCCCTCCTCCTCGTTCGGCGGCGGCGGCGGCGGTGGTGGTGCGTTGCGCGCTGGCTGTCCCGGACGCTGTCCGGGTGCCCCAGGCCCCGCCAGCGGCGAGGCGCCGGCCGCCCCGGCCGGCTTTGCGGCTTGCCCGGATGCCGACGACAGCAGGAAGATCTTGTCGATCTTCTCGCCCGAGATCGCCGTCTTCTGGACGCCGCCGCGGTAGACGATGATGTAGTTCTCGTGGCGCAGAACGCGGCGCAGCACCTGATCGAGCGGCACGTCCTGCAGGCTCAGCGTGAGCGGTGAGTGGAAGCTGTCGGGTGCCTCGACGGAGAAGCCGGCGTGCCGGCCGACCTCGGTGAGCACCTGGACGATGTTGGTTTCCGCCGCATCGACCGAGTACCCCTTCGCCCCGACCGTGACGATCTTGCCGGCGTCGTCCTGCGCCGCGGCGTCGTCCGCGAGCACAGCCAGCAGCGCGAGCACGGTCAGGCAAGCTCTCAGGCTGCGTCCGGCGGCGCGTCGCCAAGCGCACGTGGTGTCTCGTCGCATCGTCCTCCGACCCTCGATCTCCCACCGAAGCGGCGCAAATCCTAGCAGGTGCGCGCAGAAACGGGAAAGCACGCTCACGGCCCGTCACGCGCCTGCAGGCGCGCGATCCAGCGCCTGTACATCTCGAGCGGATAGGCGCCGGTGACGTAGGCGTCGCCGCCTTCGACGCCTACGGTGGGAACCCCATTCACGCCGAGCCGCGCCGCGTCCGCGTGCTCGGCCAGGGTCTGCTCGAGCAAGCGCGGATCGCCGGCGCGGGCGAGCTCGGGCTCGGGCAGGCCGATCTCGAGCCAGAGCGCGCGCAGGGTCGCGGGTTCGGTGATGTCACGGTTGTCGCTGAAGTACGCTGCGAGCAGCGCGCCGTGCATGCGGGCGAACGCGTCCTCGCCGAGCGATGCCGCGGCCTTGGCGACCAGATGCGGCGGAATGCTGTGCGTCGGTGGGCCGGCGTCGCTCTGCCAGACGCGGAACGTCCCGGCGTCGGGCTCCGCGGCGGGCCGTAGCCAGGTCTGGGTGTAGGCGCGGAACTTCTCGAGCGAGCGCCCGGGGTCGGGCTCCGGGCGCAGCAGGTAGCTTCGCCAGGTCAGCCGCACGGCGCCCGCGAGCTCGTCCTCGAGCTGTCGCAGCCGCACCGCCGCGTTGTAGCACCAGGGGCACAGGTAGTCCGAGTAGACGACGAGGCGCAGCGGCTGCACGGACCGACCCTATCACCGGGCGGCCTCCCGAGGGAGGCCGCATCGGCAGCGGACGGGTGCGCCAATCCGGGGCCGAAAGGCTGGTCGCGCAAAGTTTTCCCGCCGCCGCGCCTTCAGCTAGGCTCGCCGCCGAGCATGGCTGGTGCAGCGACAGGGCGGCCCGGCTCGCCGCGCGTCGCTGGAGCGGGGCGCTACGAGCTGCGCGGCGTGATTGGTGGCGGGCGCACGGGCGTCGTCCATCGCGCCTACGATCGCGATCTCGGGCGGATCGTCGCGCTCAAGGCGCTACGCACCCACGATGCGGATGCGCTCTACCGTCTGAAGCGCGAGTTCCGCGCGCTGGCGCGCCTCGCGCACCCGAATCTGGTGCCGTTCTTCGATCTGTTCGTCGAGGGCGACGAGCGCTTCTTCACGATGGAGCTGATCGACGGCGTCGACTTCGTCGAATCCTTCCGTTGCCGCCTGCTCGACGACGTGGAACCGGCGGACGTCCACGGTGAGCTGCGCGGCGCGATCGTCCAGCTCGCGGCGGGCCTCGATGCCCTGCACCGGCAGGGGGTGCTGCACCGCGACGTCAAGCCGGCCAACGTCCTGCTGGCCGACGACGGCCGTCTGGTGCTACTCGATTTTGGTCTTGCGGCCGGGATCGCGACCCCCGACGAGGACGCGGGCGACGCCGCCGGGACGATGGGCTACCTCGCGCCCGAGCAGATCGCCGGCAGGCCGGCGAGTGGCGCGACCGACTGGTACAGCGCGGGCGTCATGCTCTACGAGGTGCTCACCGGGCATCTCCCGTTCGAGGGGCCGGCGCTGCTGGACGTGCTCGCCGGCCGGGCCGCGGAGCCGGTCGCGCCGCGGCTCCTCGACCCCACCGTACCACCCGATCTCGATGCGCTCGTGATGGCTCTGCTCGCGCACGATCCGGAGCGACGTCCGCTCGGCAGCGACGTCGTCGACCGGCTGGCGCGCGATCCGGACGCGGTGCGGGTGTTCGGCCCCGAGCCCGCGCCGCATGCGCAGGCGGGGCGATTCGTCGGGCGCGACCTCGAGCTCGGCGAGCTCTTCGCCGCGCTGCGCAAGAGCCGGAGCGCGCCGTTCACGTTCGAGATCGTCGGTGCGTCGGGGATCGGCAAGAGCGCGCTGCTCGAGGAGTTCGCCGCGCGTGCGCGGCGGACCGAAGGCGCGCTGGTTCTCAGCGCCCGCTGTCACCCGCAGGAGGCCATCCCGTTCAAGGCGATGGACGGCGTGATCGACGATCTCGCGCGCCACCTCGCCCGATTGCCGGACGCCGCGATCGCGCACCTTCTGCCGGACCAGATCGCCGCCGCGCGGCGGATCTTTCCGGTGCTCGGCCGCGTCGACCGTATCGCCCGGGCGATCGATACCGGCGGCACCGATCTCGATCCCATGCAGGGCCGGCGCCGCGCTTTCCACGCACTGCGCGAGCTCATCGCCAGGCTCGCGGCCGAGCAGCCGGTGGTGCTGTGGATCGACGACCTGCAGTGGGGCGATCTCGACAGCGCGGCCTTGCTGCGCGAGCTGCGCCGCGCGCCCGATCCGCCGGCTGTGCTGCTGTTGCTCTCGTTCCGCGCCGAGGCGCACGTCACCAGCCCGGCCCTCGACGCGCTGCGCGGCGAGGCCGGGGCGGTCGGAACGTGGCAGGAGCAGGCGCTCGAACTCGGGCCGCTCGGCCGCGACGACGCCGCCCGGCTGATCGGCGAGGTGCTCGCGGCGACGGCGGAGGTCGACGACGCGGAGGTGCGCCGGATCGCGGCCGAGTCGCAGGGCAGCCCGCTGTTCGCCGTCGAGCTGGCGCGGCACCTGGCGGCACGGTCCGGACTCGACGCCCGGGGCGCGTCGCCGCTGGGAATCGACGAGGTGGTCGCGACGCGTGTCGCGGGCCTGCCGGTGCTCGCGCGCGAGGTGCTCGACCTGGTCGCGGCCGCGGGGCGGCCGCTCGATCGCGAGCTGACGCAGCACGCACGAATCAAGGGCGTCGACCTGCGCCCGGCGCTGGCGCTGTTGCGCGCGCAATGCCTGGTGCGCGCGGTGCCGTCCGGTGACCGTGTGGCGACCGCGACCTATCACGATCGCATCCGCGAGACGGTGCTCGGCATGCTGCCTGACGAGGCACGGCGCGCGCTGCACCGGGCGCTCGCGGGCGCGCTCGAAGCGACGGCCGACGCCGATCCGCGCCTGCTCGTCGACCACTACGAGCAGGCCGGCGAGGCCGCGCGCGCGGGCGAGCTGGCGCTCGCTTCCGGCCGGAGCGCCGCGGCGGATCTCGCCTTCAACCAGGCGGCGGAGCTGTACGCGCGCGCTCTCGAGCTCGGCGCGGCATCGTTGCCGCGCTGGGTGCTCGAGGCGCGCATCGGCGCCATGCTCACCTACGCCGGCCGCGCCAGCGAGGGCGCGGCCCGCTACGATGCCGCCGCGACCGCGTTGCACGAGCTGCAGCCCGACGACCCGCGTCACATCGCGATGCGCCGGCGCGCCGCCGAGCTCTACTTGCGCGCCGGCCTCTATCCCGAGGGCCTGGTGGCCTTGCGACGGGCCTTGCGCGACGCCGGCGTGCGCTATGCGCACACGCCGACCGCGGCCCTGTGGTCGATCCTCGTACACCGCGTGAAGCTGCGCCTGCGCCGGGGGCTCACGGGTCCGGGCACGGCGTCGGTCGGAGATCACGAGCGCCTGGAGATCTACTGGTCGGCGGGCGTCGGGCTGTCGCTCTTCGACATGGTGCGCGCCACCGACTTCCAGCTCCGGCACGCGCTGCTCGCGTTTCGCGTTGGCGAGCCGCGCCACCTGGCGCGGGCGCTCGCCACCGAAGCGATGACGCTCGCCTGGGAGGGCGGCGCGCGCAACCGGCGGCGCAGCGCGCTGATCCAGGCCGATGCGACGCGCTTCGCAGGCGCCGTGGGAAACCCGCGCATCGAGGTGCAGACGCTCGTCGCGCGGGCGGCGATCGCGTTCGTCGAGCGCCGCCTGCGCGAGGCGCTCGCGCTCTGCGAGCAGGGGGCGCGGCTGTGCCGCGAGCGCCACGTCGGAACGACGTGGGAGATCGCCAACCTCGAGCTCTGCGCCGTGAGCACGCTCGCCTGCCTCGGCGAGATGACGCAGCTCCGCAGCCGCCTGCGCGAGCTGCAGCAGCAGGCGCAGGAGCGCGGTGACCTCTACAGCGCGGTCTCGCTGCGCACCGGCGTTCCGAACCTCTGCTGGCTCGCTGGCGACGATCCCGACGAGGCGCGCCGGCAGATCGCGAGCGCGCGCCAGGCCGCCGTGCTGGCGCCGTTCCAGGAGTACTGCACGGTGTACGCGGAGGGGCAGATCGACCTGTACGCCGGCGAGCCCCGGCAGGGCTGGGGCCGCACGAGCGCGTCGTGGCCGGTGTTCCGCCGCAGCTATCTGCTGCGCGTCCAGGGCGTGCGCATCGACCTGCGCGAGCTACGCGCGCGCTGCGCGCTGGCCACGCTGGCCAGCGGACATACGGGCCGCTCCGAGCGTGCGCGGCTGATGCGCCACGTCGGACGGGCGGCGTGGCTTCTGGGCCGCGAAGGCGTTGCCTGGACCGCCCCGCTGGTTGCAACCCTTCGCGCCGGGCTCGCCTGGCAGCGCGGCGATCGCGCGACCGGCATCATCCTGCTCGGCGAGGCGGTACGCGGGTTCGCGGAGCTCGACATGTGCATGCACGCGGCCGCGGCCCGGCTGCACCTCGCCGCGGCGGGAGTCGGCGAGACCGTCGAGCACTGCGCCGAGGTGATGCGCGCGCACGGCGCAGTCGATCCGAGTCGCCTGGCCGCGACCTTGCTACCCGGCATCGCCCCGCCAGGCTAGTTCGCCGGGGGCGACGCGTCAAGCATGAAACCACCGCACGTGCTCGGCCGGTGAGCGGCCCATCCGCGCACGGAACACGCGGTGGAACTGCGGATAGCTGCTCGCGAATGCGTTGAACGAGCGTGCCAGGTGGATGACCATCGCGCGCAGCACGATCCCCTACCAGCGGAAGCACGACATCGGCGATACGCTGGGCTCGTTCACCACTCCGACGTCGCGGCGGCGATCCTGAAGCCGTTCGTCTCCGGGCGATCGTCGTGCGGGGTTTGTGCCCTGGCGACGGATGGGGTGAAGTAGCGCATCATGAGCATGCCCGAGGCAGTTCCACCGCGCACGGGTGCCGGCAGCGCGTCGCACGCCGTCGAGGCGGGCGAGATGACCCGCTATCTGTGGGCGTTGCTCGCGATGCTCGCGTCGGCGACGTTCTTCGACGGCTTCGACGCCGCCATCCTGGCCACGGTCGCGCCCTTCGTGCAGCAACAGTACGGGCTCGACGATCGCGCCTGGGGTGCGGCGGTCGGCCTGGCTCGGCTCGGCGCGGTGGTGTCGTTCTTCGTGCTGATCTTCGCCGACCGCTACGGGCGGCGCCTGCTGATCACGCTGACGATCCTGGGCTATGCGCTGTTCACCGGCTTGACGGCGATGTCACAGACCATCGAGAGCTTCACCTTCTACCAGTTCGTGGCCCGCATCTTCCTCGCGAGCGAATTCGCGCTGTCGCTGATCATCATCGGTGAGGAGTACCCGACGCGCTGGCGCGGCTTCGGCATCGCGCTCTTGTCGGGTGTCGCAGCGGTGGGCACGATCGCCGCCTTCCTCGCCGCCGGCTGGGTGCTGACGCACTACGACTGGCGCATGATGTACGTGATCGGCCTGGTGCCGCTCGGGCTGATCTTCTTCTTCCGCCTCGGCATGCGCGAGACGCGGCGCTACGAGGAGATCGCGCGCGAGCGCGGCGCGCAGAGCTGGGCGCAGATGTGGCAGCACCTGCGCGTGCCGTTCCAGAAACAGTACCGTGCGCGCTCGCTGCTGGTGACCCTGATCTGGAACTGCAACCACCTGGTGACGTCGCCCGCGACGACGTTCTGGACCATCCACGCGGCGCGCAACCTGGGCTACAGCGCGGCGCAGTACGGCTCGGTGGTGGCGGTCGGCTATCTGGCGGGCTTCGTGTTCGGCGCGCCGCTCGCGGCCTTCCTGATGAACAACCTCGGGCGCCGCATCACGTGCGCCGGCTTCTACGTCGCGGCGGCGGTCGCGATCTTTCTGCTGTTCCGTGTCGAGACGCCCGACATGCTGGTGCAAATGTTCCTGATGTCGGTCACCGTGGTGAGCTTCCTCGGCGCCAACGCGGCGACCAACACCTACGCGACCGAGCTCTTCCCGACCGCGATCCGTGCGACCGGCTACAGCTGGACGACGAACCTGTTCGGCCGCGTGATGGAGTTCGCGACCCCGGCGCTGATCGGCGCGCTGGCGATCGAGATCGGCATCCCGGACGCGGTGGGATTGATGGCGATCGGGCCGATCATCGGTGCGATCGTGGTGCTGGTCTATGCGCCGGAAACCAAGGGCCTGACGCTGGAGGAGATCGAGGACGGCCTGTCCGCGCGGAAGTGACGCCCGTCCACGCTCGGACGATGGTGGCTGGCGCGGGTGCGGCTCGACGTGGCAGATGAAATGGAAATGAAGACTGCAGTTCGTCGGTTCCGCCGTTTGACGGTTCTGGTCGTCGCGACCGACGGAGTTCACGCCGCTGATCGCGAAGCTCGGCGACCGTATGCAGACCGGCGCCGCTCGCGGCCAACGGCCTGCCGTACGCCTTCACCCCGTTCGCCGGCGAGGGCGTGCCGGACGAGAACAAGAGCCCCGAGGTCTTCACGCCGCGCGTCCCCGCGACGATCGACCGCCAGGTGCTGGCCGGCCCGCACGCGAACCAGCTGCCGCTGGACGACATGGTGGTTCGGTTCCCCGAGTAGAACGCCCTGCGGATGTCCAGGTCCGGGTCTGGTAGCTCTGGCGGCAGGCCCGGTGATCCGTCAAGATCCTGCCCCATGGACTTCATCGTCAATCGCCAGGATCTGCGGCAGTGCCGCTTCGTACCGGATGCGGCGGGAGCCGCCGCTGGCCTCGGTGCGGGACGCGCCACGCTGCGTGTCGAGAGCTTCGCCTTCACCGCGAACAACGTGACCTACGGCGCGGTCGGCGAGATGATCGGTTACTGGAAGTTCTTCCCGGCGGAAGAAGGCTGGGGTCGCATCCCGGTGTGGGGTGTCGCAGTGGTGGAGGATCCCGGCGACAGCGGACTCGCGGCGGGCGAGCGCATCTACGGCTACCTGCCGATGTCGCAGCGTCTGGTGGTCGAGCCGGCGCGGGTCACCGCGCGCGGCTTCGTCGACGGCGCGGCGCACCGGCGCGAGCTGCCGCCGGTGTACAACCAGTACACGCGCCTCGCCGCCGAGCCGGGCTACGACCCGCGCGACGAGGACGCGTTGATGCTGCTGCGGCCGCTGTTCGCGACCGCGTTCCTGCTCGACGATTTCATCGCCGACAGCGGCTTCTTCGGCGCGACCAGCGTGGTGCTGGCGAGCGCGTCGAGCAAGACCGCGTTCTCGCTCGCCTACCTGCTGGCGAAGAACCGGCGCGACGCCTGCAAGGTCATCGGTCTCACCTCGCCCGGCAACGTCGCGTTCGTCGAGCGGCTCGGCTGCTACGACCGCGTCGTTCCCTATCCGGACATCGCGTCGCTGCCCGCGGCCGAGCCGATCGTGCTGGTCGACATGGCCGGCAATCACGACGTGACCCGGGCCGTCCACCAGCACTACGGGGCGAACGTCAAGTATAGCTGCCAGGTCGGACTCACGCACTGGGAGAAAGGCGGTGACACTGGCGGTCTGCCGGGCGCGCCGCCGACCTTCTTCTTCGCGCCGAGCCAGATCGAGAAGCGCACCAAGGATTGGGGCGCCGACGGCTTCCAGGCGCGGCTCGCGGCGGCGTGGCGTGGCTTCCTCGACGGCACCAAGGGCTGGCTCCGCGTGGTGCACGGTCGCGGCCCCGCGGCCGTCGAGCGCGCCTATCTCGAGACGCTCGAGGGCCGCGTCAAGCCGGACCAGGGGCTGGTGCTCTCCCTGCAGGACGGCTGACGCGGAGCTCTCCGGCCTGAAATCGGAAAGTTGGTAGCCCCTCTTTGGCTTTGCGCCAGACCCGGTACGATCTTCAGAATGAAGAACTCAGCGAAGTGTCGTTTCGGTTCGGTGCGTCGCGTGGCCTCGGGCAGCACCATCGCGGCTCTGGTGGTCTCTCTGGCGCTGCTCGCGTCGTGCGCGGCCCAGAAGAAGGAGATGTCCACCAGCAGCGTCAAGGTGCGCGAGGTGACGACCACGCCGGTGCCGCCGATGACGAACATCTCGATCGTCGGGCTGCACGACGAGCCGTCGGGTGATCCGACGACCGAGAAGGTGGTCGGCACGATCATCAACAACGGCGACAAGGCCGTCAGCCAGCTCTCGATCCGCGTCGACGCGATGGACGCCAGTGGGCGCGTGGTGAACAGCGTCACCACGCCGCCTCTCGCGGAGACCATCGCGGCGAACGGCGGTCAGGCGGAGTTCTCGGCGATGATGGCCAAGAACCCCGCGGTGACGACGTTCAAGGCGGTGGCGATCGCGCGCTAGCGTTGGCGCCGTGAGATCGGGTGAGCCGTCAGGGCCCCGCGTTCGATTGCGGGGTGAGCATGCGGCCGTCGGCTCAGGGGGCCTGCGTCACCGACTCGGCGGGCGCGTCATGCCGCGAGCGCCTGCACCAGCGCGGGATCGGCCCCCGGCGCTCGACCACCTTCCCGTCGCGCGTGAGCACGACGAGGCGGTACGGATGATCGGCGTCGCCGTTGTCGAAGACCCAGCCGGCATCGGCGAGTTTCAGCGCGGCAAGCGCGTTCGCGAGCGTTCGCGGGAACCGTGTCACGAGCTTGTCCTCCGGAACGTCGTGACCGCCCCGATCAGATCGGCGTTGACGAAGCGAAACCCTCGGGGGCGCAGGTAGAGGTCCAAGAAGGTCGACTTCCCGGATCCGTTCGAGCCGGCGATGACGATCAGCCACTGCCCGGCGGGCAGGTCGGGCTTACTCTTCAGCAACGAAGCGACGGTTCACGAAGCGGCCACGCGTCCGCGAGCCGTCTGGATCGATCTTCACGACGAAGCCGGGTCGCTCGGGATCGACGCCGTATCGCGGGCCGCCGAGCTTCTCCAGGTGTCGTAAGGCCTTGCGTTGACCAGCCTCGCTCGTGGCCTCGCGCATCGCCTTGTCGAACTCGGGCAATCCGGCGTGGGCGAGGTCGTCGCTGACCTTGATCGGTGGTCTCATCGCAGCTGCTGGTAGCAAAACCCGCGTGGCCACGGCCGGTCGAGGCCCCGCGTCGTCACAGCCTCCCGAAGAAGTCGTTGCCCTTGTCGTCGACCACGATGAACGCCGGGAAATCCTGCACCTCGATCTTCCACACCGCCTCCATCCCGAGTTCCGGGTACTCCAGCACGTCGACCTTCTTGATGTTGTCCTGGGCGAGGATCGCCGCTGGTCCGCCGATCGAGCCGAGGTAGAAGCCGCCGAACTTCTTGCAGGCCTGGGCGACGACTGCAGAGCGGTTGCCCTTGGCGAGCGTGATCAGGCTGCCGCCGTGCTGCATGAACAGGTCGACGTAGGAGTCCATGCGGCCGGCGGTCGTCGGACCGAAGGAGCCCGACGCCATGCCCTTTGGCGTCTTCGCGGGGCCGGCGTAGTAGATCGGGTGGTCCTTGACGTACTGCGGCAAGCCCTCGCCGCGGTCGATGCGCTCCTTCAACTTGGCGTGCGCGATGTCGCGCGCGACGACGACCGTGCCGGTGAGCGCGAGTCGCGTCTTGACCGGGTACCTCGACAGCTCGGCGCGGATCTCGCTCATCGGCCGGCGGAGGTCGATGCGCACCACGTCGTGGGACAGCTTCGACTCGTCGATCTCGGGCAGGTACTGCGCCGGATTTGGCTCGAGCTGCTCGAGGAACACGCCGTCGCGCGTGATCTTGCCCTTGGCTTGACGGTCGGCCGAGCACGAGACGCCGATCCCGACCGGACACGAGGCGCCGTGGCGCGGAAGCCGGATGACGCGCACGTCGTGGCAGAAGTACTTGCCGCCGAACTGCGCGCCGATGCCCATGCGCTGCGTCAGCTTCCAGACCTCGTCCTCGAACTCGGGGTCGCGGATCGCGTGGCCGAGGGTGCCGCCGGTTGTCGGAAGATCGTCGAGGTAGCGGCAGCTCGCCAGCTTGACGGTCTTGAGCGTCGCCTCCGCCGAGGTGCCGCCGATGACGATCGCGAGATGATAGGGCGGACACGCGGCGGTGCCGAGCGCGCGCACCTTCTGATCGAGGAACTCGAGCAGCGCCGTTGGGTTCAGCAGCGCCTTGGTCTCCTGGTAGAGGTATGTCTTGTTGGCCGAGCCGCCGCCCTTGGTGACGAACAGGAAGCGGTACTCGTCGCCGTGCGTCGCGTAGAGCTCGATCTGCGCCGGCAGGTTCGTGCCGGTGTTGACCTCGTCGTAGAGGTTGACCGGCGACATCTGCGAGTAGCGCAGGTTGGTCTCGGTGTAGGTCTGGTAGATGCCGCGCGCGATCGCCTCCTCGTCGTCGCCCGAGGTCCAGACCCGCTGCCCCTTCTTGCCGATCGCGATCGCGGTGCCGGTGTCCTGGCAGGACGGCAGGATCATGCCGGCCGAGACGCAGGCGTTGCGCAGCATGTTGAGTGCGACGAAGCGGTCGTTCGGCGAGGCCTCGGCGTCGTCGAGGATCTTGCGCAGCTGTGCCAGGTGGCCGGGGCGGAAGAGGTGGCTGACGTCGCGCACGGCGTCGGCGGCGAGGCCGGTGAGGGCGGCCGTGTCGACCATGAGGATCGACTCGCCGCGAAAGGTGTCGGCAGACACCCAGTCGCCGTCGATGCGCCGGTAGGGGGTGGTGTCCTCGCCGTGCGGGAACATCTCCTGGAAGTGGAACTCGGGCATGCGCTGCTCCTGGGTCGTCGTACGGGCTTCTCGTGCGCTCGCGCGGCTGGCCGGCTGCGGGCGGGGGGACTATACCGAAAGCGCGGCGATCGCTCCTCCTGACCGGAGGCGCGGCGTTTTCAGAATGCGGGACATCCCCCTCGAGAGAGTGCGACCCGATTCAAGAAGCGATAGAGACGTCAGCGGATGCAAGCTCGAGGAACCTCGGCAGGATCAAGCCCAGTCGTCGCCATGTCGAAGCCGCCTGCGCTCGATCATGCGCCGGCTTGATCCTCTGAAGCCGCTGGCGCCCGACATCTGGGTCGCCGACCGGCCGCAGGCCTTCTACGGCCTGGAGGTCGGAACGCGGATGACCGTCATCCGGCTGTCCGGCAACCGGCTGCTGCTGCACTCCCCGGTCGCTCTGAACCCCGGGCTGCGGGCCGAACTCGACGCGATCGGTCGCGTCAGCTTGGTGGTCGCACCGAATCGCGTCCACCACCTCTACGCGGGCGAGGTCGCCAAGGTCTATCCCGAGGCGCGACTCTGGGTCGGTCCCGGACTCGAGCGCAAGCGACCCGACCTCGCGTTCGTGGCGGTGCTCGGCGACGAGCCGCCCGAGGAGTGGCGCGACGAGGTGAGCCAGGTCTTCTTCCGCGGCCGCCCGTACGAGAACGAGGTCGTGTTCTTCCACCGCGCCAGTCGCACGCTCATCCTGTGCGACCTCGCGTTCAACTTCGGGCCAGGTGCGGCTGCCCCGACCCGGCTTCTGATGAAGCTCCTGCGGAGCTATGGGCGCTTCGGTCCGTCGAAGCTCGACCCGTTTCTGATCCGCGATCGGGATGCGGCGCGGCAGTCCCTCGAAAGCATCCTCGCCTGGGACTTCGACCGCGTGGTCGTCGCGCACGGTGACATCCTGGAGACCGGCGGTCACGATGCCCTGCGCGAGGGCTACTCGTGGCTGCTCGCGCGCAGAGCCTGAACCCGGTGGGTCGCTCGGCTCGCGACGTTGCAGGAGCCATGCTGATGTTATTACAGTAGGCACATGGCCATCGTGAAGCTCAAGGTTGCCCGCATCGGGAACTCGCGCGGCGTGCGTCTGCCGGCCGCGTCGCTGAAGCGCTATCGGATCGGCGATACCGTGCTCATGGAGGAGCGCAGCGAAGGAATCCTGCTGCGTCCGACCGGCCCCGCCGTCGAGAAACTCTCCTGGGAAGACACCGCGCACGAGATGGCGTCTGCCGGTGAAGACTGGAGCGCATGGGAAGGGACCGTACCCGACGGGCTCGAGGCCGTGCCCTGGGAGGCAGCCGCAGACCGGGTCGCGGAAGAGCCCTCACGCTACCGCGCGAAGCCGCGCCCAAGGACGCGCTGATGAAGCGCTACGAGATCCGCTGGACGGCTCTCGATCCCATCCGAGGTCGCGAGACGGCAAAGACGCGTCCTGCTGTCGTCGTCAGCCTCGACGTTCTGAACAAGCGTCTGGAAACGGTGACGGTGTGCCCACTGACCAGCCAGCTTCATCCAACCTGGCGGTCGCGCCTGCAGGTCCGCTGCGCTGGGCGCCCTGCCGAGATCGCGGTCGATCAGATCCGCACGGTGAGCAAGGTGCGGCTCGGCGACAAGATCGGCTCCTTGAACGCGGATGAGGCCGCGGCGCTGCGGCGCGTGATCACGGAGATGTACGGCGAGTAGCGACCGGCTCGCGTCCGCCGCCAGCAGCCGCAGCTCTCCAGCGAGCCCCCGATCGTCTCGATCCCGGACGCGATCAGGCGTGCCGGATGCCGGCGACCGCGCAGGCCCTAAAGACCTGCGCCGGAGGGTCGATGAACCCTTCCGATGTCGCCAACGACCGTGCTCCGCCTGCGGACGCGCCTCGGCCGTCTCTCGTTCCTCGTCGCGCTGATCCTCGTACCGGCGCTCGGCTTCTCCGCGCGTGGCGGCAACCAGCGCGAGGAGCAGAAGCCACTCCCGGTGCTCGGGCGCGTCGCGGACTTCGCTCTCGTCGATCAGGCGAGCGCACCGGTGAGCCGCGCCGCGCTCGCTGGAGAACCCTGGGTCGCGAACTTCGTCTTCACCCGCTGCCCCCTGGTGTGCCCACGACTCACGGAGCGCATGCGCGCGGTTCAGACGCTCGCGCAGCGCCACCAAGACGCGCTACGGCTGGTCACCTTCAGCGTCGATCCGGAGCACGATGCGCCGGCCGTTCTGAAGTCCTACGCCGACGCCTACGGCGCCGACCAGACGACCTGGAAGTTCCTGACTGGAAGCGAGTCGTCGATCGAGCAGATCGCGCGGAGCTTCTCGGTCGCGCTCGAGGGCGAAGCCGATCCCGGCAGGTCCGACTTCGGCATCATGCACAGCGGCCACCTGGTCCTCGTCGACGGACGGGGGCGGATCCGCGGCTACTACCCGTCCAGTGAAGAAGGTGTCGAGAAGAGAATTCTCGTCGACCTGAAGCGGCTGGGCATTTCGTGAGCGCGTCGGGAAGGCGGGCCGAGATGCGGCGAGTCGAGCGGCCCACGGTGGCGGAGCTCGCGCGCTGTGCCGCATTGGCTTTCGTGCTCGGCTGCGGGGGGGCCGGCGACGAGTCGACGCCGCACGCGGCCTACACCCCGCCGGAGTTTGCGGAGCCGGTCACCCTGTCGAGCGCGAACGGCGTGCTCGAGGTGAGTCTGTTCGTGCGCCAGGGCGTCACGACCTTGAACACCGTGGCGAGCCCGGTCAGCAACTTCATGCTCTTCGGCTACGAGGTGCTGCAGGGCGCCGCCTCGAACGGCCAGCGCACCGGCACCAACCTGTATCCCGGCCCGACGCTGCAGGTCTCTCCCGGCGAGACGTTGATCGTGCACGTGGCCAACGAGCTCGCCGATCTGACCATCCCGGACTTCTACGATCCTGCCTTCACGCCGAAGGGAGCGATGGTTACGCTGTACCCGAAGCAGCTCACCTCGTCGCCCTTCAACCTGCACACGCACGGGCTGCACGTCAGTCCGCGTGGCAACGCGGACAACGTCCTGCTCGACATCCCGGCGGGCTACACCAACACGTACACGTACGTGATTCCGGACGACCATCCGGAAGGCATGTACTGGTACCACAGCCACCGCCACACGCTGACGTCGCAGCAGACCTATCTCGGCCTGGCCGGTCTGCTCTCGATCGGGCGCTCCGACGGCAACATCCCCGTCGTCACGGAGAACTCGCTGCCGATCCGGAACATGGCGATCCAGTACAACTACGTCTTCGATCGCGAAGGCGGTCAGGCGGTCCTCAACAACCTCACGTGGCCGCAATGGGTGAGCACGCTGAAGGCTCCTGAGAGTGGCGAGCTCGCGGACGGCACCTACGTTCCGACCTTGACGCCGAGCAACTTCTGGCAGGCGGACGAAGGCACCCGGTTCTTCACCGTCTGGTATGCGGGGCCGCTGTCGATCGACAACAACCGCGGACAGCTGCAGTTCATCCCGAGCAACCTCCAGTCCTTCGCCAGCTCGGGCGGCGGTCCCAGCGTCGCCGCGGACCCGGAGCTGCCGGGCCACCTGCGCGATCTGCAGTTCACGATCAACGGGCAATACGAGCCGGTTCTGCGTGCGAAGCCGGGCCAGACCGAGATCTGGGTGCTCGCGAACGTGAGCGACATCGCCTACCTGAACCTGACGCTCACCGAGACGGCGACGGGCAAGCATCCGCGGATCGCGATCGTCGGCCAGGACGGCAATCCCTTGTCCGAGGTCCACTACCCATTCACCGACGGCGGTACGACGCTCGTCATCCCACCGGCCAGCCGCTACGCGATCGCCGTGACGATGCCGAGCAAGGGCGATCTCGTGCTCGAGATGCCGCCGGCTGCAGGCATCCAGCCGATCTCCAAGCCGGGTGTCCTCTACACGAACGACGGCACGGACCATCCGCCAGCGGTCCTCGGCACGGTCACGGTGGAGCCTGCCGCGGTCAGCTACTTCGACGGCTTCTTCGTCTCGCCGACGCAGGTGCTCGCGCGCATGAAGCCGGAGGAGGGGACCGGCGTCGCCGTGGCCTTCGTCGAGGGCCAGGCGCTCGGGGCGTACACGTCCTTCGTCGATCTGCAGCCCTTCACCCCGGCCGTCGAGCGCGAACTGGTGGTGTCGGGCGGTTTCAAGAACGAGCATGCGAGCGACCAGGACCCGAAGGCGTTCGTGTACCAGTTCGACGACAACACGTTTCCCAACACCCCGCTGCTGCAGCCGCGCCTCGGCTCCGTCGAGCAGTGGTCGTTCGTCAATAATAATAACGATGAGCACCCGATCCACATCCACGTCAACGACTTCCAGGTCATGGAGATCGTCGACGCGGCGCGCGCGGCGACGACCGGCGTTCAGCAGTGGGGCGAGGACAACGCGAACCTGCCCGCACCGCTGCTGGGGCCCGGGGAAGCCGTGCTCGCGCCGGGCAAGCTGGTGCTGCGCAACCAGTTCCTCGAGTTCACCGGCGCCTACGTCATCCACTGCCATCGCCTGAACCACGAGGACAATGGCCTGATGGCGTTCATCAACGTCATCCCCGCAGTATCCTCGTTCGCGGTCGCGGCGAGCGGCTCGTCCGGCAGCGACGCCACCGTGCGCGTCTACGACGGCAACGGCGACACGCCGCTCGCGACCGTCACGCCGTTCGCGGGCTTCGCGGGCTCGCTCAGCGTGGCCATGGGCGACGTCGACGGCGACCAGATCCTCGACCTCGTGGCCGGCAAGGGGCCGGGTGGGCCGCCGGAGGTCGCCGTCTACTCCGGCGCGGGGGGCAGCGGCGGATCGCCGTTCGAGACGCAGTTGCTGCGCTTTCTCGCCTTCGACGAATCGTTCACCGGTGGGGTGAGCGTCGCCGCCGCCGGCATCGACGGCAACGCGCTCGCGGCCAACGTCATCGTGGGCTCGGGCGCAGGGGTCGACTCGATGGTCAAGGTCTTCGGCTCCACGCTGCCGAGCCAGCTCGGCGTCGCTCCCGACGTCTTCGCGAGCTTCTCGCCGTACCCGGGCACGACGACCGGTGTCACCGTCGCCGCGGGCCTGGTGGACGCTGTGTCCGGGCGCTTCAGCATCGTGACGGCGCCCGGAGCGGGCAGCGCGGCGCGGATCAAGACCTTCCGCTTCGACCTGTACAGACCGAACACCGGGGCGTCTGCCTGGTGCGCGCCGAGCGATCCGCTACCGCCCGGCGTGCCGCGGATCACCTCCGACTTCCTCGCCTTCGACGGCAGCTACACGGGCGGTGTCTCGCTCTCGACCGGCTGGGTCGCGGCCGGCGCGTTCGGCGGCGCGCAGTCGATCGTGCTCGCCCAGGACTCGAGCCCCGGTATCGTCAGGATCTTCTCGAGCGGCTCCGCCATCGACGGCGAGCCGGAGGTCTACCTGAAGAGCCCGGACGACCACGACGCGACCGTCGCGTTCCGCGAGATCTCGAGCTTCACGCCGTTCGCCGACGCTCCATCCTCGGGCGTGCGCGTCGCGACGACGAGCACCACGAACGGCGCCGACGTGCTGGTCAGCGGCCTCGACGCTGCGGGAACCGGCGTGCGCGTGCGCAAGTATGCGATGGAGCGTACGTCGGCCACGGCGGGCACGCTGTCGCCGAGGTTGCTCGCCGAGGTGGAATCGCCGGCAGGCACCGCGCCGAGCGGGCTCGGCGGCGACTGACGGCGTCGTGGTCGATCCGGCTGACGACCTACGCCGCGGAAGCGTGCGACGTGAGCCGCACCGGCAGCGACGCGAGCCCGCGTAGCACCAGCGACCGCTTCCACGGCCCCGCCTCACCGCGCGCGGCGAGTCCCGGATAGCGCTCGAAGAGCCCGCTGAGCGCGAGCCGCCCCTCGAGCCGCGCGAGCTGCGCGCCGAGGCAGAAGTGCACGCCGTGCCCGAACGCGAGGTGCGGGTTGTCCGCGCGCGACAGGTCGAGCTCGTCCGGTCGGGCGAAGACGGCCGGGTCGCGGTTCGCAGCGCCGATCAGCAGGCCGACGATCGTACCCTTCGTGACGCGCCGGCCCTCGATCTGGATGTCCTCCGCGGCGACACGGTCGGTCGCCTGGATCGGGCTCTCGAAGCGCAGCAGCTCCTCGATCGCGCGCCTTACGGCCTCGGGGCCGTCGAGCAACGCCCGGCGCTGCGCCGGATGGTGCAGGAGCGCGCGAGTTCCGTTGCCGATCAGGTTCGTCGTGGTCTCGTTGCCGGCGACGAGCAGCAGCACGGACAGCGAGTCGAGCTCGGCCTCGGACAGCACGTCGCCCTGCTCCTCGGCCTGCACCAGGCCGGACACCAGGTCCTCGCGCGGCTCGCGGCGCCGTGCGTCGAACACCCGGTGCAGCACGGCGCGGAGCGCGTCGAATGCGCGCTCCATGGTCGCGGGGTCGGCCTCGGACTGGATCGGGTCGAGGAGGCCGACGAAGTCGTTCGACCACGTCTTCAGGTCGGCTCGGTCCTCGGCGGGGATACCGAGCAGGTCGGCGATCACCGCGGTGGGCAGCGGATCGGCGAGGTCGCGGATCACGTCGGGGTCGGACTTCTTCTCCATCGCGTCGAGCAGCGAGGAGACGCGCGCCGCGATGCCCTCGGAGAGGCGCTCGACCACGCGCGGCGTGAAGGCGCGGCTCACGAGGCGGCGCAGGCGCGTGTGGTCGGGCGGGTCGGTCATCAGCAGGCTCCGCACGACGGCCTGCGCGAAGTCCGGGCGCATCGAGTCGAAGATCGCGAACTCCTGCGCCATGCGCGACTGGCGGCGGTCGCAGATCATGCGTGGGTCGGCGAGCACGCGCTCGACGTCGGCGTGGCGGCTCAGGATCCAGCCGCGCAGCGCCCGGCTGTAGTACACCGGCGCCTCGCTCTGGAGGCGCCGGTAGACGCTGTACGGGTCGCGCCGGAAAGATGGGTGGAAGGGGTTGTAGCGCCCGATCGCGGGCGACAGGAGCCGCACCGGCCACTCGGCGCGGACCATCCAGCGCAGCGCGTGCAGCACGTCCATCGAGCGACCCTATCCTCGGGCATCGTCTTGATCCAACGCAGCGCAGCCACCTGGCGACCTCGAGGCGTCCGCTCGGGTCGACGTCGTGCCGATCCCATGAGAGTGCCGTTGCAGCAGGTCGGCGCGTCGTGACGTCTAGGACGTTCAACGAACGCCGGAGGTCGCCGGGCTGCCGGCGACGAGGAGTTGGACCATGTCGACCTTCGCAACGATCTCGCAGTACGCGCGCATGCTGAAGAACCTGGACCAGTGGCTGCAGACGGCGATCGAGCACGCGCAGAAGAAGGGCTTCGAGCCCGACGTGCTCGCCGAGGCGCGCCTCGCGCCCGACCAGTTCTCGCTCGTGCGGCAGGTGCAGGCGGCGTGCGACGCTGCGAAGTTCGCCGCGGCCTACCTGAGCGGCCAGAAGGCGCCGTCGCATCCGGACATCGAGAAGACGATGGCCGAGCTACGGGCGCGCGTCCAGACCTGCGCCGCCTATCTGGCCACGTTCAAGGAGTCCGACTTCGCCGGCGCCGAGGAGCGCCGCGTGGCCCCGGCGTGGATGGAGGGCAAGTCGGTCCGCGGCAGCGAGTACTTGACGCGCATCTCGCTGCCCAACTTCTACTTTCACGTGACCACCGCCTACGACATCCTGCGGCACAACGGCGTCGAGATCGGCAAGCGCCACTTCATCGGCGTCGAGAGCTGGGACGAGATCGCGGCCTGGTAGCGTCGCCGTGGCACGGATGACGCCGGTGTTTCGGCGTCACCCCGGCGGCGCCGGCATCGACGACCCCGCCGGGCAGAACTCCACCAGATAGCCGCGCTGTGTGCTCGACGTGCACGAGCACTGCTTGTCGTCGGTCGGGTGCTGGTAGGCGTCGCTGCAGTCCGCAGTGAAGCACTCGAGCCCCATGACCTGCGTGCCCGCGCTGGTGAACGAGCACGCCATGTTGGTCGTCCACTGGATCGGCACGTTGAAGAAGATGTTCGCCGCCGCGGAGACGCAGTCGTCGGGGCCGCCGGTCGGGCAGAGGTTCGGCGGGCTCATCGGGCCCGAGCCGTAGTTGGTGCTGAGGTCGGGGTAGTCGAGCCCGTTGCCGCCGGCGGGAGTGAACTCCCACGTGGTCCCGAACGTTCCGTCCTGCACCATGCCCGGGCCACAGCAGTTCTGTTGCTGGGCGCAGATGCTGCGTCCGCTCAGGTTGGGATTGCAGTACGCGGCGTAGACGTCGTTGGGGCTGTCCCACATGAAGCCCTCGCGCTGCGTCGTCCCGGGCGCGCCGCCGAGCGCGGTCCAGCCGTCGCAGAAGGCGGCGGGGCACTGGCTCGCGCTGGTGTCGGGGTAGGGCATGATCACGTTCTGGCCGCCCTGGTTGAACGAGGCCACGGGGATGGACACGGTGCCCCCGTTGGCCGCGAGCATTTCGACCGCGGGACCGCTCGACTTGAAGCTCAGGCTGACGGCGCAGCTATTGAGGAACGTGACCTGACCGGCCGTGATGGTGGACGTCGGCGCGGGCGAAGGGGCGCCGAGACCGTCGCCGTCGTCGGAGCTTCCTCCGCAGGCCGACGCGGCGACGAGTGCGAGCAGGGCCATGAGCGACGGTGCCAGCCGGCGATCGACGAACCTTCGGAATGCCATGTCTTCCTCCTCCCGCCCCGCCTGAGGCTGGGGCGTGGTGTGGAAGGTGTATCGGTCGGCACGACCGAACTCGGTAGCGCGTCGCTCAGCCAGCGGCGTCCCGCAGCTCGCCGTCCGCGTCCGCACGGATGGCGGCGAGCGCCTGCCCGTTGACGCGCGCGAAGCCCGGCGGCGTCAAGCGGTGCCGCGCGAGCTCGGCGATCATCTCGGTGGACAGCGCGTTGACCTTGCCGTCGTCGAGCGTGATGCGCGCGATGCCGTCCTCGATTGCGATCTGCGTTCTGGGCGTCTCCCCGTTCTGAAGTGCTCGTGTGCGGCCCGATCCGACGTCGTCAGCCGGCCGAGGACTGGACCGGCGGGGTCGCGTGGGACGACGTGCTGGTCACGACCTCGTCCGGTGTCGCGAGGATCTTCCGGTACACCTTCTCCGGGTAGGCCATGTGCGGCTTCGCCGGATCGTAAGCCGGCTGCGGCACGGGGCTCGGTCCCTCGTAGGGGGCCGGCGCCTTGAAGCGCGCTGCCTCCTCCGCCGAGATCCCGGCCTTCGCAAGAACCGCGGGGTCGATCCAGCGTGCGGCGTCGATCGCCACCGCGGACGTCGCGACCTCGAGCGTCATCCGATCTGGCCCCGCGAAGTAGATCGACTGGCACATGCCGTGGTCGATCGGGCCGATGACGTTCACCCCGTGGCTGCGGATCCGGTCGCGCATCGCGAGCAGGTCGGCGGTCGTGTCGACGTTGAACGCGAGGTGCTGCAGCGTGCCCGGCGCAGACGGCAAGGCGCCGGAGCCGGCGTGGGTGCGCCCGATCTCGACCGGGATGGCGTCGACGTCCGGCATCTGCACGATCGAGAAGTAGCTGTGGTCGTTCAGGCGCAGGAAGGCGTGCAGGCCGCCGGGCACGCCGTGCATGTCGAAGATCGCCACCAGCGGACAGCCGACGATCTCGGCGAAGAACGCGATGTGCTTCTTGATGTCACCGGCCATGAAGGCGAGGTGGTGGACTCCCGTCGGCTGCGTGCTCATCGGACCTCCTTCTGGCCTTCATCAAGGGCCCGAGATTGATGAACCCAATAGGGTTTTCTGATTAGAGACTCAAGAATGGGACCCGGAGCAGCGCTCGGCCTGGTCCCGAAGGGAGAGCGATCGATGGCAGTGGTGCGAGAGGCCTACGGCTTCGTCCACGCGGACAGGAGCCCGCTGAAGGACGTCTACGGCGGCCCTACCGGGCAGGTTTTCGTCGAGTGCATGCGCATCCGGCCGGACTCGGGCGACTCGAAGACCGCGCTGCTCTTCAGCCACCCGATCGGCGGCGGCTCGTTCCTGCCGCTGGTGACCGCGCTCGCCCGCGCCGGGCGCCACGTCATCTATTGCAACCCGCGCTACCGCGGGAACGACACCGCGCTGATCCTCGAAAAGTGCCTGCTCGACCTCGGCGCCTGCAGCGCCGATCTGAAGAAGCGCTTCGGCTACGAGAAGGTGGTCCTGGGCGGCTGGTCGGGTGGTGGCTCGCTGGCGCTCTTCTACCAGGACCAGGCGGAGCACCCGACGCTGATCGACACGCCGGCGGGCGACGCGGCGGACGTCGTGGGCGCAGGCCTCCAGCCGGCCGATGGCATCATGCTGCTCGCCGCGCACATCAGCCGCTCGGTCACCATGACCGAATGGCTGGACCCGTCGATTCTCGACGAGGATCGACCGTTCGCGCGCGACGTGAATCTCAACATCTACGATCCGGCCTGCCCCGATCAGCCGCCGTACTCGGATGACTTCGTCGCGCGCTTCCGGTCAGCGCAGATCGCGCGCAACCGCCGCATCACCGCGCAGGTGAGGACGACGCTCGCCGAGCTGAAAGCGCGTGGCGAGCCCGACGCCGAGCGTCCCTTCGTGGTCTACGGCACGATGTGCGACGTGCGCTGGACCGATCCCGCGCAGGACCCTTCCGACCGCCGGCCCGGTACCTGCTATCTGGGCGAGCCCCGGATCGCGAACGACGGGCCGGTGGGCCTCGGTCGCTTCACCACGCTGCGCTCCTGGCTCTCGCAATGGAGCTACGACGAGAGCCGTGCGAACGGCGTGATCAACGCGGGCCGCGTGACCTGCCCGGTGCTGGTGGTGAACAACCGCGCCGATCTCGCCTGCACCCCGAGTCATGCGCAGCGCCTGTTCGACGCCGTGGCCTCGCGGGACAAGGAGATCGTCCAGATCGAGGGTGCCGACCATTACTACGTCGAGCGCCCGGACCTGTTGCCGCTCGCGGTCGCCACCGTCGGTGGCTGGCTCGACCGCCACGGCTTCTGAGCGGAGACGCAAGATGAAAGAAATCCTGTCGGCCGTCGACGCGATGGTCCCGTGTCTGCGCGAGCGCGCCGCTGCAGCCGAGGTCATGCGTCGACTGCCGGACGAGACCATCCGGGACGCCACCGACGCCGGCTACCTCGGCATGCTGACGCCGCGCCGCTGGGGCGGCGCCGGATGCGAGGTCGCGACCTTCCTCGAGGCGACGCGCCGCCTCGGCAACGGTTGCGCCTCGAGCGCGTGGACGCTGTCCTTCCTGAGCCTGCACGCGTGGCTGCTGTGCCGCTTCGATCCGCGGCTTCAAGAAGAGGTCTTCGCGCAAGGGCCCGCGCCGCGCGCGCCAGCACCACTTGCGCCGACGGGAAAGGTCACGCGCGTCGACGGCGGCTTCCGGCTGCGTGGTCGCTGGGAGTGGGCGACCGGAATCATGCACGCCGACTGGGTGATGGTGACCGCGATGGACCCCGAGAGCGGGCCCCGCTTCTGTGTCCTGCCGCGCGCCGAAGTCGAGGTCGAGGACGTCTGGCACGTCGCGGGCATGGCGGCGACCGGGTCGAACAACGTGGTGGTGCGCGACGCCTTCGTGCCCGAACACCGCACCCTCGAGCTCTGGCGCATCAAGATGGGCCAGACGCCTGGCGAGGCGCTGCACGCCGGCAGCAACGTCGGCTGGCCGATGGGCGCCACGCTCGCTCTGGTCGCCGCGTCACCGGCTCTGGGGGCCGCCGAGGCAGCACTCGACGCCTTCACCGGGCGCATGAAGGAGAAGGTCCAGTCCTACGGTTTCCAGAAGCAGGCCGAGGTGCCCGCAACGCATCTGCGGCTCGGCGAGGGACTCGCCACGGTGCGCGCCGCGCGCCTCGTCTGGGACGACGCGATCCGCACGCTGGAACGCATCGGACCGCAGGGGCCAGCCGCGGCGATCGAGGACCTGGCGGCGATTCGCCTCGCCGCCGCGGACGTCGTGCGCCTTGCCAATCATGCGGTCAACGGTCTCGCGGCGGCCGCCGGCGCCAGCTCGGGATTTCTCTCCTCGCCGCTCCAGCGTCAGCTGCGCGATCTGCAGATGATGCGCGGCCACGTCATCTTCGACTGGGATCGTGCGGCGCAGATCGGCGGCAAAGTGGCGCTGGGCATCGAGCCGACGCCAGCCGATCTGCTCTGAGCGCGCGCTCAGGTACCGAAGCGGGTCGAGCTCTTCGTCGACGGCGGTACGGCAGAGGTCTGAGGGCGGACCCTACCCACCCCTCGCCCAGGCCGCGAGGCGCTCCGGCGTCCAGGTATTCACCACCCGCTCCGGATCCACCCACGCCTTCTCGGCGTTGAGCGCCGCGTACTCCACGCGCTGCAGCTCCTCCGCCCGATGCGCGTCGCTGGTCATCACCAGCGGGAAGGTGTGTGCGCGCGCCCGCCGCAGGGTCTCGACCGACATGTCGAGTCGCGGCAGGCCACCGTTGACCTCGAGCGCCGTGCCGGTGGCCTCGGCCGCCGCGAACACGGCGTCGAGGTCGAGCTCGATCGGCGGCCGCGCGCCGATCATGCGCGCCGAGAGGTGGCCGATCATGCGTACCGTGGGATCCTGCATCGCCGTGACGATGCGCCTGGTCTGTGCGGCACGGTCGAGGTCGAAGTGGTCGTGCACCGACGCCAGGCACCAGTCGAACGACTGGCGGAACTCGAGGTCGTAGTCGAGCTCACCGTCGCGGCCGATGTTGAGCTCGACGCCGTGCAACAGCACGATCTGGTCGCCGAGCTGGGCGCGTAGCCGGGTGAGCTTCGCGCGCTGCTCGAGCAGCACCTCGCGCGTGACGCCCGACACGGTGCGCTCGGCGTGCTCGGTGATTGCCAGCACCCGTACGCCGCGCGCCAGCGCTGCCGCGACCACGTCTTCGATCGGCGAGCGGCCGTCGCCCGACACCGACGTGTGCACGTGGAAGTCGCCGATCAGGTCGCGCAGCGGGCGCGGCAGCGTGCCCTTCTCGGCGGCTTCGATCTCGCCCTGGTCCTCGCGCAGCACCGGCGGGATCCAGGGCAGGCCGAGCGCCGCATAGATCTGCTCCTCGGTCTCGCTCGCCACGACGCGCCCGCCGTCGATCTCGGACAGCGCGTACTCGTTCAGCGTCAAGCCACGCGCCAGCGCGCGCTGACGGAGCTTGATGTTGTGACCCTTCGCGCCGGTGAAGTAGAGCAGCGCGGCGCCGAGCTGGTGCGCTTCGACGACGCGCAGGTCGACCTGGGTACCGCGCCGCGTGACGATGCTGGTCTTGGCGGGTCCGCGCCCGAGGACGCGGTCGACGACGCTCATCGACACCAGCGCTTCCATGACCGGCGCGGCGTCGCTCGCGGCGACCACGACGTCGACGTCGCCGATGGTCTCGGTGAAGCGCCGCAGCGAGCCGCAGTACGAGGCATGTGTCACGCCGGGTACCTCGAGCAGGTGCGCGACGATGCGTGTCGCGAGCGGCAGCGCGACCGAGATCGGCGTCCGGTCCACCGAGCCCTGCTCCTCGAGGCGTGCGAGTGACTGCGCGAGCTTGTCCTCGGACTTCGCCCCGAAGCCCGATAGCCCGCGCAGCCGGTGCTCGGTGAGTGCTGCGCGCAGGTCGTCGATCGACTCGACGCCGAGTTCGGTGCGCAGCCGCTTCACCGCCTTCGGCCCGAGCCCCTGGATGCGCAGCAGCGCGACCACGCTCGCCGGGTACTTCGCGCGCAGACCCTCGAGCTTCGCGACCTTGCCGGTCTCGAGCAGCTCGCGGACCTTCTCGGCGGTGCTCTTGCCAATGCCCTCGATCTTCTGCAGGGCCTTGGCGTCGAGCGTGCCGAGGTCCGCCGCCTGCGCCGCCACCGCCTGGGTCGCGCTCTCGTAAGCGCGCACGCGGAACGACTGTGGGTCGCCCTCGTCGAGCATGGTGAGCTCGGCGAGCTCGCGCAGCATGTCGAGCACGTCCTGCTTCGAATCGGGCATGGAAACAGGTTAGCCTGAGAGCCCGTGGGCAAGGAAGAAGCCGAGGTCCTCGTGATCGGCGGGCGCGAGGTGCGCGTCAGCAATCCGAGCAAGCCGTACTTCTCGAAGGGCGTGCAACTCTCGAAGCTCGACGTGGTGCGGTACTACCTGTCGGTCGCGGACGGCGCGCTGGGCGGCATTCGTGACCGTCCGGTGGTGTTGAAGCGCTTCGTCGACGGCGCGCACGGCGAGGCGTTCTACCAGAAGCGCGCGCCCGACAAGCGGCCGGAGTGGCTGCGCACGGTGACGCTGTCGTTCCCGTCGGGCCGCACGGCCGAGGAGGTGGTGGTCGACGACGCGGCGGGGCTCGCCTGGATCGTGAATCTCGGCTGCATCGAGCTGCACCCGCACCCGGTACGCTCGACGGATCTGGATCACCCCGACGAGCTGCGCGTCGATCTCGACCCGGGACCGGGCGTCGCGTGGGACGACGTGCGACGCGTCGCGCTCGAGGTGCAGGCCCTCTTGGCCGAGATGGGTCTCGTCGGCTGGCCGAAGACCAGCGGCTCGCGCGGCATGCACGTCAACGTCCGGATCGAGCCGCGCAGGACGTTCGCCGACGTGCGGCGCGCGGCGATCGCGCTGTCGCGCGAGATCGAGCGCCGCGCGCCGGCGCTCGCGACCTCGAAGTGGTGGAAGGAGGAGCGCCACGGCGTCTTCCTCGACTACAACCAGAACGCGAAGGACCGCACGACGTGCTCGGCGTACTCGATTCGCCCACTGCCGGACGCGCGCGTGTCGGCGCCGCTGGTCTGGGGCGACGTGCCGGACTGCGATGCGGCCGACTTCACCGTGCTGACCATGCCGGCGCGCTTCGCCGCGATCGGCGACCCGCACGCGACGATGGACGACGCGCCGGGCTCGCTCGACGAGCTGCTCGAGCTCGCCGAACGGGACGACGCGGCCGGCCTCGGCGACGCGCCCTGGCCACCGCACTTCCGCAAGGCCGATGGCGAGGCGCCGCGCGTCGCCCCGTCGCGCGCGAAAGGCGCGGGCGACGCGGCAGTGAAGCCACCTGCGAAGAAGGCGCCGCGCGCCAGGATGCCGCTGGTGGTGGTCGCGAACTCGCCCGACAAGGAGGCGGCGCTCGCCGGTCTGGAGCGCTGGAAGGCGAAGCACCCGGAGGTGGCGTCGCACCTCGCGGTCGACGACGTGCTGGTGGACGCGATGCGCGGCCGCTCGTCGACCTGGACGCGCGTCCGCGTCAACCTGCGCCACGTGCCCGAGGAGCAACGCCCGCCGCAGGAGACGCCCGATCCGGACGACGATCCGACGCGCGCGTGGTGCGCAAAAAAGGACGGCGCCGAGATGCCCTGAAAAAAGCGCGCGCCGGCTGTCGAGGTCTGGTCGCGCGCGAGACGACCAGCCCGCTGCGGTTCCACAAGGTGTGAAGCACTCAGCGCGCTGCGAAGATCGCCGCCAGCTCCTGCGGCGGGACGACCTCGAGCTGGGCGTAGGTGCAGTCGCGCGGCGGCTTGTCGGTCCGCCACCTGCGGAACTGCGCGGTGTGGCGGAAGCGGCTGCCCTGCATGTGATCGTACCCGACCTCGACCACCAGCTCGGGGCGCAGCGGCTCCCAGGACAGGTCCTTGCCGCCGCTCCAGCGGCTCACGGCGCCCGGCATGCGCTGCGCTGCGGGATCGGTGATGTGGTTCTGGCGCGCCCAGCTCTCCCACGGGTGACCGTCGAGTGCGTTCTCGCGGTAGGGGGCGAGGAGCTCCACCAGCTCGCGCCGCTTCTTGTCGGTGAAGCTCGCAGCGACGCCGACGTGCTGCAGCTCGCCGGCGTCGTCGTACAGTCCGAGCAGTAGCGAGCCGACCGCGCCCTCGCCGCTCTTGTGCCAGCGGAAGCCTGCGACCACGCAGTCGCACTCGCGCTCGTGCTTGACCTTCAGCATGACGCGCTTGTCGGGCTCGTAGGCGCCGTCGAGCGGCTTTGCCATGACGCCGTCGAAGCCGGCGCCCTCGAAGCGCTGGAACCAGTCGGCAGCGACGATCCGGTCGGACGTCGCCGGCGTCACGTGGAGTGGCGCCGCGGCGTCGGCGAGCAGCTTTTCGAGCTCGGCCCGCCGCTCGCGAAAGGGAACGGCCCGCAGATCGCGCTCACCGGCGCAGAGCAGGTCGAAGAACACGACCGAGGTCGGAATCTCCTCGGCCAGGCGCTTGACGCGCGATGCCGCCGGGTGGATGCGCTGCTGCAGCGCCTCGAAGTCGAGCCTGCCGCCGCGCGCCAGCACGACCTCGCCATCGAGCACGCAGCGCTGCGGGAGCAGCGTCTTCAGGGGGTCGATGAGCTCGGGGAAGTAGCGGTTCAGCGGCTTGGTGTCGCGGCTCTGGATCAGGACCTCGTCGCCGTCGCGGAAGATCAGCGCGCGGAACCCGTCCCACTTGGGCTCGAAGATCCAGCCATCGCCCTTGGGCAGCTCGGCGACGCGCTTGGCCAGCATCGGTAGAACGGGGGGCTCGACGGGAAGCTGCATGCTCGACTCCGGATCTCGGCTGGACGACATGCGCGTGGGCCAGCGTGTCGATTGGCAGACGACGTTATCACAACCTCGACGGTTGACCGTGGGGCGTCGTCCGGCCGACACTCGCGACGACCAGGAGGAGCAGATGGCAGTGCCCGATCGTGTCACGTCGCACGCGACATCCGACACCGGCCGACGCTTCGTGTGGCACGGCCTGCTCCTGTTCCTGCTCGCGCTCATCGGCGGCATGTTCGTCTACGCCATGGCCAACCCGCGCATGGGCCTGTCGATGCACGTCGGGGGTTTGCTGAATGCGACCTTTCTGATCGCGATCGGTGCGGCGTGGAGCGCGGTCGTGCTGTCACCGGGCGCCGAGCGCGCCGCGTTCTGGCTGCTCGTCGTGAGCAGCTACGGCGGCAGCCTGGGCTTGCTGCTGGCCGCCGTCCTCGGCACGCGTGACTCGACGCCGATGCACGGCGCTGCGCAGGCGGCGGCCGCGTGGCGGGAGACCGTGGTCATGCTGCTGCTGAACGTCAACGGTGTCGCGATCGTCGTCGGCTGCGCCATCGCGCTGCTCGGCTTCGGCCGCCGCGGCGGCCGAAGCCGATGATTCACGGTGCGAAGGTCTCGTCGAGCAACTCCTCCGACAGCGTCCACAGCCGCCGTGCCGCGTCCGGATCGGTCGCCCACGCAGCGTGCCCGCTGCTAAGCGCGCAGTCTTCGAGGTAGCTGCCACCGTGCTGCGCGAGCTCGGGCGCAGTCGCGGCCCACACGCTGGTCGCAGCACCCGCGGCGATCGACTTGAACGCAGGCAGGCCGCCGCCGGGTGTGCTCTTGGCCATCGTCTGCAGCGCGGCGATGTCGTCGCTGGTCAGGTGGCGGCCGAGCTCCGTCATGATCATGCCGGGGTGCACGGCGAAGGCGTGCACCCCGCGCGCGCCGAGCCGGCGCTCGAGGTCGACCGTGAACAGCACGTTGGCGGTCTTGGATTGACCGTAGGCGGTCCACTTCTCGTACGGGTGGCGGGCGAAGTTGGGGTCGTCCCAGTGGACGTCGGAGATGACGTGCCCGCCGGAGCTGAGAGTGACCACGCGCGCGGGTGCCGCGGCGAGGAGTGCGGGCGCGAGCAGGCAGGTGAGCAGGAAGTGGCCGAGGTGGTGGTGCCGAGCTGCATCTCGAAGCCGTCCGCCGTCTGCCCGAAAGGCGTCTCGAGGCTCTCGAGCCGTGCCGCCGGGAGGTGCTCGCGGATGGTGCACAACGCCGCCTCGGTCTTCGCGGTGCTGCGCGCCGCCAGCAGGACCCACGCGCCCGCGCTGGCGAGCGCGCGGGCGGTCTCGAGACCGAGCCCGCCCGACGCGCCGGTGACCACGGCCAGCTTGCCGGTGAGGTCGACGCCCTGCAGGGCCTCGTCGGTGGTCCTGTTCGCGTCTGGCATCGCTGACATCTCTTATCGATTCCACTCAAGGAATCCATCGCCGAGGCCGATCATTGGACACGGAGCGGAGCGGAAGTCATGCAGAAGACAGGGGTCGCGCAGCAGGATGGTGTACCGCCGATCCTCGCCGAGATCCGGCAGCAGGGTGACCTCGCCGCCAACCCGCAGGCGATCGAGCGCCTGAACAGGCTGCTCAACAAGGAGTTCTGCACCACCCTCGGCCTCGCCCACGCAATCCTCCAGGACCCGGGCCTGTCGGCGAAGATCCTGCGCGTGGTCAACTCGGTCGCCTACAGCGTGCGCGGCGAGCGGGTGTCGACCATCACGCGCGCGATCGTGGTGATCGGCTTCGAGCGCGTCCGCGAGATCGCGACCGGCTTGCTGCTGATCGAGCAGTTCACGCGCGCCGGCGGCGCGCACGACGCCGTGCACGAGAACCTGCGCCGCGCGCTGCGCTGCGGCCTCACCGCGCAGGCGATCTCCGTTCGCGTCGGCCAGGTCAGCCCCGAGCAGTCCTATCTGCTCGGCTTGTTCTCCAACCTCGGCCTGCTCTGGCTCGCGGCCTACTACCCCGACACCCTGGAGAAAGCGGTCGCGATCCAGCGCGGGGGCACGCAGTCCCTCGAAGAGGCCGTGGTCGAGGTGACCGGGTTCTCCACCGCGAAGCTCGCGGCGGACGTGCTCGACCACTGGAGCCTGCCCGAGGCCTACGTCCACCACTTCCAGCGCCGGCCCGGCGATGCGCGGGGAAGCCAACCGGCCGCCGTGGACCGCCTGTCGACAGTGGTCGAGATCGCCGACAGTCACGCCCGCGTGGCCGAGCACGACCCCGCGCCCGATCCGAAGCTACTGGCGCGCTTCGAGCGCACCTTCGGCCTGCCGCCGCAGAAGCTCGTCGAGGCGCTGGCCAGCGTCGAGGAGGAGCTCTGCACGCAGGCCAAGATCCTGGGCATCGCGCTGCCGCGCGAGAAGCCCGCTGCCCCGCCCCCGGCGCACGGAGATCCGACGCCGCGGCCGCGCGCCGCTGGCGGCGCGCGCTCGCCGCTGCGCGACGAGGCGCCGGTGGCCCTGCCGCCGGCCGGACATGCCGCGCTGGCGATCGACGTCGCGGTGGAGGTCACGCGCTCGATCCTGGTCGACGAGGACATCAATCATAGCTTGACCGCGGTGGTCGAGGGGATCGCCCGCACCGGGCCGTTCGACGTCGTGATCCTGGCCCTGCTCGACCCGCAGCATGACCGGCTCGTGGGCCGCCTTTGCTACGGACCGGGCAGCGAGAATCAGCTTGCTCGCCTCGCGATGCCGGTACGTCGCGGCGCCGGCCTGCTCGCGGAGGCGGTGCTCGATCGCACCTCGCGGATTGTCGAGGTCGGCTCGGCGGCACTGCTGGTGCCGCCCGGCGCGCCGGTGCCGGAGATCGCGGCGGCATCGTTCGTGATCCAGCCGCTGGTGGTGCGCGGCCTCGCGGTCGGGGTCGTCGTGGCGACGCGCGCCGGCAAGCCCGCGGTTTCGCAGGCCGACCTGCCGGTGGTGCAGATGTTCTGCAACCTCGCCTGCGTCGGGCTGCGCGAGATCGGGCGGCGCCCCTAGTTCAAGAGGGGGACTCTGTCCCCCTCTTCCACGCGGCAGAGCCGCGCGGAACCTTCTGACAATCGCCGAGCGGGGCACTGCCCCGCTCCTTCACGCGGCCAAGCCGCGTGAAGCTTCCTCACCCCGGCTCGCTCGCGCTCGGCCGCGCGCAGGGCGCGCGGATTTCGAGTCTCGAGTCGGCCTCCTAGCTGTCCTGCGGCGCGGCCGGCCGCGTCAAGCGTGGATCGGCGGCCGTCGCGCCGCCCAGTCGAGCGCGGCCTCGAGCTGCGCGCCGACCGAGAGCAGCAGGTCCTCGCGCGCGAACGGGGCGACGAGCTGTGCGCCGATCGGCAGGCCGCCGGGCGTCCAGTGCATCGGTAGCGAGATCGCGGGCTGGCCCGAGAGGTTGAACGGCAAGGTGAAGACGCCGTAGGGCGTGGAGCGCATCAGCGCGCGCAGCGGCTCTTCGCGCGTCGAGCTGATCTCGCCGATCTCGGGCGGCGGCATGCTCTGCGTCGCGGTGAGCAGCAGGTCGAAGCCGCCCTGCCACCACGCCGCCAGGCGGCGGCCGAAGCGGTGCACGTGCTCGATCGCGGCCAGCAGCTCGGTGGCCTTCCTGGTCCGACCGTGCTGCGCGACCGCCCAGGTGAGCGGCTCCATGTCGGCCTCGGTGAGCTCGCGTCCGACGCGCTCGGACCACACCTGCACCGCGCGCGCGGCGTTGCTCGCGACCACCGCGACGTACTGCGTGACGTGCTCGGCGTCGTCGAGCGCGTCGGGATGGGACTCCTCCACGACATGCCCGGCATCGGCGAGCGCACGCGCGGCACGGTCGACCGCCGCGAGGCACTCCGGATCGAGCGTGACGCCGCGCAGGCCCGTGCGCAGGACGCCGACGCGCAGGCGCGCCGGCGGCAGTGCTGCGCTGGCGGCGAAGCTCCGTGCCGGCGGCGGTGCGGTGTAGGGATCGCCCGGCATCGCGCCGGCGGCGACGTCGAGCAGTGCCGCGGTGTCGCGGATCGAGCGCGTCATCGCGAACTCGTTCGAGAACCCGGACCAGCGCTCGCCGATCGCGGGCCCGAACGAGCAGCGCCCGCGCGTCGGCTTGAGACCGATCAGGCTGCACATGCTGCCCGGACCGCGGATCGAGCCGCCGCCGTCGCTGGCATGCGCGAACGGCACGATGCCCGCCGCAACCGCCGCTGCGGCGCCGCCACTCGAGCCGCCGGCGCTGTGGCCCAGGCTCCAGGGGTTGCGCGTCGCGCCGTACGCCTCCGGCTCGGTGGTCGGCAGGAGCGCGAGTTCGGGCGTGTTGGTGCGTCCGAGGATGACCAGCCCCGCGCCCTTCAGGCGAGCGGTGAGGTGCGCGTCGACCGACTCGCGCCAGCCGGCCTCCTTCATCAGCCGCGAGCCGGCGTGGTTCGGCTGGCCGGCTTCGGCGCCGCCGACGTCCTTCATCAAGAACGGTACGCCGTGGAACGGCCCGGGCGGCAAGGCGGAACCGCTCGCCAGCTTCCGGGCCTCGTCGAGCTGCGTGTGGATCACCGCGTTGAGCCGCGGGTTCACCGCATCGAGGCGTGCGATCGCGGCGTCGACCAGCTCGCGCGCGGACAGCTCGCGACGGCGTACCAGATCGGCCTGCGCGGTCGCGTCGAGGACTCCCAGTTCGGAAGGCGTCATGGGCCGACGCTTAGCCGCAGCAGCCGAACGAAGCCAACCGAACACGTTGCCAAGCGGAAGATTTCGCGAGATAGGGAGCGGGTGGACGTGGCCGCGTTTCGCACGCTCGTCGCCGCATCGCTGGTCCTCGGCATGGGGTGCACGTCTCCCGAGAGCCGCGACGCGACCCCCACCGCCCGGGTCGAGCGCACCCGCATCGAGCGCATCGTGGTCGCGACCGGCACCATCGAGCCCGAGGATGAGGTCGAGGTGCGCTCGCGAATTTCAGGCATCGTGCAGGTGGTCCACGTCGAAGCCGGCGACAAGGTCGAGCTCGGGCGCCCGCTGGTCGAGATCGAGCGTGAGCTGCTCGTCGCCCAGGCCGCGGAGGCTCGTGCGCGGCTCGCCGGCTCGAGCGCGGAGCTCGCCCGCGCCGCCTCCGAGTTGCGCCGCGCCGCCAAGCTGACCGATGGCGGTACCATGTCGGCGAGCCAGGAGGAGGACGCCATCACCCGCACCCGGAGCGCCGAGGCCGCGGTCGCGCGCGACCAGGCGGTGCTCGACACCCTCACCATCCAGCTCGGCTACGCGACCGTCATCGCGCCGATGGACGACCGGCAGCTACCGCTTCCGTGGCGCCCCCGTCGAGGCGATCACGCCTGATGGGCTGACGGAGCTGCGCGGCCGCGAGATCGGCTTCGTCTTCCAGAGCTTCAACCTGCTGCCGCGTCTGTCGGCGGTCGAGAACGTGGAGCTGCCGCTCGGGTATCGTGGTGTGCCGCGTCGCGAGCGGCGCACGCGCGCCGTGCAGGCTCTGGAGCGCGTCGGTCTCGGCGCACGCGGCCGCCACCGGCCGGCCGAGCTGTCGGGCGGCGAGCGCCAGCGGGTCGCGATCGCGCGCGCGCTGGTGAACGAGCCGAGCGTGGTGCTCGCCGACGAGCCGACCGGCAACCTCGACACGCACACGGGCGAAGCCATCCTCGAGCTGCTGACGTCGCTGAAGCGCGACGGTGCGACGGTGGTCATGGTCACGCACGACCCACGCATCGGCGAGCGCGTCGAGCGTCTGGTCGAGATCCGCGACGGCCGGATCGAGCACGACGGTCGCGCCAGCCCCGGCGCCGGCGTGGACCCGGGCTGAGCGATGCGCTTCGTCGACGCCGCGCGCGAGGCATTGCGGACCCTGCGCGTGAGCTGGCTGCGCACCGCGCTGACCCTGTTCGGCATCGTCTGGGGCACGGCCTCGGTGGTCTTCCTGATCTCCTGGGGGCTCGGCGTGCGTGCGATGATGGAGGAGTCCTACGGGCGCGTCGGGCGCAACCTGGTGCAGATCTTCCCGGGTCAGATCGGCGCCGACTTCACGCCGGCCTCCGATCGCCGCCTCCTGTGGATCACGCTCGACGACGTCGACGCCGTGCGGGCGCGCGTGCGGCTGTCGAGCCTGGTCCTGCCGGAATCGCAGACCTTCCGCTCGGTGGGCTTCCGCCAGACGACGACCAGCCTGAACATCAGGGGTGTGGTGCCCGAGAACGTGGAGTTGCGCGGCGTCAGGGTGAGCGCGGGGCGGGGGATCACGCGCGACGATCTGCACCACCGGCGCCGGGTCGCGGTGCTGGGCACCAAGGCGCGCGAGCGTCTGCTCGGTCCGCACGGTGGCGTCGGCAGCTCGATCCGCATCGCGGGGCAGCCGTTCACGGTGGTCGGCCTGCTGTCGCGGGTCGGCATGCAGCTCTGGCAGGACGGCCCGAGCCAGCTCGACGAGCAGGTGTGGATCCCGTTCTCGCGACGGCGGACCTGATCCCGCAGCCCATCGTGCGCTGGCAGACGATCGCGGTCGCGCTCGGCGTCATGACCTTCGTCGGGTTTGCGTCGGGGCTCGTCCCGGCGCGGCGCGCCGCGCGCATCGATCCGTCGGTCACGCTGCGGACGGAGTGAGACGGTGTTGCGCGACCTGGTCGTCACGACCCTGCGTAGCCTCTGGGGGAACAAGTTCCGCTTCGGCCTGACCGCGCTGGGCATCGTCTGGGGTGCGGCGATGCTGACCTATCTGTCGGCGATGGCCGACGGCTACGACAAGCACTTCGAGGTCCAGCTCGACAAGCTCGGACAGCGCATCGTGTTCCTCTTCCCCGGCGTCGCAACCAAGCATCACGTCGGCCAGCGTGGCGCACGCGCGGTCGAGCTCGAGCGCGAGGACATCGAGCGCATCGCAGCGCTCGAGGCGGTCGAGCGCGCGGCGCCGAACGTGTGGCTCGGACCGCGCGTGATGCGCGCCACCGGCAAAACGAAGCTCGTCTACACCTACGGCGGCTCGGAGGAGACCGCGGCGCTGCGCAACTTCGAGATCGCCGACGGTCGCTTCCTGTCACGCCGCGACGTCGTTCGCCAGTACGAAGCGACCGGCGGCAAGGTCGGTCACGATTGGAATTGCACCAGCTGCCTGATCCTGCACACCACCGGACGCAAGTCCGGCGCGACGCGCAAGTTCCCGCTCATCTTCGGGCGCGACGGCGAGGACTACGTGATCGTCGCCTCGAAGGGCGGCGCGCCCGAGAACCCCGGCTGGTACGAGAACCTGCTCGCGCACCCCGACGCGAAGATCCAGGTTTGGGGCGAGGTGATTCCCGTCACCGCCCGCACCGGGACGGCCACCGACAAGAAGCGCGTGTGGCCGGTCATGACCGCACAGTGGCCAGACTACGACGGCTATCAAGCGAAGACGCCGCGCGACATCCCGGTCGTGTTGCTGCGCCGGCGCTGAGCCGTGGATGCACCGATCGCGGTCGTGTCCGGTGTCGGACCAGGCACCGGCGCGGCCATCGTGCGCCGCTTCGCGAGCGACGGCTACCGGGTCGCCATGCTGGCGCGTGATCGCGCGCGGCTCGCGACCCTCGAGTCCGAGATCGCGGGTGCACGCGCCTATCCGTGCGACGTCACCGACCTGGCGCAGCTCGAGCAGGCGCTCGCCGCGATCCGGTCGGATCTCGGAACGCCGACGGTGCTGGTCCACAACGCGGTCGGCGGCGCCTTCGGCAGCTTTCTCGACATCGACCCGCGCGTGCTCGAGCAGAACTTCCAGGTCAACGTGATGAGCCTGCTGCACCTCGCGCGGGCCCTAGCGCCGGGCATGATCGCGGCCCGCGCCGGGGTCATCGTCGCGACCGGCAACACCTCTGCGCTGCGCGGCAAGGCGAGCTTCGCCGGCTTCGCACCGACCAAGGCGGCGCAGCGTATCCTCGCCGAGGCGATGGCGCGCGAGCTCGGACCGAAGGGCGTGCACGTCGCCTACGTGGTGATCGACGCGGTGATCGACCTCGCGTGGACGCGCCGCATGTACCCCGACGCGGCCGACGCGTTCTTCATCAAGCCGGCCGCGATCGCCGACGAGATCTGGCACCTCGCCCACCAGGACCGCTCGGCCTGGTCGTTCAACGTCGAGGTACGGCCGTTCGGCGAGACCTGGTGAGAACGGGTGCGTGCGTTCGATGCCGCGGGCAAGGTGGCGCGCGTCGCCGCGCACTACGCGGTCTGATCGCGCGCCGGACGCGTGCGTAACGCTCGCAGATAGCGCCGCTGCTTCAGCAGGTAGCGTAGGTCGGTGTCGAGGTTCCTGAAGAAGCGGCGGAAGCCCGCCTTGCGTGGCTGATCGAAGGGCGCGACCGCGTCGAGCTCACATGTCCAGGACGCGTCGGGCTCGTAGCCGAGCTCGATCAGCACCGTGGCCATCTCGGGGTGACGCAGCAGCTCGGCCTTGACGCGCGGCAGGTGCGCGCGCCAGCGCGCGACTCGCTCGGCGTCGACGGCGCGCACGCCACCCAGCGCGGAGCGCGCCTCGCTCGTCGGCTGCGCGTGCCGGTCGAACTGCGAGAACGGGTGCCGTTGCATCAGGAACGGAAGCCACGCCTCGATCTCGCGCTGCACCGCGTCCGGCTCGGCGACCAAGCGCTCGTAGCGCACGTCCAGGAACCGCGGGTGGCCGGCGAGCGCGCGCGCCGCGCGGATGCACTTCGCCCAGTTCTCGAACGGGATGCGGTAGGGGTGCCCGGGGCCGAGGGTGCTGGTGATCACCGCGCGCGGGTCGCGGTAGACGTCGATCACGAACAGGTCCGGGTCGGCGCGCAGCAGCGGGCCGATGCGCTTCACGTCGGACGGCTTCTTGCTGACGTAGACCCGGTGCTCGGCCGGGGCCGGACGAAAGATCGAGAGCTCGTGCTCGGCGTGACCGATGCCCGCGAAGCAGGTTGCGATCAGCTCGGCCATCAAGGTCGTCCCGCTGCGCGCGCAACCGACGACGTGCAACCGGATCCCTGCGCCGGTCATCTGGCTCGCGCGTCCGTTCCCCACCGTTCCCCTCCTCGGGCAGGCCTCGTACCACGAAAGGCGGCGGAATTCCTCGTGCAGGGCTCCCGACCGACCCCTCGGTCGGTAGTTGCGTCCCCGGTGCGAATTTGGTCATCTGCGGGTGCGCGACCCCGTCCGGGGCGCGGGATTCCCCACCTCTGGAACGCAACGAAGGAGCGCGCAGCATGGGTCGCAAGGTTTACGTCGTCGGCGTCGGCATGACCAAGTTCGAGAAGCCCGGATCGAAGGCCTGGGACTACCCGGACATGGCGAAGGAAGCGGGCGAGAAGGCGCTGGCGGACGCGGGCATCAAGTACGACCTCATCGAGCAGGCGTGCGTCGGCTACTGCTACGGCGACTCGACCTGCGGGCAGCGCGCCGTCTACACTCTCGGCCTGACCGGCATCCCGATCTACAACGTCAACAACAACTGCTCGACCGGCTCGACCGCGCTCTACATGGCGAAGCAGTTCATCGAGGGCGGCCTCGCCGACTGCGTGCTGGCGCTCGGCTTCGAGAAGATGGAGAAGGGTTCGCTGGGCGTCAAGTTCAACGATCGCACCAATCCCATGGACAAGCAGTTCATGCTGATGAACGAGCTGCGCGGCGTCGGCGCAGCACCGGTCGCGCCGCAGTTCTTCGGCAACGCCGGCCGCGAGCACATGGAGAAGTACGGCACCACGCCCGAGCACTTCGCGAAGATCGGCCACAAGAACCACAAGCACTCGGTGAACAACCCGTACTCGCAGTTCCAGGACGAGTACTCGCTCGAGCAGATCAAGGCCGCACCGATGGTGTGGGATCCGCTGACCAAGCTGCAGTGCTGCCCGACCTCGGACGGCGCCGGCGCGGCGATCGTGGTGAGCGAGGACTTCATCAAGAAGCACGGCCTGCAGGCGAAGGCGGTCGAGATCCTGGGCATGGCGATGACCACCGACTTCTCGAGCACCTTCGACGACAGGAGCTCGATGAAGCTGGTCGGCTACGACATGACGAAGGCGGCGGCGAAGCGCGTGTACGAGCAGTCGGGCGTCGGCCCCGAGCAGGTCGACGTCGTCGAGCTGCACGACTGCTTCTCGGCCAACGAGCTGATCACCTACGAGGCGCTCGGCCTGTGTGGTGAAGGCAAGGCGGGTGAGTTCATCGACTCCGGCGCGAACACGTATGGCGGCAAGGTCGTGGTGAACCCGTCGGGCGGCCTGATCTCGAAGGGCCACCCGCTGGGCGCGACGGGGCTCGCGCAGTGCGCGGAGCTGAACTGGCAGGTGCGCGGGCAGGCGGACAAGCGTCAGGTGAAGGACGCGAAGATCGCGCTGCAGCACAACCTGGGGCTGGGTGGTGCGGCGGTGGTGACGATGTACCGCAAGGCGCAGCTCGGCTGAGCTGCTGATCGACGCAAGGGCGGGCGCGCGGCGAAGGTCGCGCGCCCGCCGACGTACCGGGGCCCAGTCGCACCGGCACGGCCTCTGGCGCGGCTCCGTGCCTCGCCGCGCGAGGCGCGGCGTTGCGGGAGGGTGTGGCACAAAGTTGCACCTCGCTCGCGCCGACCAGGCGCGGAGCGCGGAACCTCGTGCAGCAGCGATGTCGCGACGCCCGGCACGCTACGCGCACGCGATGCGGCCGTGGATCGGCGCTGCTCCTTGCCGGTCGTCCCCGGGGCCGCGGACCCTGGCGGGCGAAACCCACCCGGCTACCGCCAGCGCGCGCCCGAGCACGGCGCGCTGCACCGGCTCGTGCACGAGTACCTCGAGACGTTTCTTGCCGAGGCCCGCGCGCGCAGCGGCGGCGACGGCCTGCCGCGCTTCGTCGAGCGCGAGCTGCGTGAGTTCCTCACGTGCGGCCAGCTCGCGCGCGGCTTCGCCCGCTTCCGCTGCGACGAGTGCCGTGCCGACCTGCTGGTCGCGTTCTCGTGCAAGGGTCGCGGGTTCTGTCCGTCGTGTACCGGGCGCCGCATGGCGAGCCTCGCGGCGCACCTGGTCGACGACGTGGTCGGCGGTCTCCCGGTCCGGCAGTGGGTGCTCACCACGCCGCACCGCCTGCGCTACGCGCTCGCGTACGACCAGCGGCTCTGCCGGCGGGTGCTCGCGGTGTTCATCCGTGCGGTGCTGTCCTTCGAGCGGCGGCGCGCGGCGCGGCGCGGTGTTGCGGACGGCCGCGGCGGTGCCGTCACCGCGATCCAGCGCTTCGGCTCGGCGGCGAACCTGAACGTCCACTTCCACTCGCTCGTCGTGCAGGGCGTGTTCGTAGGTGAGGGTGCGCGCTTCGTACCGCTGCCGGCGCCGTCGGATCGCGACGTCTGGCGCGTGCTCGCGACGGTCCGCCGCCGCATCGTGCGCCTCGCGCGGCGGCACGGCATCGACGTCGAGGGCGAAGGCATCGTAGCGAGCGATCGCCGCGACGAGCTCGCCGAGGAGTCGTCGCTGCTCGCGGGCCTCGCCGCCGCGTCCGTCGCCGGACGCTCGGCGCTCGGTGCGGAGGCCGGCAGCCGAGCGGTGCGCCTCGGCCGCGAGGCGGACGCCGTGCCGGACGACGGCTCCGGTGTGCCATGGCACGCGCACATCGCCGGCTTCGACCTGCACGCGGGCGTCGCCGTTCCCGCCGGCGACCGGGCCCGCCTCGAGCACTTGTGCCGATACGTTCTGCGACCGCCGATCGCGCAGGAATCTCTCGCGATCGCCCCGGACGGTCGCGTGCGCCTCGAGCTGCGGCGGCCATGGCGCGACGGCACGCGCGCGCTGCTCTTCGACCCGCTCGACTTCCTCGGCCGCCTCGCGGCGCTGACGCCCAAGCCGCGCGTCCACCTGCTGCTGTACCACGGCATCTTCGCGCCCCATGCCGCACGGCGGCGCGCCGCGGTGGCGAGGGCACGCGAGGCCGCTGAAGGCCCCGCCGCGGGCGGTTCTGCTCCTGGTTCCCCGGCAGGAGTTCCGTCCCAGCCCGCGGCCGGCCGATCGCCGCCGATCGATGAAGCGGCAGGGGCGGCAGCGCCGCGCAAGAGCGGCTGGGTGCGGTGGGCCGACCTGCTGCGGCACGTGTTCGAGATCGACGTGCTGCATTGCGCGCGCTGCGGTGGCCGGCTGCGTTTCATCGCGGCGATCGACGACCCGGAGGTGGTGCGGCGGTGCGGCGGATCCTCGGGCACCTCGGGCTCCCGACTTCGACCGCGCCGCCGCTGCCCGCGCGGTCACCGCCCGGGCTCACGCAGGAGTCGTTCGACTGGGCGTGACGCGGGTGTCATCATCGCTCGACGCGACTACCGACGTGAGGGTCGGGGGCCGTCGTGCGTCTCGTCGCGAGGTTCCTGGCCGATCGGGGCGCGACGAAGGAGCCCCGGAGACGTCGCGGCTAGATTTGCGTTGACAGGTGCTTTGTCCGCTGCGTACTTTGCGGGCGCCGGGCGGGACCCAGCCCGGTAGGCGCGATGTCCGATAATCGGGCGTTATGTGAAATCAGGGCTTTGGAATTCCTATCCGCAGTACATCACGCCGTACACGCCCGAGCAGAACGGGATGATCGAGCGCTTCTTCGGGACGCTGAAGACCGAGTGCGTTTGGCAGCATCGGTTTCAGGACCGCGACCAGGCATTCACCCTGATCGCGCGATGGATGGAGAAGTACGACACCGAGCGACCGCACTCGGCGCTGGGCTACCTGACGCCAGCGGAGTATCGGGAGAAATTAGCGGCCTGAGCTGTACGGAAACCGAGGGGGCACCACACTCCTTCGCTGCCAGCCGCAGACTCCCACTTCCATGACATCCCTCGGCATTCACCGAGGCGTCCGCGGAAACCGCTCAGCAGAGTCGACGCCCTGGAACGGATGGGCACTGGGCACGCCAAGGCGCGGGGTTCGACACCCGCGTCTGCAACGACACGGTACGCACGACCGGAACCATCAAATTTGTTAGAGCAGTGCGGAAATCTCGACGTCGCCCAGGAGATGGCCGGTCACGAATCGCTCAGACAACCGGCCTTTACCATCGAGGGAAAGTGACGCGAATCGAGGCCGAACGCATCTCAATCTAGAGACATCGATCTCTTATTGCGCTAGCTGTGCGGCTTCACGAGCGCTTCAACGCGCTCTCAGATCACTCGCGTTAAAACGCTCAACTTGAGAGCAGTAACCAATGCACCCACAGATCGCTGGCTGGTATTCTTACTACCTCATGTGGGCCGTCGGCACCGTTCTGATGCTCACTGCCGGCATCTCCATGGCGCTCAAAGACGGTGACGTCGCGCGGCGTCTAGTGGTCGGGACCGCGGTGTTCGCCGTAATCATTTTCGGGTCGAAATTGCTCTACATCATAGAGCAACAAATCTACCCGGCTGACGACATCATCCCCACAGCACTACGAAGTGATGCTCATGGGTTTCGAATTCCAGGAGGTATCCTCGCAGGCAGTTTAGTATTGCCACTTGCGTGCCGACTCCTAGGTTTCGAATGGCGCGCGTATGCAGACCGCTTTGTGCTACTTCTCCCGGCGCTTCTTATCTGCATCCGCCTCGGTTGCTTCCTCAACGGCTGCTGCTTTGGGGACGTCTGGGATTTCTTCCTTGCCGTTGCCTTTCCGCCAGGAAGCGTCGCCTACTACTTCCATCTATCCAATGGACTCATCCCACCCGGTGCCGCTCATAGCCTTCCGGTCCACCCGCTCCAACTCTACTTCGCCGCGGCTGCCGCAGTGATTTGGGTCACCCTTGTCATCCAGCGGCGCTATCTCCCCATGCAACCCGGTGCCACTGCAACGGTGTTTCTTACTCTCTTCTTCTGCAGCACGCTGATTCTCGAATCATTCCGTGGATCGCGTCTGCAATTAAACGAACAACTGATCACAGCCATAGTGGCCGCGCTGCTCTTCACGCTCTCAATTTACAGCCTGAAGTCTCGCGCGGCCACTTAACTATCAGCAGCCGGCGAACCCGGTCACCTTCATATGGACCGTTCCCTCGCTAGCCCAGCCTGCTTCGCCAACCGTTGGGTGCGCCACCCCGAACATGTACCGTCGAGCCTTACTCGGGTACCATGGTGTCGACCCACTCACGACTTCTGAATTCAATTGTGCGTACGCGCAGCCAGCCGACGGCCCAACAGCAGAGCAATCCGGAAACATGTTCGTAGTGGCATTTCGAGGTCCGCAACCGATGCCGTTTTTGCAGACGCGCGTATTCAATACGAGCGCTCCGTCCGCCGGCCTTACACTCGATTCGGCCACCCAAACATACGGAACATACGTCGACAGATACGCTCCGGCTACGTCGTCAGAACCGGGAGTGGCGAACCATCCGATAGGATCGGTCTTGCACTCACTGGGTGGCCCCGGCCAATCGCCCACGGGCGTCGGCGCAGGCTCCGGAACCCACCCGCTGGGCCCGTTCTGCACGAGAAGACTTAGTGTGTAGTACCGCGGGTCAATATTACTTGTACTTCCCGTTGGAACTAGAATCGCCTCGATATTCATTTGGCAGAGCGGATGCCTCGCAATGAATAGGGCGAAATGGCTCGGATTGTTTGGTGGGAATGGGCGAATATGACTTGTGATCATCCACTCAAGAGTCCCACTTCGCGACGTGTCTGACACGCCACCGTAATCCGCTGTCGTCTGCAAAGTCTCGGTCTTGCCGTCCACTTTTGAGCACTGCCCCTCGAAATAGGTACATGCTGTGCAATAAGTCGATGCCGTGCCCGGTGGCCGAGGACAGTTGTAGCCGTAATCATTAGGTGTGTCGTATTGAGAACATTCCGCCGAGTCATTCACCGTGTCCGAAATTACGCTGAGCATTCCCGACCCGGTCGTATAGTCAAAAATGAAATGATTATATCGCTCGCACCATGCTGGATTGGCTTCCAAAAATGGCTTCGATGCAAAAGCCTCCTCGATATCTGGAGCCAGCTGGGCGCGCGCAACGAACGTTGCCGCACAAATGAGCGCGAGTGCAATCGGAGCAATTCGTCGCATCGTGTTTCTCCTTAGCGCTGCTCAGGAAGCGACATCACGAAGGGTCGCTCGTCGCTTCCATCAGCTGGCCGCAGCACGCCGCGCACTTCGTTGTCCCGATGGGCGTCCGTTCCGCCGCCGAGAAAACTGCCGATGGGGTCAACGACGATCAGCTTGCAATCGGGCAGCTTTGCCAAGGCCGCTTCGATGGCATCTACGTCGGCCAGGGTAATCAGCCGGTCGTAGTGTCCTTTGCCATCGACTTTGCGCACGGCCGACAGCAAATGGACGCGCCGCACGTCGGCACAAGTGTACTACCCACCGGCACCTCCCGCGAGTTGCGCTTCATCGATGGCATTTCCGAAGGACTGCGCGAGGCCATGCAGCGGCACCCGCAACTCATTCTGATGGGACAGGACATCGCCGATTACGGGGGCGTTTTTAAGATCACGCAGGGGTTCACGGACCTGTTCGGCAAAGAACGCGTGCGCAACACCCCGCTTTGCGAAAGCGCCATCGTGGGCATCAGCCTGGGCCTGAGTTTGAAGGGTATAAAGAGCATGGTGGAAATGCAGTTCGCCGATTTCGTGACCTGCGGTTTCAATCAGATCGTGAACAACTTAGCCAAACTACACTGGCGCTGGGGCCAGGTGGCCGATGTGGTGGTGCGTATGCCCACCGGCGGCGGAACGGGCGCGGGACCCTTCCATTCGCAGAGCAACGAAGCCTGGTTTACCCATGTTCCAGGGCTGAAAGTGGTGTACCCCAGCACGCCTTACGACGCCAAAGGACTGCTGCTGGCTTCTTTCGAAGACCCCAACCCGGTTTTGTATTTTGAACATAAAGGCATGTACCGCTCGGAAAGCGGCCCGGTGCCAGATGGATTTTATACGGTCGAAATCGGTAAAGCCCGCAAGGTGCGCGACGGCAATGCCGTAAGCATCCTAACCTACGGCCTCGGCTGCCGCTGGGCCCAACAGGTAGCGGAAGAAATGGCCCTCGACGCCGACATCATCGACCTGCCGATGGAAGTGGTCAGCACGCCGCGCGAGATGCGCGAGGCCGTCGCCAAGATGAGTCAACTCGATTTGATCCTGCTCGACACCGCGGGCAGAAGTCCCAAAGACGAAGTGCAAATTCAGGAGTTGCGGGCGTTCCTCACCGAAGCGCAGGCGGACGAAGTGCACCTCGTGATGAGCAGCGTGTGCAGTTCTTCCACGCTGTTGAAAACGGCCGAGCGTTTCGGCGAAGTCGGCGCGACGTCGCTGCTGATCACAAAATTGGACGAAGCCAGCAGCTTCGGCAGCCTGTGGCCGTTGCTGCGCTCCTGCCCGCTTCCGCTCAGCTACCTGACCGACGGCCAAAACGTCCCAGACGACATCCAACCCGCCGACCGCCGCCGCCTAGCGCGGTTAGTGCTCGGGCAGATGGATGAGGCGATGGTGTAGCGGAGGATTCACCACGGAGACACGGAGGCACGGAGAGGGGGAAGAGGGGTGAAGCATTTTGAAACGCGGAGGGGGAGAGTGTGATGAGTTTTAGAGTGACGATGGCTGCCCAATGCTGAAAAC
>ENA-ORBV01000598-ORBV01000598.1-microbial-mat-metagenome-genome-assembly--contig:-NODE-598-length-82606-cov-8.276061_pt1 | contig 82606 bp, 80 predicted proteins | sample MGYA00237777_ERZ505514 | MGnify/ENA primary metagenome ERZ505514 (study PRJEB26160, sample SAMN06269048) | microbial mat metagenome | isolation source: Oligotrophic lake microbial mat | place...
CGCCGCCGAGGCGAAGACGATCGATCCGGGTTGCCGTCGTACACTGTTTCGGACGCGCCAGCTGATGTGTTGTTAGCTGCAGGAGCTGAAGGCCAAGCGTCGGGTGTTGGAGAATCTATCCGAGCCGATGCTGGCGAGCACTCGCCAGACCCGACGCGCGAACGTGGCGGCAACGCACGCCGTGGGCGAGATGATTCGCGCCGTGGACGAGATGATTCGCGTCGAGATGAGCCGCGTCGAGATGAGCCGCGTCGAGATGAGCCGCGTCGAGATGAGCCGCGTCGAGATGAGCCGCGTCGAGACGAATCGCGTCGAGATGATTCGCGTCGAGATGAAAGCGTTCCGCCGGGTGAAGAGGCTGTTGGTGTCGCGTTATGTGACGTGCTGGAGCAATTGTTGCAGAGCCGGGGACGAGGCATGGTCGCTACGCGGAGTCTCGCTGAAGCCGCGGTGCGTAAAGGGCGCATTGCCGAGGGCCCCAGCGCCGAAGCCGTGGTTACCGTAGCGATACGGGCTGATAATTGCCGTCGCCAACGTGAAGGCCAGCGGCCGAGGTTCTTGTTGAACGCCGGTCGTGTCGGAGTGTCAGAGGCTCAAGACGGTGAACTCGGGCGCATGGAGCGCGACTTGTATGCGCTGGCGAGTCGCTACCGGGAGGTCTCGCGCAGGGTTCTGTTGCGGCAGCTGGGTGCGATGCCACCGCGGGCTTTGGCGGAATTGGTTCAGCTAGCGCTCGAGCACGCCCAAGTACGAGGCCTCAAGCCCGTGCGGCGCCTTGGGGCTCCCCCCACCGAGCTCCACCTAGCAGGCAGGCTGCTCAGTGAAACCGGTGAGGTGAGTGTTGCGGTCGTCGTGCGGCGCGACGGGCGAGAGGTGGGCCGAGAGCGCGTTTCGGAACTGCGCGGGACACTTCATCACTACGGACCGGCTCAAGTCGGAATGATCGTGACGCTCGGTCAAATCTTGAGTGGTGCGCGTGAAGAAGCCGCGGCACCCGGAGCGGCAGCGATCCATCTGCTCGATGGGATCGGTTTGGCACGCTTGCTCGAGCAGGCAGACGTGGGCGTTCAGCGATTGAAGCTGGAGGTCTCGGCTCCGGATTACGATTTCTTCGAATCGCTCCGCGGAAACTGAGTTGTCGAGGGTGGCGTCATTCTTGTGGGCAGGTCGCGCGTTAGCGCTGCTGCCCACGGCTCTATTTTTAGCGAGCTGCAGGTCGGCGCCGCCTTCCCAATTCCCGACAGCCCAGGCGGCACTGGATCGCCTGCAGCAGACGTATGCGTGCAGCCGTGGAGTGACTGGAGAGGCCGAGGTCGACTACTTCGGAGACGAAGGCCGGTTCCGTGGAGTGAGCCTTATTTATACAGCGGCGCTCCCCGATCAACTCCGCTTGGAGGTTGTCAGCAACTTTGGGCTCGCGCTCTCAACGCTGACGGCTGATGGCACGGATTTCGCTTATTTCGATCTTCAGTCCCGCACTTTCCTGAAAGGGCCCGCTTCAGAGTGCAATATGGCCCGGCTGACCCAGGTGCCGGTGCCACCGTTGGTATTGGTCCAGTTGTTGCGCGGCGAGGCGCCGGTCTTAGTGCACGAGGCCAACCAGGCGACGATAGCTTGGAATGGCAATTACGAAATTAAGCTAAAGAGTAAACACCAGGCCGAAGAAGTGATCGTCCTTGAGCCCTACGCGAGCGACTTTGACAAGCCCTTCAGTCAACAACGTTTACGCGTGCTTGAGGTGCGTGTGGCACAGGCGGGTGTCCCGCTCTATACTGCACAGCTTGCCGATCATGCACCCCGTGCGCTGTTCTCAGCCTCGCATGACAGCGACGATTTCGCTCCGGACGTGCCGCCGTCGGGCCCTGCGTGCAGTGCCGACGTTCCGGGTCGCATTCGCCTCGAGGTGCCCTACTTAGGGCGCGATATCGTGATCCGCGTGAAGGAGGTGAAGCAAAATCCACGGCTTTTGCCCGGTGGCTTTCGGCAAAACGTGCCTTCCGGAGTGAAGGTGGGGCGGGCCGAGTGTCGTTAAGCTTGAGCTAAGGACGGAGTTCTCGGACGATTTCGCCCGGCACGTCCGTGATAATGCAGTCGACCCCGAGGTCTGCTAGCCGCCGCGCTTCAGCGGCTTCGTTCACTGTCCAGGTGTTGATCTTGCCTCCCCGCAGCTTCACGCGCTGGATGAGGCTAGGAGTGACCATCGCATGCTCTGGATGGAGCGCGCGGGCGCCGACCCAGGGCCAAGCAGGAGCACGCCGCAACCAGACCTGCTTCTTGTGCACGAGCCACCCCACCTCCAGCTCCGGCAACGCCCGCGCTAGCGAAAAAACGATGCGCGGATCAAAGCTTGAGAGAAAGGTGAAGTTTTGGGCGTTGGGGATCTCACGCAACAAGCTAACCACATTAGCAATGAGCTTGCGTTTGCGTTTGAGGTTGTGTTTGAGTTCAATATTCACGAAAGCGTTGTGGCTCTGCGCTAGCTCGAGTGCTTCACGCAGCGTGGGAATGTGGGCTCCGCCTCCGAGGTCAAGCTGCTTCAACTCCGCATAAGTATGGTTTTCCGCGCGTAACGCGCGAGAACTCGCGGCCACTCGCCGCGTGCTCGGGTCGTGAAGGACGATCACTTCTTCGTCCAGACTCAGCCGGACATCGAGTTCGAAGCCGTCGGCCCCCAGCTCCAACCCGCGCTGAAAGGCTGGAAGCGTGTTTTCTGGGGCTTCTCGCCGGGCCCCGCGATGGGCCAAGATCATGGGGCTAGGCGGGCTCACACGCAGCTGCCAAGCTCCTGCGCTACCGTGAGCGCAATGGTGCGCGCCCGAGCCACGTCGCTGGCGGCGAGCGACACGCCACCCACGAACGGGTGACCGCCTCCGCCATAGCGCGCGCAGATCGCACTGATGTCGGCTTTGCGAGGTTGCCCCGACCAAGGATTGTATCCGACCGAGATCTTGGCCGCGCTGTCGATTACACCCACGACGACCGAGTATGTCGATTGCGGGAACAGTGCGTAGGTCACGAACTTTCCAAGACTCTGAAGCGATTGGCCGGTGAGATCGGCGAGCACCACACCGTCTTTTAACTGGCTCTTGGTACGGATCAGGTCAATAAATTCAGTATGTTTTTGGCCGAGAGGTACATAGGCCTGCTCGATGCGGGAGGATGTTGCCACCTCCGATAATTCTTTCGTCAACAACTCAGGGATCGTCGTCGCTAGAAACAGATCATTCCCGTGATGCTCCACAACGGTAGCCAAGCGCATGACGGGCTCCTCTCGGCTGATGGCTTCTTCGGCAGAGGTGAAACGCGCAGCATCGATTTTGTCAGCCCAGCGGACGAGTTCTTGGAGTGCGGGGGTCTCCACACCAAAAGTTTTTGCCGAAATGTCTGACACCAGACGGGTACACGAAGAATACGTCGGGTCGAAAAAGAAACGGCCACTTGGCTGACGTTGGTCGAAATGTCCGCGCTCTTCAGGCGTACCAAACGCTGTCGGATGGTGATCGAAGAACCATCCGAGGGCGCTGCTCGCCGCATAGCGGTAGTCGAGGATCGCGTTCTCGTCGCCGTCCAGGATCCCGTCGCTTGCCTGGGTCTGGTCGGGCCCGTAACCGCAGGCGCGGTACACGAAGCTGGTCGGCTCCTTGCGGGTTTCCTGGATGAGACGGGTAAAGAGGGCTGCGCTCGCCAGGCCGTCGAAACAATGGCCATGGGTCGCGACGACGAATCGCATGGCTTGTGTTAGCACGAGGATGTAATTTGGCAGAAGTTCCGGATGCTATCGCGTGCGCTTTTGATGGGGATGCTCTTGGGTGTGTCCGGATTCGGGTGCGGAAGTGGCTCGAAAACCCCCGTTTCGGCAGGAGAGTTTCGCGAAGCGGATCGGGGGGCGCGCGCGTATCCTTCCTCGTCGCTCAACGGAAGTGAGGTCGAATCGACTGCTCCGTCCAAAATCCTGGGTAGCAGCATTGAGCCCATCGGGCGTTTGTTGGATCCGGGGGAGCGGCTCGAGAGCCTTACTTTGAAGGCACTGGCCGCCAAGTCCGCAGAGGAAGTTCCGGGTGGGTCGCTCCAATCCCAACTCGGGAAGAAGTTGGCAGCGGTGTTCGGGCAAGACGCAGCAGTGCTCCGGGTTTTCCAGACTTCGCTTGGGCCGAACGAGCTTGCTACCGCCGTGGTCCGCATGGAGCCTGATCACTGCTACGGCATTGCCGCGGCGGAGGAGGGTGAAGAGGGGCTCAGGGTGCACGTCGTGGCGGGGCCTCCCTGGCCGCCCACCGTCATCGCGCAGAGCAGTCTTCTCATTGGTGCGGGTTCGATCGAAGGCGAGGCTGGCTGCCTCAGGAGCCCAGATTCGACGGGTTTTTCGGCGTATTTGGTGATTGAAGGCATCCGAGGCAAACGGACTATTATGGTTGGCCTGTTCGAAGCCCACAACTGACGCAGCTGCCGGCCGATCTGCGCAGAGTGCTAGTTCCCCCCGAAGAGAAACTGACCGGTCGTCAACTTCCTGTTCGCATCCTGGATCTCCCGGTTCCTCCGGAGGCGCTGTACGTTCGCGGCGAACTCCCGCGTGGGCCAGCGGTTGCGGTTGTAGGCACTCGCTCTTGCTCCCGGGAGTCGCGGGATTTCGCGCGCGCTCTCGCACACGACTTATCGCTCGCAGGAGTGACAGTTCTTTCGGGCGGTGCCGAGGGAATCGACACAGCGGCACATCGCGGAGCCTTGGACGCGCACGGTCGAACCGTCGTGGTCGCTCCAAGCGGTTTTTCGCGCCCGTTTCCAGCCGAGAACGCAGCTCTATTTCAACAGATTGTGCTGAGCGGCGGCGTGCATGTTTCGTTGGTGTCGAGCGAGGTTCCCGCCAATCGTGGCTCGTTTTTCGCCCGGAATGCGTTGCTGGTCGCGCTTTCGCACGCCGTGATTGTGGTCGAGGCGGGGTATCGAAGCGGCGCGAGGAATGCTGCGGCGCAAGCGCGGCGCCTGGGGCGATTGCTATTGGTCGTGCCGCAAGCACCCTGGAATTGGCGAGGGCTGGGCTGCATTGAAGAATTGAAGCAGGGGGCGCGGCCGATAAAAGACGCACGGGATGTCCTACGAATCCTGCGAACTGAGCGCCTTCACCCGCTGCCATTCGGTTCGCGCCCGGAAGACGACGCTGTCGACTCCCAGCCACAGATCACGCTCGTCTCCAACATTGACGGAGAGGTACCTGTCGCAGACTCGCAACGTGTGCTTGCAGCCGTGCGGGAACAGGGTTCGGCTCTTGACCACCTCTGTGCGGCCACCGGGCTTGCTGTGGCCGACGTTCAGCGAATTCTCCTCTCCTTAAGACTCCGAGGGGCCCTGGTTGGGGATGGTCGGGGTGGGCTTTGCTTGCCAAGTAGCTGAATTTAAAGGAGTTTGCGACTGAAGGCCTTGACCCCGCGTCCGGTGTGGTCATCCTGAGGCCCGCTTTCCACCCTTTCGTATCTCGAGGCTGCTCACTTCATGGCAAAGACGCTCGTCGTCGTAGAATCTCCGGCCAAAGCCAAAACCATCAAAAAGTATCTCGGTGCTGGGTACGAAGTGATGGCAAGCAAAGGTCACGTTAAGGATCTCCCCAAGAAGCTTGGCATCGATGTGGAGGATGGCTTCAAGGAGACCTACGAGGTTATCGAAGCCAAAGCCAAGGTCTTGGAGGAGCTGAAGACAGAGGCTCGGAAATCCGACGCGTTACTTCTAGCAACAGACCCTGATCGCGAAGGAGAAGCGATTGCTTGGCACATTATGGAGGAGCTCAAGCGTCCCAAGCTCCCCGTGAAGCGTGTTGAGTTTCACGAGATCACGAAGAAGGGTGTGCAGGCCGGCCTCGCGAACCCAAGAGAGCTCGATCAGCATTTATACGGCGCGCAGCGAGCCCGCAGGGTGCTGGATCGAATCGTCGGCTACGACGTTTCTGCCCTGGTTTGGAGCAAGCTCGCGTTTGGCCTGAGCGCAGGTCGGGTGCAATCGGTAGCTTTACGTTTGATTGTCGAACGCGAGCGTGAGATCGAAAATTTTGTACCCGAGGAATATTGGAATCTCGGCGCCAACTTAAAGGGCAAGACAACCGTGCCCGTCTTCGCGCGGCTCACCAAGGCTGACGGCGAAAAGCTCGAAGTCAAAAACGGCGAACAAGCTAACGGCATCGTAGGGGCGCTCAAAAACGCCAAATACAAGGTCGTTAAAGTCACCAAGCGCCAACAGCGGCGTAATGCGCCAGCTCCCTACACCACGAGCAAGCTCCAGCAAGATGCCACGAGCTATCTGCGCTTCACGACCAAGCGCACGATGAACATCGCTCAAAAGCTCTACGAAGGTGTCGACCTCAAGGATGATGGCGGCCAGGTGGGCCTCATCACCTACATGCGTACTGACTCGGTGCGCGTCGGTGCGGATGCCGTCGAAGAGGCGCGCGAATTGATTTTAACCCAGCACGGCAAGGACTTTCTCCCCGAGAAGCCCAACGTTTTCAAGCTGAAGCAGGGGGCTCAAGATGCCCATGAAGCGATTCGGCCCACCTCGATGGTGTTCATCCCCGAGAAGATCCGAAAGCACCTGACAGACGAGCAATTCAAGCTCTATAAGTTGATCTGGGATCGCTTTGTGGCGTCTCAGATGAGCCACGCACTCTACGATCAAACGGGTGTGGATATTGAGGCCGAGCCGACAGCGCGCGCTCCGCACCGTGTGTATGGGTTGCGGGTTGGTGGGAAGGTATTGAAGTTTGCGGGTTGGCTCGATCAGTACAACAAAGTCAGCGACGGGCAGAAAGAGTACGCGGGCGAAGGGGAAGAAGAAGGCAACGGCGCGGCAGCTCCTGTGGGCGTTGCGGCGGCTCGCGGCGATGAAGACACCGAGGGTCTGTTGCCGGAGTTCAAAGAAGGTGAAGTGCTGTCGTTGGTGGAGCCGCCGGGCGTGAGTTCGGAGCAGAAATTCACTCAGCCGCCGCCAAGGTTCAACGAAGGATCGTTGGTGCGAGAGCTGGAACGGCGCGGCATCGGCCGGCCGAGTACTTACGCGGATATCATCGCGAAGGTTCAAGCACGCGACTACGTGGAGCGACTGGAGGGCGGTCAGATGAAGGCCAGCGGGCTCGGGAAGATCGTGACCGACGGGCTGATGAGCACCTCGCTTGATTTCATGGACCCGGATTTCACCGCCAACCTTGAAAAGGAGCTGGACGAAGTCGCCGCCGGTCGTCTCGATCGCGTGGAGCTGCTGCAGAAGTTTTACGGGCGTTTCAAGGAACGCCTGAATATCGCCAAGAAGGGCGAGCGTTGGGCGCCAGAGCCGCAGCCCACCGAGCATACTTGCGAAGACTGTGGCGCCATGATGCTCAAACGTTGGAGTAGAAATGGCTGGTTCTTGGGATGCGAGAATTACCCCAAGTGTAAATTCACCCAGGATGTTTCTGCAGAAGGCGTGCCGCTCAAGCCCGAGCTCACGGATTACAAGTGCGACGTGTGTGCGCGTCCCATGATCATCAAAACGGGGCGTTTTGGGCAGTTTTTGTCGTGCAGCGGTTACCCTGAATGCAAGACAACTCGGCCCGTGCCGCTCGGAGTTCCTTGCCCTAAGTGCGGCGGCGACATCGTGGAAGTTCGGTCTAAGAAGAAGGGCAGCCGTTCGTTCTACGGCTGCGCGACCTATCCCAAGTGCGATTTCCGGAGTTGGGCGAAACCCATCCTGGAGCCCTGCCCCCTGTGCGCGCATCCGTTTCTCGTTTACGGAGGCGGCAAGAAGACCCCGAAGATCGTGTGTCCGCGTGGCAAGGAGTGCGGTTACTCGCGCGATGTGGATGACGCCGAGGGCCTGGCAGTCGTGGCTGCTGGCGGAGCTGACCTCGACGACGCGTTGGCGGTTGGCGCCTGATCCGATGCCGGCTCAGGTCACCATCCTTGGGGCAGGCCTAGCGGGGTGTGAAGCTGCGCTTCAATTGGCGGCGCAGGGGATCAGCGTGCGCCTGTTTGAGCAGAAGCCTATCGAGCGCACGCCCGCCCAGGTGAGTGATCAATTTTGTGAGTTGGTGTGTTCGAATTCGCTTCGGGGGGCCGCGCTTTCCAACGCTGTGGGGCTGCTTAAAGAGGAAATGAGGCGGCTCGGGTCGTTCATTATTCGCGCCGCGGATGCCACGCGGGTGCCTGCAGGTGGCGCACTCGCCGTGGATCGGGAGCGCTTCAGCGAGCTCGTATCGACGTGGGTGCGCAACCATCCTAAGATTGAGGTGGTTGCCGAAGTGGTCGAGCGCTTGCCAGAAGCGCGCCCGTTGATCGTGGCGACAGGGCCACTCACGGGAGAAAGCCTAGCAGGCGATATCGCTACGCGCGTCGGAGAAACGGCGCTGGCCTACTACGATGCGATCTCGCCGATCGTGAGTGCCGAGTCGATCAATTGGGACAAGGTGTTTGTGGCTTCGCGCTGGGGCAAGGGCGAAACTCCCGAAGAGCAAGCGGCGTACGTGAATTGTCCGCTCACGCGTGAGGAGTACGAGGCCTTTGTCGAGAATGTGATCGGCGCGCGCAAAGTGGAGCCCCAGGGTTTTGAGGATGTGCGCTATTTTGAGGGCTGCTTGCCGATTGAGGTGATGGCCTCGCGCGGAGTCAAGACACTTGCGTTTGGTCCCATGAAGCCTGTAGGGCTCACCGATCCGAAGACGGGCCGCTGGCCCTATGCCGTGATCCAGCTGCGCAAAGAAGATGAAGCGGGCACTGCCTTTAACCTGGTGGGGTTTCAGACCAAAATGGCCTTCGGCGAGCAAGCTCGCGTTTTTCGCACAGTACCGGGACTTGAGGAGGCAGAATTTTATCGGTTCGGTGCGATCCATCGCAATACGTTCATCAACGCACCACGTGTGCTCGATGGAACACTCCAACTGAAGACGGAGCCAGGGCTCTATTTCGCCGGTCAAATCACCGGCACTGAAGGCTACGTGGAAAGTGCGGCCGGTGGTTGGCTCGCGGCTTTCTGTGTGAGCCAGAGGTTGGCCGGTATAGAGCCGATTTTGCCTCCGGATACTACCGCGCATGGCGGACTCTTGAGCCATCTTCGGCGCCCGAGCAGTGATTTTCAGCCTTCGAATATCACGTTTGCCCAGATTGCTCCGTGGACTGATTCACGCCTGAAGAAGCGCCCTCGTTACGAAGCTATTGCCGAGCGGGCGTTGGCCGATCTTGAACGTTGGCAGGGGAACGCTCACAAAAGCTCAGCAATGATACCGTCGGCGAAGAGCCAAGACGACGTCGGGATTCTTAGCCACTCGCCTTCTTGAATCAGTTGGCCGCGTGCTTTCAATTTCTTGAGCGCGCGCGCGCGGGCGGGCGTCACGGGGTCAACACCGAGTTCGTGCGCTTCACGTTCAAGGCGGATCCCGCGTTGCAATCTCAGACCGAGCAAAATCCTCTCGGACAATGCCGTCTTAGGGTCGATCGTTTCGATAGCACCGAGCAGCGTCGGGTCCGGGTTGGGGCCGCTTGCGCGCCACGCCAAGTAGCGTTCAGGATTCTGACAATTGCGGTAACGCGAACGTTGGCCGTTGTCTTGGAGCGTTCCCCAGGCCCCGCAACCTAGCCCCAAGTAGTCGCGGCCGAGCCAGTAGCCTTGATTATGGACGGATTCGAAGTCGGGTTTAGAAAAATTGCTGATCTCGTAGTGGCCGAGCCCCTTTTGCTCGAGCGTCTCGTGGACGCTGCAAAAACTGTCCGCAACGGCTGAATCCGGAAGTAGCGGTAACTGCCCGGTGCGTGCAAGCGCGCCGAACCGGGTGCCTTCTTCGATGGTGAGCGCATAGGCGCTCATGTGGTGAACGCCTAGACTGGCAATCACGCTGGCTTCACTGGCCGCTTCTGCCGCTGTCTGACCTGCCACGCCATAGATGAGATCAGCGGAGACACTGCGAGCGCCCGAGGCTAGCGCAACTTCGACAGCTGTTAAGCCCTGATCTCGATCGTGGAGTCTGCCAAGAAACTGCAAGCGCCGCGCGTCAAGCCCTTGGATGCCGATACTGAAACGGTTGACCCCGACGTCCAAAAGATGACGGGCCTTGTCAGAATCAAAGCTAGATGGATTGCACTCAGCCGTGATTTCGAGGCTTGAGCGCGTATGGGGAAACGCATCCAGAATGGCCACGAGTACGCGCCCGAGCTGATTGGGATCCCAGAGCGAAGGTGTTCCACCCCCGAAAAACACAGAGTGGATTCGGCGCGAACGGAGTTCCGCGCTTCTGAATCCCAGCTCAGCAATCACCGCATCCGCGTACGCATGGTGGGGGATGGTGTCGCGTTCGCCAACGACGCTGAGGAAGTCGCAGTACGGGCACTTAGCTAGGCACCAGGGGAAATGGACATAAACCCCCAAGGAATCTCCCGCGAAGATTTGATCGTGGCGAGCGTCTGTTTCGCCGGGGGAGGCCGTAGAGTCCAACACCAGGGGCCTATAGCAGAGGGCTAGACCCTTTGCCGAACCTCCGACTCGGTGTTACGTTCCTGGTTGGTAGAAGTGCTACCAGGAGTTTCCTTGCTTACTGTCGAAGAGCTCGTTCAAAAGGTAGGAAAATACCATCCCCGCGCGGATATGGATCTGATCCGCAAGGCCTACGCCTTTTCGGAACGCTCACATCGCACGCAACTACGGAAAAGCGGCGACCCGTACTTCATTCATCCAGTCCACGTAGCCTCGATCATCGCGGACCTGCGCTTGGACGCAGCCAGCATCTGTGCAGGCCTGTTGCATGATGTGATTGAAGATACCGAGACTTCGGCCGAGGCGTTAGCCAAAGACTTCGGGGGCGAAGTGTCAGAAATCGTGGATGGCGTGACCAAGCTGGGTCGCATCAACTTCCGCAATCGCGAAGATCGCCAGGCCGAAAGCTTTCGGAAGATGGTGCTCGCCATGGCGCGCGATATCCGCGTGCTCTTGATCAAGCTCTGCGATCGCTTGGACAACATGCGCACGCTCGATCACATGAAGCCGGACGCGCAGGAACGTATCGCGCGTGAAACGCTCGACATCTACGCACCGCTCGCCAATCGACTCGGGATTCAGTGGGTGAAATCCGAGCTCGAAGACTTGGCTTTCCGTTACCTGTATCCGGATGAATACAAGGACGTTACCAAGCGTCTCGGAAAATCACAGAAAGAGCGAACTCGTTATATCGATACCGTGAGTAAGACGCTCGTTTCGCGGCTGGCCGAGCAGGGATTCTCTGCAGATATCTCGGGTCGAGCGAAGCATCTGTTTTCGATTTACCGAAAAATGCGGCTGCATCAGTGCGAATTTGAGCAGATCTACGATCTGATCGCGTTCCGAATCTGCGTGGAGAGTGTTGCAGATTGTTACGCAACGCTCGGCGTCGTGCATTCCAAATGGATGCCGATCCCCGGCCGCTTTAAAGACTATATTGCTCTACCCAAACCCAATCGGTACCAATCCTTGCACACCACGGTGGTGGGGCCATCAGGCCAACGGCTAGAGATCCAAATTCGAACCCACGATATGCATCGCGTCGCTGAGCACGGTGTGGCGGCACATTGGCAATACAAAGAACGCCTTTCGGGCGGCGTGCATCCAGATGATGCGCTGCATTTTAGCTGGTTGCGTGAGCTCGCGGACTTTCAGAACAACTTCAAGGACCCGGCTGAGTTCTTGGAGACGGTCAAGATTGATTTGTTTCCGGATGAGGTTTACGTGTTCACGCCGAAGGGTGATGTCCACGTGCTGCCACGGGGTGCAACGCCTCTGGATTTCGCCTATGCGGTCCACTCAGAAGTGGGGCACCATTGTTCTGGGGCGCGCGCGAACGGACAAATTCTTTCACTTCGCAACAAGCTCAAGAATGGCGACGTGATCGAGGTGATGACCTCCGCGAATCAGCATCCGAGCAAGGATTGGCTGGATTTTTGCGTTACGAGTCGCGCGCGGGCCCGTATCCGCGCTTATCTGCGTGGGGATGATCGCAAGAAGTCCATTAACCTCGGCCGCGAACTGTTGGAGTCGGAGATGCGGACCGCGGGGATGAGCTTCTCCAAGTTGCAGAAAACGGAATCTAAGGTTGCGCGCCTGCTTTCCCACCACCACTTCGGCTCACTCGACGAGCTGTTGCTCGCTCTGGGGCACGGACGCTTGGAGGCAGAGGCGTTGGTGGCGACGTTGCGGAGTGATCAAGGCACGGGCGTGACCCAGCCGCCACCTGACTTGAAGACGGGGGCTATTGAGAATTTGGTGCGGAAGGTCACCCGCCGTGAAATGGGGGCAATTCGGGTTGCCGGGCTGGAAGATCTCCTGGTGCGCTATGGCAAATGTTGTACTCCATTGCCGGGAGATCCGATTGTTGGATTCATCACGCGCGGCCGCGGCGTTACTGTGCATCGGCGCGAGTGTATCAAGGCCTTCGATACCGATCCGACGCGGCGCATCGAGGTGCAGTGGGACACGCGGGCGAAGGTGAATCACCCCGTGCAGTTGACGGTGATCACCACCAACAAGCCTGGGATCTTAGCCACGGTGAGCCAGACCTTCAGTTCGCAACGCATCAACATCAGCGAGGCCAATTGTCGCTCGGAGGATCCCGGTCGAGCCCGCAATGTGTTCACCTTTCAGGTTCAGGATCTTTCTGAGCTGAAGGCCATCATGCGCGCACTCTCGAAGATCCAGGGAGTCGTTGAGGTTTCGAGGGTATAAAGTTTGGGCTTTAACGCCTGATCTGACCGTGGCATCAGTGTGGGTCATGCAGGGTAGGATTCGGTCCGTTATTCGAGCCTTGATCTTGGGCGGCCTTGCCGCCGCTTCTGGCTGCACCGAAGCGCGCGTGCACGCAAAGCCCGCGGCATCGCCAAAAATCCTCGCCGAGCGGCCTGCGCGAGATCTCAAGCCTGAGATGGCGCCGGTAGTGCGTTTGCCTGAGGCTGAGGCCGCGCATCTGCTGCGACGGCTAACGTTTGGTGCCAGGCCGGGCGAGGTGGCGGGTTTGTCTAAGAGCGGCCTGAATGCCTGGCTAGAAGCGCAGCTTTACCCCGAACGCATGGAAGACACACGTGGCAAGCTCGCACTCGAACCGTTCCTAGATGCGTTGGCTCCTCCCAAGGAGCTTCTAGGAAAATTTCTGAAGGCCGAAATGATGGGCAATGCGGCCGAAGGTGAGGCGCCCAAGGACGAGAAGGGGATCAACAAGCTGACTGATTTCGGCCGGCTGCTTTCGTTCGCACAGATGAGTCAGATTGTTCGGCAGGCGGAGAGCGAACGGCAGTTGTTCGAAGTCATGGTCGACTTTTGGACGAACCACTTCAATGTCTTTGCGCGCAAAGGTTTGGTCAAGCTGTTTGTGGCCGACTACGTCGAGCGTGCCATTCGACCGAATGCGCTGGGTAAGTTCTCGGATCTGCTACTGGCGACGGCGCAGCACCCTGCCATGCTGATCTATTTGGATAACGCCCAAAGTAGCGTGGAGGGGAGCGCAAAGCGGGGGAAAAATAAGATCAAACGCGGAGGGATCACCGAAAACTACGCGCGCGAATTGTTAGAGCTCCACACGCTCGGTGTGGACGCTGGGTACACTCAAAAGGATGTGATCGAGGTCGCGCGCATTCTGACAGGTTGGAGCATCGAACGTGCCGGGGCTGCGGGGCCGGGCTTCAAGTTCAAGTCAAACGCCCATGATCGCGGCGAGAAGCTGGTTCTGGGTCAAGTCTATTCTGCAGGCCGAGGTGTCGAGGAAGGTCAGGAGTTAATCCAGCGGCTTGCCAACGATCCGCGCACAGCCAGACATCTGGCGCGGAAGCTGTGTGCACGCTTGGTGGCGGATGCGCCGCCGGAAAGCTGTATCCAGGCTGGGTCGCAGGCTTTTCTGGAAAGTGGTGGAGAGATCAGGAAGCTGCTGCGAGCGATCGTGGGTTCCCGAGAGTTCTCGGTTGAGAACCACCGGTTGGGGGCGATGAAGTCGCCGTTGGAGTTTATGGTGAGCGCGATTCGCGTGCTGAACGGGAAGATCGAGGGCGATGCGCGGCGTTTGGCAAGAATGGCCGAGCAGCTAGGAGAGCCGTTGTTGATGCAAGCAGTACCGACCGGATACCCAGAAGCCGCCAAACAATGGGCCAGCGCCACCGGAGCACTCAGCCGGATGAATTACTCGATTCAGTTAGCTTCGGGCCGAGTTCCCGGTGTTAACGTGGATTTAGAGCGGCTGTTTCCGAATGCGGAACCTGAGGCCCTCGTCAACGAAGTAAACAGGGTGGTTTTGTCTGGAGCGGCCGCCCCTGCCACCTTGGAGGCAATAGCGGAACAGGCCAAGCAGACACCGAAGGAAGGCGAACGTCGCCAATTGGCGGTGGCTTTGGCCTTGGGTAGCCCGGATTTTCAACGTCAATAGAGTGGAGCTCAGGCTAAGGATGACTTCTCGACGCGCATTGGTGAGTTTCGGTATCGGCGCTGGATTCTCAACGCTTGTGGGAAACGGGTGGGCGAACACGAGCACGCCTCTGCTCGCTGCGCGAGCCAACAGACCCGCGAAAAAACAGCTGGTCTGCATTTTTATGCGAGGAGGCGTGGATGCGTTGAACGTGGTCGTGCCGCACGGCGCCGACGACTACTACAAAGAGCGTCGCGAGATCGCCGTGCCTGCTCCGGGCAAAGCAGCGAATTCCGCCATCCGTTTGGATGCCATGTATGGTCTTAATCCTGGGCTTTCATCGCTTTTGTCGCTGTATCGAACTGGGCAGCTCGGGTTCGTGCATGCCGTGGGTTCACCCAATCTGACGCGCTCCCACTTTGATGCCCAAGATCTGATGGAGAGTGGGACTCCGCTCGATGCCTTCACACGTGATGGTTGGCTGAATCGCTGCGTGGCGAGCCTGCCGACAGATGCGGCAACAAGTCCGTTTCGTGCGGTTGCGGTAGGGCGCAGTTTGCCGAGGGCCCTCTACGGGAGCCAAGCGACGCTGGCCATTGACGATGTCGAGAGCTTTGGTTTGCGTGCCCCGGGTGGTGTGCGAGAACGCTTGCAAGCTGGCTTTCGAAGCATGTATAGCGCGGGTGGGGATGAGGCCGCGAGCGCTGGCTTAGCGGCGATGACGACCGTAGACCTCGTGCGCGAGAAGACGGCGGGAAAGTATGTGCCCGAGAACGGCGCCGAATATCCGAAGCCCGGGCGTCGGCTCATGAATGTGGCGCGCTTGCTGAAAGCAGATCTGGGCGTCGAGGTAGCCTGGGTGGATGCCGGCGGCTGGGATACGCACGCCAATCAAGGCGCCGGCGTGGGCCAGCTTGCGGGTCGCCTGAAGGATCTGGGCGATTCGTTGGCCGCGTTTCACAAGGACATGGGCAAACGCATGCGTGATGTGGTCGTCGTCACGCTGAGCGAATTTGGTCGCACGGTGCGACAGAATGGAACCGGCGGGACCGATCACGGTCATGGCGGAATCATGTTGCTCATGGGTGGGAAGTTGCAGGGAGGCCAGGTATTCGGGGATTGGCCCGGTTTGGCGATGGACCAACGCCATGAGGGGCGCGATCTCGCCGTCACCACCGACTATCGAGCGGTCCTCGCCGAAGTTTTGACGCGCCACCTTGGGCTTCCTGATCTGACACTCGTATTCCCAGGGTTGCCATCGAACAGCGCCCTCAAGCGGAAGCTCTTCGCGTAGAGGGGGAGACAGGCGGAGTTCGCTCGGCCAGTGGGGGCAACACTCTTCAAGAAACGCAAACGACGCGCTGGGAGACGCCTCTGCGACGATTTAAGATAGTAAGCATGCGAACCACTTTTTTTCTTTGTTCGAATCTCCCCCGACTCGCGCGAAGCGACAGGCTTGGGGGAGACAGGCCGAGTCCGCTCGGCGAGAGGGGGCAACAATATTAAATACAGACTAACGACCCGCTGAGAGACGCCCTCTGCAACGATTTTAGATAGTAAGCATACGAACTACTTTTTTCTCTGTTCGAGTCTCCCCCGACTGGAGCGAAGCGACAGGCTTGGGGGAGACAGGCCGAGTCCGCTCGGCCAGAGGGGGCAACAGTCTTATTTGCGGAGGGCTTCCAACATTTCTGCGTTGCTCAGGAATTTCTCCCGGAGCTTGCCGGCAGTTTGACCGCGTTCGAGCTCCAACCGATCCACCTTTTCCCAATCGGCATAGGTAGTTACCTTGAGACCGCGTTGGGAAAGGAGTCCGTCGATGACTTCGCGCGAGGCGCCCCGACGTGCGGGGTCGGCTGCCGCATCCGCTAGCATGTGTTGCGCGGTTTGCGCAGAATCGGGCTTGTTGGTGCCAATCACGCCGCTTGGGCCGCGTTTGATCCAGCCCGCCACGTACAAGGCGCGCACGGTTTCCCCACTGGCAGTGACGACTCGGCCTTCTTGATTGGGGATCACTCCACGCTTTTCATCGAAAGGCACGCCTGGAAGGGGCACGCCTGCGTAGCCGATGGAGCGAAATACCAGGCCTGCCTCAAGCTCCAGATATTCGCCGGTACCCTGCGCGCTCTGTTGGCCATTTCTCTCCACCAGTCGGTTGCGCTCGATCTTCACTTGGCTCAACTTGTTGCCGCTGCCCGTGAGCTGTGCCGGTTTGCCGGTGTCCGTGAGCTCTGCCGGTTTGCCGGTGCCCGTGAGCTCTGTCGGTGAGGCCAGGAACTCCATGCGCACGACTTTCCCAGCCTTGGGAGGGCGTGCAGCCAGCTCAGCCATGAACTCAACCTTACGCCGGTCGCCCGCCGACAGCGTATCCAGTTGGTCGAGTGCGGGCTGTAATTGGGCGAATTCGATCCTCACATCAACGCCCTCCAGCCCCGCGATGTCCTGCAATTCCCCTAGATCGAACGCGGCTTCTGCCGGCCCCCGCCGACCGAGCAGCACGACTTCCTCGACACGGCTCGCTTCTAGGGCTCGGTGCGCATGGGCCGCAATGTCAGTCTCAGCGAGCTCGGATGTGCGACGCACGAGCAAACGGGCGACGTCCATCGCAACATTCCCCATGCCAACGACGATCGCTCGCTGACAAGAAAGATCAAACTCTTCGTGGGCAAAGCTTGGATGCCCATTGTACCACCCCACGAATGCAGTAGCTGCGTGACTACCGTTCAACGCTTCTCCCGGAATGCCGAGCTTCCGATCTCCCGAACTCCCCACCGACAGCAGGACTTGATCGTACAGCTCGAGCAGCTCGCCCACCGAGACATCAACGCCCACCTGGACATTTCCAAGCAAGCGAAACAGTGGATCTGCCGCCGTGCGTTCAAAAGCTTTGGCAGCGCGTTTGATTTTCTGATGATCCGGAGCAACACCTGAACGCACGAGTCCAAACGGTGCAATCAGGCGCTCGAACATGTCGACCTCAACTGGCAGCGTCTTGTTCTTCAAAAGGGCATCTGCCGCGTAAAAACCAGCAGGTCCGGAACCAACAATCGCCACTCGAAGTGGACGCACAGCATCAGGCATCGAGCGTGAAGCTACCACACAAATCAGCGTTCATTTATCCGAAAACAGCGCAGATCCACTGCTTTTTGACACCAGCCCTCGGGCCTTTTCGGAGTGTAAAGTTCCACGCCGAGAGGGCTGCCGGCCAGGCGTGTTTTGAGATATAGCGCCCAGGCGTGGTTCCTGACCTGATTAAATGCCGTTGCCGTGCGATGTCCAATGAGGCCCTGTGAAAGGCGTTTGGAGAAGTAGTGCAGCACTCGGGATGTTGTGGGCGCTCGCCTGCGGCGTCCCACCAAAAACGCCACTTCAACCTGTACTCATGCCAGAACCGAAGGTGGATGCGAGTCCTTCCAGAGACGTGCAGAGACCCGCTGCAACGAAACCCACCGCAGCTGTGCCCACCCCAGTTGTTCCCGATGCGGCGACGCCTGAACAGTTGCCGACGCCTCGACATTTCCCGCCCGCAAACTTTGAGGCTCCGTATGCGGCCACCGCCCAGCCCGGGGATGGCGAATGGTCACCCGTGGGCGCCCCCAACGACCGAGCGCGAGCCAGTGTCAGCATGGTGCGAAGCGTCGTTCACCCACATGCTGCAGCTCGATATGTGTCTGTTGAGATCGTCGCGCTGGATTTAGAGCGGTTGGATATCCGGTTTGCGTTGGGTACTAAAGACGTGGAGGGTAAGAAGGTGCCGGCAGGGGTGCCCGTGGGGCTAGTGCCCGTGAGCGAGCAATCCCGACTTTTGGCGGTCTTCAATGGGGGATTCCAGGAGCAGCATGGTCATTTTGCGATGGGGCTCCAGGGATTCATGGTCGGGCACCCGCGGCCAGATGCATGTGCATTCGTGTCTACGGAGGTTGGCGCATTCAAGCTGGCAACCTGGGCGCGCCTAGAACCGACCCAGAGTTTCCGTTTCTTCCGACAGACACCGCCGTGTCTGCTTGAAAACGGGGAGTTTCACGCTCAGCTTCTGAAAGGAAACTCCAAAATTTGGGCCGGGCACAATCCCAATATTGTAACTCGGCGCCGTTCTGCGCTTGGGGTTGATAGTTCGGGTAAAGTCTTGTTTTACGCGGTAGGGGTGGAGGCCGAGCCATTGCAATTGGCTCAAGCATTGAAGGTGGCCGGTGCCGTCGCGGCTGCTGAGCTCGACATTAATTGGGCATGGACGAAAATGGTTTTCTTTCGCGATGCTGCAGATGCTCTGGAAATTGGCTCAGCGCTGCGCGAGGAAATGGTGCATGGCAAGTCAACGTACGTAAGAACACCTTCCGATCGCGACTTCTTCTATGTCGTTACTCAGCCGCCTGAGCCTAAATAGGCAGAGCGCTTGACGGGGTGCAGCGCGAGCTGCAGGTTATGTGGGAGAAACAATGCTGCGGACGTTGGTCGATATCTACTCACTCGTTGTGCTCGCCTCGGTCGTGGTGAGTTGGCTGAGTGTTTCTCCGAGCCATCCCGCCGTTCGCTTCATCCACGGGGCAACCGAGCCCGTGTTAGCACCTCTTCGCCGAGTGCTTCCGAACATGGGCGGTCTTGATTTATCCCCGATGCTGCTCCTGATGGCGCTCCGGGTGTTGGCGCGGCTCGTCTAGCTGCGTCGGCTAGGCGCTTCCGCATATCCCGTGATGAAGACCTCGGGTGCGTCTTCGCCCCAGCGCAGAAGCTCTCCCACAGGAACCTCGCCTTGGCATTCGAGCACCAGATGCGTGCGCGTTGCGGGCAGCGCGCTTGGGCCGCCGTCCGTGGCATCTTCCTCAGCCCACGCTCCCAGGTTAACGTAGGTCTGATTCGGCGCGGCCTCGGAAACTTCAGGCATGTGCGTGTGTCCCATCACGATAAATGCAGCTGGAAACAGTTGGAGCACAAGGGGTGCTCGATTCCTGAGGTCCGCGCTGGCATCGAGTGAGCCGCGAACTTTTCGCCATGCGACAGCCGCGATGCTCGCAATGAGTGCAATAATCCCGGAGAAAAGCAGCGCGCGTTGCCAAGAATCCGTTCGGATGGCAACGGCGATAACCGCGCTTAGGCTCAGCAACGCCACCGCAACGCGATCCAGCATGACGCTCGCCAAGATGAGCACGAGGCTTTGCGTGACCGGTGGCTTTTGGAGCCGAGCGAGGGCCCGCAAGCGTTCGACGCTGATGTGCTTGGCGTCGCCGAGCAGCTTCATCTTGCGTTCGTGTTCGCGTTGGATCCAAGCTGCGGCTTCAGAAAATTGAGCCCTGTAGATCCGCATCATCTCAACGACAGCGAAGGTGAAGCGCTGGCCTAGCCGTGCAGCTCCGCCAAATCCGAGGCGTGTGGCGAACCTGACGTAGTCGAGAAAGCCAGCCCGGTCGTGCCCAGCCTCCAGCATGCCTTGCGTCGGACGAACGATGTAGCGCAATAAGACGTCGGTCACGGACTGCGAAAGCCGGCGACGATCGCGAGGATTTACCGGGTGGAGCAGGTGTTCTTGTGAACAAAAATGATCGTACTGGTGCCCATGCTCAACATAAACGACGTCGCGTTCGTAGTAGAACCAGGGCGCGAACTCGACTTCATCGCGTGAGACAGGCGCGAACTTCTGGAGACAGCGAACGAAGTCCCCCTGCACGCTTTCCCAGTGCAGATCGACATCATGATTGCCTCGCAATACCACCAGGGTATTGCCGTCGGCCACAAAACGAGCAAGCGCACGGAAAACGCCACGATGGTGCCGCAACACGAGTTCCAACTTGGCGCGCGCGTGATCTTCAGCGCTCCCAAGCCCGTGTTCGTGCTCTTCCGGGGTGAGGCTCGTTTTGATGTGTCCTCGGCGCAGCGCGGGCACGCTCATACCAATGAAATCAACAAAATCTCCTGCGATGATGAGCCGCCACGGCAGGCCGCCGCGGCGATTTCGCTGATACCACTTCAGCAGACGTACGAAATCGCGGTCGCGAAGAAGGCTATTTTTGCCGCGCAAAGGCGCATTCGGGCGTGAGTGTTGAACCAGGTCGCTCCCCAGGTGCACATCCGAGAGCACGAGCAAGTTGTGTCGCGAAATCTTGCGAGTGCTGAGCGGGGGCAGGGAAGTCATGGTGGGCTCGGGAGCAAGGTGCCCTTAAGTACAAGTATGTGCCCACAGTAGCGCTTCGCTAGGCCCGAGCGCGATTTCTACGCGTCAGCGGCCGAGCGCATACGCGTGCTGGAATCCTGGCTCTGGGGCTCGGGTTGCAGATCTGCACGAAAGACGAGTAGCTCGCGGGTTGAGAAGCGCGACCCTTGCAGAATGATCTGTGCGCCTTGTCGAGAATTGGCGTCGATCACGATGGGAGCGAGCAGATTCACCGTGGCTTGTTCAGTGGCCGTTGCAATCACAACGGCCAGCACGGCGATATCTCCGCTCGGTGCGTCCATGCCGGCGGCAAGCAAAGCGTCGGTGAGTGGGACGTCGGGGTAGGAGGTAGGGAAAGCGTGTGCCGAAGCCACGGGTAGAGCTACCTCGGGCGCATCCACGGACTGAAGCCAGCCGATAATGTTGCTGTCGCCTTGCCCTAAAAGGACATAGCGCTTCGCCTCCGGGAAACCAATAATGCCGTGAGGGAAAGAGATAACGGCGCTTTCTTCGAAGGCGACCTTTCCGAATCTTTTGCTGATGATGTTCATAGAGGTATCTCGACTTGGCTGGTTGAGTGATGGATTATTGGTTGCCCATGATGCCGGTAGCGGTGCGGCGCTCGATCTCACTGAAGCTCTCGATCACCCGCTGCATGGCGTCGAAACTACGGGTCGCCGTGACGAGCTCCGTCATACTCTTGACGACAGAGACATTCGAACTCTCGAGGGAGCCGGTAGCGAGTGATGGAGCCGTGGCTTCCGCACTGGCTGCTGGTGCCCGAAACAGTGTGGTCCCTTCGCGCTCCATGATGTCTGGGTTGGCGAAATGGAAGAGTGCGAGTTGGCCCACGGACTCACCTCCTGCATAAACGGTGCCGTCGCCACCGATGCTCACGTCCGTCTCGCCCTCGGGGATCGCAATGGGGCTCTGGCCTTCATCTAAGACTTGCTGGCCGCCTGCGGTGGTCAATTGGCCATCCACAACTTGAAACGCGCCGTCACGCGTGTAGCGTTCGCCTTGGGCTGTTTGTACGGCAAAATAGCCGTCACCGTCGATGGCTGCATCCAGGCTGCGCCCCGTGGCGACGCTGGCGCCGGGAGTTCGGTCCGGGGAGCGAGTTCCTACGACCGTGTAGCGTCGATAGTCAGTGGCGGCGCCTGCCTGTTCCTTGGCGGCCAGAACTTGCCGGAACACAGCTCGGTCCGCTTGGAACCCGGTGGTTGAGGCATTCGCCAAATTATTGGCGGTGACGTCAAGATTTTCGAGGTGCCCAATGGCACCCGACGCTGCTGCCCAAATGCCACTGCTCATAGGTAGACGCTCTTTCCTAAGGAACCACGTCGGTAGGCTCGGCCGTGCAACGTAGCTCGGATGCGGTGAATCGCTTCGATGTGAAGTTGGCAGGCGCGAGACTCGGAAATATCCAGAACCTCGCCGATCTCGCGGAAGGAGCAATCCTCCTGGTAGTAGAGGCCAAGAATCAACTGCAAGCGCTCCGGAAGCTGCTCAACAGCTTCTGCAACCGAACCCACCTCAGCACGTCGCCCGACCTGTGCTTCAGGCGATGCATCGGCAGAAGCTGGTTCGGCCACTTCCGAAAGTTCAAGCCGGGCCGAGCCTGCGTCGGAGATATCACTCAAGAGAGAGTGATAGTCATCCAAGCTGAGTCCGAGCGCGCGTGCCACCTCTTCGGTTTCGGGCGCTCGCCCAAGCCCGGCCGTAAGATCACTCATGACTTGAACGATCCGGCGGGAGGCCGAACGCATTTTGCGCCCCATGGGGTCGAGTGAGCGCAAATAGTCCAAGATGGCTCCCCGCACCCGATGCGAGGCGTAGGCCTCGAATTGCTCTTCGTTCATTTCAGGCGTGCGGCGATCCAGTGCCTCCAGCAATCCCACCCAGCCTGCACTGATGACGTCATCCACGGTGATGGAGGGAGGTAGCTTGCGAACGGCTCGCATCCCAATACGACGCACGAGCGGCATGTACCGTTCTGCGATCTCGGCAGGCGCGGGTGTGTTGCCTTTCGCGAGTGCCAGTTGGGTGGAAGCCTGAGGGTGATTCATCATGCGCTCGGTAAGAGTGCGTCCAGAATCTGTCCGATCGACGCCGCGTGAATATCTTCGGGGACGCGCGGGCCATTACACAGGTAGGTAAGCGGCAGCGTGTGGCCGAGCGCCGCGTGGAGGCTTCCTCCGATGCACTCGGTCTCGTCGAGCTTCGTGATCACGACGCCCGTGGGTGGCGGGGCTGCGTAAACTTGGGTTACCCGCTCAACATCTCGCGCGCGCAGCCAAGCCGGCACCACCAACAAGACATCCACAGGCACTGAGGCTTCCGCTAGGCACTCAGTGACTCGTGGGTCTTGCCATTCACGGTCAGCGCTCCGACCGGCGGTATCGACCAAAACGAGATCGGCGTTGTGGTCGCGCAACATGCGGCGAAAACTATCGACGTCGTGGGCTACGCCCATGGGCATGCCAAGGATCTGGGAGTAGCGCTGCCATTGAGCCACGGCTCCGACTCGGAAGGTGTCGAGGGTGATCACGCTCACGCTGCGTTTCCCATCCAGGCGCGCGCGCGCCGCGAGCTTGGCGAGCGTGGTGGTCTTTCCGGCGCCACTCGGCCCGATACAGGTAATGAGGCGGGGTCCGGGCTTCTCGATGGGGCTATCCGCGAAAGCGAGAGCACCGGAGACGCGTTGCCGGAGGTAGCGAACGAGCGCGCGAGGGTCGCCGTTAGCATGTGCTTCTGCGCCGTTGGCCAGCATCTGCGCGAGCGAGCCTTCAATGCCCGCGTTGTGCAGCAACGCTTCCGCGCGCTGGTTGGATGAGCGACCGTGACTTAGCTCATCGACCATCGAGCGCAAGACGCGGAGTTCGCGTTCCATCAAGTTTGTCTGGGGTGCTGGTGCCGTCGGCCTGAAGGATAGGCTCCTTTTTCTTGGACGAACTGGGCGGGCTGCGGCGTCTGCTTCGCGGGTGTTTTCTGGGGCCGGAGCCGCAGCGACTTCGACGTACGGCGTGGAAAGCGGTCCCTTGTTGCGGCCGACCGAGCGTGTTGCGCCGATGACAGCATCGCTGCCGAATGCGGCCTTCACTAGTGAAATGGCTTCCTTTAGGTCGCTTCCTCGAAATGTTTGATACTGCACTCGGGTTTCTCCTGCTTTCTCTCGGTTCAGGCGGCGCGTGGCGTCGCTGAGACAACTTCAAACGGAATAATGTTGGAGCTCGCTTCGATCTCTCGAAACGAAAGCACCGCCAGCGAAGGGCAGCGCCGTTCGGCGAAGGCGCGCACGTAACGGCGAAGGTCGGGACTTGTCACCAAACACGCGCGACGTCCGGCACGCTCCATGTTTTTCACGGCCAGTTCCAGCGCGTTTCCTAGATCCCGTGTGACCCCGGGGTCGAGCGCACCGCCAGTACCTGCGGCGATTTCCCGCAATGAACGCCGGAACATGTCCTCGATGGGGGTATCCAGCACCAGGGGCGAAAGGGTGCCCTCCGAGTCTGCGTAGGTTGAGGTGATCTGGCGTGAGAGCCGCTGGCGTGTCGCTTCGGTCAGCTGCTCGGTGTCGCGGCTTGACGGCGCAAGCTCGACCAGGGTTTCGAGGATTGTGCGAAGGTCTCGAATTGAAACACCTTCCTTGAGCAGATTCCGCATCACCGTGGTCACTTCAGCAAAGGAGAGCAAGTTCGGGACCAACTCTTCGACGAGCTTGGGCGTGGTCTTGCCGAAGACCTCTAGGAGGTGGGTGAGCCCCGCCCGGCCGAGCACCTGATGCGCGTGACGGCGCACAACTTCAGCCAAATGCGTGGCAATCACCGTGGCGTGATCGACCACGATGTAGCCCAGCGCTTCAGCGAATTCTTTGTCGCCCCGCACAATCCATTTTGCCGGAGTGCCAAATGCCGGCTCTTTGGCGCTTTCTCCGGACAAATCGGGCATCTCTCCGGACGAATCGAGCGCCAACAGTCTGCCAGCCCGCGTCGACCCTCTGGCGATCTCGGTGCCTAATAACAGAATGCGGTAGTCGCCAGGCGGGAGCTGGAGGTTGTCCTTGATGTGGATGGGTGGAACCACGATGCCGAGCTCAGCGGCAGATTGTTTGCGCAAGGCGCCGATGCGATCCACGACCGTCCCTCCCATGGAAGGGTCCACGGACTGAACCAGTTCATAGCCGACTTCCAAGGTGAGTACGTCGAGGGAAAGGGCAGCCTCCAGCTCATCTTGAGGGCTTGGTTGAGAGTCTGAAGTCGGCGCGGAAGCAGCGACCACGGGCTCCTTGATCTCAAACTTGCCGGTATAGGCGCCGTAACCCAAGACGGACGCCAACAGCAGGAAAGGGATGGCTGGCATTCCAGGAACGAGCGCCATCAGCGTCAAAATTCCGGCGGTCGCGCCAATGGTTCGGCGACTCCCCAAGACTTGCTTCCGCATGGCAGTTCCGAGCTGCATTCCCGTCGCAGAGCGGGTGACCACGATGCCTGAAGCGGTCGAAATCATGAGTGCCGGCATCTGCGAAACCAGTGCTTCGCCCACCGACAGGACCGAGAACGTTTCGGCTGCTTTGCCGAGGTCCATGCCCGAAGAAATGCCAATCAACAGGCCACCGATCAGGTTGATACCGGTGATCAGGAGGCCGGCGATCGCATCGCCTTTGATGAACTTGCTGGAGCCGTCCATGGCGCCAAAAAAGTCCATTTCTCGGCTCAAATCCTGGCGTCTTTTGCGTGCCGTCGTGGCGTCGATGGTGCCGCTATTGAGCTCGGCATCGATCGCCATTTGCTTGCCGGGCATGGCATCCAAAGCAAAACGGGCCGCCACCTCGGCAACGCGCCCCGCGCCTTTGGTGATCACGACGAAGTTGATGACTACCAAGATAAAAAACACGACAAGGCCAACAACTACATTCCCCTCCACCACGAAACGCCCGAAGGTTTCTACAACCTTGCCTGCGGCCCCGCCGCCTTCGGCTCCGTGCAACAGGATGAGACGTGTGGTGGCCACATTGAGGGCCAAGCGCAGCAAGGTGGAAATCAGGATGACCGCTGGGAACGCACTAAATTGAAGCGGCTCTTCCATGAAAAGCCCAATCAAAAAGATCCCAATTGCGGATGCCAGGCTGACCGCGAGCAGAAAATCCACCAGAAATGGCGGCAGTGGCAGCACCATCATGAGAACGATGCCGACCACAGCCAGCGGGACGACGAGCTCGCCCCATTTGTTGTCGGGTGATTGGGTTAAAGGATCGCTCGCGGCCACGCCGCGCTACTAGCGAGAGGTGTGCCAACGGAACAATGGGGTGCAGGTGCGATGTCGCACTACGCCCGCTGCCCGCGCTTCTTGAGTCGATAGACGAAGGCCAAAACCTCAGCGACCACACCGTATAGATCAACAGGCACCGCCTTGCCGACCCGCACCTGCGCGGCCAGAGCGCGAGCCAGGGGGATGTTTTCAACCAGCGGCACGTCGTATTGTTTCGCCAACTTCCGGATGTGGAGCGCGACATCATCGTAGCCCTTGGCAGTGACCACCGGAGCGCCGCGTTCAGCGCGATAGCGGAGCGCGACCGAGACGTGCGTCGGATTCACGATGATGACATCGGCTTCCTGGACACCGCGGGCCAGACTGCGATTGGCGAGCTCGCGCGCGATTTGGCGGCGCCGGGCCTTGATTTCAGGGCGCCCCTCCTGCTGCTTCATTTCTTCCTGAACCTCCTCGCGCGTCATGCGCAGCTCTTTCTGCTGGCGCCACCAGGATTCGGCGTAGTCCACGGCGGCCATGATCACCAGCACGAAACTACACCAAAACGCGAGGCGCATCGAAACTTGAGCGGCCCCAATTGCACCAGCCGCCAAACTCGTCCGGCTGAGCTTGATCAGCGTTGGCAGATCCGCCTTGATCACCCAATAGGCCACGGCGCTGACCGCAGCGACTCGAGACATGCTGAGGAAGGTGCTGGTGGTGGCCTGCTTGAAGGAGAACATGTTCTTGAGCTTGCTCATCGGATCCAAGCGCTCCCACTTGGGCATGACCAGCTCAAACGATGGATGAAACCCGGCCTCCATGAAACCGACTGCTGTACCCGCCAAGGCTCCTGCAAACGCAAAGGGTAGGGCTATTTTGAACAGCGTCAGCAGCAGCTGCGCGGCAATGAGCGAAAAGCTCGCGTCGCCGATGTGGGCCGGACTCGTGAAGCAAAGCAGCGAAAATTCGCGCAAAATTTCGCCGAGATGGGTGCCAAATCCGATCAAGCAACCGAGCACGGCCACGGAGGCGGCGGTGGCGCCAGCGTCCTTGCTCCGTGCAAACTGGCCTTCTTCGCGCGCTTTGCGCCTCCGTTCTGGAGTTGGTTCCAGAGTTTTTTCTGCATCGGATTCGGCCATTTCACTTCACCAACGGGCGCAGGATCTGCTCGATGCGATCGGGGACGTGCGATGCATCAGCCACGAGGTCCTGGCTCAATTCAGGCAGAAAAACGATGATGACCGCCATGCCGCCGAGAATGGTCACCGCGAATCCTATGGAGAAGATCTGCATTGCGGGCGCAGCGCGCGACACAAACGCCAACGCGAGCTGCAAAATGAATAGCACGGCAAGAATAGGGATCGCGAGGCGGACTCCTGTCTCGATACTAGTGGCGGCGAGCTCAAGAATCACCGGCCCGAGTGGGGCGGGGTTGATCAAGGTTCCAGGTGGGATGATCCGAAAACTCGAGAGCAATGAACCCAGGAGCTGACGGTGCACTCCCACGATCAATGCGAGCGATATGGCGAACATTCGAAAGAAACGCGCCAGTAAATTTTCGCTGCCAAAACCTGGGCTGAAGACCTCTGCGGCGCTGAGGCCGATGCTGGGCGACACGGAGCTGGCCACAATTTCTGCCACGGCAACTGTCAGCCGGACAACGAAGCCGATCGCCGCTCCGAGCAAGAGCTCCGTAAGCCCGGCGAGCGCCAACGCCAAGGGGGCGCCGTTGATAACCTCCGGTGCTGCTGGGCTGGCGCCATGAGCCACAAGTCCGAGCGCGAGGGCCAAGGCGGCTCGGAGACGTACTGGGGCGTGAGACCATGGCAAGGGGGCGGTGATGAGGGCACCCGAGATGCGCGCGGTTTGAAACGAAAAGGCGAAAATTTGCGCCTGCACGAGCGTCGAGAAGATGTCTTGAGTGTCATTCACCGGACCACTGTCGCAATAGATTGGATGCTGTGTGAGGTGTAATCTACGAGTTCAGTGACGATCCATGAGCCGAGGACGGCCAACGCGGCGCCTAGGGCTAAGAGCTTCATCACAAATGAGATACTCGCCTCGTTCACCTGAGTGGCGGCCTGCAGAATGCCAACAATCAGCCCCATGGCGAGTGCCACCAGCAGCAAGGGCCCGCTGATCTTGGCGCCCAGCAGCATCGCGTTTCTGAACAAATCAACTGCAGCGTCAGTACTCATACAAAGCTCTTCATCAGGGCACCCGCGACGAGGTGCCAACCGTCCACTAAGACAAACAAAATGAGCTTGATCGGGAGACTCAATGTGGCTGGCGGCACCATCATCATACCCATAGTCATCAAGAGTGAGGCCACGGCCAAATCAACCACGAGAAATGGCAAGAGGATGAGCGCACCCATGTGAAACGCTGTCGTTAGCTCGGAGATCACGAATGCGGGAAGTGCCATCTTGATGGGCACATCGTCCGGCGCCTTCGGCAGCGCTGTCTTCGTTGCGTCGTAGAAGAGTAGGAGATCGGCCTCGCGTGTTTGGCGCAGCATGAACCGTTTCAAGGGCAGACTGGCGGTTTCGAGCGCTTGCATGTCGGTCATTTCGCCCAGCATATACGGATCAAAGGCCTTTTCTTTCATCTCGTTGAAGATGGGCGCCATGGTGAACAGCGTGAGAAAAATCGAGAGCCCCACAATCACTTGGTTCGGGGGAGTCTGCGCCGTGCCCACGCCCTGGCGCACAAACGACAACACCACCACCGTTCTCACGAACGAGGTCATGCTGATCAGGATCGCTGGCAGAAGCGACAGTAGCGTCAGGACGAGCAGGATCTTGAGCGAAGGCGCAAGCTCTTGTTTGGAAAGCAGCTGTTCGGCGGCTTCGTTCATCACTTACCGTTCGATTGGGAAAATAGGCTTGAAGCTTGTTCGTCAAGGTTCCAGCGTGGGGGACGTCGCGAGCTGCGCAGAGTGCTTCGGCTCGACACCACATCGTCTGTTTCTTCGGTTGCGATGTCCGACGCGGTGATGGAGCGGCGCCGCGGTGTTGCGTTGAGTGTGGTTTTGAGCATCTCAGCAAAGCGGCCCGCGCCGTTCAAAGGGATCTGGCTACTCGTGATCGGGTCATCATCAGCCTCCAGGTCGGGCATTCTGCCAGAGCGGCTCTTGGGCTGAGATTCACCAACCTCAGCCAGGCGCGTGACGTGTTGCTCGGTGACGCCCAGTAGGAAGGTTTGTCCTCCAATTTCGGCGACGACGATCTGCGCTTTGGGTCCGATGCGTGTGGTGCCTAACACGCGTATCGTGCCAAGCGACGGCGCAGCCACTCCTTGCCCTCTGCGGTGGCGTGCAAACCACGCGTAGGTCACGAGACCCGCCAAGATGAGCAGTGCGAGAACGGTCCGCCAGGAGCTGCTGGCGTCGGCAGCTTGGGCAAGCTCGGGGCTTTGTTTGCGAAGCCAGTTGGTTTCAGGCTTAGCAGGCGTGGGCTTGGCCTTGGCCCATTTGGCCTTCAAGGCTTGGACTTGCACATCCGCTGAAAGCTGTGGAGTCTCCATCGTCGAGACGGGTTGGACGCTGGCTTGATCAGCAGCTGCGGTTGGCTGCTCGGCGTGCGCTACCGAAGCAACTCCCAAGCTAAGCGCAAATAGACTGGCTATGACCATCAGTTTTCGCATCATTGGCCTCCTCGGGTTTCTTCGTTGACCAAGACTTCCGTAAGGCGAATACCGTAGCGTTCCCCCACGACGACAGCTTCGCCGCGCGCGACGAGTCGATTGTTCACCAGGATGTCGAGTGGCTCGCCACTGGCCTTATCCAGCTCCAGAACAGAGCCCGGCCCCAAACGGAGGACTTCGGCAATTTTCATTGAACGCCTGCCAATCTCGACAGTCACTTCGACGGGGACATCCATAACGAACGCCAAACTATCCAGACCGCGTGCGCCGGGAGAATGTGAGGCAGATGCCTTGGCTGCTGGCATGGGGGCGACACCCGCATGACCTTTGCGTTCGTCGGCGTCGAGTTCGTCGTCGAGCGACCCCATCGCCACCATATCGTCAGGTGGGTTGCTGTGGGGTCTTTGTCTTCCAATGTTCTTGTCGTCGAAGGCGTCGGTCATGTTCTGATGCCTTCCTATTCACGAGCCGTGCCGACCTCGGATCTCAATGGCGAGCTGACCTCGGGAGATCACCGGCGAGCCTCGAAGTTTGACGATTTGCCCGACACGTATCGCAATTGGGTCATCAGTCGCGGTGCCCAGGCGCAAGACGTCGCCAGCTTTTAGGCGCAAAAGTTCGCGTAAATTAAGCTTGACGCTGCCGAGCTCGGCAATGAGCGTCAAGGATACGTCGCGCAGAGCGTCAGCCACCCTGGGGTCGCCTTCAAAATGCGGCGTCTGGCCATCGGCCGCTTCGCGGACTGCAGCTTCCAAGCCCGTGGCACTAACGCCCAAGGTGATCGAAGCTTTGACGGGTAGCCCGTCAAAATCACAACGCACAAAGAGGCCCTGAGTGCTGGGTTTGGTGGGCATCTCGCCGGGAGTCACAGCGCGTGCTGTCACAACCTTAACTTGGATGCCGGCCTCTTGCTGGCAGGCCTGCATAAAATCTTCTGCCAGTGTGCGCGCTACGCGCGTGATCAAAGCCCGTTGGGCGAGTGTCAGTTCACGGGTGAGCGCAGCTGAATCTGGACTGCTCGTAGCCCCAAGAGTTCCGTCGAGAAGGAGCGCGAGGGCGAGCGTGTCGAGCGTCAATTCTGCCCAACCATTGCCCCCTTCTGTCTCCAAGGACACGACGAAACGCGGCCCATCCAAGGGCTCGTCATCCGCCGGAGAGGTGAAGGCAACAGTACCGGGCTCGAGGTGCCCCCGCTGCTTCACCATGAAGGGTAGGGTGCGTCGAGCAGCACGCGAGAAGTTTGTCGCAACGTGCGTCATGATCCCCATGGCCGACCGAATTTGTCGATCCCTGCCAGTGAGATCGAGTTCGCGTACGTTTCCGGGGTCTTGGTTCATTGCGCAACGAAGTCTGCGATGAGGATGCGACGCGCGGGAAACTCGCCCAAGGCCTTCCGCGTCTTCTGGATAACAGCGTCTCGGATCTTGGGGAATCCTTTCGGGTCGGTCGCTTCTTCGAACGTGAGCGTTCGGAGGTACATGATCAGGGCCTCCCGTGCGCGAGGCTCGAAGTTCGCAAACTCTTCTTCCTTGCCTTCCGGGTGCTCAACGGCAAGATTGATCTTAACGTGGTGCCGCGCGCCCTCTGCATCCTGCACATCCACGACCAGTGAGCTTATCTTGGCCATCTTACTCTTGAGGCTGGCGGTGTCTGGGCTTTCTTCCGGCAAATCCGCCATTTCGCCCTCTTCGCCGTCGGTTCCCTCAGTCGCCTTGGGCGGCTTCTTCTTCTTTTTTGCGGTCTTGCCAGTGGCAGCCTTCTCTTCGCCAATAAGGCCCAATGCTGGCCCCGCCACGAAGACACCGCCCCCGATCGCACCGAGCAGAACAACCCCAATGATAACAAATAGGACAACGGGTTTCTTCTTCGGGACACCCGCCGGCTTGTCGTTGTTTTCGTCGTCAGCCACGTGAGCCCTCGGCTAGAAAATGGAGATCAGCGCTTGAGCTGCAGTGTCTCTTGCAGCATTTCATCAGCAGTGGTGATGGTGCGTGAGTTGGCCGCGAAAGCGCGTTGATGCGTGATCAAGTCGACGAATTCCTCGGCAAGATCAACATTCGAAGATTCCAACGCACCTCCGGAGATTGCTCCGCGGCCGCCCGAATTGGCTGAGCCGAGTGCCGGTTCCCCACTCTCGCGAGTTTGCATCCAGAGCCCAGCACTCGCACGGCTTAACCCATCATTCGATGTGAACTTGGCAATGCCTAGCTGGGAGATCGGGATTTTCTGGCCGTTAGTGTAGATGCCCTCGACAACGCCTTGACTGGTGACCGTAACACCGCTGAAGTCGCCCGAAGCGTAGCCGTCTTGGGACTGTTGCTGAGTGTTGGAACTGGCGGCGAACTGGGTGAGGCCATCCAGTCCCGTTCCTCCGCCGGCGACGCTGGAACCAAAGTCGAATGCAATCGCTTGCCCAGGCGCTGCATTGAGAAAATCTGCGGTGGCGGGAACGCCCGCTGTGAACGTGTCTAAAGCCCCGGAAGTGTTGAAACCCATGGTGCCCGAACCAATCTCGACGTTTCGCCCGGGCTGCGGAGGATTCACCTCATCGCCCGAGACGATGGCGTGGTATTCCCAGGCATTGGACCCCGTGTTTCGGAAATACACATCCATGCTGTGACCATTCCCGAGTGAATCGTAGACCGTCATCGACGTCGAGTGGTTCGACGTGGTGGAAGGGTCTAGCGGATCCCACGCCAGCGGGACTCCGAGTGAATCTACGGGGGGCGTCGAGGAGGAGTCTAGATTGGCTACAATCGTGGCATTCGCGGTGACTTTGGGCGGGATCGCGTTCAGCGGAATGGTCACATCACTGAGCGCCGAAGCAAAGGTGCCGGGTGGGTTGCTAGCTGTGTAGCCTTGGAGCTTCATCCCGCTCGGGTTGACGAGAGCGCCCGCGTTGTCGACCGTAAACTGGCCGGCGCGCGTGTAGAAATCGCCCGTAACTCCCGAAACTGTGCCCTTCACTACGAAGAATCCCTCGCCGTTCAGCGCGAGGTCTGTGGAGACACCTGTGCTCGACAGCGTGCCTTGCTCAAACATGTTCTGGACTTTGCCGAGAGTTACACCGGATCCCGGCAGCGTCGCGCTGTTGCCTTGAGTGATCGAACGCCCGAGCATGTCCTGGAAAATCGAGCGTTGCTTCTTGAAGCCGACGGTGTTCACGTTCGCGATGTTGTCGCCAACGACGCTGATCGCGTCACCTTCGGCACGCATTCCAGATACGCCTGTATTGAGAGCTTTGAGCATGGGTTGGTTCCTCTTGGGGTGTTATTTCGAAGTTGCCTGGACCTCAAGGAGGTCAGAGACGGGTGCGGTGACGCCATTGTCTAGTGTGAGCACTGCGTAGCCACGGTCGAACGAAACACTCGTTACGGTGCCTACTGTCTTTTGCGCGGCGTACACGGCGCTGCCATCTGCACTGCTTGCCTCAACGGACACGCTGTAGTTGCCGGGGTTTTGGCTGATACCTGTGGTGTTTTTCCCGTCCCAACGCAGTGTCACCTGGCCAGCTGTGCGGCTTCCGAGCTCAATGGTGCGCACGGCATTGCCGGCTTGGTCTCTGATGACGACGTTCGTTTTCTCAGAAGCGGCTGCGAGTTCAAACGAGAGTGGTGCGCCGGTGCCGCTAGAATCGAGTGAAATCGTGGCTCCCGCCACATTGACCTTCTTCCCAATGAAGCCAACGGCGTCCGTATTGGATTGGCCCTTGCTCTGAAGCGCTAGCAGATCGAGTCGGCTGTTGATTCCGATGGTCTGTTCAAGCGATGAAAACTGCGCAAGCTGAGTGACAAACTCCGTATTCTCGACGGGCTTCAATGGATCTTGGTGCTTGAGTTGCGCAACCAGTAGCTTCAAGAAATCTTCGCGGCCCATGCCCGATTGCTGTGAGCCATCAGTGGTGAGTAGAGGAGATTGGGAGCTGACGGGATTGACCACTTCGCTAACCTATGACTTTCACGCGGCGCCGATCTGTTGGGCCTTGGTGCGTTAAACGTTGACTGCCTAAGGCAATGTTCCGGCGGCTATTCCCTGGCTGTGCAAGTGCGGTGCCAGCGCGCTGGGTTAGGCGCAGCGAAGCCACATTGAGCCCCGCGGCTCGAAGCACGTTGCCGAGGTTTTGGAGTTCAAGCTGCAAGCTTTGGAACGCTTGCAGCTGATCGACACTGAGCAAAATCCGCGTTCCCTCAGCGCACTGCTGAACAACCAAGGACATTTGCCCGAATTCCACCGAGTTGAGTTCGACTGTGAGCGAGTTGGCCTCCTGTGTCGTGCTGGCTGGCCTACCGGCGGCTCCACACTCGTTGGCTGGGGGTTGCGCAACGGTGGCAGGCGTCAGACGTGCGTCGCCCGAGCGCCAAGCTTCCGACGCTTGAGGCGAGGAGCTTTCAATAGGTAGCAGTGTGTGGGCAAAGGCTGCGGCAACCCGCTCCCAGGTGGCACCGGTACCCGCGGCACCACTCTCGTTCCGTTCGGTGAGTGCGTTCTCGAGTCGCGCGGAAAGGCTTAGCGTCTGGGTGATCATTGGCCGGCTACCTGCCGTGCGCCGCCGCGATTGGCCTGAAATTCGTCCTCGTTTCGCCGTTCCGTGCGAAGTGCCTTGGCTCGAATCTCGGCGTCGATACGCACCAGCAGGGCTTCGATTCGGAGAACGTCCGAGCGCGCTTTGTGCACTTGGCCGAGGGCACGATCGCAAAGGCGATCGGAGTGGGCTTTCAGCTGCTGAGTGTGGGCAAAGTGATGCGCCTGTTGGCTCATCCAGTTCTGCGTGGTCACCCACATTTGCCAATCCGCTCCTGCGCGGTTAATTCTGACTCGTTCTAAAGCGGCCAGTCGGAGCCCCTCGGAGGCCGTTTGGACTGCGTGCTCTGCGGCATCGACTGCGGCGCGGGCCAACGACAATGCTTGAACCTTTTTGTCGAGTTCCTTTTGGCGTAGCTCGAGCAACTTCTGAATACGTTTTCGATCCATCAGCGCTTAGCTCCGTGGTTCGCCAGCACTCGCAGTCGCGCCTTGGTTTCCCCGAAAGACGTGCGTTTTTCGTGCACATCTTGGCGTGTGAACTGCTCGATTTGAGGCATCAAGCGACGGGCCAAGTCCGCTGCTGGATCGCTGCCATCCACGTACGCGCCGACCTGGATCAGATCCGCGACCTCCCGGTAGGCGCCCAACATGCCACGCACCTGGGCCGCGTCCTTGAGCAGGCTTGGTTCGGCGACATCCAGGGCGAGTCGCGAGACGCTTGCGAGCACGTCGACGGCTGGAAAGTGGCCACGCTCGCCAAGATTGCGTGACAGTACGATGTGTCCGTCCAAAATTGAGCGCACCGCATCGGCGATGGGATCGGAGAGGTCATCCCCTTCGACCAAGACCGTGTAAAGCGCCGTGATCACACCTGGACCAGAGCTCGTGCCTGCGCGCTCTAGCAGGCGCGGTAGGGCGGCGAAGACTGAAGGTGTGTAGCCTTTCGTTGCCGGTGGCTCTCCTGCTGCGAGCGCGGTCTCGCGGAGCGCCATGGCGTAGCGTGTGACAGAATCCATGATCAAAAGCACACTCTTGCCCTGATCACGAAAGTGCTCTGCGATCGCAGTCGCGGCTTCGGCGGCGCGGGCACGGACCAACGGCGGTTGGTCGCTGGTAGCTGCCACCACCACGGAACGCGCGAGGCCCGTTTCTCCCAGGCCGTTTCTCACAAAATCGTTGAGCTCGCGGCCTCGCTCCCCAACCAAAGCCACAACGTTCACATCGGCTTGGGACGAGCGACAAATCATGCCGAGCAACGTGCTCTTGCCAACGCCGGCTCCTGCGAAAATGCCTACCCGTTGCCCAAGCCCCAAGCTTAAAAAGCCGTCGATCACACGAACACCGGTTTCAAAAGGTTGCGTGATCGGCCGGCGAGAAAAAGCGGAAGGGGGCGCGGCATTCACTGGGCAGCGGCGCAATTTCGGAGGCTTCGGTAGCCCGTCCAGTGGCGCACCAAAAGAATCGATCACACGCCCCAGAAGTGCCTCACCAGCCGGCACTGTGGCGCCGCGATGCGTATGAACAACGCGTGCCCCGGGGCGGATCCCGCTGGTGGAGCCAAGTGGAGTCGCTAACAGCTTGCCTTGCCGAAAGCCAACAACTTCTACGGGTAGCAGGCCTGAAGTGGAGGTGATCTCCAGGCAATCTCCCACCGCCGCGCGGACGCCACCAATCTCCAACACCATGCCAACGACATCGATGACAGTCCCCACCGGGGTATGCACGGGGGCGTTACGAACCGCCTCAAAAATCCGCGCGAAAGCATCACTCATCATCCGCCTCGGCGAGCGTTTCCTGCGCAATGCCAAGAATCGTCTTGAATCGCTGATCGATAGATTCGTCCACGCGTCCGAGCTCGCTATGTAAAATGCACGCGAAAGGATCGAGATTCTCATCCACTACAACTTGAGCGTGGGGGGCTTGGACACTGAGTGTCGCCTGCAGACTTTCTAGGTGTGGTTGAAAGGCCTGGCCCAAGCGGATGAGCAACTGATCTTGGTGCGTGAGTGCTTCGAGCCCTTCCGCCACCAGAGCTTTCAGTGTTTCTCGGGGTGTTTGCAGTTCTTTGGCGATGACGCGCTCGGCGATCAGCGCGCTCAGCCCAACCATCTGATCTTGCATCTGACGCGCGAGCTGTTTGCGGAGAGTTGCCAGGGTCACCAGATTGGCCTCCAGCTGGGCACGTGCTGTTTCGTCGACTCCGAAGCCAACCTCAGGGAAAACACTCCGGGAACGCCGGGATTCCGGTGCCGAAGCGTCCACGCTGCCCAGTGCACTCGGTCCGCCACGCATCGCAGCCGCGGCGGCGGCACCGGTGAGATCAAAGTCTCCGGCCCCGTGCCGGTCCCGGTGTGAGTGCTCAGCGCGTGGGGGGGCTGAGCGCGGTCGGCGTTGGCGATCGGCACGTGGGTGTCGCTCCTGGTCATTCTGGAGTGCACCGTGCGCCAAGTCCGTCGGCAGCCGCGGGGGCCGCAAGGTTGAGACGTCGGGTACCAAGGCGGCGGATTGCGTCGCGCCCTTAGCAATCCAGGAGGGCATTCGCCCTGAGGGCTTGCCTCTCGCTCCAAACAGGCCATTCCGGTCCTTCTCAGACAAGCTGGTCACCGCTCGTGTCGAGAGACAGCACGCCTTCAGATTCCAGGCGGAGGGCTATCTCCACGATTTCGCGTTGCGCTGCCTCGACGTCGGATAGGCGCACTCCACCCAGCAACTCCATGTCTTCACGCAGCATCTCAGCTGCGCGCTTTGACATGGCCGACAGAAAATGAAGGCGCAGATCTTCGCTGGCCGTCTTGAGGGCTAGAGCCAATCGATCGGTTGAAATTTCCTTCAACAGATCGCGCATGGCCTTCTTATCGATCACTTTGAGATCCTCGAAGGAGTACATGGCCCGCCGAATTTCCGCAGCGAGCTGGGCATTCCCTTGATCCATGTGCTCCAGCAACGATTCTCCGATTTCGCGACCCAGCTTCCGCACGAGGGCAGCCGAACGACTGATGCCGTCTACAGAAATGGCGGCTTCATTCCCGCCCGTGGGGAGTTCGGTGCTGAGCGCTGCCGCCACTTCTTCCAGCAAGCCAGCGGGGATTTCGCTCATGCCGCTCAGGCGTTCGAGCACGATGGGGCGTTGCTCTTCCGGCAGACTTTGGAGTACCAGTGCGGCGCGCTCGGTGGTCATTTGGGACAAGAGCGCTGCCACCAGTTGGGGATGTTCGTGCTCAAGAATTGAACCGAGCTGCCCCGGGTCAGCCGTAGAAATGCGGTCCATGGCGGAGCGGGCACCTTCGTGAAAAAGCTCATTGGTCTTGGTTTCACCGAGAGCCCGCGTGGCGATCTTTCTGAGATAGCGTTCGCCCCCCTTTGGCACCGCGACGGCTTCCTGGGTGCGAGAGATGAACTCCTGGTAAACCCGGTCGAGTGAACTCGCGGGCACCTCCCGCATCAGGAGCGCCACGTCCCGAAGCTTTCGAATGTCAAGCGCATCGAGCTCTGCCACGACTGGGACAGCTGTCCCCTCATCCATGGAGAGCAGCATCAGGACGGCCTTTTCTGGGCCTGTAAGTTCAGCCATGGAAGATTGTGCCAGTTAGGTTTCTCCGGCTGCTGCGGGTGCAGAGTTCAGCCATGAACGGAGAATAACGGCCGCCGTCGCGGGATCTTGAGAGGCTAACTCGAGAGCTCGAGAGCGCACCTCTTCCCGTCGCGGGGCGCCATCGCTGAGGCGGGGTGCCGTGTTTTCTGGTCCTTTTGGCAGGTCCAAATCTGGACCTGTTCGAACCGCAGCGAGTTCCTTGGCCACGGTTTGGCCACCACCCCGAAGCTGAGCGTAGGTGGCGCCAGCCGCCTGCTGCTTCTTTTGGCTGCGCAAGATAATCGAGAGGAACACGATGAACGCCAATGCACCAAGCGCCAACGGCGCATAATCAATGGCCTTCTTCCACACCGGAATGGCGATATCTGCGGGATCTAGCACGTCGACTTTGGCAAAATCGATGGCATCGATGCTGAAGGAATCGCCGCGTTGCTCGTTCCAACCGATCGATTGTTTGGCCATGAGCCCGAGCGAGGAAAGCATGGCCTTGCTGACGTTCTTGGTCGCGGCCTTGTTGACAAGGACGGCCATGCTGAGGCGCTGGATTTGCCCCGAGGGGATCTTCGTTTTCTCCAGCACTCGATCGATTTCCCAGTTTCTCTGGTGACTGCGGCGGAGCACATTCCCGTTTTGGTCGACCGTGGTGGTCACTTCGCCGCCTTTGTCCGAAAGATTACTCTGAGCTCCCGGAACTCCCGCGACACTCGCACCGTCGCTCCCGGTGCTTTCTACGGTTTCGTATTCGCTGCGCAGCGCGGTTTTCGTGGGCTCGTAGCGCTCCAGCGTGCGTTCAGTGACTGAGGGATCTAGCGCCACCGCCATGCGCACTTCCGCGTTGCCCGGTCCGACCACGCGATCGAGCAGGCTACGAACATGGTTTTCGAGGCGAGTGGCGGCTTCTTGCTCTTGTTCCTGACGCTGATCATCGCCTCCGGCGCCATCGCCAGCGGTGTTCGAAGTGGGGCGGTGCAGGGTAACGCCATCTGTGCTGACGATCGACACACGGTCGCGACTCAAACCAGGAACGGCCGTAGCCACCAGGTGCACCGTGGCGGCGATCTCCTGCTTCGAAAAGGCTGAGGGGTTCGCGAGCTTCAGCACCACCGACGCCGAAGCCTGCTGCTCGGACGCGAGAAAGAGCCGACGTTCAGGCAGCACCAGATGCACGCGTGCTGCCTTCACACCATCGATCGTGTTGACGGAGCGCGCCAGCTCGCCTTCCAGCGCGCGTTTTAGATTGATCTGTTGCTCAAACTCGGTGGCCCCAATCCGCGGCTTGTCGAAAAGCTCAAAACCCGCTCCGCCTCCGCGCGGAAGCCCATCGGAGGCGAGTTCGAGTCGTAGCGCAGGGACTTGCGCCTCAGGCACCTCGATCGCGTTGCCGGCGCCGACCAGGCGATGCTGGACTTTTCGCTCTTTCAGCTTCTGCGAAATTGCAGCCGCATCTTCGGTGCTCAGATCCGCGTAGAGCACAGCGAAGTTTTCCCGCGAACCGATAAATGCAATGTACAAACTGAGCAGCAAAGCCCCGAGCGTGAAAATCGCGAGGGTCATCTGGCGGCCGAGCGAAAGACCCTTCCAAAACGCTGATAACTGACCGAATCCTGCGGAAACCTTATCCACTCAGTTCTCCTCAAATGCTCATGCGCCAGAGTTCGTAGAAGGCATCAACCACTTTGTTTTTCACGTTTCCAACGAAGCGCAGGCTGATGTCCGCTTCGCTCAGCGCGAGCATGGTCCCGTGAATGTCGTCGGTTTTCCCGGCTGCAAAGGCTTGGCCGGCTTCGGTTGCGGCATGGACGCGTTGATTGGTGTTCAGGATGGCCTGACCGATCACGTCTTCAAAGGAGGTTCCCTCGGTTGCCCCTTCGGTTTTAGATTCTTTGAGACGCGAAACGAATTCTGTATCGGTGGTGCCCTTGGGCTGCATCAACGTGAGGTTGCCTTCGATGGGTCCTAGCGCCATAGCAATCAGCGTCCAATTCTGAGTGCGGAAGATGCCATTTGTTTGATCGAATCGATGGCGCTAACGCCGGCTTCGTAGGCGCGTGATGCGGAAATCATGTTCACCATTTCCTCGACGACGTTCACGTTCGGATACTCCACGTAGCCGTCAGGGTTGGCATCAGGATGCCCGGGGTCGTAGACCAGTTGGCCCGGGCGTTCGTCGGTCACAATGCGTGCTACGTGCACTGTAGAGACTGCGCGGCCCGCACCGGACTCGATACCTTGTGAGTCCAGGAGCTTCGACTCAAACAACGGGTCAATTCGCTTATAGGGGCCGCCAGCTTCCGTCCTAGTGGTTCTCGCGTTGGCCAAATTGGAGGCGATGGTGTTCATCCGAATGCGTTCGGCGGCGAGGCCAGACGCGGACACTTCCAGGGCGCTAAAAGTTCCCAACATGATCAGCCACCCCTCCCGTCACTCGCTGCAAACGCGAGCCCACGGAGCTCGGCCGATGCCACGGCTGAAACAACGTCGTAGCGCATCTGGTTGGCTGCAACCTTGGCGGCTTCTCGATCCAGCGAGACGAAGTTACCATCCTTGCCGCCACCAGCCGATAGGTCTGTGAAGACGCGGCCGTTTTCGAGCGAGGTGGGTGCGCCGCCCATATGGCGCTCGTTGGTCACTCGGAGAGCCGCATTAAACGAGTCATTGAACGACACGCGCTCAAGATCCTTGGGCTTGAATCCAGGAGTGTCGACATGTGCGACATTGGAGGCAAGTACGCTGCTGCGTTCCAGGTGATAGTTGAGGGCACTGTGGAGCGGGCTGATGACGCTGAATAGGTTGGACATCGCTCACTCCGAAGAGCACGGCGTATGCCAACTATTTGGAAATTAGATTCAAGGCTTTCCTCGTCAGAGCCGCTCCTCTGCTTGAGTGATTCCCAGAGTCAGAGTCGAAGTTGACCTAGACCTGGGTCCGTGGGGACTTCGCCTTCCGAGGCGTCGGTTTGGCGGCCTTTGCAGGCTTCGGCAGGTTTTCCTTGGGTCCAGCGAGGGCTTCATGAAGCACCGAACGGGTCGGCAGCGACCCAGCGGATCCGGGAGGAGAATCAGTTTGGTGCAGCGTCAACGCGCAAACGCCTCAATGTCAGCGGCTCGACGCTTTGGCCCGTGTCTTGCTCAAGGGCTGGCATGTCACGCCACCCTGGGAGGACCCACACCTGATGAACAGCCCAATTCTTTCAATACGAGTGCCTGCGCCCGAAGACTTTGAAGTCCGGGAGAGTGGCCTGCATCGCGTTTCCGTGCTGCCGCGGATGATTCATCGACCGGCGGCAATGCGCGACGTCGTGGGCTCTTCCGCGCGACTTACCGAAGTTTTCGAGATGGTGGATCGGGTCGCCGATACCTCGTGCACCGTTCTAGTCACGGGCGAGAGTGGGACAGGCAAGGAGCTGGTGGCGCGAGCGCTCCACCAAGGGGGAAGCCGGGCGAAGGAGCCGTTCGTGGCCGTTAACTGTGGAGCAATTCCCGAGAATTTGCTTGAAAGCGAACTCTTCGGCCATGCACGTGGCGCATTCACAGGGGCCCACGCCACGAAGACTGGGCGAGTCGCTGCTGCCGAAGGAGGCACTCTCTTTCTTGATGAGATTGGTGAGCTGCCCCTCGGTCTTCAGGTAAAGTTGCTACGCCTATTGCAAGCTCATGAGTATTCACCGGTCGGCGACATGCGTGTGTACAAAGCGAATGTGCGCATCGTTGCGGCCACGAATATTGATCTTGAACAGGCCGTCCACGAGGGCACCTTCCGCGAGGATCTCTACTACCGTTTGAACGTGGTTCAATTGCACATGCCCCCGCTCCGCACGAGGCTCGAAGATATTTCGCTGTTGGTTCGACATTTTCTGTACAAAGCACGCGAAAAAACGGGCCGCATGAGCATCCTTGGCGTGTCGCGCGAGGCGATGGAGCTGCTCGTGGCATGGCAGTGGCCAGGCAATGTGCGCGAGCTAGAGAATACGATCGAACGCGCCGTGCTGCTCTGCGGCACGAGCAAGATTGGCCCTGAGGATCTACCGCCTCGAGTTAGGGGCGCCACGACGGAGAGGCGGGTTGGCGCAGCGCTGCCGCAGATTGGACTGGATCTACGCATGGCGGTTGAAGACTTCGAAAACGGCCTGATTCGCCAAGCCTTGGATCGCACGGGATGGAACAAGAATCAGGCAGCTAAGTTGCTCGGTCTCAATCGCACCACGCTGGTAGAGATGATCAAACGCAAACGAATCGCCGCAAAAGCCGCTTAGCCAGCCGAGTGTTGGAGAAGGTGAGCGGATCCAGAAGGGTCCGCTTTCTTCTTTTTGTCTTGTGGTTGTGCTGGGTGGGTTCACGTGTGTTCGGGTGGTAGCCCATCACGTGGCACTCAGCTTGCAGACCGAACCATAGGACAGGAGATCTAAATGCTTCGGACACTCAACATCGCTGCAAGCGGGATGGCCGCCCAGCAAACCAACCTGGACTCCGTTTCGAACAACATCGCGAACGCGAACACGACTGGGTACAAGAAGCAGCGCATGGAGTTCCAGGACCTCCTGTACCAAACCGTGCGTGCGCCGGGCACTGCGACAAGCGCCAACACTCAGTCGCCAGGCGGACTCCAGGTGGGCAACGGTGTGCGAATCGTCGGTTCAAATCGAATGTTCGAGCAGGGGACGCTGCAAACGACTGGCAACCAGCTGGATGTTGCGATTGAGGGCCGCGGGTTTCTGGTGGTGCAGCGTCCTGACGGCACACTCGGGTACACGCGCGCTGGCACTCTCCAAACAGACGGTGAGGGGCGCCTCGTCACTCCCGAAGGTGCTCCGCTCGATCCTGCGATCACGATTCCCCCCGATTCCACCGGAGTTTCTGTTTCAGCCGACGGTAAGGTTATGGTCACGATCCCAGGGCAGCAAGCACCCGTGGAAATCGGGCAACTCACCGTGGCGACGTTCATCAATCCGGGAGGCCTGCAGGCACTTGGACACAATCTCTACACAGCTACCGCCGCCAGTGGTGATGCCCAGGTTGGAGCGCCAGGATCCGACGGGCGCGGCACCCTGCTTCAAGGTGCGCTCGAGCAATCGAATGTGAATGTCGTCGAAGAAATGATTGGGCTCATCTCCGCTCAACGCGCCTACGAACTGAACTCCAAGGTCATCACAGCTGCCGACGAAATGTTGCGCGCAGCAACGCAACTGAAGTAGCCATGCGCCGTCGACTATTCTTTCTATTTGCGATTCTCGGAGTGTGCGGTAACGCCGTGGCAGCCGAGACGATCACGGTCGATTCCGCTCGGATCCTGGTGGGAGATATTCTGCCCGAAGCCTCCGCGAAAGCTGCGGCTGTCGATCTCGGGGAAGCGCCACCACCCGGCGGCATACGAGTCCTGGAGCGCGAGGTGATCTGGCGCCAACTGCGCGGAAATGGCGTTGATCCAGCCACGCTGAACGTCCCGCCCACGGTGCGCGTGAAGAGTGCACGCGTCCTTGTCATGCCACTTGAATTTGCAGAACGAGCCCGCGGTCTGGTGGTGAAAGCCCTGAGGTCGGGTGTGAAGGTGCAGCACATTGACGTTCGTGCCCCGGTCGGGATGTCACCGAGCGCAACGCTCGACAGAATTGTGATTTCTCCTCTGCCCCGCCACGCTGGCCCGTTCCGCACGACGGCCATGGTTGAGATCGGCCGCAACGGCAAAACAGAACAGCGCGTCGCAGTGACCCTGGAGCTGTACATCAGCCCTGAAGGTGCTGAGCCCGAGTTGCGTCGGGGTACACGCGTGAGCTTAATGGTGGCGAAGTACAACGCCACCGTGAGCATCGAAGCCGTAGCGTTAAAAGACGGGAACATTGGGGAGACCATCCCGTTTCGAGTAGAACGCACCAAGAAGACACTGCGCGCCCGTATCGACTCTCCCTCTTCGGCGAGTGTGGTCAGCCAATGAAGCGGCTGTTGTTACTGTTGGCCGGTTGCAGCATTGCCTGCGGCCCCAAGCACATCGAAACGTTCAACCCCAAAGAACGCCAGTATAAAGTCGCGAAATACGCGGTCGATCAGGCTTCAGCCAGGCCAACTTCGGGCTCCTTATACAGTGAGGCCGTGCCAAGTTACCTTGAGGATACCCGTGCGCATCGCTCTGGCGATATCGTGATCGTGGAGATAGACGAGCGCGCAGATGCCGTGGGCAACGCCACCACGAAGCTCGACAAGAGTTCCTCTAGCGAGTCGGGTATGGATGCGTTCCTGGGGCTATTGCCAGCACTCAAGAGTGCTTACCCGGATTTGGACCCCTCGAAGCTTCTAGCCATGGCGAGCAAGTCACAATTCAGCGGCGACGGCAAGACTTCGCGCGCAGGCCAACTCACGGGCAAGATCGGCGTACGGGTTCGTCAGACGTTGCCCAATGGTGACCTTCTGATCGAAGGCACCAAAGTTGTGATGATCAACGATGAAGAGATTCATTTGTATGTCTCGGGCGTGATTCGTCCTGAAGACATCAAAGACGATAATTCCGTAGAGTCCTCGCGTATGGCAGATGCTCAGGTGGAATTCTCCGGGCGCGGGGATGTCGCCGACACGATTGAGCAAGGCTGGCTCTCCAAGGCTTTGAGTGCAATTAACCCGTTTTGAACTGGAAGCATGGCGTTCTGGATGGTCATTGATACGGTCCGCGGACAACAGCTGATGCGGCGCTGCCTCTTCGGGTTCTTAGCGTTCGCGAGCTTACTGTTGGCCCCGCCTGCGAAAGCGGATGGGTTGCTTGATTTGTGTGAGGTGGTCGGGGTCCGCGACAATCAGCTGATCGGGTACGGTGTGGTGGTTGGGTTACAAGGGACGGGGGACGACGCTTCGGCTCCCTTCGCGGCTCAATCGATGCGTTCGCTGCTGCGACGCTTGGGGGTGCAGGTTGAGGCGCGACAGGTGCGGCTCAAGAACGTTGCCGCAGTCGTCGTCACCGCCAGTATCCCAGCCTTTGCGCGTCCAGGGTCGACGTTGGACGTGACCGTGTCCTCGATTGGCAATGCTAAAAGTATGCGGGGTGGAGTTCTCGTGCAAACACCGTTACGTGGAGCGGATCGTCGTGTTTATGCGGTGGCTCAGGGTTCGCTCATTGTCGGTGGTGTCTCTGCGCAAGGCGGCTCAGGCAGCTCAGTCTCTAAAGGCGTCGATACGGTGGCGCGTGTTCCCGGAGGAGCGCTCATTGAGCGGGAAATTAAGGCCACGTTCTCAACCAAGGGAAAGCTCACACTCGCGCTTCGTTCACCCAATTTCATGACGGTGCAGCGTATTGTGGATGCTGTGAATGAGTCGCTAGGCAAGGGTAGCGCCAAGGCGCTCGACGGCGGAGCCGTTGAAGTGAAATTCCCAGCCGAGCTGGCCAAGACGCCCGTTGCTGTCTTAGCCAAGCTCGGGGAGGTTCAGGTAGAGCCAGCCCAGCCTGCCAGGATCGTGATCAACGAACGCACCGGGACGATCGTGGCGGGAGGCGATGTCCGTCTGTCACCCGTCGCGATTGCCCAGGGTGGGATCACTATTTCGGTTAAGGAACGGAGTGCCGTGAGTCAGCCCGCTCCGCTCGGGCGCGGAGATACCGTGGTTGCACCTGACTCTGACGTGAAGGTCCGCGAGGAATCGCCCGCGCTCAACTACTTGCAGGGCGCGGCCACCTTGGCGGATGTTGCGAGTGCTTTGTCTACATTCGGCGTGAGTCCGCGTGAACTCGCGAGTATCTTGCAGGCCTTGCGCGCGGCTGGCGCACTTCGTGCAGAAGTGATCGTTCAATGACACCCGTCGCGACAACGCTCCTTGCTCAGACCTCCGCGCAGCGGAGCGAGCCGAGCGCGGAATTGCCGCGAGCCGGTGCTCACCCGAAGTCCGTCAATCCGGAAATCACCCGCGCGGCACGCCAATTTGAGGCCATTTTTGTGCGCATGATGCTGGAGCCGCTGCAAAAAACGGGAGAATCTAAGAAGTCGACGCCTGGAGTTTCGGGCGGCGGGGCCTACGGTTCCATGGTGGTGGATGCGCTTTCCGATGCCATGACACAGTCTGGTGGCGTTGGTTTGGCGCATATGATTGAGAACGCTCTTTCAGGTACGAATCAGAGGCTCAAGTGAGGGAACGCCGAGGGCCGAGGGGGAGCGTCAAATTTTTGGCTCAAGGTGTCAGGCAATTGGTCGTTCCCTACAGCGAGCCCAAAGTGCATTTTCTTACAGGAGTCGTCCTGTGGGCCGGTGCATCAGGGTGCGACTAATGTCGTCGCGGAGGCCAGTGAATGAAGCCTATTAATTCAAATCCCGCCCTGGATGCCTACAATCGCGTGGCTGCCACGCGCGTCGCACGCACGGCTGACGTGAGAGCACCGGAAGCTCTCCAAGGCGCCAAGCCAGCGCATGCAGAAGCGGCGCACGTGCAGATTTCAAGCGAGGCCAGAGAGCTGGCTTCTGCCGCAGGACAGGTCCGAACCGAAAAGGTTCTGGATCTGAAGGGAAGCATAAGTTCTGGCAAGTTCCAAGTTGATCAGCACCTGGTGGCGCAGCGTTTAGTCGACGATCTCGGTTAAGCGCCGGCTCCCCAGGGGCACGGAAGCCTTTGGGAATATAGCATGAAGCACACGAACCATACGGTAGAGCAACCCACGACACGTTCGACGATTCTGGCCTTTCTTGAGGTTCTAGAAGTCGAACGTCGTGCGCTGCACGTTCTCGACCGTGAGGCTATCGAGGCCGCTGCGCACCGCAAATTGGAGCTGACTGAGCAGCTGAACCGTTTGCTGAACGGTGCTGGCAACGCGAGTGATGCTCAGCTCCTGCCAGGGCTGCTGCAGCAGATTCGGCGCAATCATCTGCTGCTCTCGCACGCACGCTCCTGCATCGGCGGCATCCTTTCGCTGTTCCAGCCACAAGAGAGTGTGGGCTACTTCGAATCGAATCGACCATCGTCCGCTGCGGTGAGGCTCAATCTGAGAGGGTAGTATGGGATTATTCTCCATCCTCCACACCTCCCGGGACGCGCTCGCAGCCCATTCACGCGGTCTCGAGACAACCGGGCAGAACATCGCCAACGTGAACACGCCGGGCTACGCGCGGCGTACGGTGGTTCTTGAACCTCGGCCGTATGGGAAGGGAGCCTACGGTGGCGTAGATGCGGTTGAGATCCGTCGCCTCAGCGATCGCTTCCTTGAGCAGCGTTTCTTCGAGAAATCTGGCCTCTCTGCCTCGGCCGATGAGCGCGATCAGCAATTGGCCCAGATCGACGGCATGTTCGATGAAAGCCTGTCAAAGCGCATGGGCGGGGCACTGGATCAGTTTTTTAGCTCCTTCTCGACGCTTGCCGCGCGTCCGAATGATCCCACCACCCGCGCCCAGGTGCTCGCTTCGGCGGAGAATCTGAGTTCCCAGGTGCGAGATGCTGCAGATACGATCGCGACTCTGCGCGGAAGTCTTACAACTCAAGCGGCAGGCGTCGTCGGGCAAGTGAATGAGCTCGCTGCCAACATAGCCAAGCTCAACAAGCAGGTTGAAGCTGCCGAGAATGCCGGCGCCGATGCTGTGGATCTGAAAGATCAACGAAATACCCTGATCGAACAACTGAGCCAGAAGGTCGATATTAAGGTGATCACTGCTGATTCCGGGCGGCTCACGATTCAGGCAGCAGGCGCTACCTTGATCGATGGTGATATCGCGCGCTCGCTCAGCATCGATGTGGACAACAACGGAGGACTCAAGCTCTTAGCCCAACGCTCCGGGGGCCCTCCGATGGACGTCACTTCGGGTCTCTCCGGGGGAACCCTCGACGGGATTTTTCAGGTCCGCGATAGCGACCTGGCCACGGTCGCCACGCGACTTGACAATTTCGCGTACGATGTTGCTACGGCGATCAACGCGCAGCACGCGCAAGGTTTCGGCCTAGACGGCGCCAATGGTCGCAATCTCTTCAGCCTGTCGGCAACGCCAGCAGGCGCCGCGCGGAGCCTCAAGCTCGACGCGCAGCTCTCCGGACAACCCGATCGATTGGCGGCGTCAAGCACAGCGACGTCTTTGCCGGGTGGTTCGGACAACGCGCTAGCGATCTCGCAGATCGCCGCCCAGGCCATCGCCGGCGGGGGAACACGCACTCCGTCGGAGGATTTCGCGGCGTTGCTAGGCCAAGTGGGGCAACTGAAGGCTGGTGCTGCTAGCACGGCTGCTACCCAGCAAGCGTTGAAAGCACAGTCTTTTGATCTCAAGGAAGCGGTGAGCGGGGTATCCATTGATGAAGAGATGATCTCCTTGACGAAGTACCAACGCGCCTACGAAGCGTCCACCAAAGTTTTGCAGACGGTCGATCAACTTCTTCAAGAACTGATGGCGAGGTTAGGTCGATGAGAATTCCCGATAGTCGCAATACTTCAGGGCTCACTGCCAATCTGAATCGATTGGCGGCACGGCACGTCTCCGCTGCGGCAGAGGTGAGCTCTGGGTACCGAGTGACGAGTCCGAGTACTGATCCGCGCGCGGCAGCAGAGCTTGCGAAAGTTCGACACGCCGTCGAAAGAACCGCTGCGTTTCGATCGAATATCGGCGCGGCGCGGGGAGACAACGAACTGGCTGAGGGCATCCTCGCTGAGGCGTCGTCCCTCATGGAACGGGTGCAAGAACTCGCAGTACAGAGTGCAAACGGTACGTATGGAGCGAGCGAACGCAGCTCGATGGCCATTGAAATCACTGGACTGAAAGCCCAATTGCTCAGCATGGCCAACACGCGGGGCAGCAACGGGTACTTGTTTGCTGGGAGTGCGACCACGACGGCACCGTTTAACGCAGGCGCCGTATTTGTAGGGAATTCAAATGCTCACCCGGTCGAAATCGGTGCCAATCAAGTGGTGAACATGGCGGTCGACGGTGCGAAGGCCTTCACTGCGACCGGCGGTGAAGACGTTTTCCTGGTGCTAGACGCTCTGACGACGGCGCTCAACGCGAACGATCAGACCGCCATTATCACAACGTTGGATAGGATTAAAAGTTCGCATGGGCAGCTCGTACGGGCCCGCGCTGATTCTGGATTGTTGCTCGATCGCCTCAACATGAGCGAAAGCGCCCTCGAACAGGCTGACCTGGCCCTGAAGACTCGCCAGGCCGTGCTGGGTGACGCCGATGCCGTGGGCGCGATGACCGAGCTCACGAAAGTGCAAAATTCGATCGAACGTTCGCTGGCCGTTGCCCAAAGAATCCTAAACATTCGTCACTTCGAACCCTGAGGTCGAGATGCTGATCATCGCCCGCAAGAAGAACGAAACCATTCACATCGGAGAAGATATCGAGATCGTTATCTCCGAGCTTTCGCGCAGCGTGGTAAAGGTTGCCATTTCAGCGCCGCGCGGGACGCGTGTGCTGCGTGGCGAGATCTATCGCGCTGTGAAAGAGGCGAACCACGCCGCGAGCGAGACCGTTTCGAACGGCGGCGAGATCGTCGCTCAGAATCTTGTGGCCTTTGCCGCCCAGAGCGCCCACGTGATCGGCGCTTCGAGTGAGAAATCTACATCGGCGTTACCCGTGCCGGCAGTCGTCAGTGAAGCGACGGCTTCAATTCGGGCGCCCATCGAGGAGCGGACATGTCCAACCACATAAAACCGAATGTCGTCTATCAACCTCCGCTGCCCGCCACCGCCCGAGCGGAAGGTCCCACTTCGACACCAGCGCTGCCAGTTTTTGGGTCTGCGGGGACGCCCATCGATGAGGTGAGCCTGCGGCGGGCGCCTACCGTGATGCGCGACGTGTTGCACTCCGAAGCCGGGGTCCACGACGCCGTTTCGCAATTGCACCAAGCCAAGGAGGCGCTCGCTAAGCTCGGGGAGCTGCCGAGCGCGAGTGGCGCACCTACGCCGGACCCGAAGTTGGGATTAGAGTCCGCGTTTTCGCAGCTTGAACAGTTCGCGCAGGTGATGAGCCAAGCACGGGGTGCGGTACTTGCCAAAGGACCTATCCCGAATCGAGAGGCCGCAGAGTATCTCGCGAAGATGGTCGCGGAGCACGTCACGAAAGAGTCCGAGTCTGTGTCCGCCGTCTCGCATCAATTGCCTGTCCACGCTGTGGAGCTCGCTTCGTGAAATTGAATTCAAGTATCGAATAAGTTTGCCGCTCATGCTTCTTGTGAGGCCAGGCGCCTCGCGAACCCCTTGTTCAAGTAGAACAAATCCACCCTCCAAGAAGGAGCATTCCCATGGCAATGTATATTCAAACCAACTTCTCAGCCCTCTCGGCTCAGAAGAATCTGTCCACCAACCAAGCAGCTCTCAATTCCAGCTTTCAGAAGCTTTCGAGCGGTTTCCGCATCAATACCGCTGCAGACGACGCTGCCGGCCTAGCCATCAGCGAGCACATGAAGAGTGATATTCGATCATACAATGTGGCCGAACGTAACGCGATGGACGGCGTTTCGATGGCGCAAACGGCTGAAGGCGCGCTCGGCGAGATCCATGGCGTCATGGGTCGCATGAAGGAGCTGGCGGTGCAAGCCTCGAACGGCTCGCTCGGTGCAACGGATCGCGCGTACCTTCAGACTGAGTTTGCTGAGCTTCAGGGTGAAATCACCCGCATCCAAGGTGCGGCTACCTTCAACGGTAAGTCGCTCATTGGTGCGGGTGCCGCGGTCGCCACGAAGTTCCAAGTTGGTATCGGGACGGCCGCCACCGACTCGGTCACCGTCAACTTTGACAACGTTGTTCTCACGGGCGTCACGGCTGGCATCGACCTCACCGGTGCAACTGAGGCCAACTCGTACCTGTCGATCACCGCACTTGACGCGGCGATTGACAGCGTTTCGACGGGACGTGCTCGTTTCGGCGCGGCCATGAATCGTCTGGAAGTCTCTTCCGCAACGGTTCAAACCATGCGTTTGAACCTATCGGCTGCGAATTCCCGCATCCGTGACGTGGACGTGGCTACAGAAGCCGCGAACATGAGCCGCAACCAGGTGCTCACGCAAGCGGGCGTCTCTGTCTTGTCCCAAGCCAACCAGCTTCCCCAAATGGCCTTCGGCCTCCTCCGAGGCTAATGAGGGCGCCCAGGTGATGCTTGACATTGCCTTGGGTTGATCCGCGTCAAACACGAAAGGCCCGGCTGCAGTCACTGTAGCCGGGCCCTTTCTTAGCCCAAATGAAGTGATAACGAGGAACGAAGCGCGATGCCTGTAGTAACGTTTGGTGGAATCGGATCCGGCATGGATGTGGAGGGTCTGATCACAGGTCTGGTTAATGCCGAAAGAGCGAGCCTCCAGCCCACCCAGCGGAAGGTGAGCGACACTCGCTCGGCGATCTCTGCCATGGGCGACGTCGCGGGGCTGCTCGCCAAACTGAAGACTGCCGCGGGCAAGCTCTCCGATGAACGCGAGGTTGCTAGCTATTCCGCCACGTCTTCGGGCACTCAGGTTGTAGCAACCACCACGGGTGGTGCACAGCCCTCCTCGTACGACATCGAAGTCACACAGCTGGCCAGTGAACAGCGTAGCTATTCCGATCCGTTTCTCTCGAAGACAACAGGTCTCTCGCAGGCCGGGTCCTTCAATATTCAAGTTGGAACGGGAGCTCCCGCGACGGTGAATATCGATGCCGGAGATTCGCTGGAAAGCATCACCAACAAGATCAACGGCCTTGGGCTCCGTGTTTCAGCGTCTATTTTTAGCGATGGCGGCAGCTATCGTCTGCAGATCCGCGGCCTGGATAGCGGCGAGGCGAACAATCTCACGTTCTCAGAGAGCGGCACAACGTTGGGACTGTTAGACCCCCTCAATACCAAGCAGGCCGCCCTGAATGCGATCGTCAAAGTGGATGGATTTCCTGTGACGAGTGCTACCAATAAGATCGACGGCGCAATCCTCGGTGTCAGCTTGGCTGTCACCGCAAAAACTACCACGCCAATCAATTTGAGGATTGCTAGCGATCCTGGAGTTACCAAGACCAAGGTTTCCGAATTCATCAGCGCCTACAACGCGGTGGTTGACAAAGCCCATACGCTCGCCGGCTTTGGAACTAGCAATGCCCAGAATCCAGCCTTGGCAGGGGATTCCGCGCTACGTGGGGCGCTTTCGAGCCTTTCTTCAATCGCCACGGGTGCACTCGGGCTTGGAGGAAGCCTTGATCGATTGAGCGATGTAGGCGTTTCGATCGATCGCACGGGGCGCCTGACGATGTCAGATAGCAAGTTCACTCAAGCATTGGCGGATCGGCCAGCTGAAGTGATCAAGCTCCTGGGCGGTGGTTCGGGGACAGATGGTGTAATGGACAAGTTCAGAACTGCCGTTGACCGTCTGACAGATCCGAAAAACGGCCTCCTCTTTACTCGCAAAGCAGGGCTTGAGACTCGGGCAAAGTCGCTCGAGGATAGGCTGTCGACTGAGCAGACGCGGATTCAGCGTTATGCGGATACACTGCGCAAGCAATTCACGGCGATGGACGGAACGATCGCCAGAAACCAAGCGCTCCTGAGGCAGCTTGGCTAACGTGGGCATAGTGCCATGAAATTCGGCTCTATTTGGTGAAAGGATGCACCAATGCACCAAGCGTATCGAAACCCTGTACAAAGATACAACGAAGTCCAGTCGCAAACCGCAACTCCCGGTGAGATCTTGTTGGCTCTGTATGATGGGCTATTTCGATTTCTGAACACCGCGGTGCGCTGCTTGGATGAGAACAAGAAAGGCTTGGCCAGCCAGCAGCTCCGAAAATGCCATGCCATTATTTCGGAGCTCGTGATCGCACTGGATGATGCCAAAGCCCCAGAGATTTGTGCGAACCTGCGCAGTGTTTACAATTTTTGCTTAGATCGCTTGATGTTCGCGACGATTCGCAGCGATCGCGCAGCCGTGGAAGATGTGATTCGGGTGTTGAGCCCGCTGCGGGATGCCTGGATCCAGGCAGTGCCCATTGCGCACGCGGAAAAAGCAGCCGCTGGGCGGTAACTTGAGACCGCCAGTCTTCGTTCGCGGCGAAAAGCCGGGGGAATATTGGGCTCATTTCGCTTCTGGCGCTGCGATGCAACTCCGAGCGGATCGGGTCCGAAGGTATCCGGGCCTCGTAGCTCCCGCGCCCGACAACACACAACTCTATCAGCGAATTCTTGAACAGCTGCCGGGTGGGGTGAGAGCGATCGATGTCGGGACAGGCGCGGGGATTGGCGCGGCCGCGTTGCTCTCACGTTATGAACATGTGGTGGGCGTGGATACGGATGGCGGAGCCTTGGCTTATGCGAAAGAGCTGGTGCCTCGCGCGTCCTTCGTGCGAGCCGACGCGGAGTTTGGGACGTTGGTCCCGGATGCCGAAGCGGTCACCATCGTCGATGTGTTGGGGCAAGTAGCTGATCCGCTCGCGCTCCTTCGCAATATGCGGCGGCAGGTTCGGAGTTCCGGCATGCTATTCGCGGCAGAGTTGTGTGCACATCCCGCGCAGGAGTTGATGGCACCCGTGAGGCGTGCGTTCACGCGGGGCGAACTCGGTCAACTTCTGGAATTGGCGGGTTGGGAGCCGCTTCAATGGTTGGAGCGGGAAGGTGAGTTTGTGGGATGCCTTGCGCGCGGCCGCTCAGGAGTTGCGTATCGCCTACTGGAAGCTGGGGACAAGGCATGGCAACGTGGCGAGCACGACGAGGCGAACACTCAGTTTGAGGCTACCACACGCGGAGGGGATCGCGCCCTGACGCGCGAAGCACGGCTTCGGCAAGGGACGCTGTACGAGGAGCTGGGGATGTTCCGAGAGGCATCTGCTTGCTACTTCGAGGTGAAAGCAAGCGCCCCAGAAGAGCCGCGGGGCCGCGCGCTTTTGGCACGGCTGCAGGCGCGGCTGGGTCGCGGTTTTGAAGCGCTAGAGCTTGCTCGGAGCGCCGTTGAGCTGGATCCGGCGAACCGGATTGCTATCACCTGCTTAGCGGCGGTAGCTGAAGAGATTGAGCACACCGAGGCGCTGAGTGCTTGGCGCATTGCTCATGCGTTGGCGCCGGACAACGCTGCAGTCGGCCGCGCGTATGCTCAGCACTTGGTGCACGCGGGGGATGCGGCTGAGGCTGAACAAGTTTTGGCGCGGGTCGCGAGCTATTGGGGCAGTCTTCGGTCATGCAGGTGGGTCACGGGGTCTAGATGTGGCCCTGCCTAGGCAGCAAACTGTGTCCCCTTTTGGAGACGAGCCCGCGAGGTTGCCCCCTCTGGCCGAGCGGAGTCGGCCCGTCTCCCCCAAGCCCGTCGCTTCGCTTCAGGCGGGGGAGACACTTTCAGAGAAAAAAGTAGTTCGTATGCTTACTATCTAGAATCGCTGCGGAGGCATGCCCGCCAATCGCGCCCCCTCCCGCTTGGCAGCAATCAGTAATCATAGGGCGTGCTGGAGCCGCTCTAGTTCGCCGCCATCAGCCTGCAATACGGCCAAGTTCTTCGGGTTGAATGAAGAAGAGAGGGGTACGTCGTTCCCACGGAGCGTCCGTCGAGCGCAACCCTACGCAAGTAGTCGCGCTCCGTGAAAATGCCGCACGCCTGTGACGGGCCTTGGCCTCAGTGCAGACCTCTACTCCCGTCGCCCCACAAAGACGATAATCCACAATCAGTGCGTCAAAGTCGTAGGTATCCAGCGCATCAAGAGCGGCGGGCGCTTCCTGGTAAGACTTCGTCGCGTAACCCAGGCGACCGAGGACGTCCTCGAGAAGTTCGCATGCGGCCTGGTCGTCGTCCAAGATGAGGACCTGGGGAGGGTGCTTGGGTTCATCTGCAACGATCTTCATACGCGTCGCGACCGGTGAAAAAAGGGTCAGGTGTCGAGGTGTGCTGTGTCGAGTTATCCGAATCCGTGAAGAGTGATGTCAGACGTCAGTTGGCTCAGGAATGCAGGATAGTCCTTGTTGAAACGGCCGTGCTCGGATGCAGGAAAGGGAGCCTCCGGTGTGTCGACAGCGCCGAGCAGTCGACCCGCCGCGCACATGGTTTTCGCCCGCCATTGATCTAGATATCCAGCGATTCGAGTTGCGTTGTCTTGGTGCGCGGTTGCGATGCTTCGGCACAGGCTACTCGCGATCGCTTCGTGCCAAATTCCGTCCTTTCGAAGAGAAGTGAGCAGGCGGCTCAGCGTACCGTCGCCTACCTCCCGCGCTGCCCGCGCGAGCCCCTCAAGCGCCACCCGCTCGAGCATAGCTTCACGACGCACGCCCCCGCGACCAGGGCTTCATCCCAGGCTCGAACGCTGAGCAGCTCTTCAAGCAGACGGCGGACCGGTTGCCAGCTTGGCTCTTCCATCCACGCTGAGCGCGATCTGGATTGGAGAGTTGGTAGCTGATTTTGCTGAAGGTAGGCATAGCGAGCTAGCGCTTGGACTCGACGAAGCTCATCGGCAGCTTGAAATGCCGGCCCGATGCGAACGCCGCGGCGCCATAGGCGGTGGGTGGTTGATGCGACGCGCGCACGATGGGGCGAGCAAGCTCGCGGACGAATTGTTCGGGATTGCCCGCTTGAGCCGTCTTAACCCCTTCAGGGTAACGCTTAACGAGCAGCGTCACGTAGTCTCCGCACCTTCGTCTGCACTTTGATAGGCGCGGAAACGATCAACGATGCAGACCTCTGTTTCCCCCCCAACCTTCACGCGTCTTGTATTCTGTGCCGAACCCCGAAGGCGCGCTGAACCGGGGCGGGCTTGTCCGTAGGACTTCCCCGGTTTTATGTGTGGTTCCGCTAGTCTCTGACGTTAACCCAGATTGAGGGGGCCGTTGGCGAACATCGGATCGCCCATCGCCGTCGCGTTCAGCCCCAGAATGTTCCCCACGCTGAGCAACAAGTCGTTGTTGGAGCGACCCGCCGCGTCGAGGGTGCGGCCGGTGCGAATAGCGCCCCCACCCTTGCCGGCGATGAGTGAGATGAACTCGTTGTGAACATGCTCGCCCCACATCTCGGAAGCAATCAAGACGACCGTATTGTCCAACATGCTGCCATTCCCCTCCGGGGTCGCTTTCAAACGCTTGATGAAGGTCGAGATCTGGAGCATCAGCCAGGTCTGAACCTTGTCATACATGGCCTTCATAGCGTCGCTATCGCGCCAGCCGTGTTCGAGGGAGTGATGGCTCTGGTCTACAGCTAAAAACGGGTAGATGTTGTTTTCGCCAGTCGACATCCATTGGAAAGAGGCGATGCGGGTGAGGTCGCAATTGATCGACTGATACAAGAGTTCTTGCATCGCGGGACCCAGCTCCTGCATGTAGTCCGCAGACGCAGCTACCGGCGCGTCAACGTTGACTTTGGGAGCACCGCTGACGTTCGGAGCTGCGCACGTCACGCCTTGAAAGACGGCGCCGCCTCCGCCCGGGCCGACCTGCGGCAGCGCGTTTTCGAGCTCGCGCAGTGACGTGAGGTGTAAATCGAGCTTGGATTGCTCGTCCATGCCCGCGATGGCTTTGATGGCCGTCACCTCCGCCTTGAGCTGATCCAGGCGGCTCTTGCCCGTGGCATGCAGGGCAAGCAGCTCTGCCGTGGCCTGTGGGTCGGCTGTCATGCTCCCCGTCGGAGCGGGAGGGGCCATCGCACCAGGAAAGAGCCGTGCGAACGTCGCTTGGGCGTCTTCTACAGGCTCAAGGTGCGTGCCATTGTTGAAGATGCAGCGGCGACCCTCAGCCACCCCGTTGGTGGTGGTCACCACGCCGAGCTGCAGGGAGCCAAACTTGGTCCTGGACCCGATAGCATTCGCGAGGAGCTGATCGACCGACGAGGTGCTGCCGTACTGCTTGGCGGCGCCAACGAGTTCGCCGGAGGCGTGATCGGTGCTGCCCGTGAACATGGTGCGCATGCCGCCCCCATGGCCTTCGAGCTCTGTGAAGGTGCTCACCTTCTCACCGCTCGGAAAGGTGACGTTATTGAAAAGTAGAATATCGGACTGAATGTCCTTCAGTGAGCCGAGGACGTGGTCATAGCTCCACGTGGAGTCCTTGACGCTGTAGTCGGCAGCGCGATTCGTCATGCTGACACCGCTCGGGAAATGGAACAAAACGAGCCGAAGCGGCGCAGCGCCTTGAGCCTCGGCAAGAACCGAGCGGAACACCGGCGTTGCTAGAAAGGCGGCAGCGCCGAGCTTTTGCAGGAGAGAACGACGCTTGAGCAAGGATCGAGACATAGTGTGATTTCCTTTGGTCCCAGGTAACGAAAGGTCGCTTAGCGGAAGGAGCGGAAGCGGAAGTTGTCAGATTGAGCGATGGCGACCACCACCTCGCGGATGTCGAGGCCGGTCAAGCCCAGCGGGGTCGCGATCGCGTTGACGACGGGGCGTTCCGTGTCGAGCGCACTCCTGCCAAAAGCCCAGCCGTAAGCCCTTTGCGTTACGCATTGTTTGGCTTCCTGGCTTGCTGCGAGTTTCGTCGCGAGCTCGATGCCGCCTGTGAAAGGCCCATCGAGATCGAGTGTGCTCGTGAATTGTCCGGCCGTGTCGACGGCTTTGCCGCCTTCGTTCAAGCGAAATTTCCCAATGCCATCGTAGTTCTCGAGACCGAAGCCCAACGGATCGATGAGGCTGTGGCAGCCGGAGCAAGCGGCGTCGGCGGAATGTGCGGCGACCCGCTCACGAGTAGTGAGATTAGGTTGTGGCGGCGCGAGCATCGGCACATTGGCAGGTGGTGCGGGCAGACTTTGGCAGAGCAAGCCCACGCGAATGAACTTGCCGCGGTGGATGGGAGAGGACTCACCGGGCTTGGAGTGCGACGCGAGCACGGACGCGTGAGTCAGGAGCCCCTGACGCTCTAGGGGGTTCAGAGTCGTCTTGACGAGGGTAGCACCCTGGCCGGGGTCGGCGACCCCATACAGCGGAGCGAGCTCTGCGTTTACGAAAGAGAAGGGAGCCGAGAGGAATGATGCGTAGGTGCCATCGCCCTTCCACAAGATCTCGTCCACGAACGCGGCAGTTTCGTCCTGCACGGCAGACCGCACGGCGGGTGTGAAGATCGGGTAGACAGCCGCATCCTTGGCTATTTGATTGAGGCCGAGCGTGTCTACGAAACTCAGGACGAAGCGTCGGAGGGACGGCTTGGCGGCTTCGAGGCTCAACAGGCGCCGCGCTTCTCCTGCGATCTGTGCGGGGGTGAGCAGGGCGTTGTTGTCGGCCGCTGCTAGCAATGCGTCGTCGGGGGTGGTTGCGGTTACCAAGTAGGCGAGCTCAGTGGCGACTTCATACGACGTGAGCGATCGGGCGGGTCCTGCATCCGGAAGCCCGAGCTCAAAGCGATAGAGGAGGTGAGGTGACTGCAGCATCGTCTGAACCAGATGCCGGATGCCGCCCGCGTGGTCGGCGCGGGTTCGTTGGTCCGCGTACATGCCGGCGTAAGTCTGTTCCTCTGCCGGCGTGATCGGACGTCGGAAAGCACGTTTTCCGAAGCTTGTGACGAAAGTGGCGGCGCACTCGGCTTCGGTCATGGGAGCTGCGCACGCGGGAACGGCAAAGGCTTGTGCTTGAAGCGCAGCAATATCAGCGTACTGCGAGGCGAGCCCGGGAGGCACGGTGAGCGAGCCACTAACGTTGTCGAAGCCCTTGGTTAGCGCATCCGATTGGAGGGGATCGGAAGGAATCGCCAGCAGTTGAAGCAGGTCTTTGACCGTGTTGCGATATTCGATGTTCGTAAGCCGTCTGAGCATGGTCGGGCCCACGATGGCTCCGACCGGCGTGGGTGGAGGCATGAGCGGCATCCCTGTGCCTGGGGTCGTTGGCCCGGAGCCGACGGGCGGCGGATTTCCCATGGTCTGCGTGGTACCGGGAGCAGGCTGTGCGCCGTCGGCGGGAACCTTTCGGCCTCCACTACCTGTCTCTGCCGTGCAACCGGCCGCGATACCAAGGAGGCACAGGGCTGCGGAAAAGTGGTGAAAGGTGGGAAGCCCCAATGGCTTCGTCTGGATGCCCCGAGAATCACGGCTGATTGGATTACGCATGGATAGGTCCTCCGCGAAGGCAGGCGCACCGCACTCAGGCCGCCGACGCTTCGACTACTAATCTACGGTGGCAAACAGCCTTCAACAAGCCACCGTGGCGACTACGACGCGTGCAATTGCGACAGGATTGCGCTCACAATCGATTCTTTTGAGAGGAATCCTCGCACTTGCACGTACCACCCCGTGGCACCGCGGGACACCCCCTCACACCCCCGGGCGGGTGTCCGCGACAGCCTACGCAGCGTAGAGTTCATTCGCATGCGTATTGGCCTAGCTATGGACCGGCGAGGAGGGCCGAGCGAGATGATGCTTCACGGAATCGCAGCGTACGCACGCCCTGCCCGGCCGTGGTCGTTTACCTGGGACAGCCCGAGCGCAGACGGGATCGAGCGCCTGCTTGAGCTCGACCTCAACGGGATTTTGGCCAAACACCTGGATAGCCAGGGAGTCGAACTCATCGAGCGCTCCGGGTTACCAACAGTGCATATCGGAGACTCATTGAGCAGCCTCAGCATTGCGCAAGTCAACAATGACAACGTTGCCATAGGGCAGATGGCCGCCGCCTACTTCACGAGCCGAGGTTACCGGCACCTGGCGTACTACGCACGCGTCGGAACTGAGGTGGATCAGCGCTGGGCGGGTTACGACGCGGGCTTGCGGAAAAAGGGTCTTTCCTGTCATGCGCTCGACGCCCATCCTGGGCATCCGGCCCACCCTCGGCCGGGCAAACCTTCCCTGAGAAGAGAAAATGAGAAGGTGCGGCTCTGGCTCTCGGCGCTGCCAAAACCGGTCGCCATCCTCTGTGTTTCGGACAATGCAGCTCTGATCGTTGCTGAGCATTGCCGTGAGCTCGGGATAGTGGTGCCCGACGAGATTGCGCTCCTCGGAGTGGACAATGACATTCCTGTGTGCGCGCTCGCGGCCCCACCGCTCAGCAGTATCCAAATTGCCGGGGAGCGCATGGGCTACATCGCAGCAGAGCTTCTGGATGCGATGATGACCGAACGCAAGCCAGCGGGAATCATCAAAGTGCCGCCGATTCGTGTCGTGAGCCGGCGATCCACCGATACCGTTGTCGCGAGCGATCCACTCGTTGCTCGGGCGCTTTCCTACATGCGACAGAACTTCGCGGATGCAGATTGTAACAACGACTTCTTTTCCTCGCTTCGCTGCTCTCGGCGCACCGTTGAGAGGAAGTTTCGCGCGGCGACGGGGCTCTCTCCGGCGCAGGCCTGGCTTCGCTTTCGTCTCGAGGAAGCCGAACGCCTGTTGGCGGATACGGAATTCAGCGTGGAATACGTCGCGGATCGGTGTGGATTCAGTGACATTCGGCAGTTACAGGTGGCGTTTCGCAAGGTACTGAAACAAACGCCGAGCCAGTTTCGGCGACACGCCATTCCGTCGTTTCGGGCTGGCGCTTGAAGAGCTTGCTCACGCTTCACGTACCATGAGACGGCTAGTCTCCGCGGTGCGTCGCCCGATATGCGGATGGCTCTAGACCCGAACGCCGTCGGAACAGCCGGGAGAAATAGCTCGCGTCGTCCACCCCAACGAGCGCCGCGATGTCGCGAATGGGAGTTTGGGTATCCCGAAGAAGAAATTCGGCTTGGCGCAGCCTGAGATCGATCACGTAATTCATTGGGGAAAGTCCGAAGCACTCCTGAAAGCTGCGACGAAGGCTGCTCTTGGACATTCCGCCGGCGCGAGCGATTTCCTCGAGCGTGATCGGTTCGGTAAAATGATCCGCCAGCCACTCGACGACGGCTGAAAGGCGGACCAATGATTGAGAGGCAGGGGTACGCATGCGCTCGTATTGTCGCGCGAGCTCCACGAGCACGGCCGTGAAGTACGACGTGGCCGAAAGTGCGAAACCGGGCGCTCGCTCCTGGAGCTCACGCTGCAAGCTCGCAACGATGGCAAGCACGTGGTCGAGCGCAGAGCGCTCAAGCTGCAAACGGCTGCGAAATGCGTGTTTAGTCCGCACCTGGGGCTCAAGCGTGAAGAGAGCGCGATAGCCGGGTAACGCCGCTAGTTGGTGAGTCGGCAGGGTCAGCCGTTCAGGATCGAACCCAAGGTTCATCACGCTGAAGCCGCGACAGTTCTCATAGCCGTGCAGCACATTCGGCAGGATCACGAACGCGTCACCCGCCTCGATCGCGTAGGCTTCGGTCTGCAATCGGTGGGTAGCATGACCTTGGGTTACCAGCGCCAGCTCGACCGAGTCATGCCGATGTAGATCGATGCCGGTTCTGTGCACGGCGAGCGACGCCGCCAGCGGGAAGTCTTGAGGTCCAAAGAGGTTACGCGTGAGCATTCACGTTCTCCCAAAAGGTAGCACGAAGGAGCTGGGCGAAGGGTGCTACCGCCGGGCCAATTCTGAACAAATAATCCTATTTGGGGAAGCTAACGTAACTGGAGTCGGGCAAGGCGCGGACGAACAGTTCGGCAGCTTTCCTCCTACCTGGAGCTCCTATGATCACGAATCTTCCCGGAATCAGTGTGTTGGCTGGACTGGCGTTGCTCTTCGGCTGCAGCGCAGAGGTTGACGGCAGTCAGCGGAACGGAGGCGCACCCGCGGGGTCAGGGAGTTCCGACCTGCCGGTGAATGGCGGCAGCATCCCTTCCGTGCCGGGCCCAGGCCCGGGCCAGACTCCGGGACCAACACCGGGCTCGATCGACGCTCCAAATGGAGCGCCTCTGGGTCCCACATTGCTGCGTCGACTCACCAACGCCGAGTACCGCAGTACCGTTCAGACGCTGCTGCAGTTGGGCGCACCGCCCAGTGAGCCGCTTCAAGCTGAGGGGTGGAGCCAAGGGTTCGACAACTTTAGCGCAGTGCTTACTGTGTCGCCGGCAATTGCAGCACAATATGCCGACGTTGCTGCGAGGCAAGCAGCAGAGGCCTTTCAAGTGCCCGCTTGTCCGGCGCCTAGCGTCCCTTTGGATTGCGCCAAGGCATTCATTGCGGATTTTGGGAAACGAGCGTTCCGTCGACCGCTTTCTGCCACCGAGCAGGCTGAGTACGAAGCACTGTACACTCTGGATCAAAGCGCCTCGGGTCACGTGAGCGGCGTCCGGCAGGTCGTCGAGACGATGCTGCAATCGCCGAACCTCCTCTACCGTACGGAGCTCGGCGAGGCTGGTAGCGGTGCGGCCCGAACCCTCACGTCGTATGAGATAGCGACCTTCCTAGCCTATCTGTTCACCGGCACCCCGCCGGACTCAACGCTCATGACTGCGGCCGATGCGAACCAGCTGGCGAGCTCCAAGCAAATCGAAGAGCATGCGCGCCGCCTGTTAACGCTGCCCGAAGCGCGCTTCCCGTTGAGGCACTTTGTGCAGGCTTTCGCAGGGATCGCCAACCTGGGCGGGCTTGCCAAGGATCTTCAAGTGTACCCGGAGTTCACTCCAACACTCCGGGCCGCCATGGGTGAAGAAACCGCGCGCTTCATCGATAGCAGACTGTGGGAGGGGGATGGCTCCTTCACATCGCTGATGACATCGCGCTCCTCCTTCGTGAACGCGGAGCTCGGAGCTCACTATGGTCTTGCCGATGCAGGGCAAGGGACGAGCTTCGTCCCCCAGGAGCTCAACGCTCAAAACCGTTCGGGGCTGCTCACGCAAGCGTCGGTCCTGGCAGCTCACTCCAAACTGGCTGAGTCATTTCCTATCGCGCGTGGAAAGTACGTGCGCGTGGGCCTTTTGTGCCAAACGCTTCCACCGCCGCCGGCTAACATGGCCATCCAAGCGCCGGATCCGGACCCAACGCGCACCACCCGGGAGCGTTTTGCTGCGCACTCTGCGAACCCCGCCTGCTCCGGTTGTCACTCGCTCATCGATCCGGTGGGCTTCGGGCTCGAAAACTACGACGGCATCGGGCGCTTCCGAACGGAAGAGAATGGAAAGCCAGTTGATGCGAGCGGCACCCTGACGGGCACTCTGGATATCGATGGCCCCTACTCAGGAGGGGTCGAATTGGCTAGCAAATTGGCGGGAAGCCTGGAGGCCAAACAATGCTTGGCGCAAAACGCGTACCGCTGGGCCTTCGCGCGCCCAGAGCTCGAGGCTGAAGACGCCTTGGCACGTCAGATCACGGTGGGCCTTGCTCCAGGCGGGCTCGATATTCGTGAACTCCTGATTTCCATTGCAAAGACCGATGGCTTCAAGTCTCGGATTCACCGCTAGGTTTCGATTCTGTCGTTGACCCGAAAGGAATATGCGTATGTCTAAAGCTCTCCTCAAGCGGCGTGCCTTGCTCAAACAGCTCGGTGCGGCGGCGTTCCTCGCAACGCCTGTATTTCGCAGTGTCTTGGCCGAAGCTCAGGGGCAATTCCCGCTGCGCTTGGTGCTTGTGCACTTTCCAGGGGGCGTGAGTTACCTGAGCCCGAACGCCACGGACGCGGGCATTGCAGGTTCCTCCTGGAGCTACTCGAAGGTGCTCGCACCGCTCCAGCAACTCGAATCCGACATCGTGATCTTCGAGGATATGTCCTATCCCACGGCTGAAAAAGTCGCGACGCTGCAAGAAATGGACGGGCACAAGGCGGGGCGCCGCTGCATGTTCACAGGTAGCACGGACCAAATATCGCATGAGCTTTCCACGAATCCCTTCGGCCAATCGACGTCGCTCGACCAGCTGGTGGCCAACACCAAGGGCTCAGAGACTCAGATTGGCTCCTTGAATTTGGGAGTTCTCACAGGGCGAAATTTGGGTGAATCCGGACGCTGGGTTTGCTTCAACAAGGGCGTCCCCATGGAGCCGGTGGGTGACCCGGCATCAGTGTTTTCGCGTCTCTTTCCCGGGGGTGCCTCTCCAGCGCCCGCGCCCACCCAGGGGCAGGATCCCGCGGGGCTCGCCGAGATCCAGCGCTTGCGAGTGAGGGGTCAAAGCCGTCTTGATCAACTGAAGCGCGAAGTGAACGCCATCCAATCGGTTGCTGGCAGCGACGAACAACAGAAGCTCGACCTACACCTGACGGCGCTGCGCGAGCTCGAAAATTCACTTCCTGGTGGCGGCATGGGCACGGGACAAGTCTTCCAAGGCATGGGTTGCGCGGCGCCTAACATCGGCACGCCCGTGTTCAACGAGGATCTTCCGGGAACCGCCGCGGCGATGAACGAGCTCTTGTATCAATCGCTCAACTGTGACCTGACGCGCGTAGCTACGATTCAATGGCTCTCTTCAGGAGATGACACCGTGATGTACCCGTGGTTGGGCGTGAACGAGTCCCACCACAGTATGGAACATGGTTGGGTGGATTCGGCCGAGAGTCACGCCAATTACGACAAAGTGCAGACCTGGGTGGCAGCGCAAATCGGAGTGCTCCTCAACCGAATGAAGGCTACTCCCGAGGGCTCGGGCAGCATGCTCGACCATTCGCTCGTGCTCGTCATGTCCGAGATGTGGGGTACACACGAGCACGATCCGGTGATTGGCCTCATTGCGGGCAAGGCCAATGGCGCTGTGCGAACGGGACGCAGTCTGAACGCTGCCCGCGCACCCCACAGCAATATGCTTCTCAGCGTGGCGAGTATCATGGGACTGAATCTGCCCAGCCTGGGCGATCCCATGTATTGCACGGGACAGCTAAGCCTAGGATAAGCGGGCACGGCTTGGGTCGGTCATCGCGAGCGAGGGGTCGCGCAACTCGCCCTAAGGCAGGGCTGCATCGTAGATAGCATCGACATCCAGTTCACATCCGATCGATGAGAGTTCGAGCCGTTCACCCGGGCCTAGCTTCTGATGCAGCCAGCCTTCTGGAGAACGTCGCCAAAGCTCAAATCCGCGGTCCTTCTGGGAAACCAATAAATACTCCCTCAGCGACGCAATCGTGAAGTAGTGCTCGCGTTTCTCGCCGCGGTCATAGTCTTCGGTACCATCGCTCAAGACCTCGACGATGAGGGTGGGGTTGGTCGCGGTATGAGTGAGCGCTGCGTGCTCGGGCGCTCCCCCGGCCATCGCAAAGATCTCGCCGTTCTTAGCTCAGAACAGGAATCGTCGCCATGCGAACCTGGGAGAGCATCAGCAATCAGCCGCGTCCGGATCCCTCGGTGCTGCGCGCGGTCGCGTCTCGAAGCGCCGCTCGCCCGATCTCGTCGACGATGGCCTCCACGCCGGTGAAGGAAAGCAACTCCACTGGGCCCGTTGCGAATGACCTCTCCGCCGCGGCGCTATAGGAGGCGGTTGGGTGGTTGGTGGGAGTCTGCTCTAGATAAGTCGGAAAGGCATTTTCTGCCCCGCTGCCACCGCTCAACGCCGTGAATCCACTGGAAAGTGCTGCGTTGGCCATTGAACTCACCGAGCGCACGTAGGCCGTTTCGTTGCCCGTGAAGTAGTGGGCTCGTTTGAGCTCACGGACAAATTGTTCGGGGTCGCCCGCTTGAGCCGCCTTGACGGCTTCAGGGTAACGCCTAACGAGCAGCTTCACGTAGTCTGTCGCACCTTCGTCCGCGCTTTGATAGGCACGGAAGCGATCAACGATGCGGACCTCTGTTTTGCCCCAGCCTTCGCGTGTCTTGTATTCTGTGCCGAGCCCCGAAGGCGCGCTGCCTTTGATGCCGCCGAAGTTGAAGTTCATCATCTTGTCGCCACGGCCCGTTTCGTGTGCCCACTGAGCAGTCAGAACAGCTTTGGTTTCTTCGCTCGGCTTCTCGCCCATGACTTGCTGCCAGGCGTGTTCCAGTGCCTGGGCGGCTTGTTCTCCGCCTAGAGGCGTGCGCACCGCACGCACCGTTTGAGGCTTGGCGCGCTGCGCCAACTCTTCGGAAAAGCGACTAGCCTCAGGCGTTTCGCGGGGCTCCTGGCTTTGACTCGCGTTCGTGGCGGACGTTGCCGCGCTAAGGTTAGAGATCACCACAGGCTGACCTACGCAAAGTTCGGGCCGAGCTCCGTGGAGCCTCGCGATGGGCCAAATTGGCGCAATTTGTGCGGATAATTGGCTGCGTGAAACCTTACGCTGCTTGCGCCCAACCGCGGCAAAGTGCCAGCTTTTTGACGGCACGAGTCAGGCCGATGTCCTGACTGACTCATGACAGAATCATGACGACCTCGCTGGATTTCTCAAGCCAACATGGCGGCCATGAGTCTTTTCTCAGTTTCCTTCGACGCGCCCGCGTCCCGCAAAGCAGCGACCAAGCTGACTGAGTACGAGTGGACGGGCGCTCTCCCGTTCATCATCGTGCATATCATTCCTTTCGGAGCATTTTGGACGGGCACCAAGTGGCAGGACTGGGCCGTGTGCATTGCGCTCTATTGGCTGCGCATGTTTGGCGTCACGGGTTTTTACCACCGTTACTTTGCGCACCGCACGTTCAAGACAAGTCGGCTGGTGCAGTTCTTGATGGCATTTTGGGCGCAAACAAGCTCACAGCGCGGTGCCATCTGGTGGGCGGCCGAGCATCGCACGCACCACAAATTCTCGGACCTTGATGGCGATCCGCACGACAGCCGCCGTGGGTTTTTCTACTCGCACATGGGCTGGATCTTTGATTACAACGGCGAGACGGATTACCGCAAGGTGCGCGATCTGGCGAAATATCCCGAACTCGTCTTGCTCAATAAGCTCTGGTTTCTGCCGCCCACAGTGCTCGGCGTGGTGATCTTTTTGGCAATGGGGTGGTCTGGGTTGTTCATCGCGTTTGGGTTGAGCACCGTGCTGCTGTGGCATGGCACGTTCACCATCAACTCACTCAGCCATATGCTGGGCAATCAGCGCTTCGACGCCAAGGATGCCAGCCGGAATAACTTCTGGCTCGCGCTCGTCACCATGGGTGAAGGCTGGCACAACAACCACCACTACTACATGACGTCGACCCGTCAGGGCTTCTACTGGTGGGAGGTGGATGTCACTTATTACATGCTCACGCTGATGAGCTGGCTCGGCCTGGTGTGGGACCTTCGTGAACCCCCAGCACGCGTCTATGCCGATGCCAAGTTGGGGTTTGGTAAGTCGTCCGTGCTGGATCAGGCCAGCAGCTTGGAAGAGCCAAACGCAGAGCCCGCGGAGTGAGCGGGCCCTGCTGCCAGGCTGGCTTTAGGGGGGCTCAGCTCCGGTAGGCTTGGCGTCCAACGCCCTGAACTGGGATGTTCTGCGCCGCCATCACCTCGTGTTGCAGCGCGTGCATACAGGCAGCCGCTTCGTCGATCTTGCGCGTGAAGGCCAACGAACCCTGAAGAATCGGCTTTAGCTTGGCCTTGTCCTGGATGCGAGCCAGCGGATACTCGTGCTCAACGACAAGGTGGGTCTTCGCAACGTCTAAACTCAATAGTTCACGGGCTGCGAGCTGGTGGTCAAGCCAATCGACAGAACGATTCTGAAGATAGGCCAGCGGATCGTGGCGCGCCGTCCCGGGAAGCTCGTGCTCGCAGAGGACGGTTTGTTTGAGCCAAGCATTGCCGTGATCGGAAGGACGCTCCGAAGGCTTTCCGTTCACCCAGTCCCCGCGCTCCATGGTTTGTCCGCCGTAGCCCCAGGTGGACACGCCCTTCGCGTTAACGACTTGGCCCTTGACGTGAAAGCCCGCGATCAGAAAGTTGTAACCGCTGTCCTTAAGGTACTGGAAAAGCGAACGCGTATCCTGACCCATTAGAATGGCGTGCGAGGGATCGTAGTGAATTCGAAATTGGTCCCCCACACCATGTTTTTCGCAAATTCGGTGGAGCGCAATCCACGGGCCTGGCGCGTACGCGATGTTGTTGTGGAAATTGTCGGAGGTTGTCCAACCTGGCATGGGGCACTGCTCCACGCGGTAGCTGAGGCCCCGCGCTTTGGCCTCTTTGAGGAGCGGGACAAACACCTCCTCAAACATCAACAGGTTCTGATCCATGCTGAGCTTTTGATTGCGACCCACGAAGCCGCAAACAGCATCCACCCCGAGGAGTGCGGCGGCGTCAAACACCCGGCGCATGAAATCGTACTTCTTCTTTCGAATGTCCGAATCTTCGTGCAGCATGTTGTCGAAGTAAGCCAGATCGGAAAGCCCGACACGGCATTCCTGCATCGCACTCTGAACGCGCTTCGCACGGTCCTTGTCGAACGGGGCGCGCAGGTCGAGCGTGTTGGCGACGGGATCCAGGAGAGCCTCAGCGGGCACGTCGCTCTCAGATGGATGAAGCGCTGCTGACAGCTGAATGTTGTCGGCGTTAACTTCACGTGCAAATGCAAGCCATTCCTCGACAGCCCGGTCCGGATCTTTGTCGCGGATCTCGCGTGGTGTGAGCTCTTGTAGAGCGGCGGTAAGGACGCCCAGTTTCATGAATTGGGGTTGGAAGGCTGCGATGCTCATGGGATCCCTCGGAAAGAAGCGGGTTGAAGTCGGGCGCAAGCTCGCGCACCGTTCGAAGGGGCGATCATGTCGACTCGCCACAGGTTGTCAACGGGGAGCGCCGCAGCTTGTCAGCGGAAGTGGCCGCGGCTTAGAGCGGACCCACCGAAAGCGGGGCCGGCTCGGTGGCGAGTGGCTCAAGCTTCAGGTGCGTTTCTAACCAGTGAAGCCGGGGGCGCAGGCGGTACCAAATAGCGCGTTTGGGTGTGCGGCGAACTTCCGTCTCCCAAACCCGGATCGTCGGGTGCCCAGGGTTGCCGACGAGAGCCATTGGAAAACCTGTGACCGGGTCATTCTCATAGATAAAGAACGAGTGGTAGTGCATGAGCGGCCTCTCCCACGCGCGCTCAAACGGGGTATAGCCCCGGATCACCACGATATCACCAGCTTGAAAGCGCTCCGTGTGCGTGGCCAGGTATCCGTAAAACTCGTCTCTGCGGCGAAATTTGATGCGTTCCCGTTCGGGTGTCTCGTAAACATCAAACCAATCTGGGCTGTTCTTGGCGAGTTCCACGAATGTGGGCACCCGGCGCAACGTGCCCTCATGGTCGCGGGTAAAATCGATAAGGCCAGGGTTGGTGCCAGGGGTTTCGCCCTCTGCGCGCCACCATTTCCCGCTCGCACGCTCCAAGGTATCGGTCAGAAAATCAACGCAGACCTGCGGCACAACGGGCCGGCCTTTGCCGTCAAATATCGAGTAATCATCCCCGTTCATGCTGAATTTCTTCTCCCCCCGTTGGTACGCACTCGTCCATTTCTGACGCAGCATGCCGTCTTGTTGACCCCACTCGCGGTGCGGTTCGTCGAACGGCAATTGTTCTTCGATTTGGTTTTCCATTTCACGCCGGAGGGCGTTCACTGCCTTCTGGCGACGTTCGGCAGTATCGCGGATGAGCGCTAGGTCTTTCGCGGAGGATTCGCCAACCAGCTCACACTCAAGGCTCACCTTCGCGTTTTCATAACGCAGAATACTTGGTAATTTCAGGCCGCCGTAGCTGAGTGTGGCTAAGAGATGAGTGGGTGTGATGCGCTCGATGTGGAGTGCGTCAAAATGGAGCTCGCTCCGAAGCGTGCGCAAATCGATATGCAACGCAGGGCCATGGCTCTCGCTGCCCACTCTATCAAACAGGAATAAACGTGCGGGTTTGTCCTTCTCCGGGCCGTCGACGTACCGATAGTTGCCGGAAGCCAGCCGGGTCGCGTGGTAGGTGCGATCACCGCGTTGGATCCAAATCTTCTCGGCGTCAAAAAGATGGTTGAGTTGGAGTTGGTTCACCAGCGCAAAAGCAAATTCAGGCTCTTCGGCGTAGAGATAGCCCTCCCGCAGTAGCACGGCTCGACCCATCTCGGGGTGAAGTCGAAACGAGGCCAAGAGCAGCTTCAGCACCTCTCCTGGGTAAGACGCACGGGCGAGACTGGCGCGTAGCCGCCTAACATTCTGCTTGGCCTGGGCGTCCGGTGCGGGGGGGCGAATGAACACGACGGGTTCCGCTTTGGCTCGAGCCAAGATCCGAATTCTGGATTTGTCGAGCACGGGTGTGCCCGGCAACGCCGGCTCGCTTTCAACGAGTTCGCGCAGCCTCGCGCAATCACGGTTGGATTCTGCAGCAGGCGGTGGCTTTTCTGGCGGCGGCTCTGCAGCGGCAACCACGGGCAGCGCTGGGGCTTCCTTGTGTCGGGCACAACCCGCAAACCCGAGGACCAAGCCCAAGGCGACGATCGTGCGAGAAAGGCCTACTTGCTGCGAGATCCCAGACATTCGAAATACCTGCGTTGGCATCAGAACAGCTTACGCTCAGGAACTCTAAAACTATGATGCCAAAGCTTGTCCTGTGCCAGCACGCTCCGGCCAGTCAGGTGCGTGGGTGTGTGCGAGCAGCAGGTTAGGTTTCTTGCTTCACAAGAAAGGCCGGAGGAAGCGTGAAGCGGTGAGTGATGCGTCGCAGGGCAACCACGGATGCCGTCTGTAGGCCCAGAATCAACTCATTCTGGAGTTTACTGCGAACCACTTCACGCACTTGGCTGTTACTTGCGCCGTCGTTAATTCGGTTCTGCGCGCGCAAGCTCGTCTGACACACTGCATCACCCGTCTCGAGATCGTGAACCACCAGCCAAGCAATCACGTTCCCCGGGGTCCATTCTCGGCGATTCTTCCGAGGGCTGTAGGTTAACTCGGGTTCCTTGTAGTGCACGATGTGAAACACGCCTAAAAAACGCTGTTTTGACAGCGCGCGCAGTTCAAGGAGCGCCCGCTCTCCGCGGGCTATGCTGCGCACGAGCCGGAGTTTATCGTCGTGGCTGCTGGGCTCTAGCGCGTCGTTCTCGACGCGAGCTAGTGCGTCAATTCGCAATGACTCAAGGAGCTTGAAGGGGACCAGGTTCTTTGGGTTGGTTCGGCTGTCAGCGGCCTCCAGTCCAAGCATCAGTTCGGTCTCACCGAGCTGGGCAAGGCGCGAATCCGGACAGGTTCGCTCGGCCAATTCCGCCGGTCCGGCAAGAGGCTGGGCGAAACGTCGCCGCAGACGGGCCGTCTCGTAGCTCAGCTTTGCGGAAACCAGAGTGAGCTGCTCTTCGCTCACTTTCTCGTCCCCGTCCTCAGGCGATGGGGTGTCAGCGCGTGGATCGGGTTTAGACGCACTCACTACGAGGGCAACCGGGCTCCTATCACAGGCCCCGATGCAGAACGCTGAAGCCGAGGCCAGCACGCACCAATACCATTGTTGTCGAAGCTGGGGGCGCATATCCCCAGAAGTTAGAGAAGTCCATTGGTTGGGCCAATAAAACGACAACGCGGGCGGACACTGCGGCCAACATGCGAAAAGCCCGCCCGGCCCCACATTCGCCAACTTGGCTTGGGCATCGGGTTTTTGCACCTGACACGCCGTGTGTCGGCAGGGGCTGCCCGAGACGTCAGAGCTGTGCCAAAGTCCAGCTCTGCGCCGCCACCCCGCCGAATCGTTCGAGCGCGTCCACCGCGAGTTTCAGGAAATGAACAATGAGTAGCAATTCAAAATTGAGGACGTTCACTGGTCTCACCGCCCTGTTGTTCGCAGGCTTCGCGCTCTCTGGCGCGGGATGCGGGAAGTTCGCCCCAGGTTATCGCCCGCCGACTGGCGCAGCCCACCAAAACGCTGGCTCGACGAGCTACTATGAGGGATCGCAGGTCGATTCGGATGCCAAGAACAAGAGTGAAGGCGGCCTCTCTCTGAAGCAGTCCGAAACGCAGAAGGCTCCACTGAAGCAGGACGGGATTGACAAGAACAACTACGGGGACCGCCGCACTCTACATCACAAGGATTGGATGATCTTTCACAGTCGAGTCACCTTGGGGAAGAGCCTTGCGCTTGAGTACCATTACAAGACCGACGGCGACGACAAACACACCGACAAGATGTTGGCCACCACATCGATTGCCTTTTCTCCGAATTGGCCGAAGACGGACATTTCCCAGGCGCGCTATCTGATCATGTGGCTCAAATCGAGCGACCCGAATTCTGCAATCAAGCCCGAGTTGGCGATCCAGTCGACCAACGAGTCCAAGGGTTTGAAGACCACTGACTACGTTGATTTGTCTGAGTATGCGTTGGGTAAACGCATTGGCAAAGATTGGACTAAAGTAACGGTTCCGATCACCGCGTTCCCGGACATTACCAAGGTGGATATCACGGAAGCCCAAAGCATCGTGTTGAAGCTGGGGGGAGCGCCCGTGGAGAATAAAGATGAGTACCTGTTGGTTGATAACGTGTATTTCACGGACGCAACCAAGATCACGCCCGTTGAAAACGTGGGCTACATGCAGAGGGGCGATGGCGCCTTGGTGGTGTGGGACAAGGCGCCTATCGAGCAACCGAAGCGCTTTTCGATCAAGGTCGGCGAGAAGGAGATCCTCTCAGTCAAGGGTGGTGAGCGCATGGCGATCATCCCGAGTAAGCTCTTGCCGGCAGGCAAGTCCGCTGTCATTAGCATCACCACAGTGGGTGAGGAGGAGACCTCGAATCCCGTGAATCTTGAGTTGGAAATGAAGCGTCCGGCCGAAAAAGCTGCCGTGGTCACCATCGACAGGACAGCGCGGCATGAGGTTTCGCCTTATATTTTCGGGACTAACTGGGCCGAGCCTGAGACGATCACGAGGACCGGGGTCACCATCAATCGTTGGGGTGGGATGCGCACGACCAAGTACAACTGGGAGTACGACGTCGATAGCTCGGGCGCTGATTATTTCTTCATGAATGGCTATTCAAAGACGCGCGGCGCGGATGAAGATGAAAAGGGGTATTACGGCTTCATCACTAAGACGGCGGATGCGGGAGCTGCCGTGAACTTCACGCTGCCCACGGGGCCCTATATTGCCAAGCCCCACATGGAGGATGCTGAACGCTACTGCGGCTTCCCGAAGGGCAAGCTGCCCAAACAGAACAGTTTCGATCCCTCGGGGGAATGCGGGGACGGTCTGGAGCCAGGGAAAGATGGCAAGAAGATTTGGACGAGTGACCCGAAGTGGTCCAACGTTCCAAACTCCGTCGAACACCAGCGCAAATTCCTCGGCAAAGTCAAGCAACTCATTAATGAGCGCAAGGCCAAGAACAAGAAGACCGAGCTCTTCATCAGCATGGACAATGAACCCGGGCTTTGGTTTGAGTCGCATCGCGATTCAAGTCCCAAGGGCATCAACGCCGATGAGCTGGTGAAGATGAACACCGAGTACGCAGCTCTGGTGAAAGAAGTGTTGCCAGCGTCGAAGGTGATCGGCTGGTCTGCGTGGGGCGCTCTTGAGCTCGCCGGCTCCAACCTGGACTACATTCCGCCCGGGGAAAATGGCTATCAAAACTACGGCACCTTCAAAAATCCCGCCGAGGAACAGTGGCGCGATCGGAAAGCTCACGGCTACACGAGCCAGCTTGAGTATTACCTCAAGCAAATGGCCGCAGCCGAGAAGAAAGCCGGCAAGCGTCTGATCGATATCGTTGATGTTCACTGGTATCCCGAGTCAGTGGGCATCGATTCCAACGGAGATACGCTCAAGCTTTCCGACAATCTTGAATACGATCCGGCACTCGCCGCCCAGCAGTTCGATGCGCTCCGGGAGTGGTACGATCCAACGTACACCAACTCCACCTGGCTCGCGCAGGGTGAGAACAAAGCGGTATTCTGGTCGCCGTTTCACCCTGTGATCCCCGCGCTCAAGAAGCTTGTGGAGCAGTACTACCCGGGCACCAAGTTAGCCATCAACGAATACGCCGTAGGAAGCCTAGATAGCTTTCACGGAGCGCTCTTGCGAGTCGCCGCGATGGGGATCTTCATGCAGGAAGATTTGTACATGGCGCAGGCTTGGTTCCAGCCTAACGACAAGCGCAGCTTCGTCTTCCTGGCGCAGCAGATGTACGGCAATTACGATGGCAAGGGAGGCCGCGTCGGAGGGAAGTTCTATGCGTCAAAATCAGACAATGGCGATCTGATGAGCTACGTGGTGGACAACGGCAAACGCTGGTTCGCCGTCCTGGTGAATAAGAATCCAGACGCGCGTATGCGAACCACTCTGGCTTTTCCCGCCAAAATCTCCAAATTCAAGAGCTACGTCCTTTCCGAGACTCTTGGGCAGCGCGTGCTTGAGGCTGATTCGCAAACGGCGAACGGTGAGCGTATTGCACTGTATGTGCCCGCAATGTCGGCCACATTGGTGGTCGCGGAGTAGCGCATGGCGGCGAGCGTCGAGCTTCTCTCGGGGGAGTTGAGGCTCCTGGTCTATCCCGAAGTTGGAGGCTCTATTGGAGCCTTTCAACTGCGGCGTGAAGGGGCAGTTCAGCAACTGATGCGCCCGGCGGTGAGTGGGGAAATCAGCTCCAGCGGGGCGCTTGCGATGTCGAGTTTTCCCTTGGTTCCGTATTCGAATCGTGTGCTGGGTGGGAGTTTTGAGTTTGGAGGGCGCCTCGTGCGGCAAAGCCCGAACATGTTGCCACACGAGCATCCGTTGCATGGGCATGCGTGGCGCGCTCCTTTTCGAGTTGCGTATCAGGAGCCGTCGCGCTTGGTGCTCGACTACGAGCACACGCCTGGGGAATGGCCGTGGCGTTACTCGGCAGTTCAGAACTTTGCGCTGACTGGCAATTCGCTCAGCTTGACGCTCTCAGTAGAGAATCGCAGTGCGGATCCGATGCCAGCGGGGCTCGGGCTTCACCCTTACTTCGAGTGCAACGAGCTCACGACGCTACAGGCAAATTTACCGCTGATTTGGCGCGTTCGGGACTTTGTGCCGATGGCTTTGGAAGCTGTGGCACGTGGCTCCGATTTTCGACGCCCAACCAAAGTTTGCGAGACGTCGTTGGATCATTGTTTTGAAGGTTGGGATGGTCGCGCCGAGATCCACTGGCCGGACCGTGGTGTACGGCTGCGAGTGACCAGCGATGCCGTTTGCCAGCGTGCCGTGATCTACACTCCAAAGGGCGCAAATCTCTTCTGTTTCGAGCCTGTAAGTCATGCGAATGATGCATTTAACTTGGCGTCGCGTGGAAATCGAAACACGGGGCTGCGGGTGCTCGCGCCTGGCGAGAAACTAGCTACGACCACTGTGTTTTCGGTGGATTCGTAAAGGCTGAGTTTGATGCGATTGGTTGGCGCCCTATTGACACGTTCAGTTGTGGGGGCAGGGGTGCTTGGAATTGCCGCAGCTGGGTTCCTGGCGCAGAGGTGTCGGGCCGCTTCTAAGACTGAAACAGTCGCTCCGGTTGTTGCGCGGCCAGCTCCCGTAGTGCTTGAGATCCCCTCGACCCCGGTGCTGGACACAGCAGAGCCGAGTAAGTCGACCACCGTTGCACCATCCGCGATGGCAGTCGTCGCGCCCGAATCGAAGAAAGTTCGTGCCTATTCGATCGCGGCGCTGGGAGACTCGATCACCGATTATCGCACTTTCGGTGGCGGCTACCTTCGCGTTCTCGAAGAGCGCTGCCCGGAATCCAAGATCGCCAATTTTGGCAAAGGCGGCGACATGGTCAATCAGATGCGTCGGCGTTTCGAGGCAGACATTCTAAGCGCGCGGGCGGGTACCTACACAGATCTCATCTTATTCGGTGGCGTCAACGATCTGTATAGCGACGAGACCGCGGGTCGGACAAACGATAAGATCACCGCCGACCTGTCGTTTATTTACGCTCACGCCCGGGAAGCCAAGATGCGAGTGGTGGCGATCACGGTTGCGCCTTGGGGAGGCTTCAAACGTTATTTCACCCCCAACCGTAGCGAACACACCCGCAGCCTCAACGCCTGGATTTTTTCGCAACGCGGTGCGCTCGTGGATGAAGTGGTTGATTCGTATGCGCTGTTGTCTTGCGGTGATCCAGAACGCTTTTGCGAGACGTATGAGTTTTCGCGTCCGGATGGCCTTCACTTTAACAAGCAGGGCCACGACAAACTAGGCGCTGAGGTGTGGGCGCGCGCGTTTTCAGATTGCCGTTAGCTGATTCTGGCCAATCGGAAGCCCTCAAGAGTGCCGTTTCACAAAGTTAACGATGGCCAAGGCGCCAGGGCCCGTGGGTGGCACGCTGTGGGCGCCCGGCCAGATCAAATGCTCACGCGTCGCTGGGTCGAAGCATTCGAGGGCCGCGGGAGCAGCGCTAGCCGCAATGGTGTCACGTTCACCCCAGACGTGCAGTGACGGCACGCCGATAATTTGTGTCAAAAATGGCTTGATAGCCTGCGCGCGCGGTGGCCCACCCGCGACGATGACGGCAAAGCGAATGGCGGGCAACTCTCCCGCATGCGACAGGGCCGCAATCGCTGTAGCTAGGATCCCACCTTGACTGAACCCAAGGATCCCAACACGCGCATACCGCGAGAGCAGCTCCTTCACGTATTCTCGCGTGGCTTCCCAGCCCCGATATTCACTGCCATCGTCCGTTGCGTTCCACCAGTTCAAATAGGGCGGAGGCAACCGCGCGATCCGCCAGCGCTTATAGAGTCGCTCCACACTTTCAAGCTCACAGCTGTGGGGTGCGTCCGGACACACCAGAGCGAGCTCTTCGGGTAAAGCGGGCGTGAGCGCTGCGAGTTGCGCCTCCATTCGGGCGCCGTTCAGTGAGAATCCGTGAAAAGCCAGCAGCGTGGTCGACAATTCTTGCTCCGGTCTTTGCGTCAGGGCGAGATTCAATCGCACGTTATAGGTGCGCGCAAGCTCAGGGCTTTCGGGTGCTCGCATCGGTAGGAAAGATTCGCTAGCGTGGCGGCATGCGGCTTTACGGATTTTGGCGGAGTACGGCGACCTGGCGTGTGCGAATCGCGCTAGCCCACAAAGGCATTCCTTACGAGTATGTGCCGGTGCATCTCACTCGCGAAGGCGGCGAACAGCATCGCGCTCCGTTTAGGGCTCTGAATCCCATGCGCCACGTGCCTGTGCTGGAGCTCGAGGCGGGCGGTCGCACGCATCGTCTCGCTGAGTCGATGGCGATATTGGAGTTTCTCGAAGAGCGTGTCCCGGCGCCGCGGCTGCTACCTACCGATCCCTTGTTGCGTGCCCGATCACGCCAACTGGCGCAGATCGTAGTGTCCGGGATTCAGCCGCTCCAAAATACCAAAGTGCAACACTGGGTAAAAACTGAGCTCCATGGCGACGCCGCCGCCTGGGCCCAACATTGGATCCGGCTCGGCTTGGAAGCTCTAGAACCGCTCACCGCAGAAACCGCCGGCACCTTCTCAATTGGTGACGAGGTCTCGTTCGCAGATGTTTGCCTCGTGCCCCAAATGAGTTTTGCCACCCGCTTCGGCGTGGATGTTAGTCAGTATCCAACGCTGTTTGCGATCGAAAACGCCTGCGCCGCCTTGCCAGCATTCGCCGTAGCCCACTCCGATCAACAACCTGACGCAGAATTGGCGCTCTAAGCGATGTACGGAAACTTTTTGAACCCACGTTTTCGTGTCGAAATTGTGCTCGGGATTGTGTTTTCGGTCATCACTTGCGGCATCTACAACATCTTCTGGAACAAGAGGCAGTTTGAAGCCATGAACTCACTTCTGGGCAGAGAGGAGTACAACTTCTGGCTTTGGCTGGGGGTCTGCATCGTCACGTGCGGCATCTTTCAGATCTATTATCAGTACAAGCTCGGTACCGATCTTGACGCAATCCTGAAAGCCCGAGTGGGCGGTGCGCCCACGAATTTCGGAGTGCTCGGACTGGTGCTTTCACTCTTTGGCATGTCCGTGATCGCCGATGCGATCTTCCAGGTCGAGTTCAACAAGATGATCGGGTGAAATGTTACGGGACTTCGGGGAACCTACGGGCAAGAGGTTCTAGGCTTCGATTGGACCGAAGCGGTGCCGCCTGCCACTCCGACTGGTGGAGCACCGACTGGCACCCCGAAGGAACTCCCACCTGATCCGAGTGGAGACCCGCTGGCACCTCCAGCGCCATTGGCGCCACCTAATGGTGCGACGATAGGTGCAGAAGGCCCGCCACCGCTTGCGGGTGCCGAGCCACCGGGATCGATCGAGAACTCAGGATAATAGAGGACGGAGCCTGGTACGATTTCAAGCATCTCGGGTTTCGTGATCGATTCGCCAGGCTTCGCCCACTTCACCATTGCGTGCGTGTCCCCCTGATTTTCACGGTGGTACCAATCGAACATGTAATACCGATCTTGTTCTAAAGGAATTGGCTTCGAGACCTGCCGGGGTTCGGTAAACTGGTTCGAGGTGGTGTAGTCCATTGTTTCCGCGGTTGAGGTGGCGCACTGCAGAGGATAGCTCACGCCCTGACAGCCAATAATAGCGACTCTAATCGACTCCTACTGCTCGTTCGGACTCAAGAAGAACTGCACTTGTTGATCCCCGGAAACCAGGAATTGATACACGCCGGTCGTGGGCGCCTTGATGAAACCGCGCATGCGTTCGCCAAAGTCCTGGCCGTAGTTAGCGACGGTCGCTTCTCGGCCCGGTACGAATGAGTGCGTCTGAAGGGCAGAGAGCGCGTCGGCACCGGAAGGGGCGGTTCGGCCAATCGTGTCTCGCAGATTCGCAACAAATGGATCCCCGTCTGGCAGACCGAGCCAATATTCGCGCAGAATATAACCGGGGGCGCCGATTGACGCGGCCTCGACTGGGAATTCTGACAAGGCGCTCGTGCTGCAGGCGCCTTTCTCGACAGTGCCTCCGCAATTTAGCAGCAATAAACAAGCTAATCCCGGACACAGGCTCCGGCTTCGCTTGAACTGACTTCGGAAATTGAGAGCTGTTAGGTAGTGCATACGGGGCCTCCAAACTGGCTCGTTCTGGTGCGTTTTGCAAGAAGAAAGAAGCGGTGGCCGTGGTTCTCGCAAAGGGTTAACCAGGGCCAACCCTCGTTTGGCACACCCGCGTGACCCAGAGTGCGACAGTTATTGCGTGATCGGCAACGCGATGGAACCGAGTGTCGAGCAACCCGCTTGCTCGAATGTCTTGAACTTCAAGATGAGATCGAGGGCATAGTCAGACGCCCCTCTGATGCCCGTTCCGTCATCCGCAACCGTCCCCCGATATATGACCGGTTCACGCCGGCCGCCGTAGGTACCGGTCAATGAGAACGACACACGCGCACCGTCTATGCAGTACCGACCTCGCACCACCGCATACACGGGCTCATTTTCTTGGCGGGCAATTTCACGAGCAAACCACTCGCACGGCAGGGGCTCCCGAAGGTAGCTTCTCGGTGGAAAAGCCCAAATTTCTCCATCTTCGTAGAAGCGGAATACCTTTGGATCATCCCCGGCCTCGGTCTTACCCTGAACCACGTAGAAGCCATCCGTTCGCAGCTTGATCGGGTTCTTCTCGGGCGAAGCGCAGGTTTCGTAGCGTTGAAACTCCGCCTGATTCACACGCTTGCGACTCCGTTCCCGTGGCACTTGGGTGATTGGATAGCAAGGACACGCACAGCCCGCGCAAAGCCACGCCACCAACAAGGTGAGCCTGGAACGGCGCCCAATGAAACTCCGCATCCACAACGCTTTCAATTCAACTCCGCTCCGCTGGAGATCAAAAATTCACCCGGTGGCCACATTCGATACAAGCTGACACGGATCCGCGGTTCGCCTTGACGATACTCAACGGAGCCGTACACGCGCAGCAGTACGCCTGGCACGAGCTTCGCCTTTTCCGGAAAATCGAGCCTTCCCAGCGAAATGCGAATGAACGGCAAACGCCGCTGAGACACCGTCACGCGACATGCGGATTCGGGGGGAACGTAAACCTCGGTCGGATCATGATCACTTGGACAAGAGTTCGGATACGAGAGCCGCCGCTGACGGAGCACCAGCACCCTCTCTCCCGCGACATCCTCGGACGCCACCACGATACCTGTGGCGCTAACACGGTGACGGTTCCAATAGTCCTTCTCAACTCTCGCTCCCACGAGGCGAAACTCCGTCCGTTGAGACTCGGAGGGCTCACCCTCCAAAGGAACATACTGTGAAGCGTGACCGAAGGGGCCGGCGTTGCTGCAACAGGCGAGACACGCAAAGAGGGGGAGCGTTGCTGCCAGAGCGACGATGATTTTCGTCATCGATTTCATAAAAGCAGAGCTCCTCCCGCGGGGCCCGATTCGACTAGCGGATGATTTGGCCGCAAATCACTGAATTATCGGCGGGGTCACGATTGTTGGCGTTGTTGCACTCGGCCACCGTGTCGTTGGGATCGACCACGCCGTAGATGGTGATGCTGCGCGCCGGCGGGAGGCCGGGGATCGTGACTGTTTTCACGTCGCTGGCACCGGGGGCCAGGGAAGCGATCACTTCCTCAAAGATCTGCGTGCCCCCTTGGGATGGATCTCCTGCGAAGTAGCGAACAATAACATTCGTCGCCGCGCTGTTACCGAGGTTGGTAACCGTCCGCGCGACCGTCGCGTCAGGACACACCTGCATTGCCGCGCCGAGCGTGAGCAAAAGATCGGCCTGCATGACGCCCGCCTCGACGCTGGCGCTAGCGCTGTTGTTGTCCTCGTGGCATTCGCGTTCGATACCTGCCATCAGCTGCGGCGAGCTGTCGACAAATACCGTAACTTTCGTGGGCAGCGATGCATGCCCGTTGCTGGCTTTCTGGTAGCTGACGTTGAGCACCACCGAGGCCCCTGGTTCCAGGCTGCTTTGCAGGGTGAACGTGAGTGGCTGGCCCTGCACGTCCTTCAACGCTTCGCTCACTTGATTCCATTCGCCTTCAAACCGCACCACCACACCAGGCCCCACGCGCAGGTCGCCCGCGTTCTTGACTTCGAACGCGATGAGCAAGGTATCGCTCAACATGCCGCAGGCAACGTCTGGGGACGACACACCGACGCCCACCAACGTAAGATCCGGGGCCACGCCAAACGAACGCGGCTGAGAGCGATAGGTATTGTAGAGGCGACCGTTGAGCGGCTTCCAGCTCTCGGGCTCGTGAAGCGGAACCTGTCCGCCCTCCGTGATGTTCGTGACGTGATAGGACTGCTGATTCCAGATGCGGCGAGCGGATACCCACGTATCGGTGGGATCACCCCAGACTCGAATGCCCTGCGGACCGAGTGGAATACCGCCGGGATCATCGTCGCAACGATCGGTTTCGGCTGTGTTCATGCTGGTCACTATCTCGGCATTGCCGTCGTTGTCGACGTCCGCGACAACTGGATTCTCAACGCCCGTTCGGCTGCGGGAAACCCCGGAGTAGAGGACCTCGGCGGTGCCTCCCTCGTACACTCGAAACTCACATTCATCGTTGTAAATCGCCTCAGCGGCGCCATCACCGTTGAAATCGAACACACTCGACGACGTAGCGCGGCTCGAATCATCGTCGCTGTCGCGTTGCCACCCGTTGTGGTAGCAGCTGCAGCGGCCAAGGCTTGTGTTGCAGAAGGCGCCCGCAGCGCAGTCGGAGTTCTGCGTACACGCATTATTGGCCCCACCGCCAGGATTGCGGACAGGGTTCGTATTGTGCCCACCGTTCATTTGGGTCGCGCGCGCAATGGTGGCGGGCCACGCCGGACAAGCCCCGCCGGTGGTCGGTTCCTGCAAATCCACCACTACGAAGAAGTTCTGCAACGCAGAGCCAATCTCCGGAAAGCCGTCCCCGTCGAAATCATCCACATTGGGGGCTCCACCGCGCGCGCCCCCCAGCAGATCCTTGCGTAGGATGATCATGCCCGTCTGCGAATTCAAGATGACCAGAAAACCATCGCTGATGAGCACCACTTCTGCCTTGCCGTCGGGTGGATTCGCCGTCCCGGGCGCAACCGCTGGGTTCGCACCCCACACGTCAGCAATGGCACAGAAACCATCCGCCTTGTCACCAATAAGAATGCGCGCGCTACTGCCATCGAGGTTGAGCGCCGCCGCATCCCAGATTAACTCCAATGTTCCCGTGCACGGCGGCGTCTGGCAAGCCGCAAGATTATCCGGCATGCGATACAGGGCTGTGCCTGCGACAATCTCCATACCCGCCTTATCGCTCCGCACGTCCGCGGCGCAGCTCATCGCCGAGATTTGGTTGTTGCCATGCGCAGCGCCGCCGTTCAAACGGTGGGTCACGATGATCTTGCCCTGGGCGTCAGCGCCCAAGGCGTACACGGTGCGGCCCACGATGATCTCCGCGTAGCCTGCGTAGTCGAGATTGGCGACGCTCAGAGTCTCCCCCTCTTCTGTCGGGGACCAGGCAGACTGCAGCGAGTAAAGGAGGCTGCCGCGATTGTTTAAGATCCTGAAGGTGTTGGACTCCGTCCCGTAAATGATCTCGGGGATCCCATCGTAGTCGAGATCCGCCACGACCACCGGAGCTCCAGAATCTCCGTTGGGATCCGAATCTCCGCAGGCCGGGGGCGCTGGGTCTGGTTCATTCCAAAGCTTGGAGTCGCCACAGCGTGCAAAAAAATCAGCTCCCTTGCGCGGACCTCCACCGTGAATGGCGCGCACAATGCCGTTGCCCCAAGGATTATCCCCTTTGTGCGAGGTGAACAGGATCTCCGGGAAATCACGTTCGTTGATCAATCCATCGCCATTATCGTCGTCGAGGTTGGCAACGATCGGGGTTGCGAGCACTTGATTGAAGGCGCCCCACGGCGGGATATTGCGCGCGGCAGTACCGTCGTGGCCGATCGTATCCGTGCGGCTGTCGCCACCCCAATGCAGTTCCACTGCGGGAGGCGTGCTGCCAAATGGCACCGCAGGCAGGGTGCAGGTCGGCGCTTTGCCCGTGCCCGTACAATCTCCCACTTCACACGTCGTGTAGCTGGGGCAATCCCAATCGTCCTCGCACGAGCAGGTCGCCATGCCGGCGCTAGCGGCTGCACACGCGCTCGTGAAATAGGCTCCCGAGCCGCAGCTCAGTTTGGCCACATTGCCGCTGCCGCTGGAGGCGCATTCCAGCACCTGATCCCCCTGGCACACGCTCGTACCGGGCATGCACGCATCCGGCATGCAGCTCGTTCCGTCGCAGAACTGCTCGGGGGGGCAAGCGACATCGCTCGCGCAGTTGGTAGTACAGATATTGCCACCCATGGGGTGCGCCGCGCAGTGTGTGCCCGCAGCACAAGCGAGCTCCGTGCACTCGCGATTCACACACGACGCCGCCCCGACAGCCAGCACACAGCGCTGACCCGGGCCGCAGTTCGCTGTCGCGCACGCGTCCATGTTCGAGGCACCCGCCGCATTGCCGCCCGCTCCTTGACCCGGCAACATCAAGCCAACGCCACCGGTCCCAGTGCGCGAGCTCCCAGTACCTCCGCTCGTGTTGCCATTCCCACTTCCGCCCGTGTCGACACCCGCGCCCCCGCCGAACACACCTGACTTTTCGCTGTCGGAACAACCGGGCCCCGTTAGGCGACTGATCCTATTTAGATTGCCAACTTCCGCGGTCGAAGCTCGTAGTTCCATTCACCATGAAATGCGTCCGGG
>ENA-ORBV01000601-ORBV01000601.1-microbial-mat-metagenome-genome-assembly--contig:-NODE-601-length-82212-cov-18.459877_pt1 | contig 82212 bp, 65 predicted proteins | sample MGYA00237777_ERZ505514 | MGnify/ENA primary metagenome ERZ505514 (study PRJEB26160, sample SAMN06269048) | microbial mat metagenome | isolation source: Oligotrophic lake microbial mat | place...
CGATGCTTGACCGTTGGTGCGATTGTAGCCCAATGCCCAGAGTTCGCCGGTAGCTGGACGGAAATCAATGCCAACCACGGTTTGACCTGCGACCAAGCCAGTAATCCCTTTCGAGCTGCGAATGATGCTTGGATTTTTGGTATCAAATGTGAGCAACAAACTATTGGAAGTCAATGTGTATGCCAATTGCCCCTGTACTGCGCCGAGTGCTGGACGATTAATCACCACCGCGATGTCGCGTATCGGAAGGCCAAAACCAATTCTACCTATTTTTGTAGTGGCACCGGTTTGTAAATTGATGGTGTAGAGCGTGTCGTTCGCGCCCGTTGAGTTTGTTACTAAATAAGCGGTATTTACGTTCGTAGTTGCGTTGAACGTGATGTCCAAATCGCTGGTTGCGTCCGTCGTGCTTACCGTTACACCGGAAGTTCCTACGGTATTTAAAACGCCGTCATTGGGTGGATTCTGCGTTGCTAAAACATTGAGTCTATCGTCATAAGCGTATAAAGTCGTCGCTGTGCTGCCGATGAAGCTATTGGTATAAGCCACCGAGCCAATCGTAGGCGTTTGAGAAGCGTTCTGGTCTGCTGCTGCAAATTTCAAATCCAAATCTGTAGCTGCAATGCCGCCGGTCACTGGATTCAAACGATAATTTTTACGATTAGTGCCTTCTACTCGAATTCTATCTACCGTCGGATTGAAATCAAAACCAATGGGTGCTGTACCCAAATCCAAAGTAATCGGAGCCATACCAACTGCCGTAGCTACGCCGGTTTGTAAGTTGATGGTGTACAGCCGCGCCTCCCCATTGGTGCTATTGTAACCTAATCCAAACAATTCACCTGTATTGGGACGGAAATCGGTTCCGACCAACATTTGTCCAACCGCAGTGCCTGTGATCGCGACCAAACTGCGAATCGCGTCCGGCTGTTTAGAATCAAATGAAATTAAATTATTATTCGTCGTAACGGCATAAATCAAGTCGCCAATAAGCGACGCATTCGTAGCGCGTAGCTGAATGAACACGGCAATGTCACGTATTGGAATGCCAAGCCCAACTCTACCTACTAAAGTCGCTGCGCCGGTTTGTAAATTTATCGTATAAAAATTATCAAAGTTGCTATCCCAATTTCCAATATTTGCAACTAAGAAAGCGGTATTTGTATTATTAGTTGAATTAAATGCAATGTCTAAATCGCTGGTGTAATCGGTGGAACTAACAGTGATGCCTGATGTTCCAACGGTATTTAAAACGCCATCATTTGGTGGATTTTGTAACGCTAAAATATTCAATTGATCGTCATAAGCGTATAAAGTCGTGGTAGCCGTGCCGATGAAACTATTGGTGTAAGCCACAGAACCTATAAAAGGTGTCTTCGCTGCATTTATATCCGTAGCTGCAAATTTCAAATCTAAATCAGTTGCTGCAATGCCGCCCGTGACTGGATTCAAGCGATAATTTTTGCGATTGGCACCTTCCACTCTAATTCTATCTACCGTCGGATTAAAATCAAACCCGATCGGACCCGCGCCTAAAGCCAACGTAAAGGTAGCCGTGCCAACCGGAGTCGCCACGCCTGTCTGCAAATTGATGGTGTACAAACGGGATTCGCCATTTGCGCCATTGTAACCCAATCCAAATAACTCGCCCGTGTTCGGACGGAAATCCGTTCCGACTAATGTTTGTCCAGTGGCAATGCCTGAAATCGTAACCAAACTGCGAACGACACCCGGACGGTCGGAATCAAATGAAATTAGGTTATTATTGGTCGTCACTGCGTATACCAAATTGCCCTGCACTGCTTGCGGTACAACGCGACGGATGCGGATGGCGATGTCTTCTACAATGCCGTTGATGCCAATGGTATCCACGAAACGCGTTTCCACGGTGACGATATTCAACCAATAGAAAAGACTTTTATTAATAGATGAATTGCTCACCACGAGGTACGCCGGATTAGACTGTAGCAAGCTATTGTATCGGTCATCATACGCGATGTCTATATCTGCTACTGTTTTGGAATTGAATGGAATATTAAGTCTGGCAACGGTATTTAGAACGCCATCATTGGGTGGATTTTGTATAACAAGTGAGCCTGTGGCTAAATCAATATCGTACAGTGTAGTCGTGGTGGCACCTATAAAGCTATTCGTATAAGCACCTGCAACGACGCGCGGGGTAACACCGGCATTCCGATCTGTACTGGCAAACTTTAAGTCGCCATCTTCAAATGCAATGCCGCCCGTGATAGGATTCAAACGATAATTCGCACCATTCGCGCTGACGACCCGAATGCGGTCTACCGTTGGGTTGAAATCAAAGCCTATGCCACTGGCGGCACCTAATTCTAATTTAATCGTGCTGGTACCGACGGGTGTTGCGACTGCCGTTATCACATTGATAATGTACAAGCGAGCTCGTTGGCTGGACGCATTATAGCCCAATGCAAACAGTTCGCCAGTGTTCGGGCGAAAATCCATACCTACCAATTTCTGTCCGGGAGCGATGCCTTTTATCCTATTTAAGAAGGTAACTTCCTCTGGATTGTCTGCTTGGAAGAAGTACAACTTGTTGTTGGATAGGGCATAAACTGTTTGTCCGATCACTGGTCCGTTTTGTAAGCACAAGAGTGCCAGCAGTGTAACAAGGGTAAGGAGGTAATTTGTACGTTTGGTTTTCATAATTGAAATTAATTTGGTTTAAAAAAATGTAATAAAATGGGTGCGCTACATCATACGATGAGCGTAAACATTTTGTAATATGAATTATAAAATGAGGGTTAAAATTAAAAAATCGGTTTTTGATTTAGATACGTAGCTCCTTGAACAAAGGGGAAAGATGCCGATAGTTTAAAAAAAGATCGAATGTGTATGAGATTATTAAAAGATACGAGAGGAGCAGTGAAAATGGTTTAAAAGTAAATGGATTTTTATAGATTCTTTTTTAAGTTGAGATTAAAATTGAGATTGGTTTGTGAAAGTCTTCGTTTGTAACCACATAGTCCAACCTAATAATCCGCCGCCGGTTACTAAAAGCGCATTCAAACTACCGTGTAAAGCGCGCATAGCAGGAATGTGGAGCCATTCTATCAAAAACCAGTGCCGAATGGCGTATAAAAATGCGAACGTCATGCTCGCTATGAGCGCGATTGACATTACTACCTAAAAGAAACGCACCCAGCCCGTCTTATTATTTTTTTGTATCAAATGTAAATAACCAATTGCGGTACTCCAACCTGCCAGTGTGACCGTCGCCGCTGCACTCATTTCTAACGCAGGTGCTTCCCAAAGCTGCATAACTGTAATGCCCGCAGCGGTCATCGGCACTGCCAATACTGCGAGCCAGCAACCGACTTTCAACCAAACCGACGGATAGTTGAATGCTGCCAATCCCGCCAAAAACGGAAACATAAACCCTGCATAATGAAAATGAATGCCCGTGAGCAACACAATTGCCGGGTCAAAATTTAGCGGTTGAATGCCCAGTCGGTCCGCCATCGTCCACGCGCCGCCGACTATCAAGAATAAGTGCGCCGCTGAAATAGCAACGACTCCAATGTTTCGCGTTTCCGATTGAAAAAAATGCCAGCCCCGCAGCGCGATTAAAAAAGTAAGCAACAGCCACGGAAAAGTCAATACAGCCGCCAATAATCCAGTAGGTAGAAAAAGACCGACCGCCAGTAAAATACCACTCGGTAAAATGCTATATTGTAATGCTTGTTCTAAAATGTACTTTTTGGTGGAAATCATAGGCAATGCGAGCGGTAGCCACACCAAGGCCGCCAAGAGCAAAATAAGTCGCGCCCATTCTTCTTGTTGTAAAGTTGTAAATTGGAACACTACCGCAATGAGCCAAATGAGTAAGCCTATGAGTGCTGTTTTTTGAGAAAAAAGTAAGTTTTGCATTGGGAATTTAGTGATAATGTGGTGCATTTTGAAAATGTGCCACATTTTTATGATATAATAAGTGTGACATATTTCAGAAATGCGCCATACTGTCTTTCATAGCTTGAGCGGAGTCGCGTCGAAAGCGAGCTTGCAGCCGCCGCATGATTGGATACGCCAGTTTAGCGAGCCAGTGACGCGGTCGGGAAAACGCTTTTAGTTCGTACCACACGCTGCCATTATTGTCCTTAGAAACTAAAAATAATTCTTCGCCGGCTTCTACGTGACCGGGTAAAGTGCCATACGCAAATCCGAATTGAGTAGGCTCGTCTATAACGTATACGATGCGGCAGGCATTGCGCCACCAAACACCGAGAAAGTGTGCGTACATAGCAACAGATATATTTTCTTGAATCGGAGCATTTACTGGTAGAATAAGCGTCCAACGGGCGGGAAACATTTGCCAATTCTGAATAGCAATTTTAGCAAGATCGAAATCAGCATCGCCCTCGCCTATTTTTACTTTTATTTGGTCGTTGTCGAAATTAGCAACTTTTTCAGGATGCTGTGTGTGCTGCACATTTTGATAGCTGTAAGGCAGCACCGCTTGAGTTGTTAGGAATGCTTTTACTTTGTCGAGGGTAGGCAGATGCAGGGAAATCATGAGTTTCAATTTTATCTGAAAGATTTGAAAGTAGAACAATATTTGGAGGAAAAGAGTTGACGAAAGGTAGACTTTTTTTTGTGGAAACGGGTGTCGCGTGAGGGATGTAGCGGGTGCCGACCGTAGGAAGGCAGTGCGTAGCACCGGAGCGGAGCGAAGCCCAACGCAGCCCGACCCGTAGGGGCACGCCCAAATTGTCTGAACTGTGATTTGTATGATTTCTTTGGTTGTATTGATGTCCACTGGCTTTCCCATCACCCTATGACCCTATCCTCCTTTTCTGCTCAAATACACGCCCGCCAAAATCAATGCCATACCCGCCAAATGCTGCCAGCCAATGGATTCGCCGTCAAGCACGCCCCAACCGACGGAAACGAGCGGCATCAGATACGCCACCGTAGATGCAAAAACGGGATTGGTCTGCTGAATCAATCGAAAATAGATGAGTGTAGAAAGCACTGTACCTACAAGCGAAAGTAAACTCACATACCCAAACGCTTGCCACGCTTGCGGCTGCGTAGCCATGACGGTGAAAAAATCGGTGCCAAACGCCAGAAAAATAAACGAAATCGTACCCACAATCGTAAAGCCGACCATGCTGATTTCCATAGAAGTGAGGTCGCGGAAAACGGCGGTGACCAGATTCGCATTGATGCCATAACAAATGGTAGCCAGCACTATGAGGAGCGCGTAGCCGATTTCGCCTTGCAAGGAATCAGATTGATTTAACAAAATAAGTGCCGCAGCACCTGCCAAGCCGAGTAGAACGCCGACTAATTTAGAAGCGACAAACGCTGTGCGAAAAATGAAAATACCCAGCAAAAGTGTACATAAAGGCGTGAGCGAATTGAGAATGCCTGCTACCGAACTACTAATGTGCTGCTGTGCAAATGCGAATAAAAAAGATGGTAAAGCACTGCCGCACAGTCCGATGAGTATGTAAAAATGAAGTCGTTTCCAATCCACTTTGCTCCAATTGTAAATTAAAAATGGTAAAAAAGCGGCGGCGGTGATACTTTGTCGCAAGAGTGCTAATTGTATTGGTGAGTATACATTCAAACTTTTTTTAATTAGAATGAACGAACTGCCCCAGATGATACTGAGCAGGGCTAAAACAAGCACGTTTTGAAGACGAGGCGAAGCGGCGACTCGATTTTTTAAGGTATCGGTGGAGGTATTCATGCAAGGAAGGCAGTTAGAAATGAACTTACACAATGATTTTCGGAAATTTTTAGTTCAATAGACTTATGGTTTTTAGCAGGTCAGTGAGATTTAAATACGCTAAACACATTTGGTCATTGGAAAACCGAGTGGTCTTTTTTATTTTGTGCCGCTTAGTAAGCCATCTGATGACTGCGAGTCACCAGATGACTTACCAAGCGTTTACTTCTAACCAACGAATCATGACCAAATCAGACATCAACCGCAGCAAAAACGAAGATGCGATGAAGCTTCTCCTCGCCCGACTTCACCATCGGCTGGAACGCATCTGGCAGGGCGGCGGACAAAAAAAGATAGACAAAGAACATGAGCAAGGCAAGATGACAGCGCGGGAGCGGGTGGCATACTTGATTGACAAAGATTCCGAATTTTTAGAAATTGGTGCGTTTGCTGGGTTTGAAATGTATGAAGAATACGGCGGCTGTCCGGCAGCAGGCGTGGTGGTTGGTATTGGTAGAATAAAAGGACGGCAGTGTATGATTGTGGCGAATGATGCGACGGTGAAGGCGGGCGCGTGGTTTCCCATCGCCGCTAAAAAGAACTTGCGCGCGCAGGAAATCGCCATGGAAAATCGCATTCCGATTATTTATCTCGTGGATAGTGCAGGTGTGTTTCTGCCGATGCAAGACGAAATTTTTGCAGATAAGGAGCATTTTGGGCGTATTTTTAGAAATAATGCCAAGATGTCGAGCATGGGCATTCCGCAGATTGCGGCGATTATGGGGAGTTGCGTGGCGGGTGGCGCGTACTTGCCGATTATGAGCGATGAAGCGTTGATTGTGGAAGGAACGGGTTCGATTTTTTTGGCGGGACCGTATTTGGTGAAAGCGGCAGTTGGAGAAGAAGTGGACAAAGAAACTTTAGGCGGTGCCACAACGCAATCCGAAATTTCCGGCGTGACGGATTATAAAATGCCCGACGACCCAACTTGTCTGGACACCATTAGAGATTTGGTGGATAAAATTGGACATTTTGAAAAAGCCGGTTTTGATAGAATTGAGTCCCAATTGCCCAAAGAAAATCCGGAAGAAATTATCGGCATCATGCCCGAAGAATCCAATCAGCAATACAACACGGTTGAAATTCTCAAACGCATTGTAGATGATTCTAAACTCACTTTTTATAAAGAAGGCTATGGCAAAACCATTCTTTGCGCCTACGCTCGCATTGATGGTTGGGCGGTGGGCATCGTGGTCAACAATCGGGAAGTGGTCAAAAATGCAAAAGGCGAAATGCAATTTGGCGGCGTAATTTATTCAGATTCAGCAGATAAAGCAACGCGTTTTATTTTAAATTGTAATCAGAAAAAAATCCCTTTGGTTTTTCTGCAAGATGTCACTGGTTTTATGGTTGGTACGCGCTCCGAGCATGGCGGCATCATTAAAGACGGCGCTAAAATGGTGAACGCCGTCGCCAATTCTACCGTCCCGAAATTCACGATTGTCATGGGCAATTCCTACGGTGCAGGCAACTATGCGATGTGCGGCAAAGCCTACGACCCGCGTCTTATTGTGGCATGGCCCACCGCCAAAATCGCTGTGATGGGCGGGTCTCAAGCTGCCAAAACTTTGTTGCAAATACAAGTTTCTACTTTAAAAGCCAAAGGACAAACCATTGAACCGGAAGAAGAACAACGCCTGCTGAAAGAAATCACCGACCGCTATGACAGCCAAACCACGCCGTACTACGCCGCCGCCCGCCTTTGGGTGGATGCCATCATTGACCCGCGCGATACCAGAAAATGGATTTCCGAAGGGATAGCAATGGCGAGCCATGCGCCAGTGGAACGGTTTAATGTGGGAGTGATGCAGGTGTAAGTTGGAGGTTTGGGGGTTTGAAGGTTAATGTTCAATCAATTTGACAAAATGAATTGAAAGTTGTATTTTAGTATTTAAAATAAAGACACATGATAAACGCAGCCATTTTAGAAAAAATAGAGCAATTGCCGGAACACGTACAAGACGAGGTCACAGATTTTATTGAATTTTTACATCAAAAGTACGTGTCAGATGAGGAAGAAGAGGAACTGGAGCGCACGCCCGACGGCGATGTAATTATTGGGTATGATATAGATGGAAAGCCTTTGCTGGCAAGTGTAGCAAAAGAAGAATTTAGAAAGCGTGTTCAATCAATGGACGAAGGCAATTACATCACTATCGAACAATTGCGACAAGCATCCAAAACATGGTAGTTTATAATGTTAATATAGACCCCGCTGCCCAAGCCAGTCTACAGCGTATTTACAACTATTTGGAGAAAAACGCTTCTCAAGAAGTTGCTGAACGCGTTCAAAATGGCATTTTGGATACTATTGAAAGTTTAGCAACTTTTCCCCAACGCCATAAGATTTTACCTGATATTCTGGATGAGCAAATCATTTACCGTCGCGCTTTGAAATGGCGTTACAAAATTATTTACACGATCGAGGAGGCAAAGTTGATTGTGAAAGTAGTAGAAATAATCCACAGTAAGCAAAATCAATAACATTTCTATCTATGATAAACGCAGCCATTTTAGAAAAACTGGAGCAACTGCCGGAACACGTGCAGGATGAGGTCACAGATTTTATTGAATTTTTGTACCAAAAGTACGTGTCAGATGAGGAAGAAGAGGAAGAATTGGAACGCACGCCCGACGGCGATGTGATTATTGGGTATGATGTAGATGGGAATCCAAAATTAGCAAGTGTAATGAAAGAAAAATATCGTGCTGATTTAGAGGCGGTTAAGCGCGGAGAATACATTACGTTGGAAGAATTAGAAAAAGAATCAGCAGAATGGATCAAAGCTACCAAATAATAATTACTCGTACGGCTCGTGCTGGTATGAAAGAAATTTTAGATTATTTAATAGCCAATACCTCCGTCGAAGCAGCCGACAAGGTTCGGAAAGGTTTGAATGAAGCCATTCGAAGTCTGAAAACGATGCCTTCGCGCAATGGTATGGAGCATGATATTAGCAGTGAACATCTAATTTATCGCCGTATTCTAAAATGGTCATACAAAATTGTTTATACTATAGAAGAAGATACGATTCGCGTAATTGTCGTAGATATTAGTCATACCAAACAAGACCCACAGTCCTTGATAGATAAATTTAAAAAGTGACTTCTAAAATTGTATAATGAAACTCACCAAACTATTTACCGAATTTTTTGAAAGCGAACGAACCGGCGGCATCGTGCTATTAGCTTGTACAGTGCTTTCTTTACTGTTAGCGAATGTGGTTCTTGGCGCAACTTATACCGATTTTTGGCATACCAAATGGGGCGAATTAAGTGTGGAACACTGGGTGAACGACGGCTTGATGGCGATTTTTTTTCTGCTGATCGGGCTGGAATTAGAACGCGAGATTTACATCGGCGAATTGTCGAGTGCGCGGAGTGCTATTTTTCCGGCGATTGCGGCGGCGGGCGGTATGGTCATGCCTGCTTTATTTCACTTCTTTTTTAATAACGGCACACCAACGCAAGGCGGCACAGCCATCCCGATGGCGACGGATATTGCATTTGCGTTGGGTATTTTGTCGCTGGTGGGCAGTCGCGTTCCGGCTGCGCTCAAGATTTTTCTCACAGCCTTGGCAGTAATGGATGATTTGGGAGCGATTTTAATTATTGCTATTTTTTATTCAACGGGTATATCATGGTTTAATTTAGGGATTGTGGCGGCAATTATGCTTTTCTTATTTATTTTAAATCGTTTGAAAGTGCATAACTTGATTCCTTATTTAATCGGCGGCGTAGCGATGTGGTATTTCATGCTTCACTCGGGTGTACACGCAACGATTACAGGCATTTTATTAGCATTTGTGATTCCATTTGGAAAGGGCGACGAAAAATCGCCGTCTTATATTTTACAACATTTATTACACAAACCCGTGGCTTTTATCATATTACCTATTTTTGCTTTAGCCAATACGAGCATTTTAATTGCGCCTGATTGGTATGCAAGTTTTACAACAGCGAATAGCTTAGGTATTATAACCGGCTTAATAATTGGTAAACCGTTGGGCGTATTCTTATTTTGTTTTTTGGCGGTCACATTGGGTCTTGCCCGTTTGTCGGAAGGATTGACTTGGCGGCATATTTTTGGGGCAGGATTGCTAGCTGGTATTGGTTTTACGATGTCTATTTTCATTACGTTACTGGCTTTTAATGATGCGGACATTGTGAATAATGCTAAAATTGCGATACTTGCAGCTTCGCTGGTGGCGGGTTTAGCAGGTTTTTTATGGTTGCGCTTTTTTACAAAACCTTCTACGACAGAAGAGATTTAGCAAATTTTCAAAATTTACTAAATCTGGAATTACCTTTGCCCAAAATTCTAAAAACATGATCGTAGTCACCGGAGCCGCCGGATTTATTGGAAGTTGTATGGTGCGCCAATTGAATGATGCTCGACATTTGGACATCATAGTCGTAGATGAATTCAGCCGGGCGGAGAAGAATCGCAATCTGGAAGGTAAAAATTATACCGAAAAAGTAGCCCGCGAAGACTTTCCAGTTTGGTTAGAAAAAATGAACGAACAGGTAGAAGTCGTATTCCACTTGGGTGCACGAACCGATACCACCGAGAAAGACACCGCTATTTTTGACGAGTTAAATCTAAATTATTCCATTCTCGTTTGGAATATGTGTACTAAATATCAAATTCCACTCCTGTACGCTTCCAGCGCAGCGACTTATGGCTTGGGCGAACTCGGCTATGACGATAATCACACGATTGTCAATGATTTAAAACCTTTGAATCCGTATGGCGATTCTAAAAATGAATTTGATAAATGGGTGTTGCAACAATTTGCTACTCCACCCTTCTGGACAGGTCTGAAATTTTTTAATGTGTATGGTCCGAATGAGTACCACAAAGGCAGAATGGCTTCCGTGATTATGCACACGGCGCGGCAAATCAAGGCGACTGGCGGCATGAAGTTATTTAAATCTCACAACCCAGACTTCAAAGATGGCGAGCAAAAAAGAGATTTTATTTATGTAAAAGATGTGGTCAATGTACTATATTGGCTCTGGCAAAACCGTCCCGAAAGTGCACTTTATAACCTCGGTACCGGACAAGCCCGTACGTTTCTTGACCTTGTAACAAATACTTTTCGTTCCATGAGTTTAGAACCAAATATCAGCTTTGTGGACACCCCGGAGGACATTCGAGAAACGTACCAATATTTTACGGAAGCTAATATGAATAAACTACTCGCCGCAGGTTACAATCAACCTTTTTATTCGCTGGAAGCTGGTATTGCCGATTATGTAAAACACTATTTACACAATGAAAGCATCTGGTAATTATATCTTTTCATCGGAAATAATTGCAGTTCTTTTCAAATTTTACCACTTTTATGTTTTGACGTGTCTTTCTATGGTCTAACGTCTATAGTCTAATATCTTAAAAAAAAGAAATGGAATTCGTGGAGCCAAACCAAACGCGCTCGTGCCGCAATTGTGGGGAATCCCTCGCCTTAGACACTCGTTTCTGCCCCAAATGCAGCCAAAAGTACACGGACGGTAGAATCACCCTCCGCGAGTTGTGGCACGATTTTATTGAGTCTTTTCTCAATTTTGACGCTAAAATCTTTCGCACTTTAAAAGCCCTTTTTATCCCCGGCAAGCTCACCATTGAATATTTCAAAGGAAGGCATATTGCTTACATCCCGCCGGTGCGTATTTTTTTAATGATGGCGGTTTTTCATTTTGCAATTCTCGGCTTTTCTGGTGGGATCAATTTTAATTTTACAGGAGAACAAAAAGTCTTGCGGGAAACCACTTATCAGGCTGCTTTCTTGGAAAAATTGGACAGTGCAAGGCAACAAGTCAACAAAGATTTTAAAGGCAATCCAATCGTACGAAAGGCATTAGATTCTTTACGGCATCAATTTAAAGATACAAAACTTGATACGGTTGAGCTGGGATATTTGGATTTTCATCGCGATTTCAGGATCAAACCAACCGAGTTGCATTTGGCACAACGAGATATTTACGAGCCTATCGATGTTATTTTTCAAAAATATAAAATTCGCGGTTTTTTAGAGCAATTGCAAGTGCGCCAATCCGTGCGCATGATAACAGAAAACGGCAATTTTACAGGTTTCTTACTCGGCAAACTCATCTGGATGGTCCTTCTTATGATGCCTGCTTTAGCATTGGTTTTAAAATTATTATACATTCGTCGTAAAAAATATTTTGTCGAACATTTAGTTTTTTCGTTTCATTATCATGCTTTTGCTTTTTTTATTGTCGGCATCGCCGCTTTATTACTTAATACCAACTGGTTCAAAGGCACAAATGCAGAGGAAGATGCGCCCTTACCAATTATTATTGCTTTTCTGATTCTATTAATATATCTTTTTATTGCCATGCGTCGCGTGTACAAACAAGGTTTTTGGAAAACATTTATTAAATTTAATATCCTCAATTTCTCGTATCTATTTATTTTTACGCTCTTTTTTGTACTCACTGCTATCGTCAGTATTTTACTTTTTTAATAATCAAATTGCTTACACTAATCAACTACATTGCATTCTACACAAAATTGGTGAAACACTTCCTATCTTTACTTTTGAATTATTGAATTTGAACTTCAAAATATCCAATCTTGAGCGCACAAGAACACACAAACACACAAACCCCTGAACACAATTATGAAACTATCATCGGCTTGGAAGTCCACGTCCAACTCTCCACGCACAGCAAAGCCTTTTGCGGCGACGACGCACGTTTCGGCGGTGCACCCAACACGCACATCAGCGCCATTTCACTCGGTCATCCCGGCACACTGCCCCATTTGAACAAACAACAAATCGAATACGCCGTGCGGCTTGGCTTGGCACTCGGCTCTGAAATTAACTTGTTAAACGCCTTCGACCGTAAAAATTATTTCTACGCCGATTTGCCAAAAGGCTACCAAATTACGCAGGATAAAATGCCGATTTGTGTCGGTGGTGCTTTAGAAATTACCACACAGGAGGGCGGTAAAAGAATTCATATTCACCATATTCACATGGAAGAAGACGCCGGCAAGTCCATTCACGATTTAGATGCAAATGATTCATTAATTGATTTGAATCGCGCTGGCATTCCATTATTAGAAATCGTAAGCGAACCCGACTTCCGCTCCGCCGATGAAGTGGACGCTTTTATGACTGGTATGCGCCAACTCGTGCGCTACCTCGAAGTATCGGACGGCAATATGGAAGAAGGCTCGCTGCGCTGCGACTGCAATGTGTCCATCCGAAAAATGGGCGACACGCACCTCAATAATCGCTGTGAAATCAAAAATATGAATTCCATGCGCTACGCCCGAAAAGCCATTGAATATGAGGTAAATAGACAAATTGGGATTGTAGAATCCGGCGGTCGCATCGAGCAACAAACCTTAAATTTTGACCCGGAAACAGGGGTGACCTCGCCGCTTCGCAGTAAAGAAGATGCCCATGATTATCGCTATTTCCCAGAGCCGGATTTGCCGCCGGTACTGATTACCCCCGAATATTTAGAAGCCATTAAATTTTCCTTGCCAGCCCTGCCTTGGGAATTATTGGAGCAATTTATAACCGAATATGGTTTATCTGATTATGATGCGAATTTGCTGACGGAAGAAAAAGAAACGGCATTATTTTATTTAAATTTATGTAATTATACGACAAACTATAAAGCTGCCGCCAATTTAACTATAAATAAAATTTTACCTTATTGTAAAGAAGAAAAAATAGAAATTCAGAAATTTCCAATTGCACCCGATGTATTAAATCATTTTATTCAACTCATTGACAGTGGTAAAGTGAGTAATTCCAATGCGTATCAGCGTATTTTTCCGGAACTCATTGCGCAGCCCAATCGCTCGCCGGAAGAAATCGCACAGGCTTTGAATTTGATACAATCGACGGATACTGATTTTTTGGTGCAAATCGTAGAAGAAGTTATTGCAAAATATCCAGAAAAAGTAAATGAATATCGAAAAGGTAAAAAAGGTTTAATCGGCTTTTTTGTAGGCGAAGTAATAAAGCAAAGCAAAGGTAAAGCCGAACCGAAAAAGACGAATGAATTATTGATGGAGAAGTTGGGCTAGATTTTGGCGCACCTCAAAGGTGTGCCAAATTTATTTAATTTTACCGTATCTAAACTTGATACATTTATTATAATAAGATGTGGCACATTTTGGAAATGCGCCATCTCACTCAAAAACAAATTTATGCAATTTCAACCTTATGAAATTTGCCACTTGTATAATCGTGGCAATAATCGTCAGCTTACACCAGTATGCAGTTGGCTGTACGCAGTTGGCAGTCAGTAAGTAATTGATTTACATGGTTTTAAAATAATTTAATACGCCATTTTAATTTCATTTTAGTATTATTTTCTTTTCCAGAGCCGATTACGTTTATTTTCTAGGTAAAGTCCAAAAATATTTGGCTCCTTACGCTGATATTCTTAGTTATTGCTTGATGCCCAATCACTTTCATTTTTTGATTTATCCAAATGAAAAGGCTATCATGCAAAGCTCGGTAACGACTGGCTTCACTCAAATGAGTAATTTTTCATATGGCGTAAAAGTATTATTAAGTTCTTATGCCAAAGCTATTAATAAACAAGAGAATCGGGTAGGTTCGCTGTTTACACAAAACACCGTTTGTAAGCAAGTAAGTTCAGAAAGCAGCTTAGAAGATTACGCACTTTGGTGTTTCTATTATATTCATTGCAATCCAGTAAAAGCAAAACTGGTCGAAAAAATGAAAGATTGGGAATTTTCTTCTTTTCAAGACTATATCCATTTAAGAAAAGACGATTTTTGTAATAAAACACTTACAAAACAATTATTGTCACTTGATATAAATACTTGGTTGCTGGAAGAAAATAATCTGTTTCCTGACAACTTCGATTTTGAATAAATTACGTTTTCAATAAGATGGAGATATGGCACACTTTTGAAGTGCGCCATATCCATCACAAAAATATTACTATGTTTTATAGTAGAATCTTATCAATTATTTTATTTGTATCATTCTTATCCTCAACTGCCTCCGCCCAATTCGGCACGCTCCTGCTAAAAGGAATGCGCATTACAGAATCAACAGCCATCCGCTCAGGCGTGTATAATTTCCAATCCGACAGCCTCGGCGCGCCCATTCTAACCATTGAAGGCAATAATATCACAATAGATTTTTTGGATGTAATAATGGATGGCGCAACAGCCGGAAAAACGCCTGATTCATTTAAAGGATTAGCAATTTTGATTAAAAACGGGAAAAATATTACTATTAAAAACCTAAAAGCAAAAGGTTATAAAGTAGCAGTGATGGCGGTGGACGTGGAGAATTTGCAATTGTTAAATAGCGATTTGAGTTATAATTTTCGGCAGAAACTGCACAGTGCGCGCGAGCGCGAGAATTTTCAAGACTGGATGAGTTATCACAATAATGAAAAAGACGAATGGCTGCGATATGGAGCGGCGATATATTTAAAAAATTGCAACAATGCGATAATCAAGGGTTTGCGTGTTACTCAAGGGCAGAACGGTATCATGATGACTAATTGTAATGACGGACTTTTTTATAATAATTATATAGAATTTAACTCTGCAATCGGTATTGGAATGTATCGGTCGAGCCGCAATCGGATTATGAATAATCAGTTGAATTTCAATGTGCGCGGTTACAGTCACGGATTTTACAGTCGCGGACAAGACTCGGCTGGAATTCTAGTTTATGAACAAAGTAATGAAAATGTGTTTGCTTATAATTCCGCAACGCACTCCGGTGATGGCTTTTTCCTCTGGGCAGGACAGCATACTATGGACACTGGCAAGGGCGGTTGTAATAATAATGTTTTGTATGGAAATGATTTTTCATACGCGCCGACTAACGGCATTGAAGTAACATTTAGCAGTAATAAAATTGTGAATAATAAATTGGAAGGTTGTACGTACGGCATCTGGGGTGGCTATAGTTTTAATACACAAATCGTTGGGAATCAAATTGTAAACAACAAATATGGCATTGGAATTGAACACGGACAGGATAACGCAATTATATCCAATGTTTTTGAAAATAATAAAATTGGTATTCAACTCTGGGAACGAATGACGCAGCCGGGCGACTGGGGTTATGCTAAAAACCGCGATACGCAGAGTAAAAATTATGATATCCAACGTAATATTTTTACCAATGATTCTATTCCGTTAAAGATTTCGCATTCCACGAAAGTGGCGATTAATGACGATAATCAGTTTATCAATTTTCAAAAATTATTAATTTCCGAAAAGCCGAATGAAGAATTCTATCTCGTCAAAAATGACATTTACGGCAGTGGCAGCTTGGGCGACGCAGCGGAAGACGCAGCTATCAAAAATCGAATGTTGAGAACACCGAACAATTTGAGCCGCTTACAATCTGGCAACACGTCCTACGCGCAGCAGTTTGCGCCGCAAGCATTATCCGATGGAAACCCAACAAAACCAACGATTCTCGGCAACCGATCCATGATGCGCGTGAACGAATGGGGACCTTACGATTATCAATATCCCAGCATTTGGTTGGATTCGATTGCTATAAATGAGTATCATTTCGCGCTGTTAGCACCGCAAGGAACTTGGCGCGTGCTGCGTTCTGAAGGTTTTGACGTTACTAATTCAAATATAAAAGATGCTAAAATAATTGTAAATAAAAAAGCAGCAACAGATTTTTTATTATTAGAAATGGAATATATCGGAGCGCAAGATGTAATAACGCAATTTGGAGAAGTGATTACAAAAGGTAAACCAATTATTACACGTTTCATGCGTTCTGAAAAAATATTGGATTGGAATGTGCACTGGCATACGTACACGGACGCAAGCGACCCGATTAAAAATTATAAAACATTTGAGCAATTGAAAAAGCAAAAACCACTAAAAATCGAGCAAAAACGAGACCTGAACTACGTGTGGTGGGACAAACCAGCGGCGGAAGTACCGACTGATAAATTCGCTACGTTCGCCGATACACAATTTACGGTTGTAAAAGGTAAATATAAATTAATACTCACAAGCGATGACGGCGCGAAATTATTTTTAGATGGAAAATTAATAATGGATCATTGGAATGTGCATGAATCAGCGGTAGATGTAATAGAAGTGGAGTTAAACGGTAAACATAAAATAGAAATTGAGCATTTTGATGCAGCGGGTTTATCGAATCTGGAATTCCGAATCGAAAAGATATGGTAATGTGCCAATGTGGTAATGTGCCAATGTGCTAATGTGCCTATTTGCCGATAATCATCAGCATAACTTGTCCCGCTAACGGGATCAGCACATTAACTCATCAGCACATTAAAAACGGGGCTTAGTGCCTTTCATAGTGTGTTTGCTTCTACTAACAAATAATTGATAATATATACGTTATTGGTTCTTCGTTTTATTATTGATAAAATATTTTTTCTTTATACTAAATACCAAGTGCCGAATACTAAATAAAAAAAGAAAACTGGGCAGTAATTCATTTATCACTACCCAGCCCGGAATAATAGCAACTATCTACTTATCTCCAATTGCCCTTCTGAAAAATAAAACACCCTATATTCTTGAAAATCACGCCTTTGGCGATGATTTGTTATTTGTTACTGGTGATTTGTAAATAACTTGTTCCGAAACATTATTTCAAATCCTATAAATTTTGCAATCCTACGAATCAAGGTTAAAAAATAAGGGGGTAGGAAAAATTATCCCATAAACCTAATTCTTCAAATCGTAAAGCGACGCAGTTTGGATTGTAAAAGGTACTCAAAAGCTCATTTGTTTGTGCATTTCTGTGCCCTACCCCCGTGTGGGACAGCCTGTACGTGTTCGTTTTCCCTCTGAGTGGCACAGGCTATCAAATTTCTTTTCAAAGAACTCGGAGAAAAAACGCCCTGCGCCACGTGTAGCGGCAGGGCTTCCGAATTGCCCTATGAACAAAATCATTTTCTCGTAGTATGTCGGATTCAAATCCGAAAAAGATAAAATATCTTAAAAATCTCATCAATCTATCCACTCCATCCGATCATCCCGAAATCCGAGTTAAAAATCGGACGGCAACGCTCTCAACAATTGCTACCGTCCGAATCAAGCTAAGTGAGTCTTGGAATTTAAAAGGACAGATAGATTGATAAAATAAACCAGATCCGTAGGAAATGTAAAATGTAAAACTTTAATATTTAAAATGTAAAAGGATACGCGCTTCCCTGTTTCACTTTTGACTTTTACATTTAGCGTTTTACATTTTGACTTTTTTATAATCCCTTTTGATTACGATTCAAAGATACATCCAAAGTAAGCCGATGCAAAACCAGTGAATCCCTCAAGTTTAAGTTTCTAAAATTGCGCTTTTCAAATGTTCTGTAATATTGTATTTTGCAAATAATTGATTATCAGTGAAATGAGTGAATTTTTAATTTCAAAAAAATAACTAAATTTGCTTGAACTTTAAGTTTCTAAATTTTTAATTATTTTTCTGTTTTTTTTCTATTTTTGTATTGAATGCAAATATCAGTTTGGTAAGTGGTAGAAAAATGGCGGTAAACGGCATGATAAGATTTATAATTTGGAAGTTGGAGGTTTGGAGATTGCGATTTGAAATTTCGCCAACTTTTTGAATTGAACACTTTCCAAACGGTAAACCTCCGAACCTCCAAACCTTAAACTTTACGCACATGAAAAGCAAAACCGATTTATTCCACCTGATAAAAGCGATGTCCAAGTCGGAGAAGCGCTACTTCACGCTCGATGCGCAAAAAAGCGGTCGGAAAGAATCGCGTTATCTCGAACTTTTTCAAGTCATCAATGACCTAGAAGAATATGACGAAGCTGTTTTGAAAACGCAGTTTGGCAAAAGCCTGCCGACCGATAAATCCTATTTGTACGATGCCATCTTGCGCAGTATGCGGGATTATAGAAGTGCCAATTCTTACGCAGCGAAGATTAAAGAGATGATAATGGATGCTCGATATTTATATGAACATGGTCTATATGAACTTAGTGAATCCCAATTACAAAAAGCAAAAAAATTATCCTTGGAATTAGGAGATCAACTATCCGCTATTGAATTAAATAAAGAACACCGAAGATTATTAAAATATACTCGTCAGAAAGGATACGAACAAAAACTAGAAGAACTCATTCTTGAAAAAACAACACTCATTGAACAGCTTGATCAAGAATTATTTTTTTTAGATACGCATGATAAGTTGTTGATAGAACTTAGGAAATCTTCGCAAAATCCAACAGTTGAGCAGCAGCAAGAGATAGAAATTCGGTTTAATCACTTGTATAAAAGCATTGAGTCTACACCCACAACCCCTCAGGGAAAACTTCGTTTTTATCAAAGTTTAGCCTTGTTAAACCAACTTTTGGGAAAATCTGACAAGGTTCACCAATACTATCTTCAAATTATTGAATGTTGGGATTCTAAGCCCAAGTACAAAGAGGAAGAATTTTATCTTTACATTGTTGATATTTCTAATTTAATACAACTCGCATTAGGTGATCCTGCACAATCTGTTCTTATCCCAAAGCTTTTAGCTAAATTGGAAAAAGAACAACCTAATAATTTACATGACCAAAAAGTTTTATTTCAGAGAATTACTTCTTTTCAACTCATTAATGCAATTAACACCGGAGATTTTTCTGATGTAAAAGGGATTATTAAAAGGATTGAAAAGGGTTTAAAGCAATATGATATTGCACGGGGAAGCGAAATTGTAATTATTTTTAATGTAGCCTTTCTTCTTTTTTTGGCAGAAGAGTTTAAATTATGTCAAAATTGGACGGAAAAAATAATGAAGAGAGGAGAAATAACATTTATACGGCAAGACATTCAAACCGCCAGTAGAATCATCAGCCTCATTGCAAGCTTTGAGGTGGAAGAATTTGAACGTATAGAGACCCTCATTAGAAGTACGACTCGTTATTTACGAAAATTGGAAAAAAAAGAAGATGATTTTATTTTAGCAATTTTTAATTTTTTAAAAAAAATGCACATAAACACCGATCACCTTAAAGTAATGAAACAGATTAGAAAATACGTAACCGCTGCGATAAATGCTAAGGTAAAAGTTGCGCTGGGTTTAGATGAATTAGTACTATATTGGATTGAAGGTAAAATTTCCAATAGAAGTATTGCTACCATAATCAAGACAAAACTTTTTTAGCTATTACATCAAGTTAAAAATTATTCGAAACCGTTTCAATAACGATTGTGCTTCCTATTTTCTGTATATTTAAAAATCCTTCTTTCAGATCGAAGAGATATCCCTCTAAACTCAATTCATCTTTAGCAACTAATCCACTGTCAATATCCACCGCCCCCATAATACACAATTTCTGACTCTTCCGAATATAAGCAATCGTCCACTGCCCGCGCTCGGTAGGTATTTTCGCGGCTTTTACATTGGGTATAGGAATGGCGGAGCGTTCTCGAATCGCACTGAAAACAGTATCGTCTTCCCCTTTATCGGGCATCTGTTCCAGCGCACTTACGACTACGAGCTGACCTTTGATAACGCCTACCAGCACGCCGCCGATCGTGTTTAGAGAATAAGGGATGGCACGACCGTTGTCAATCAGATACAGAATATCCATATCCGTAGAGAACGTGATGGTATTCAGCATATTGGAGGGACCTTGTATAGGTGTAGGAATGTGCTTGGCTTGCTTAGAAATAGTCTTGCCGCTGGATGGGTCAATCGCTTTTTTCTTGGACATGATAGCTGCTCGGTTTGGTTTGCTCGGCAAAAGTAAAAATTATAATTTGAAGTTTTCTAAAATAAGATGCCAATTCAGATGCCAGATGCCAGATTTTTAGATGCCAGACCGGAACGTGGACCCATCTTAACCTCAGCGTCAGTCTTAACCTCAAACACTCAAACCTTAGTAACCTAAAATTTTCAACATCGCCTCCGCCGTTTGCTCTTCTTGGTACAATTTGTCTACCAGATTTCCTTCCGAATCTTTATCCACCAAAATATGCTTGGGCGAAGGAATCATGCAATGTTTAATGCCACCGAAACCACTCAACGCATCCTGATACGCGCCCGTATGAAAAAATCCAAGGTACAGCGGCTCGTTTCCATCTCCATTTGAATCCAATAACGGCAGATAAACCTGACTTTGATGAACTTCCGCATTATAATAATCAGAATTATCGCAACTCAAACCACCAATATTGACGCGGCGATATTCATTATTCCATTTATTAATAGGTAGCAGAATGAAACGCTCGCCGATGCCCCAAGTATCTGGTAATGTGGTCATTAGCGAGTTATCTACCATGTACCAAACTTCAGAATCGTTTTGCTGTTTTTGGTCAATGACGGAAAAAATCGTGGCAGCACTTTCGCCTACTGTATATTTTCCAAATTCGGTAAAAATATCGGGTTCTGGCACGTCCTCTTCTTCACAAGCATCCAGAATATTGCGTACAATTTCCCGAATCATATATTTATAATCAAATTCAAAACCAAGTGAATTGCGAATGGGCATTCCGCCGCCGATGTTAAAAGCGTGTAAATCAGGGCAAATACGCTTTAATTCACAATATAATTTGATTGCTTTTTTCAACTCGCCCCAGTAATAAAGGGTGTCCTTAATGCCCGTATCCACAAAAAAGTGGAGCATTTTGAGTTTATACTTCGGGTTATCTGCAATTCGTTCTTTATAAAAATTAATGACATCGTTATTGCGCAAGCCAAGGCGAGAGGTATAAAATTCAAATTTTGGTTCTTCTTCCGTTGCCACTCGGATGCCAAGATTGCAAACGCCTTCGATGTGTTGATCGTAATAATCTACCTCGTGCTTATTATCAATGACCGGTATTACATTAAAACCTTCATTAACCAAGCCGATGATACGCTCCATATAATTCTCCGGCTTAAATCCATTGCAGATAATCACCGTTTCTTTATTTACTTTGCCCGTCGCATACAGCTTTCGCAATAAATCAATATCAAATGCAGAAGAAGTTTCAATATTGGCACCATGATCCAATATTTCATTTAGCACATAGCTAAAATGGCTGCTTTTGGTGCAATAACAATACTGATAATCGCCGCTGTAACCTAAAGATTTCATGGCACGCGTAAATAAATTGCGCGCTTTTTTAATCTGTGCCCCGATTTGAGGCAGATACGTGAGTTTGAGCGGCGTGCCATATTTGCGAATGAGATGGATGAGTGGAATGCCGTTAAAAACTAAATAGCCATCTTCAATATCAAAACCTTCCTGTGGGAAATAAAAAGTTTGATCAATAAGATCGAAGTATTTATTCTTCACTTCGTGTTGAATTGTTATTTAATACCTTGATTTTGAGGATTTTATTCAATACTCGTTTAATCAGGTATAAGGTTAAAAAAATGGAGTACGCAAATCGGAAAAGCTGGTTGCCCTCCCTTTTTAAGAAGTAGCAAAACTATGTTTTAAAAGTACATTCCTTTCAAAAAAGTTCAGCTTTATTTGTGTTATTGTGTTTTGGAAATTTGTGTTACGCGCCTGTATGACGCGGACAACACGGATTTTTATGCTCCTATTAAAAATAAACACCAAGACATTTTAACACAGAAACACCCTTTTGCATGGAAAAGTTAGACGTATTGAATCAAGTTGCAGAATTTCACCGCACGTTTCATCATCCAATTGAGCCGCAGCCGATTATTCCAGCCGAAGACCGTTGCCGATTGCGCGTGGCGTTGCTCACGGAAGAGTTGAAAGAATTACAGGAAGCCATTGAAAATAAGGATATTATAGAAGTGGCAGATGCGCTATGTGATTTGCAATATGTGTTGACGGGTGCAGTTTTAGAATTTGGACTTGGTGAAAAATTCAAGTTATTATTTGACGAAGTGCAACGTTCTAATATGAGTAAAATTTGTCATAATTTAGAAGAAGCCGAAGCGACCGTCCAATTTTATGAACAAACTAAAGGATTCGACTGCTACATCCGGCAGGAAAGCGATGTGTGGCTCGTGTATCGCAAGGACGACCACAAAACATTGAAATCGGTGAATTATTCGCCGGCAGATTTGAAAAAAGTTTTAAAGGGGTGAAGGGGTGATAGGGTGAAACGTTACGTGTGCATCACCCTATCGCTTCTTTTTACTTGCATCGTGATTATAATTTTTAAGGTTAGTAGGATAAAATTCACTTGCAAATTATATAAGTTTGCAATGACTTACAGGTTAAATAAAATGGTTTAGCAAGTATTGTACAAATAGAAAGCACAATTGTAAAGTTTTTGACAATTCCTTATCTTTCGATTTTTCTATTAATAAAAAGGCGGTGCTGCGGTTTCAGCATATTAGCAAATTGGCACATTAGCAAATTAACCAATGGCAAAAAAACAAAAATATTACGTCGTTTGGCAAGGTGTGACGCCTGGCATTTATAGTAGTTGGGCATCGTGTCAAGCACAAATCAGTGGCTATCCGGGCGCCTTGTATCGAGCATTCGACAGCAAAGCGGAAGCGGAAGAAGGTTTGCGAAATGGATACAGTGCAGCTGCTCCCGAAAAAGTAGTTAAAATCAAAAAAGAAACGGCTGCAAAATCTACGCAAGAAGTCGTGTGGGACAGCATCAGCGTGGACGCAGCATGCAGCGGCAATCCCGGCGTGATGGAATACCAAGGCGTGGACACCCAAACGAAAGTGCAGTTATTTCACAAAAAATTTCAGTTGGGTACGAATAATATCGGCGAGTTTTTAGGGTTGGTACACGCCCTAGCAATGCTTAAAAAAGAAGGAAAAAACACCCCGATTTACACCGACTCTCGCAACGCCATGAAGTGGGTACGCGAAAAAAAATGCAAAACGACTTTGGTAAGAAATAAAAAAACAGAGGAACTCTGGCAAGTCATCGAACGAGCAGAAAAATGGCTACAAACAAACGCTTATTCCAATAAAATCATGAAATGGGAGACGGAAGACTGGGGGGAAATTCCGGCGGACTTTGGACGCAAGTGACCAAGTGACTAAGAGAATTAGTGACTAAGTCCTAAGCGTCTAAATACCAAATACTAAGTACCAACTACTACCTCACAAACTTCATTTTATAATCCACGCCCACTTTGCCTTTGCGGATTTCTTCCAGCTTTCGTCGAATCATGTGTTTTTTTACGGGCTTGAGGTACTCTACAAATAAAACGCCGTCAATGTGGTCGTATTCGTGCTGGATGACACGAGCATTCGTACCGCTAAAAGACTCCTCCTGCGGCTCAAAATTTTCGTCTACCCAGCGCAAGCGCAATGTTGCAGGGCGTTCCACTTCGCCGTATATTTTAGGAATGCTCAAGCAGCCTTCTTCATAAGCGGAAGATTCTCCTGCTTCGTCTATTTTGTGTGCATTAATGAAAACGCGTTTTATTCCCACTTCCTTTTCTTTATCTACGGTCTGCGTAGAATCCATAATGAATAAACGGATAGATAAACCCACTTGTGGCGCGGCGAGTCCTACACCCTCGGCATTGTTCATCGTCTCCCACATATTGGCAATCAGCCCAGCCAAATCAGGATAATTCCGGTCCATATCTACCGCTACTTGCTTTAATACCGGATGTCCATAAGCATAAATCGGTAAAATCATACGAATGCTAACTATTTTGATAACGTGTTTTTTCTAAATATTCTTGCAAAATTAAGATAGCGCTTACTTTGTCAACTAAAGATTTGTCCTGTCGTTTTTTCTTTTTGGCACCGCTTTGTAAAATGATTTTTTTCGCATCTTGAGAGGTAAAACGCTCGTCTTGCATTACAATTGTCACAGTAGGGAAAAGCGCCCGAAGTTTTTGTACAAATGTATTGACTTGAGGCGCAATTTGAGCCGGACTATCATCCCAGTGCATAGGTTCTCCAACTACGATGGTCTCCACTTCTTCCTGTGATAAATAGTTTTGCAGAAAGTCCAGCACTTTTTCCGTTGCCAGCGTGTCCAAACCATTTGCAATGATTTGCAAAGGGTCAGTCACAGCGATACCGGTGCGCTTCGTACCATAATCAATTGCTAAAATGCGAGCCAATCAATGAATTTTTTAGTTTGGAGTGCAAAGATAAGAAAAAGTGGATGGTTGTAAAATAAAAAGAGTTGCCAGGTGCTCCTCAAAATGGAGCTATCCCTGACAACCGTTCCCCCTTACTTAAATCTTAGAACATTTAATTTCTCTACGAGCTACAAAGATAGTATATCGAATCTTACCGTGTTGAAAATAAGTGTTGAACGGTCACTTGAGGTGGATAAATGCACGTTTTAGATGGATAAGTGTAAAATTGACACTAATTCCGTCTATGCCACAAATCAGCTTATTGAAATTTTAAATAATATCCAAACTCTCCAACAGTTGTTCTTTGTAAATGCGCCCGAGAGGCAATATTGTATCGCATATTGTCACTGTATTCTCTTTCGTATCCACTTTTTCGATGCACTCCATTTGCACGATATAACCCTTATGAATTTGCACAAAAAGAGACATCGGAAGCCGCGAAAGCAGTTTTTTCAACGAAATTTTAACAATGTATTTTTTTTCGCTCGTCACAATGTAACAGTAATTACCATCGGCGTGTACCCACTGCACGTCTTTCACGCGTACGCGTATCAAAGTATGATTATTTCTAATAAAAAAGCTGTCTTGCAAGACCGTAGCAGTCGGGTCGTCCTCTACCACCGTCATCACTTCTAAAGTCGCCAACATGTAATTTTGCTTTTGTAAAATGTTAGTAATTGGTTTTAATAAGTGTGTTCAGATGTTGTTTTGAATTCTGACGTATTAAAAATAAAAAGTCACTATTGAACAGTAAGATTTGAGAAAAAATAAATTTTGAAAAAAATGTGACTTTCCATTTAATCTACGTCTCAATAAGGATTCTCAGCTTAGAATCTATAACATATTGTGAGAAAACATTTTTTTTAGGCATAAACGATTGTGATAGCGGCAGAAAATTTGCCGCTATTTTTTTTTTTGAAAAAAAGTATAAGTTTGCTAAACGTTTGTGTCAAAAAAGGTACTTTCACTCTATGGCTGACCAAAAAATACTCCCGCTCCGAGGTGCTATTCAACATTACGACTGGGGCGGTTTTGACTTCATCTCGGATTTAGTTGGAATCGAAAATGTAGAGAGCGAGCCGTTCGCGGAATTGTGGATGGGTACACACGCCTCTGCGCCTTCTCAAGTAATTCAAAAAGAACAAGTTATACCATTACATCAATGGATTGCAAAAGCACCAGAAGTTGCGCTCGGTGAAAAAGTAATCAACCATTTTGGTAAAACGCTGCCGTATTTATTTAAAATTCTGGACGTTCGTAAAATGCTTTCTATTCAAGCACATCCTGACAAAGACCAAGCGTGGAAAGGATTCAAGCGAGAAAATGACCGAGGCATTCCATTAGACGCACCAAATCGAACGTATAAAGACACCAACCATAAACCGGAAATCATGGTAGCGCTCACCGATTTCTGGCTGCTGCATGGTTTTCGCTCCATCTGGGAAATTGAACGTACCCTGCGGGAAACGCCGGAATTTGCGTCACTTCGAACTACTTTTAAAGACCATAACATTCAACAATTATATCGAAGTGTAATGGAAATGCCGCAATCGGAGGTAGATGATATTTTAGAACCGCTCCAAGAACGCCTCGAAAATGCAGTATTGACCGATAAAAAAGCCTCTGATTACTGGGCTGCACGCGCATTTCAAGACCACCCGCGCAAAGATGGAGGTTGCGACCGTGGCATTTTTTCTATTTACTGGTTGAATATCGTGCATCTGTTTCCGGGCGAAGGTATTTATCAAGGTGCCGGTGTGCCACATGCGTACATGGAAGGCGTAAATGTAGAACTGATGGCAAATTCTGATAATGTGTTTCGTGGCGGCTTGACCCCCAAGCATATTGACGTGCCAGAATTATTGAAAAGTTTAGTGTTTGAACCCGTTACCCCGCAGATTTTACAAGGCGAGCAAATTTCTCCCACCGAACGGGTCTATTTTACGCCGGCTCCAGATTTTGAATTGAGTGAAATTACCCTTTCAGATGCGCAGTTACATTCCAACAAAAACGTGTACGCGCCGGAAATTTTTATCGTATTAGATGGAGAAGCCGAAGTGAATCACAGTTTGACCTTTAAAAAAGGAGATATTTTTCTCGTACTGCCCGGTGCCACGTATGAAATCCGCCCGGACGAGCCGACGATTTTGTATAAAGCGACGATACCATAAGGGAGAGTTAGAGACTGGGTGACTTAGAGAAAAAGTGACCAAGAGATTGCGCTCGTCTCTCGGTCACTCAATCTCTTGGTCTCTTCGTCATCTATACGACGCGTCCAATTCAAAACTTTTCAACACGATATTATCACTCCTATACTTGCGTCCCTCCCTATAGAATTCGATGCCTACTTTGTCGCCGGGGCGGTATAATGCAACTTGCTCCTGCAATTCCGGCACAGAAGACACTTTCATATTATTTACCGTCACAATCACGTCGCCTGCTCGCAAGCCCGCTTCGTATGCGCTGCTGCTACGCGTCACATTCGTTACATACACACCTTCTACGCCCGGCAAAGCTAAGTCAGTAGCGATTGTATTATTGACATCTCTAATATTTACACCCAGCATCGCGCGTTGTACTTTTCCAAATTCTCGAATATCGGTGATGACTTTGCGGACCAGATTGGAGGGAATTGCAAAAGAATAACCTTCATAACCACCGCTTTCGCTAATGATTGCTGTATTAATGCCAATTAATTCGCCCCGCGTATTCACAAGTGCCCCGCCGCTATTGCCCGGATTGACCACTGCATCTGTTTGAATAAAAGATTCTATCGAATACGTATCTTCTAAAATATTAATATTTCGAGCTTTCGCGCTCACAATGCCAGCGGTGATGGTGGAACTCAAATCGAACGGATTGCCAAGTGCCAACACCCATTCTCCTACTTGCACTTCATCCGAGTTGCCAAAGTTGAGCGGATGCAAGTTATTTGCCTCCACTTTTAGCAGCGCGAGGTCTGTGCCTGCATCGCTTCCGACCACTTGCGCAGAAAGGGTTCGTTTATTAGAAAGCGTCACTTCAAATCGCTGTCCTTCCTCCACAACGTGCTGATTGGTAATGATATAGCCATCGGTAGAAACAATAACGCCAGAGCCGGAAGACATTCGATAACCCGTCGCACCCATTGCGCTGATCGTCACGACGGTACCGGTAATTTCTTTCGCTACCGTTCTAAAATCGGGAAGTGCATCAGCCGACCAGTCTCGTGGCTTGGCGTTTACAGGAGTAGCTGCGGGGTTTTCGGGGCGAATGTGAGCCGCCATTGATACGCCATCCGATATTGGGTAGAGCGGTTGATAATAATTTTTAAACAGGAAAAACGTACATACTGAACTCAGCATCGCAATGGCGAAGTATTGTAAGACTACTCTCATATCAACTATTTTACAAATGGGAAATGACAAACGGGAAGAAGCCGTCTGTAACGAACAAGCAAGTTAAGGGATTGTTAAAATAAATCCAAAGTTTAATATGTTTTTTCAAAGACAATTTTTTAGATTGGGAGTTGCTTGTTTTCATAAAAGTAGATTCACCAGAATAAAAAAGACATCCTCGTGTTCATCGAGCGATGCCGCTATAATTTCTATCAAAATTTATTTCATTACAAATTGCTGATTATCAAAGATATATATAGCTACAAAAAATGCCGCCCGATTCAGACGGCATTCGTAATAAGAGAAAACCACTCAGAGAAAAAGGAGTATTCTTATATTTGATGGTGACAAGTAATTAATTGAGCAATATTAAATTATATTTCTTTCGTAAAGCAAGCACTATTGGCTCTGCGTTCTCTGCGCCTCTGCGGTTAAAACAAAAGTGCTTCAGCACTTAATTAATTATTGATTATTAATTTTTCATTAATGCTGTGCATCCAACTGGTACAATTGATATTTTTCTATAATTTCTATCAACTTTTGATCGTATTTCCGATCGTTGCTATAGCCCGCCTCCTGCAAACTCTTCGCCCATTTTTTATAATTCGCGCCTTCCTTTAGCAGCGTTGCGTATTGGTCGCGCATATATAAGGTGTGGGTACGCCAGTTTTCCCAAGCGCTGTTATACGTGCGATTTGACAATGGTACGCCAAAGTGATTATTGGTGGAAAGCGTCGCGGATTGTTGCCCTGCCCAGCTTTCTATGATTGCTTGCGCCATTTTTATACTTGCTGGTACCCCGTATTTTTGCATTTCTGCCTGCGCTACTTTGGAGAACCGATTGATATAAATTTTCACGCGCTGCTCGTCCAAGTCGCTTGCAGAAGCTACTGCGGTTGATTCGCTGCCAAGTGAAAGTGCGTTTCCTATGCCCAATTCCTGTACATTGGTGCGCATGGGAGTTACTTGCGAATTTTGACTTTTTGCGCCTGCCGCCGGTGCTTTCATATTAACAGAAAACTGAATATCTTTTTTTAAAACGATAAAAATAGCGATCGCTGCCAAGCCTATTTTAAACCAAGACAAACGCCGCCCTTCCAACCAATGCCCCACATTTTTATGCAATTGGTATTTTATTGCCACCATTAGTTTCTGTAAACCTATCCAGATTTTTTTCAAAATCCACCCTAAAGTGACCTCATAAATAGTGGAATACGCACTTTTTTGTGGCACGCCGTTGTTTCGTTTGATAGGTTGTGGTGTACTCATTTCAAAACCTTTTGATTGACCAGCTCTCATCTTTTGGTTATTATAAAAACTTCTTGTATCTTTATGAATCGGGTTGCAAATCCTTGCTTTATTCAAGCGACTTACGCAACAAATATAAAACAAATAATTTTAAAATAAAAACATTTTCAAACATTTTTATTCAAAATGAACAACTTTGCCGACAATATTGTCAATCAGCGCTTTAAGAAAGTGTATGAGGAATTGGAGAAATTTAACCTTATCAAAGGAAAATCGGATCTTGCAAAAAAACTGGGGACTTATAATCACGTGGTAAACAGCATTTTGAAAGGGCAGCGCAATATCACAGTTGACCAGTTGTACAAAATGTTTGAAATATATAGCGTCAATGCCAATTATATTTTTGGGAATAGTGAGGATATGTTTTTTGACGGACAAGGACCGCATAACGAACTGCCGACTCGCTCCATGCGCGAACGCCAGCGGGGTGGGCGAGAGAACATCACGCTTGTGCAAGAACGTGCTATGGCGGGCTATGCCGTAGAACATCAAAACCGCGATTTTCTAAATGGCTTGCAAAAATTTTCGATTCCAAGTATGGACGGAAGTCTCGTTGCTTTTGAAATCAGCGGGGACAGTATGCTGCCTACGATTACCAACGGCGATGTGGTCATCTGTGAAGCACTCGAACGCGGCGAACCGATTCGGGATAATCAAGTGTATGTAGTCGTGACCGATGTGGTAGTTGCCAAGCGCATCCAGCAAGTGAAAGACGGCAGTGCTGTGCGGCATCTTCGGCTTATTTCTGATAATGGAGCAGTTTATAAACCGTATGATATTGATTTAGAGGAAGTTCAACAGATTTTGAAAGTGAAATGTAGATTGACTTCCCACGCGATTGGTTGATGAAGAACGAAAGAATGAATAATAAAATGGGGTTATCACTGTTGTGTTGACCCCATTGTTGTTCATAGTATTTTAAACAAAAAAAAGTACAAATACGGTCAAGCGGCTTTAGGCAAGCGAGATGCCGACGACCTCATTTACAATTGAAAAGGCAAGTGTAATGTTGTTCGTGTTGTCGTACAAAAAATTTTCCTATTTACCTATCAATAAGCAGTTTAGCCCATTTGTTCAGTGTCGTTGCGGTTCATTAGTGTCGTTCGTCTTACTGTTTTGGACCTACAATATCTACTATGATTACTTTAGGTCCACGTGTGGGGCGACAGGAATAGCCGTAAGCTGACCCTCCCCCGGTGTGGTTGAGATTACTAATTAGCGAGTTCATTTTTGTGTTTATTGTTTGGGTTAGAATGTGTCAAAAGGACACATCCTAATTATGCTGCTAAATTACATCCAATTATCATGTGAACAAAGGACAAAAGTATCTTTTTACTTCTATCAATTTCAGTCCGAAAAATGCTATTGTTTTTATCTAAAATATTGATAATCAATTTTATAAGTACACATCATTCAGCTTTAAATATTTATTGTATTGTCATATTTTTTATATCAAAATAAGCCAATGTATCTTTTATTTATCCTGTAAGGGAGGTTGGCTCGGTGCGCAACTGATGAAAATTGTTACCCAACGAGGCGATGGCAAAGCCCCAAAGCTCCTCATAAGGAATGATTTCAATTTCATGCGCTTGGTTGGCTACATTGAGCGGCATGGTGCGCAATTTTTCCAGATACTGCTGCACTTTGCGTCCTACGGCTACTTGGTGAAACCGTGCTGCCGGTATTTGCAACAACATTTTAATGATACAGTTGCTCCTAAAAGCATCGTCCTGTCGCAGGTAGCGGGTACAATATTTCTCAATTGCCTCCATTTTATCCGCGATGGCATTCAATTTCTTTTTATAAATCAGCAGCAGAATTTGTATAATCAAAATCGGAATATTCATACCGCGCTTGTCTTTAGAATAGATGGGCGTTTCGTTCAAAAACCGGTTCAATCGAAATCCGCTAAAGCGTTTATCGCTGGTTTTGGGCATTATTTGCTCAATTAAAATCAGGTAATGAATATAAGCTTCCAATATTTTCCACGTCTCGGCAATGGTAGGAGGCAGAAAGGGAAATTGATTTTGATTCACTGCTGTGCTGAAAATGTAGTAAGCACTTTGATATTCTTTGGTGTGTAATGCCAGTAAAATATAGGCTTCCTGTAATTTGAACCAATTAAAACTGCCCTCTTCTATCACCGCGATACACTTTTCAACGGCATCTTTTCCTGCTTCGTACTGTTTGAGTTGGGTATAGCCGACTACTTTTTGATATAAAAAAACCTGCAAAGGCATATGTGCATCGTCTCCTTTATTTTCAAAAAACTGAATCGCTTCATCGCATACGGTTACTGCATTGACGTAATCACTCTTGCTGGTGTAAATTAAAAGCCGTATCAAATTGCCGCATAAGTGTAAGCGATAAGCATCGCAAGCCTGCATATCTTCTTTAAGTTTATCATAGTATTCTGCTGCTTTATCATGGAGCGCGGTTTTAGTAGCTTTTGTATTTACATAATTAATCATTAAGTCAATATATAATTCTTCTGCGTCATTTTCTAAGCGCCAAATGAACTCATATTCCTTATAAAGTTGATTGTATTGTTTAAATTTTTGAGCATCCACTTTTACCGTGCCATAATGCTGACGTAAGTAGCTGGCGATTTGCAGACATAAATCCGTAAATTCATATTTTTTGGCTTCCTTTAATATTTTTCGACACAAGTTGACGGCGGCTGTCTTCGCGCTTTTGGTCATCAATATCTTAGCGGCAGCCCATTCTTTATAGCATTCAAAATAAGAGAGTTGCCGCTGCGTGGTGGACTGTTGCTTCAAGTCAAGGAGAAAAACGGAGTTAATGAGCGACTTTTTAAACTTACTTCTAAATTTTTGATAGTTGGGGTGGTCTTTCCCGACTTCTAAAAAGTGTTGCGCTGCCTCTTCTTCGTTAGCAAACTGATTTTTTAAAAGCCCATCAAAAAACGCTGCCTGTCGAACGTCTTCCGTCAGGCTACTATCCAAAGTTTTACTTTTTGCAAGTAATAGTGCTATTTCCCTCAACTCCTGCATAGGGTGGTCGTCTTTATGATTCTATTCAGAGATTATAATAATTAATATCTTGATTTCCACACACTATGAACAACGGGATATTCATCCAAAAAATTAAAAAATAACTTCAATTCGCTTTTTGCAAGTTGCGTGTTTGTAGCGTAATAATCTTTATGTAAGGGGGAAAAAGTAGGAGAAATAATAATCTGTATTGTAGACAATCGAACGCACAAAATGTTTACCGTCCGCAAAGATAAATTAAAAGTTTAAACAATGAAAAAAATGGTATTAAAATATTTTCGCTTTAATAGATGCGGTTGATTTGGAAATGTATCACATCTCGTCACACAAATAGCTTGCTGCATAGAACAACACCAATCAAGACGTGTTTTCAACAAATACGCAGGTGGAATGTCGCAGTAAATTCTATCCAGCAATTTTTCAACCTGATATGCGCTAACCAAATATGAGTATGAATCGACTGCAATACGAAACGAGTCCTTATTTGCTCCAACATTCGCACAACCCCGTAGATTGGTATGCGTGGAAGCCGGAGGCGTTTGAAAAAGCACGTCGGGAGGACAAGCCTATTTTGGTGAGTATTGGTTATTCTACTTGCCATTGGTGCCATGTAATGGAGCGCGAATCCTTTGAAAATGAGGAGATTGCAATATTCATGAATAATAATTTTGTAAATATCAAAGTAGACCGCGAGGAGCGACCCGATGTAGATGCCATTCACATGGAAGCGTGTCAGGTCATTTCCGGCTCTGGCGGCTGGCCCCTCAATTGTTTTCTCACGCCCGATGGTCGCCCGTTTTTTGCCGGCACCTATTATCCACCTGAATCTGCTTATAATCGCCCGTCTTGGATGCAAGTGCTGAACAGTATGTTGAGTCATTTTAAAAATAAGCGCGAGACGGTGGAAGACCAAGCCAATAGGCTGATAGAAATTATAAAAAGTTCAGAATCGGTTTTTCTCGGCGACCAAATTGGCGACAAGCAAGCGCATTTGCTGTTCACACCCGTCACCTTGCAAAATATTTACCATCATTTAAAAAAGCGATTTGATACCGCCAATGGCGGTTTTGGTGGTGCGCCGAAATTTCCGGGCAGTATGTCGCTTGATTTTTTATTGCAATACCACCACTTTATGCACGACCCAGAAGCGCTGGAACACGTCGAGTTTTCGCTGGAACGGATGATTCAGGGTGGCATTTATGACCAATTAGGCGGCGGTTTTTCGCGCTACGCGACGGACGAAGCGTGGCTCGTGCCGCATTTTGAAAAAATGTTGTATGATAATGCACTGTTAGTGAGTGTGTTGAGTGATGTTTATCGGGCGGTTCATAATGTGGCGAGTTTCAAAAACGTGCCACATTTAACCACACAAAACGGACCACACTTAACCTTATTTAAAGAAACCATCGAAGAAACCCTTGCTTTCATACAACGAGAAATGACTAGCCCGGAAGGTGGTTTTTACGCTGCATTGGATGCGGATAGCGAAGGCGTAGAAGGCAAGTATTATGTATGGGACCAGGAAGAAGTGGATGCGATTTTAGGAAAGGAGGCCGCGCTTTTCAGCGAATTTTATGACATTACAGCGGAAGGCAATTGGGAAGAAACGAATATTTTGTGGCGACCGCAGTCATATACCGATTTTGCGAAAGCTAAAAATTTGGATGTCAATGATTTAAAAAATATTTTAAAAACGAATCGAACACAATTATTTGCCGAGCGGCAAAAACGGATTCGACCTGGTTTGGATGATAAAATTCTACTTGATTGGAATGCGCTGATGTGTACCGCTTACGCCAAAGCCTACGCCGCGCTGGGCAAACCAGAATACCTGGAAGCTGCTAAAAAAAATCTACATTTTCTGTTGGATAAATTTCGCCAGCCGGAGTCTTTGAGTTTTTATCACACGTATAAAGAGGGTAGAGCGCAGTACGATGCTTTTTTGGATGATTATGCCAATGTGATTGAGGCGATTTTGAATGTTTATAGTATTAACTTTGATTTGAATTTGTTGGACCGTGCGGTGGAATTGACCGATTTTGTGATTCAACATTTTCACGATGCAGAAAGTGGACTTTTCTTTTTTACTGCCGAACATCAGAAAGATATTCTCTTGCGACGCAAAGAATTATACGATAATGCTACACCTTCCGGCAATTCTACCATGATTCACAACTTATTGCACCTCAGCACTTTATTAGATAGAAAAGATCATAAAAACTTAGCATTAAATATGCTTAAAGTCATGCGGGATGCGGTGGAGCGCTACGCTTCGTCGTTCGCACGCTGGGCAACGGCGATGACGCGGCTCGTGTATCCGGCGCACGAAATCGCGGTCGTTGGTGCGGATGCCCATTCGATAGCAACGGAACTCAATTTGCACTATTTGCCCAACAAAGTCATCATGGCAGCTACCGACGCACACGAACGCTACCCACTGCTGGCAGGAAGAAATGCAAGCAGCGAGACAAACATTTACATTTGCAAAGACTATGCGTGTCAATTACCCGTTACAACTATTGCAGAAGCGGTAAAGATGTTGGATATTTAGAGATTGGGAAATTTCGCTTCGCTGATATTTTTATATTGGAAAAATTGGGCGAATCTCAACATAAAACATAAAATAAGAAACTTTGACACTGGCAACTGCACACTAAAAAACACGGCTCATGAAGCATTTTTGTACGCTCCTTTTCATAAGTATGACTTTCTCTTTGGCATATAGCCAACAACCGGCACAATACAGCCTTTATATGCTCAATCCGATGGGCTTTAATCCGGCATACGTCGGGCTGGATAACTCGTTGAGTATCACGGGTGTATTTCGCAGACAATGGGCGGGTTTGAACGGAAGTCCGACTACGCAAAATCTAAGCGCACACGCTCCTGTTTACTTATTGAGCGGCGGCTTGGGTATCAATATTGAAAATGATGCGCTCGGTGCGCGACAGTTTACAAGTGCGTCGCTGGCGTATGCGTATCAAAAACCGCTTTTGGGTGGCACGATTTCGCTGGGTTTGAGCGGCGGTATGCTGCAATATCAATTGGATGGCTCCAAAATACGTACACCAGATGGTGACTATTCCGAGCCAGGAAATATTAATCACAATGACGACAAATTGCCTTTGAGTGCTGAAAATGTGATGGTTCCTGCGTTTCACGCTGGTATTTATTTTATCAATGAGTGGATGGACGCGGGTTTTGCGGTACGCAACTTGAATGAAGGCGAAGCGGCTTTTAGCACGATTAATTTATCGCTTCAACGCAGTTTTAATTTCAATCTCGGTTTCCGTTTTTATGTGGGAGATGATTTGGCGGTGCAGCCCTCAGCACTGGTTCGTTCTGATTTGACACAAACCCAAACTGATCTTTCTGTTATCCTTCGCTACAACGACAATATCTTCGGAGGGGCATCGTTAAGAGGGTATAATGCGAATAGCTTGGACGCGGTGGCGATTATAGCGGGTTTTAAATTGAGTGAAAAAATTACGCTGGCGTATGCCTACGACCTCACGCTGTCGGACTTAAGCGCGGTGAGCAATGGCTCGCACGAGATTACGTTGAATTATAATTTGAATAAAGTGTTTGGGAAAGGGCGCTTGCCTGGGGTTATCTATAATCCTCGTTCGTTGTAAGTGATGGAGTGCTAAAGCACCCCTATTTTCAACCGCAGAGGTCGCAGAGGCGCTTGTTTCTTAGTCCTGTCATATAGATTGAGGAAAAATTATAATTTAATATGGTTCGATCATTAAAAATAACTCCATTTTTTAACTTAAATAGTCATACTAAATCCATTTGTGGAGGCGTTCAAAAGACGCGTGACAAATCCGAAAATGGCGGGGCTTTTTTCAAAAATGAAAGTTACGAACGTTAAAATGAACAATCAGTTAGTGATTATATTTACAAACCAACTATATTTACGTCGCTTTGGTATATTTTTACTTTAATCTGAAGGAAAATTCTGGTGTACATATGAAAAACGTAGTTAGACTCGCACTGGCTTCCCTAGTGTTAGCCCTCTCTTCATGCGGTAGCCGCGAAACCGGTGAATTACTCGGCACGCAAGACCGCCCAAGCTGGAAAGGCATCAATCCTTTTGGTATGGTTTACATCCCCTCCGGTACTTTGCATATTGGTCCCAGTGACCAAGACGTAAGCAATACGTTCGTGCAGCGGCAGAAATCCATCTCTATTCAGGGTTTTTACATGGATGATACCGAAATTACTAACAACGAGTACCGCCAGTTTGTTGACTGGATACGTGACTCGTTGGCACACGTTTACCTTGACCATTACATTCAGGATGAAATATCCGGTGAAGACATGATTGACTGGGACGCAGAAATTGATTACGAAGCCGATGCAGAATCCCTTCAAGACTTGTTCTACCAAGGCGATGACAAATTCGCTGGCAAACAGGAATTGGACGTGAGCAAACTGGTGTACGAGTACGAATGGTATGACTGGCAGAGAGCGGCACACGACCGTGGCAAATCGCCTCGTAACTCGTTTATTAAGAAGAAGAAAGTAAATATCTATCCCGACACACTCGCATGGATACGTGACTTTGCTTATTCTTACAATGAGCCGATGACGCGTAACTACTTCTGGCATCCGGCATTTGATGATTATCCTATCGTAGGTATTGATTGGCACATGGCAAATGCGTTTTGCTACTGGCGTACCAACCTTTGGAATGACTATCAGAACCGCAAAGGCGATGGTGTAAATACGGAAGACTTCCGTCTGCCAACTGAATTTGAGTGGGAATATGCAGCTCGCGGTGGACACGACCTTGCTCCTTATCCTTGGGGCGGTTATTATGTGCGCAATGCAAAAGGCTGTTTGTTAGCAAACTTCAAACCGGGTCGTGGCAACTATCCAGAAGATGGTGGTCAATACACGGTGAAATCGGATGCTTACTTTCCAAATGACTACGGCTTGTATAATATGTCGGGCAACGTAGCAGAATGGACAGTGACGGCTTACGATCCAAATGCTTACTCATTTATGCACGACTTGAACCCGGATATTCGCTATGACGCATTGGATGATGATCCAGAAGCTTACAAGCGTAAAGTAATTCGTGGCGGCTCTTGGAAAGACATCATGCACTTTATCCAGACGGGTACGCGCTCTTACGAATATCAAGATACGACGAAATCTTATGTTGGTTTCCGGTGTGTGTTGACCTTCTTGGGTCGCTCTGTGAATGACTTCTAACATTTCAATATATACTTCACAATATGGATATTGCAGCAGACGTTGCAGTATCCATATTTATTTGGAGGATAGGAAGATTCCGCCTTGCGGAACAAGTTGTGAGGATTGAAGGATACACGCCACACATCTTCCTATTTTTCCATCCTCCAATTAAAGCCGGAAATTCAAAAAACTTTTTTATTTAAAATGTAACTTTTTTGAAAACCCACATTATACAAGTGGTTTGAATCCAATCGTACTTTTTTCATCAAACTAATTATTAAACGTAAAAAGACAATCACAATGAGTTTCTTAAAAACTAAAGGTTTCAAGTATCTAAAGAATTTCTTGATTGGCGTAGGTGCCTTCTTTGTATTGTTAGGCGCACTATTCAAAATCGAAAGCTGGGAATTTGCAAGTGAAATGTTGATTCTTGGAATGGGTATCGAAGCGTTCATCTTCTTATTTTTAGGTGTTATCGGACCAGAACCGGATTACTACTGGGACAAACTCTATCCAGGTCTGGACAACTACAACGCACAAATCGCACCGATTACAGCAGGTCCAGCACTCAACTCTCCCATGCAACAATTGCCTTCTTTGAATGGCGAAGTCGTAGAGCGTCAGTTAGGCGGTATGCTGGTAGAATTGAAGAATATGTCGAGCAGCTTAGGTTCTCTGAAAGCATTGCAAGAAGTGGATTTTAGCGGTACCAGTGACCAGATTAAGTCTATGAGCAACTTCTATGCAAAATTGAACGAAGCAATGGCTGACTTGAGCGATTCGTTGGAAGATACAAAAGTGTACAAAGACCAATTAGGCGCGTTGAACCGCAACTTGGGCAACCTGAACAACACTTACAGCGCATTGAACAATGTATATGGCAGTGTCATCTCTGCTATGGCAAATGTAGGTGGTGCCAATACAAACAAACCACAATATTAATTAAAGTCATCACTGCGAGTTATTCGTTTTTTCAAACATTAAAAGAAGAAAATTATGTCTATTCCAAAGGAACCGCGGCAGTTGATGATCAACATCATGTACTTGGTACTGACCGCCATGTTGGCGCTCAACGTATCCGCTGAGATCATCAACGCCTTCTTCCTGATCAACAGAGGTATTATCGGTTCAAATGAAGTATTTACAACTTCTAACGAGTTTACCTACACTACGCTCGAAAAGAACGCGAGCCAGGATATGTCCAGATATGGGAGACTGGTAGAAGCAGGTAAGAAAATACAGAATATTTCTAGAGATTTTACTGGTTATATTGACGGAGTGCGAGATGAATTAGTGGGTGGTAAAGAAGGAAATGAAGAATTCTATTACCCTGCTACTGACGATAAGCATCCGGGACAACCGAAGAATTATAAGAATAAGGATATAACGACGAATCTGCTTGTCAATAAAAAGAGAGGCGATGAAATAGAGCAAAAAGTAGTCGCTACGCGCAAGCAAGTTTTGGATGTTATCAATAGTTTGAAAGGTGCAGAAGGTACAGCAATTAACGAAAAAACCTTAGCGGATTTGGAAAAAAGTATCACCCTCGGCATTAGCGACGACTGGAAGAATGCAAAACCAAAGCGTCCAAGCTGGTCACACTTTACGTTCAATCAAATGCCCGTTGCTGCTGTATTCCCGATTATGAGTAAGTTTCAAAACGATATGAAAAGCTCTGAATCGGCAGTACTGAACTTTTTGGCAGGTCAAGTAGGTGCGACCGCAATCAAAGTAGATGCTTTTATCCCAATTTCTTCCGCTGAAAAAAGCTACATCATCGCTGGTGATACGTATAATGCAGAAATTACCGCCGGTGCTTCGAGTAAATCGGTATCTGAAAACATGAGCATCCGTGTGAACGGTAGTGCATTGAAGGTAGAAAATGGCGTTGCAAAATTCTCTGCGTCTCCTTCTACACCGGGCATTCAAAATTATACCGTAGATATTACATTGACCAACCCGACCACCGGCAAAACGGAATCGTATAAGAAGCAATTCTCTTACGAGGTGGGTCGTCGTTCGGTAGCGGTAGCTGCTGATAAAATGAACGTGTTTTACATCGGTGTGGATAATCCGGTGACTGTTTCGGCAGCAGGTGTATCTTCCAACGACCTTCGCGTGAGCGGAAGCGGTGGCGGTATCCGCATGAGTGGTTCGGGTAGCAAGTACAATGTGACCGTGTCACAGCCAGGAGACGCTCGTATCACGGTATCTGGTGGCGGTTTGACTGCAACCAACTTTGCTTTCCGTGCGAAGCGTATTCCAAACCCAACTGCAAAGTTGAGCGGTAGAACAGGCGGTCAGATGGGTAACGGCGAATTCAAAGCACAGGACGGTATTGCTGCGATTCTTGATAACTTCGACTTTAATGCAAAATGTCAGATTCAAGGCTATGAACTGGTATACGTACCAAAACGCGAAGATGCCATTCCTTCTAACAACCCCGGCGCTCGTTTCAACGAAAAATCGCGCCGCTTGGCAGACCGTGCAAAACCAGGTGACGTTTACTTCTTCAACAACGTGAAGGCAAAATGCCCAGGCGATACTGCCGGTCGGGAAATCAATACTTTGTCTTTCACTATAAAATAATTTGGTTAAAGTGTAATAGCGCACAAGGTTTATCCGTTAACTTTGTGCGCTATTTTTTTTATTTAGACTTTGGCTATTAGATTCACATGAAGCAAATTATTTCATACTCATCTAAAGTCTATTGTCTAATATCTAAAGTCTATCGTCTAATATCTAAAGTCTACATTTAAAATGAAGGGAAACATGAAAATTTTAACACTTGCTGCGCTCGTATGCTGTCTGGCGAGTTCAGTGCTGGCACAACGACCAGAAGATGTAATCATGACGGAATCCGGTGACACGATTGTGAAAAACACCCCCGTAGATGACATCGTAGAAAGACGCACCACATTCGACAAACGAGTGCTACCGTACGACCCTATCCGCGAAGCCGATATTTTTTGGGAAAAGCGGGTATGGCGCGTCATTGATGTACGCGAGAAAATGAACCTACCGTTTGCTTATCCAGAGCGCCCCTTTTTTAGCATTTTGATGGATGCTGCTAAGTCCGGTGAACTCACCGTGTACGATACGGAAGATGAAAAATTCACGAAGCCACTTGCCACAGAAGAAGTAGCTTCTAAAGGTGCTTCTACGGATACCGTTACCGTATTTGACCCCGAAACGTATGAAGAAACAATCAAAATTGTAAATAACGAATTAAATCCAGAAGATATCAAACGTTTCCGCATAAAGGAAGTCTGGTTCTTTGATAAAGAATCGTCTTCTTTGCAAGTACGTATCCTCGGTATTGCGCCGCTGTTGGATGTGAAAGACGAAAACGGTAACTTTTTGTATCAGCAAGTGATGTTTTGGGTGTATTATCCAGATGCAAGAAAAGCGTTGGCGAAAGAGCAAGTGTTTAACCTTGCCGGTAACGATGCCAGCCCCCTTTCTTGGGAAGACTTGATGGAAATGCGTTTCTTTTCTAGTTATATCACGAAAGAATCAAATGTATTTGATCGCCGTTTAGAGTCTTACCTTTCTGGGGTAGATTTGCTCCTCGAAGGCGAAAAAATAAAGCAGACCATTTTTAACTTTGAACAAGATCTTTGGTCGTATTAACGGTGAGAGGTGATCAGTGATCGGTAAAACGTGTGCTATCAACTTTCTAAATAAAAAGCTCAAGTTCGTCAGAATTTGGGCTTTTTTTATTATCCTATCCTCCCATCTTCCTATCCTCCCCTTAGATATTCCCACGCCGACTGATACTGCCCAACCTTTTCCGTATAACTCAAAAACGCTTCATAAAACGAGTGTCCACCAATCGTGGCGCTATCTCCAACTACAATCAATTGCTTTCTTGCCCGCGTCATCGCTACATTCATCCGGCGCGTATCGCTTAAAAAACCAATTTCATTTTTAGCATTCGACCGTACCAAGGAAATATAAACCACGTCCCGCTCCTGCCCTTGAAACCCATCAATCGTATTGACGGTGATAGGCAAACCAATCAGTTTTTCATCTTCTTTAATAGCATCTTGCATTAAAACCACTTGCTCTCGATACGGCGAAATGAGCGCGATAGACGGCAGTTCTTGTTCCACAAATGCGTCCACGAGTTGGTACAAATGTTCTCGTAGAATAAAAAACTCCTCTGGATTAGAACGACTTTGGTACAAGGTCTGCACTTTTTCTTCAAAACCACAACCAGCCGTGTCAATGAAAACCAACGGTTCATTTTTTTCAATCGGCAAACGGTGGTCGCGTACACTTACATCTGCACGCAGGGCATTATTATAAAATTGTTGATTGGAAAAGCCCATAATCACCTCATTCATACGGTATTGCACATTCAATAAACTTGTTCTTTCTAATCGTTGTAAACATTTTTCAATCATCGTGATAGACAAACCTTTACGCTGCGCTTCGATAGATTTGACCGTTGGTGGCAACTGAAATGGATCGCCGGTTAGAATGACTTTGGACGCTTTTAGAATCGGAATCCACGTCGCGGGTTCCAATGCTTGCGCGGCTTCATCAATGACGACCGTGCGATATTTTCGTTTTTCTAGTAAAGAATGAGCCGCGCCGACTAACGTGCAAGTGATGACTTGTGCGCCGTCGAGAATTTGGTCGAGCAGGCGGGTTTCCAATTGGTTTGCCCAAGCGGAGAGTTCATTGGCTTCTTGGAAGGTACGGCGGCGTTCCGCATTTTCCCAGCCGCTGCGTTTGAATTTCTGAGCTTGGCGGCGCAGGTCGGCGGCTTGTACTTTTACTTTTTTAATGTTTTTACTTTCAGGATGTTGAGCGAGCTGCACTTCAAGGGTGTGTTGCAATAAATTTTCATCTACTCTGGAAATATTGCCGATGCGAATCACTTGTAGATTTTCGGCAGCGAGTCGCTCAGTTAATAAATCGGCAGCGGCGTTACTCGGTGCGCAAACTAAAACAGTCGGTTCGGTTTCACATAATAATTTCACGGCTTGAATCAACGTCGTGGTTTTCCCTGTACCGGGCGGACCGTGGACGACCGCGACATCCCGCGCAGCGAGGATTTCGTTGACGGCTTGATTTTGGGAAGAATTTAAAATCGAAATCTCGACTGGATTGTCAATATCTGCGAAAGCGGCTTCTTTTTCGCCTAATAAAACGGCACGGAGTTCTGCTAAACGTCCTTTCTGAGCGTTCATCACTTTGCTCATCGCTTTTTCCATTTCCAAATAAGTCCGTTCGTCGAATTGTAAATCCACGCCGATTTGTCCCATGCCAAGCCACTCTGGGAGGTCTCTGGAATTAAGAATAATTTTCATGCGATTTTTATCCACGAAGTGAATGGTGCCGCTGTATTCCGGGCGATGTACGCTGGGTTGCTTGGTGAATAAACCGACAATTTTTCCACTGCGAAACTGATGTTCCTGCACGTCTTGCCCAGTCGAAGGCGCAGCTCGTTCAATCGTCGCAAAAGCGCGGTCGCCAATGGTGTAGCCTTTTCCGACGACTTGTACGGGATACCAAGTGAAGCCTTTGGCGCGTCGTTGTTCGAGCGGCAGGCTTTGCACCATTTTGCGGTATTGCTCGAAGTCTTCCTGCTTTTCAATTTTGAGGAGGTCGAGGAGTTGTTGGAGTTCTTTTGTGGCTTTGTCGGTCAGATTCATAGAGTTGAGAACGTTGAGGAGGTGAAGAGGGTTTAGTTTTGCCCTTCTTGCTGCCCTCGCAGTATTTTTTAACCGCAGAGGGCGCGGAGGTTTTCGCAGAGAACGCAGCGTGGTTTTGAATCCTATTCATCTTAAAATCCTGCGAATCATGGTTCAGACCGTTTCGGTAGATGAGAATGAGGTTTAAAAAATGATTTAAATGTTACTCAATTTGGAAATGTGCAATCGCGTGAGGGATGCGACGGGGAAGTGCGTAGCACCGGAACGAAGTGAAGCCCAAAGCAGCCCGACCCGTAGGGGCACGCCCAAATATTTTTCACGCAAAGTCGCAAAGACGCTGAGTTTTGTGTGAACTCAATCTCCCCAACTTTCTGAACTCCCTCAACTATACTTACTCCCTGACTGTTTCTAACTCGGTCTATTAAATGTAAAATATGTCATTACGAAAGGAAAGAGCAGCGCTGAATGGAGCGGCGGCGGCAGTCCCCCCTCTGGGGGTTAGGGGGACAGGAGAGCCGGAAAAAGAAAAGCAATCCCTCAAAAATCAATTTCTCGCGCTGCGGCACTTGCCGCGTTTGTTTCGGTTGATTTGGGATACGAGTAAGGGGCTGACGATTGGGAATATCGCGTTGCGTTTGGTACAATCGGTCATTCCGCTGGCGACTTTGTTCATTGCAAAAGAAATAATTGATGAAGTGGTGTTACTTGCGCAGACATCCCCTTCGGGGGGCGGGGAGCAGAGCGGCGACACAGATTATTTATGGACAATGGTCGGATTAGAACTCGGTTTGGCAGTTTTTTCCAGTATTTTGAGCCGAGGTATTACCTTGATTGACACGCTGTTAGGAGATTTATTTTCCAATCGGAGTTCGGTAGAAATCATGCGGCACGCGGCAAAGTTGGATTTATATCAATTTGAAGAACCGACGTTTTATGACAAACTCGAACGCGCGCGGCGCAACACGAATGGGCGCACGGTGCTCATGTCGCAAGTGATGTCACAATTGCAGGATATCATCACGCTGCTCACGCTGGGTGCGGGTTTGGTGGTTTTTAATCCGTGGCTGATTTTGATGTTAGTGGTGGCGGTGATTCCATCGTTTGTGGCAGAGTCGTATTTCAATCAAAAAAATTACTCCCTCACGTATAGTTGGACGCCCGAACGCCGCGAATTGGATTACCTGCGCTACATCGGCGCGAGCGACCAGACGGCGAAGGAAGTGAAGATTTTCAACTTGGCGGATTTTTTGGCGAATCGTTTTGCGGAAGTGTCGAATCGCTATTTTTTGGCGAATCGAAGTCTGGCGGTGCGGCACGCGGCGTGGGGCACGATACTGTCGGCACTCGGCACGGCGGCGTATTATGGGGCGTATGTGTTCATCATTTTGCAAGCGATAAGTGGCGCGATTACGTTGGGTACGCTCACGTTTTTATCGGGTTCGTTCAATCGGATGCAGAGTTCCTTGCAAGGGATTATGAGTCGGTTTACGCGCATTGCGGAAGGGTCGCTTTATTTGCAGGATTTATTTGACTTTTTTGAAATTCAACCCACGATTATTTCTAAAACGACGAGCATTCCATTTCCCAGCAAATTGCAACAAGGTTTTACGTTTGAAAATGTAAGTTTTAAATATCCTGATAGTCATAAATATGCGATTCGAAATTTATCTTTTGAATTAAAAGCCGGCGAAAAATTGGCGCTCGTGGGCGAAAATGGTGCTGGAAAAACGACGTTGGTAAAATTGCTCGCTCGACTGTACGAACCTTCGGAAGGGCGCATTTTGATTGATGGCGTGGATATTCGGGATTATGAATTGGGCAGTTTGCGCAATAATATTGGCATCATTTTTCAAGATTATATTCGTTGGCAATTGAAAGCATCCGAAAACATTGCGGTTGGAAATGTGGAAGAAATGGAAACGATGGCGTTGATTGAAGATTCGGCGGAAAAAAGTCTGGCAGATGTGGTGATTAATGATTTGCCGAAAGGCTATGACCAATTGTTGGGCAAACGTTTTGAAGAAGGCACGGAACTCTCCGGCGGTCAGTGGCAAAAAATCGCCCTCGCCCGTGCGTATATGCGCGATGCGCAATTGTACATCTTGGACGAACCCACGTCGGCACTTGATGCGCGTGCGGAACACGAGGTTTTCCTGCGTTTTGCAGAATTGATTGAAGGTAAATCGGCGGTCTTGATTTCGCATCGTTTCTCCACCGTGCGTATGGCAGACCGTATTTTGTTTATGGAAAATGGAACGCTCTTGGAATTAGGGACACATGACGAATTGTTAGAAAAAGATGGGAAATATGCGGAGTTATTTAAATTGCAGGCGCGGGGATATCAGTAATATCATAAAAAGAAAAAGGCTTGCTACGATTGTAACAAGCCCTTTTTTGTATTATATAATATCAAAGCGATATTACAAAGTCGTTTTCGTTCTACGTGCCGCCAAGCGATGATAAATAAAAAGCACTAAAAAAGCGCCACCCGTTGCAATAAGCAAGCTACTAATCAAGCCACGCTCTGTTGAAGGCGAAAAACCGATTATGTTGGCAATAAAGCCGCCAATCATGGAGCCAACAATGCCAATCAAAATAGAAGATATCCAGCCACTTCTTTCTTTTTGTGGCGTAAGTGCTTTTGCAATGGCGCCCGCTGCCAGTCCGATTAATAACCAATAAATGATTCCCATGATGTTTGTGTTTTAAAGTTTAAGGTTGATTTTTCAATTTCAACAATAGAAAGCATGAAGGGCGATTTTGTTTGGTGGAGTGGGAATTAAGCTCACTATGCACGGAAATTTTTACATTTTACATTTTTTATTACTTTTGTTGCAAACCCTACACGATGGCATCAGAACAAGACGGACTACTTCAGCAGAAAGAAATTAATGTAAAGAAATTAAATTTTCTGCGAAAGGAATACGCCATTGCTTCCGATGCCAGTCAGAGGTTTACGCTGCAAATGCGGATTCAAGAAGTAGAAAAGGATATTGGAGTAATTGACAAACGCATCGAAGTTTTGAACCGACAGTTTGATAATACTCAAAAAAATATGGAACTTCAAGTTGAGCAAAACCAAGAATCAAGGAATAATTTTTCTGATAAAATTGATTTAGCAAAAAGATTTATCGAAAACAGCGAAATAAGTCAAGCCATTCAGGTAATGAAACAAATTTCAAATGAATTTGAAGATGAGTTAATGTTATTAAATTCAAGGCTTCATAGTTATGAACAATTTTTTATCAACGGAAACATAACTCATCATGGCTTAGCTCATGAAAGAAGAATTATAGCCACAGAATTAATAGCAATTCTAAAAACAATTAAAAATCAATAATCATTGTAAATTGCATAATTTGTAAATAGCATTTTCTGAAACTTCCCCGTCCATTTTTTCGTTATTTTTACAAAAAAGTAACTGTTATGCAAGCCATTCGCACCATACAAAAGCCTACTACTGGAGCTTTGACCATTCAAATTCCCGAGGCATTTATCAATCAGGAATTGGAAATTATCATTCTGCTTGGTGAAAAACCGACGCAAGCCACGGATGACCAAGTCGCAGAACACACCGAGCGTTACTTAATTGCCCAGCAATTTAAAGGGGATGCGCTATTTCCCGATTTTCCAACCGAAGAATTGAATGTGTATGAGCAGTAAAATTTTTCTGGATAGTTCTATTTTAGTGGAATATCGAAAAGGCACAAGAACCGAACTGGCTTGATTTACTTTTGGATACGCTTGGATGTAAACTGTATATGAGTCAAACCGTCGCGAGTCAATATCTTTACTACTTATTGGCTATTTTTGGAGGGAAATCCCCAATGACTTTAAAGGTTTCCAAAGAAATGGAAGCAACGCTACTTAAAAGTAAACCTACCCTTTTTTGGAAAAAATTCAATGGCTGCCAGATAATGAGCAGGTTTTTATGAACGCAGTTCAATTGATGTCTCAATACAATCTTTTACCAAACGATGCACTCATTCTTGCGCTTTGCCATTTACATCAAATTCCTGTTGTTGCCAGCTATGATACCGATTTTAAAGCTGCTTGTAATGGTTTAAACATCACTTTAATCCACTCCGTGGATGATTTTAAAAACTTGCTTTTTTAATCCCCGCTCCAATCCTCTATCCTCCAATCCTCTCTTTTTCCTATCTTCACCCCATGCCTACTAACCTCAAAATCATCTCAGCGGGCGCAGGCACGGTAAAACCTACCGATGAAGTGAAACCCGTCCTACGGTTCCGAATCGCAGGACGGGTTTCAATAAGGATCTACATCCACATTGACCCGAACACTGGAATACCCCTCCGTCGTATGCAAAGTTTCAATCGCTTCTAATAAGGTTTCTTTCGCATACTGAATTTTTTTAGAATCGCGTTCCATTTTTAGCAGAAAGTCCAGAAGGAAAAGGCTGCGCACCCGCGCTACATAAGGCACGGCGGGACCGACGACCCAATCGCCGAGTTTTTCTTTCAAGAATTTGGCAAATATTTTAGCACCTTCATTGAGGACTTCGGGCTTTTTGTGCTTGAGCGTGAGGCGGATGAGGCGCGTGAAAGGCGGATATTGAAATTGTTGGCGTTCCAGAATCTCGCGTTGGAAAAAGCCGGGAAAGTCGTAACGCAACACTTCGCCGAGTACCGGACTGGAGGTGTTCAGGGCTTGAATGATGACTTTGCCTCGCTTGTGCTTGCGTCCGGCACGACCGCTCACTTGCGTGATGAGTTGAAAGGCGCGTTCGCTGGCACGGAAGTCGGGAAATTGTAATAACTGGTCAGCACTTAAAACGCCTACGATGCCTACATTGTCAAAGTCCAACCCTTTCGTTACCATTTGTGTACCAACGAGAATATCCACGCGTCGCTCTTCAAAGTCGTTGATGATTTGGCTGTGCGCGTTTTTGTTGCGTACGGTGTCCAAATCCATCCGAGCAATCTTAGCTTCCGGCAGGTAGATTTTTAATTCATCTTCAATTTTTTCAGTACCAAAACCTTGCAGCGTAAGTTGCTGATTGCCACAGGCGGGGCAGACTTTCGGCAGTTGGGATTGATAGCCACAATAGTGACATTTGAGTGTATGTTGAAATTTATGATACGTCAGGCTCACATCGCAGTGGATACATTCGCAATGCCAGCCGCAGGTATTGCAGCGATAAGTAGGGGCGTAGCCGCGTCGGTTTTGAAATAAAATGGCTTGTTCCTTGCGTTCCAGCGCGGCTTTCAGATGGTCAATTAAAGTAGTGGTGAAATGCGATTGTAACGTCCGCTCTTTCATTTCTTGTTTTACGTCGGCAATGATATTTTCTGGCATTTCAAGTCCGCCGAAGCGGTGGGGCATCTCTACCAAAGCGTACTTTCCATTCGTTGCATTATAATAGGATTCGATGGAAGGCGTTGCCGTTCCCAACAAAATGTTGGCGTTGAAAAGATGAGCGAGATAAATAGCGGCGTCGCGTCCGTTGTAGCGCGGGCTGGGGTCATTTTGTTTGTACGAGGGGTCGTGTTCTTCATCTACAATAATCAGTTTCAAATTTTTAAATGGCATAAACATCGCCGAGCGCGCACCAAGCATAATCGGCTTGCCGGTCAATACATTTTTCCACAACTCGACGCGGTCATTGCTATTCAACTTAGAATGATACACGGCAATCTGGTCGCCAAATATTTTTTGCAATCGAAACACAATCTGCGTGGTGAGTGCAATCTCTGGCAGCAGATATAGTACTTGTTCGCCTCGCTCAACGGCTTCGCGCATCAATTCGATAAAAACGCGCGTCTTTCCGCTCCCTGTCACCCCATGCAACAGCACTACTTTTTTCTCTTCAAAATGCACCGCTATTTGCGACAAGGCTTGCTCCTGTTGCGCCGACAACACATCGCTATCAATGGTTTCTTCTTCATATCCACCGAGGCGACTGACTTCTCGTTGATACACTTCAAAAATTCCCTTTTTCACTAATTCGTTGATAATGCCAGCTTCGACTTTTGCCAGATTACAAACTTCTTGTTTCATAATAACATCCTGTTTCTGAGCCAGTTGGACATAAGCCATAAGTGCTTCGGCTTGTCGGTTTGCCCGATTCAGTTTATCAAAAGCGGCTTGCAAATTTTCAGGGAGGTCGTAAGGAGATTTTAACATCACACACGTGACGGTTTTCGGCGTATATTTTGCTTTTAAATCTTCGCGGAGGTAAATGACTTTCTTGTCCAACAAGTCTTTAATAAGTGGATAAACCGTCTTTTGATTCAATATTTTGCGTACATCTTCAATGCTGAGTTCTTCCTGATTCGTCAGGGCTTCTACCACGAGTTGTGATTTCTGATTCAAACCCGTCAAATCGCCGTCAAAAACTGGACTCAAAGTAATCAACGTCTCGCTCGCCAATTTCAAATTAGATGGCAGTGCCGCGTGCATCACTTCGCCGAGGCTACAACAATAATATTTCGACAGCCATTGCCACAATTGCAACTGCATGGGATGGATGAGCGGCTCCTCGTCCAGCACAGAAAGGATGGGCTTGGAGCGGTATTGTTCGGGCGCTTTGGAATGCACTTCGATGACCAAACCCGTGTACAAACGCTGCTGCCCAAATTGCACTTCCACCCGCGCGCCAAATTTTACTTCGCCAATCCATTCTTCTGGCACGTAGTAGGTGTACAGCTTGCGCACTGCCATCGGGAGGATGACAGTGACATAGGTGTTGGTCGTTTCTACGAGGTGAAAATTCGATTTATGTTGTGTTTCGGTCATAATACAAATATTTAAGTGTGGCACACTTTTAAAGTGCGCCATACTTTCACAAGTAGCTCGAAAGTATAACTTTTTTGTTTAACAACTGCACTTTTTTGTTTTTAAATTTGAATGAAATATAATGGACTGGCAAAAATTTTTCACGCCCAAACCTACTGATTGTACAAAAACAGAAAGACTGAAATAGAGGTGCTACTGCTCTAAAATTCCACTTTTGTATACTTCTGGCATTGGAACAGAATTAAAAACAAAATTTAGTAGAAAACCAGTAGAAAGTTTTTACTTTTGTATCGCTGAAAAGAAAGTGTGCGAAATAATTGATGGTCTAAAGAGATGCGACAGAAGCATATTTTTAATACAAAAGGTATGATTGGCAGATTTGAATAACTTTTTGTCCAAAACGGATAAATTCATATTCTGGGAATCCGCTACCTTTCGTCGAATTTTTTGCAATGTATTAATGCCTTTTTAAATAGAACTCATACAAAAATAATTGATTAGCGTAAAATATTTGTATTCAATGTTTTAGTTGAGTTTTTACTACGCCTACACCATCCAAACCAAATTGTACTGATTTACAGGCATGCTCTATGCTTTCAGAAGTTTGTAACTGCTGATGTATAGTTGCGACTGCTTTTTAGAAAGAAAACAACTCAACCAATGAAATTTTAAAAAGCACCTTGAATTATTTTTCACCAATAACTTTAACTAACTAAACAGTTTGAATGTATGAATCAAAAATCTTACCCTTTGCCTAAAATAGTAGCGCTATTCCTACTATTCTTCTTGGCTTCAAGTGCGATGTGGGCACAAGACCGCCAGATAACAGGCAAAGTAAGCGACGCGACTGGACCGATTCCCGGAGTGAATATTCTGGTAAAAGGCACTACTACTGGTACTGCTACAGATGACAATGGCGATTTTACCCTTACTCTAAAGCCGGAGAACAATGTGCTGATAGTATCTGCTACCGGCTATGCTTCGCAGGAAGTGCAGGTAGGAACGCAAACCACCATTGATATTATGATCGAAGAGTCAGATATCGCCTTGGATGAAGTAGTCGTCACAGGCTATTCGGTAGAAAGCCGCAGGCAGACAACGGGCGCGGTCGCTACTGTAAAATCAAGGGACCTTACCGCCATTCCCTCCGGTAACGTGGAGCAGCAATTGCAAGGACGGGTAGCCGGTGTGACGGTTATTACCAACGGTCAGCCGGGGACAACGAGCCAGATTCGCGTGCGTGGTTTCGGTTCTTTCGGTGGTAACGAGCCGCTGTACATCGTGGATGGTGTACCGGTAGGCTCTACCGACTTTTTGTCACCGGATGATATTGAATCCACCACTGTTTTGAAGGATGCGCCCGCAGCCTCTATCTATGGAGCAAGAGCTGCTGGTGGCGTAATTGTATTCACCACTAAAAAAGGCACAAAAGGCGCGAAGAAATTGAGCGTCAATTATGATGCAATGTATGGAGTTACTTCACCTGGCGACGCAGCAGTTATCCTGAATCCGCAGGAACAAGCTGACTGGACTTGGAATGCGATTCGCAATACGGCAGCTGCCAACGGTACAACACCCGTGTTCAACCACCCACAGTATGGCACCGGTACTTCCCCGATTGTACCGGATTATATCAACGTAGGTGGACTTTCTGGCATTGTAGGTACAGTAGATTTGAACGCCGAGCGTGCTAAGTACAACGTTGACCCAGCGGCGGGCTCTATTTACCAAGTCGTAAGAGCCAATAAAGCTGGCACGAACTGGTACGATGAAATTACGCGTAGCGCACCCATCACTCGACACAGCCTAGGCTTCTCGGGCGCTGGTGAAAATTCGCGTTATTATGCTAGCTTTGGTTTGCAAGACCAAAAGGGTATTTTGTTGAACAACAGCTTCAAGCGTTACACGTTCCGTATCAATACTGAATTTGATTTGGGTAAGCGCGTACGCATCGGTCAAAACTTGCAAGGTACCTATCGCCAGGCATTAGGTTTAACCGGTGGCGGTGGCGGTATTGGTGCAGCAGCGGATGAAAATGACTTTCTGCAAGCGTTCCGTATGCCATCTATCATTCCTGTATTTGACGAGTTTGGTGGTTATGCTGGTACAGCAGCGAAGGGTTTCAACAACCCCCGTAACCCAGTAGCCAGCCGCGAAGGGGAGAAAAATAACCGCAACTACAATGCAAACGGGTTTGGTAATCTTTACTTGGAAGTAGATGTATTAAATGGTTTGACCTTACGCAGTAGTATTGGAGGGCAGTTCAACAACTATTCCTATCGCTTCTATGGTCGTCGCCAATATGAAAACTCTGAAAATAACTCCAGCGTTAGTTTCGGAGAAGGCTCTGGATATAGTCTTGCTTGGGTATTGACTAATACCCTTAATTACAAGAAAAAATTTGGCGTACACGGTATTGATGTCCTAGGAGGTATCGAAGCTCTAAATACAGGTAGCGGACGTCGTATTGACGGTTTTGGTTTGAATCCTTTCTCGCAAGACGTTGACTACGTAACATTAAGCAACGTGGGCAATCGGGTCGTAAACAGCTTCCAGTTTGCGGGAGTCAATTTCTACTCATTATTCGGTCGAGTAAATTATAACTTTAACGAAAAATATTACTTGACGGGTGTAATTCGTCGCGATGGCTCTTCTCGGTTTGGTGAAAATAGTCGTTATGGGGTATTCCCCGCAGTATCTGCTGCATGGCGCGTTACCAGCGAAGAGTTTATGAAAGGTATTGACTTTATTACGGACTTGAAAATCCGCGGTGGCTGGGGTGAAATGGGTAATTCGAACAATGTGAGTCCTGAGAACCAGTACAATCTTTTTGCAGCAAGCTTATTTGCTTCTTCTTACCCGATTGATGGTGGAAATGGTGCGGCAACGGAAGGTTTCTTCCGCAGCCGGATTGGCAACCCAGACGCAAGATGGGAAACCAGTACCACGACTAACGTAGGTTTTGATGCATCTTTATTCAAAGGCAAATGGGATGTAATCCTTGATTGGTGGAGAAAAGATACGGAGGATTTATTGTTCCAACTTGAGAATCCAAACGTTTTAGGGGTGGATGCATCTGCTCCTGCTGTGAACATTGCTTCTATGCGCAATCAGGGTATTGATTTGCAAATCATTAACAGAGGTAAAATCACTTCCGATTTGGGCTATGAAGTCAACCTAACTGCTGCCACCTTATATAACGAAATTACAAGTGTGGCGCCTGGTATTGAGTTTTTTGACCGTGGTGGTACTCGTATTTCTGGTTCACCAGCGCGCAACCAGCTTGGTAATTCTATCTCTTCTTTCTTTGGCTATCAAACCGTAGGCTTATTCCAATCTCAAGCGGAAATTGATGCAGCACCGGTTCAGGCTGGCGTTATCAGAACACAAGATGCTGCAACATTAGGTGCTCCTGCACAAGGCTTAGGTCGTTTCCGTTTTGCGGATTTGAATGGCAAAGATGATGCCGGTGAGGTTCTTCTTGGTCAGCCCGATGGCATAGTTGATGATGCTGACCGTACCTTCATTGGTAGCCCAGTACCTGATTTTGTAGGTGGTTTGAATTTAAGACTGACTTATAAGAATTTTGACATAGAAACGTATTTGTACACGTCCATAGGTAATGACGTTCTCAATATCTCTCGCTGGTTTACGGATTTCTATCCTTCATTCACGGGTGCAGCATTAGGTGAACGGGTGAAAGACTCTTGGACGCCAAGCAACAAAGGTGCTTCTACTCCGATTTTTGAGAACGTGTCTAATTTTAGTACCAATACACAGTATAATTCTTACTACGTAGAAGATGGTTCTTATTTAAGAATGCAAAACGTATCGTTGGGCTATAATTTGCCACAATCAATACTTAATAATATCGGTTTCCGCAGATTCCGCGTATATGCTTCGGTAAATAACCTCTTTACGATTACCAAATACACTGGCTTGGATCCGGCAGTAGGTGGCGCAGCGGATACCAACTTTGGTATTGACCAAGGTAACTATCCTGTGACCAGAAGCTTCATATTTGGAGTAAATGTTGGTTTTTAATAATTAGTAAACTAAATAAATCCTTTTATTGGTGTTTCAAATTTAATAAAACATGAAAAGAATAATAAAATTAAGAATGACAGCAGCAAGCGTATTGTTTTCGCTGTTGTTTCTCTGGGCGTGTAGCGATGATTTCCTAGTTGTAGCGCCTACAGGTCAGCTCGCTGAAGAACAGTTGAAATCTAAAGCTGGTATTGAAGGTTTGCTGATTGGCGTGTATGCTCAACTGAGCGGACGCGATGGTTTTTATAATGGTCCTTCCAACTGGGTGGGGGGTAGTATTCGCGGTGGCGAAGCTAACAAAGGAACAGACGCTGGTGACCAAGCAGAGGTGAATCCTATTCAGCGTTTTGAAACTTTGCCTACTACAGGTGGACCCGTGCCAGCAAGATGGGCAGAAAACTACGAAGGAGTTAGTAGAGCCAATACCGTACTTCAGCTATTAACGACTGCCGGAGCAGATGTGACCGATGCAGATAAAAAACGGATTTCTGCAGAGACGCGTTTTTTAAGAGGGCATTATTACTTCGATTTGAAGAAGAATTATAATAATGTCCCTTATTTGGATGAGACAATAACCGCTGACCTTGACAAAGTATCCAATACTGCAGATATTTGGCCCAAAATTCAAGAGGATTTCAAATTTGCCTACGACAACCTGCCGGAAACGCAAAGCGCTGTAGGTAGAGTCAACAAATGGGCTGCGGGTGCTTACTTGGCGAAGACGCTGTTGTTCCAGAAAAAATATGCAGAAGCGAAAGCCATATTTGACCAGATTATCGCCAATGGCAAAACCAGCGGTGGCAAAAAGTACGCATTGACGCCAGAGTACTTCAATGTATTCGATCCATCGTTAGATAATAACGAAGAGTCTGTTTTCGCAGTACAAGCATCAGCAGGTACCACTACTACTGCAAATGCCAATCCAGAATTTGTACTGAATTTCCCATATAACGGTGGTCCTGGGGGTTGCTGCGGTTTCTTCCAGCCCAGCTTTGATTTGGTAAACTCTTTCCGTACCAGTGCAAATGGCTTGCCATTATTAGATGGTACTTACAACAGTGCTGCTAATGCTGTGAAAAATGACCAAGGTTTGCTAACTGCGGCGGCTTTCACGCCAGATGCAGGCAATCTTGACCCACGCCTCGACCACTCCGTGGGTCGTCGTGGACTACCTTACTTGGATTGGGGCAATCACCCTGGCAACGACTGGATTCGCTCGCAGTCCAATGGCGGTCCTTATGCACCGAAGAAATTCACGTTCTCTAAGGGACAACAGAATGCTTACACCGATGGTAGCTCTTGGACACGCGGTTACATTGCGCTCAACTACAACATCATCCGTTTTGCCGATGTACTATTGATGGCAGCCGAAGCTGAAGCTGAAGCTGGAAGCGTCGCCAAAGCACTTGAATACGTCAACCTCGTACGTGCCCGTGCCGCTAATGCTGCTGGTTTTGTAAAGAATGCCAGCGGTGCCGATGCCGCTAAATATGTTATCAACCCATATCCTTCTTTTGCAGATAAAACTACAGCCCTGAATGCGATTCGTTTCGAGCGCAAGCTGGAGTTGTCGGGCGAAGGGCACCGTTTCTACGACTTGGTGCGCTGGGGTATTGTAGAAAAAACGATTAACGATTACTTGAAATTTGAAGGCGCGATACTCGTACCAGCGCTGGGCGGGTCGGTCTTCCAAGCGAATCAAGACGAATACTTCCCGATTCCGCAGCGTCAGCTTGACTTGCAGCCGGTGTTGAAGCAGAATCCTGGCTACTAAGCGTAATGAATGATTTATAATGAATAAGAAAACCTGACAGGTCGTAAAGATTTGTCAGGTTTCTTTATACCTACTCTTCTGTTAGAAATTAGCATTTCTGCAAATAATTTGTTTCTCTCTTACACGATCAACCAATTTATTTTCTAATTTCAATGCCTTAATTCTTTTGTGGAAAAAGAGCTTTAATCTGACTTTATAGAATCAATGTTTGCAAAATGACTGGTGTAAAAATTAAATGTACCGCTCTTCATATTTGGCTCGTCTTGTTATGCTTATCAATTATAGTAGCATTTTCAAGTTGTAATAAAAAAGAGAACACACTCTTCGTACTCCTCGATAGCCGACATACCGGTATCGAATTTAACAATGATATTACAGAATCGGATACGCTCAATATTTTCAACTCAGAATTCATTTATAACGGCGGCGGCGTAGGCATTGGTGACCTAAATGGCGACGGCTTGCAAGATGTGTACTTCACTGGTAATCAAGTAGATAACAAATTATATTTAAACAAAGGCAACCTAAAATTTGAAGACATAACCGAAAAAGCAAACGCGCAAAAATACCCGGGTCAATGGTCTTCCGGCATCAATATTTTGGATATTAATTTGGATGGTAAACAAGACATTTACATCTGCAACACTTTTATAAACGACCCCGAAAAACGGAAGAATTTATTATTTATTAATCAAGGAAATGATAAAGAAGGCATTCCAAAATTCAAGGAAATGGCTGCCGAATATGGCATTGCCGACACGACGCACTCTTCCAACGCCCAGTTTTTTGACTATGATAATGATGGCGATTTAGACCTTTTTATCGCAGTCAATTTTATGGATACCCGCTATCCCAATCAATATTTCCCCAAAGTAACCGACGGCTCCTCGCCCAATGCTGACCGGCTTTACCGTAACGACAATGGAGCTTTTAAGGACGTTTCTAACGAAGCAGGTATCAAATTATCCGGCTACAGTCACAGCTCGTTCATCACTGATTTTAATGAAGATGGTTGGCAGGATATTTACGTTGCTAATGATTATGTTACCAATGATTTGATTTATATCAATAACAAAAACGGGACCTTTACCAATAAAGTCGCTTCTATTTTCAAACACCAAGCCTCTTCGGCAATGGGCAGTGATGCAGCCGACATCAACAACGACGGCAGGATAGATTTATTTACCACTGAAATGCTTCCATATCATAATAAGCGTAAAAAATTATTTTTAAACGCTAATAATTACACTAATTACATCAATAATGAAAATTATGACTACGAATATCAATACGCTCGAAATACATTACAACTGAATCAAGGTATTAATCCTGAAACAGGCTTGTCGGTTTTTAGTGAAGTGTCCTTTTTGGGAGGTGTGCAAGAAACGGAATGGAGCTGGGCGCCACTAATAGCGGACTTTGACAATGATGGCAACCGCGATATTTTTGTCACCAATGGCTTTCCGCGCGATGTGACCGACCATGATTTTGGAGCTTATCGTAGTAATGTAAATTATTTAATTGCACCCGTGGATTTACAAAAGCAAATTCCACAAATAAAAGTTCCAAAATTTGCTTTTAAAAATGAAGGCGATTTGCGTTTCTCAGATGTCTCTAAAGCTTGGGGTGTGGATGTGCCAGCCTTCACGAATGGCGGGGCTTACGGCGATTTGGACAATGACGGCGACTTGGATTTGGTCTTAAATAATATAGAGGATAAAGCTTTTGTATATAAAAATACGCTCAATGATTCAAAAGAAAATAAAGCTAATTATGTAAGATTGAAAATTGTAGGTAATAAGTCTAATCCAGATGCGTATGGCGCAAAAGTAACCGCTTATTTTGATGGAAAAGCACAGGCAGTGCAAATGGTTTCGGGCAGAGGGTACATTTCTACTTCAGAAAATGTAGTGCATATCGGTTTGGGCGCTACTCAAAAAGTAGATTCCGTTGTAATTAATTGGTCAGCCGATAAAAAAATAATTATAACAGAAGTGCTTATTAATCAGACGGTTGAAATTAAATATGATACAAAAATTTTCCAACCTGGTTCATTTGTAAATAAGACAACTTTATTTGAAGAAATGAATCCAGCTTCCATCGGCTTGGATTTCATGCACCGCGATACCGATTATATTGATTTCAATTTTCAAAAAACGCTGCCCCATAAATTCTCCCAATACGGTCCGAGCATCGCAGTGGGTGATGTGAATGGCGATGGGCTGGATGATGCGTACCTCAGCGGTAGCGCTATGATGGACGGCACCTGGCTGATTCAAACAAGTAATGGAAAATTTATAAAAAAGGCGGTTTCTTATAAAATAGACCCCAACAAACGGGAAGAAGAATTGGGCACCCTGTTATTTGATGCAGACAATGATGGTGATAATGATTTGTACATCGTGCGGGGCAGCAATCAATATGAAGCGGGCTCTACATTATATCAAGATGTATTATGTGTAAATGATGGCAAAGGTAATTTCACAATTAATAATAATGCACTTCCAAAAGAAACAGCTTGCGGACAAGCAGTGAAAGCGGCAGATTTTGACGGTGACGGCGATTTGGATTTGTTTGTTGGTGGGCGCATTCTGCCTCGTTCTTTCCCTAAAACCGATAAGAGTTTCCTGTTTAGGAATGATTCAAAAAGTAAAGACAATCCTGTTTTTACAGATGTAACGGCGCAGGTTTGCCCGGAATTAAGCGAAATTGGACTGGTGAGTGATGCCCTCTGGACGGATTTTAATAATGATAACAAACCAGATTTAATGATAGCAGGTGAATGGATGCCCTTGACTTTTTTACAAAATGAAGGCGGTAAATTTAAAAATGTAACTTCTCAAACTGGTATTCAAAATAAATTAGGTTGGTGGACGAGCTTGGCTGGTGGCGATTTTGACAATGATGGCGATATAGATTATGTGGCGGGTAATTTCGGGCAGAACACCTACTTCAAATGCACGGGCGAGGAGCCACTCACGCTTTACGCGAAAGATTTTGATAAAAATGGCTTGTATGATCCTTTTATCTCGTGCTATTGGCAGGATTCTTTGGGCAATCGGAATGAATATTTTTATCATACGCGCGATGATATGATTAAACAATTGGTGCTGATTCGTCGCAAATTTCAAACGTATGGTGCATTTGGCGAAGCGACGGTGAAAGACGTTTTTACACCAGAAGAACTACAAGGCGCACAGATTTTAAAATCTAATTGGTTGAATACCAGCTATGTAGAAAATATCGGTGATGGTAAATTTAAAATAAGTGCTTTACCAACGCAATCACAATTAGCGCCGATTTATGGTATTTTACCATATGATATTGATCAAGATGGGTTATTAGATATTATAATGGTTGGGAATGATTATGGCATGGAATTATTACAAGGTAGAGCCGATGCTTTTTATGGGTTGGTGTTGAAAAATAAAGGCAAAAATCAATTTGAAGCACTAGGTTTGAATGAAAGTCATTTTTACGTACCAAATGATGCAAGGGCTTTGACGCGAATGAACTTGGCAAACGGACAAGAAATATTATTGGCAACACAAAATAAAAGGATTTTAAAAGCATTCACACCAAAGGTACAGCCGAGTAAAACGATTACATTGAATGTGAAAGAAGTAAAGGCAGAAATTATATTTAAAAACGGACAAAAACAAACCCGTGAATTTTATTGGGGCAATACTTTTTTATCACAAGAACCTCGAACCATTACATTTTATGCTACTATGCAGGAAATCAACCTTTTTGACCAAAAAAACAATCGGACGCGTACTGTTGTAATGGAAGCATTGACGAAACAGCAATTGTCAAAAAAATAATGGTTCTATTATGATATCAAGTTGATACGACAAATTGGACTAAAGTCCATCAAAATCTTTGCATCTTATCCCCGCCATAAATGGCGGGGCAATCAATAAAACGTTGATAATCAGTTGCCCCGCCATTTATGGCGGGGATAAAAACAAGCTAATTGTTGGCTTTAGCCTAATTTCAAAATAATTTTTTGTGAAAAAAAATGAAGGCATATACAAACGGAAAAATATTCACAGGCAAAACGATTTTACAAAATCATTGTGTAATAACGGAGCATAGTAAAGTTGTAGATATTATAAATGACGCAGCTATTCCATCTCATGCCGAAAGGATTGATTTAAATGGAAATTTACTAACAGCAAGTTTCATTGATTTACAAATTTATGGTGGAAATGACGCATTTTTTGGTGAATTTCCTTCGGTGGAAACATTGCAAACTACCTATGAATACTGCCTTTCAGGGGGTGCAGCACATTTTTTGCCGACTGTTGCTACCCATTCAGAGGAAGTGATGTTTAATGCTATTGAAGCGGTGAAAACGTACTGGGAACAGGGTGGGAGAGAAGTGCTGGGATTACATTTAGAAGGTCCTTACATCAATATAGAAAAACGGGGTGCCCATTTAAAACAGTTTATAAAAATACCTACTTTAAAAAATGTTAAAGATTTACTTTCTAAAGGGGAAGGCATTATCAAAATGATGACACTTGCGCCGGAAGTTTGCTCAGATGAGGTACTTGAATTATTATTAAAACAAGATATTGTAATATCGGCAGGACATACCAATGCGACTTATGAACAGGCTACAAAATCATTTCAAAAGGGAATTAAAGTCGCGACGCACTTGTTTAATGCAATGTCACCGCTGCAACATCGGGCACCGGGCATGGTAGGAGCGATTTATGATGCTGAAAATGTAACGGTGAGTTTAGTGGCAGATGGGCATCATGTAGATTTTGCAGCGATTCGTATCAGCAAAAAGTTGTTAAACGAGCGGCTGTTTTTAATTACAGATGCGGTAACAGAAAATTTAAAAGGACATTATACCCATCAATTACAAAAAAATAAATATACATTAGCAGATGGCACATTGTCTGGTTCTTCTTTGACAATGCTGCAAGCGGTGAAAAATTGTGTGGAAAAAGTAGGGATTTCATTAGAAGAAGCATTACGAATGGCTTCGCTTTATCCGGCAAGAGTTATAAAAATGGAACGAAACATCGGCAGTATTTGTAAAGATTGTGAAGCGAATTTTATTACATTGGATAGTGATTTAAATTTGATTGCTATTTACACTGATAAAACGGAATCTTAATAATCAAATAGAAATAGTTGAAATATTATAGAACTCACTTTAGTTTATGAAATATACCTTGTTGATTATCAGTATCTTGTTGGTTAGCGCTTGCAAAGAGACCCCGTCGTCGCAGCCAGTATATTCGGATGTAACCTATTTACACGCTGCTCAAAAAAAATTAACGGACCTTATCGTCATAGATATTTTCTCACCGCCCGTGGCAAGTCGGGTATATGTCTATCCATTGTTAGCTGCCTATGAAGCTGGTAAATTCATTAAACCCGATGCCCAATCCATTACCGACCAATTAAAAGGTTTTGAGAAAATGCCACTTCCCGAAACAGGGAAAGAATACGATTTTACAGTGGCAGCTATCAAAGCATTATGTGCGACTGCTCCCAAAGTTGTATTTTCTACAAAAGAGTTAGAAGTATTTGAATTACAGACACTTAATGAATTAAAAGGACGCTCTTCGGAGGATGTGTACAATCGTTCTATTGCATTTGGACAGCGTATAGCGAATGCAATCAGTATGCGTATAACACTTGACAATTACAAGGAAACGCGCGGCATGGAACGCTATGAAGTGCAAGCAAATGTAGCAGGACGCTGGGTACCCACGCCGCCCGACTATGCCGATGGCGTGGAGCCGCACTGGGCAAAAATGAGTTCGATGTTGATGGATTCCGCGTCGCAATGCGCGGCTGCCCCGGCTGCTCCGTACAGCGAAAATACGAATAGTCCCTTCTGGAAAGAAACGATAGAAGTGTACCAAATTTCAAAAAATATTACATCCGAACAAGAAAACATTACAGTCTTTTGGGATGATAATCCGTTTGTGTCCAAACACAAAGGGCATTTAATGTTTCAAGATAAAAAAATGACACCGGGTGGGCATTGGCTTGCCATTTGTCAATTGTTTTTAAAAGAAAAAGAGGTTGATTTTTATGAATCGCTCAAAGCGTATGCGCTTACTTCACTGGCTATTTACGAGGGTTTTATCGCTTGTTGGGATGAAAAATATCGCAGTGTGCGCCTGCGCCCAGAGACTGTCATCAGTGCGAAAATTGATAAAGAATGGCATCCGTATTTAGTGACGCCGCCTTTCCCTGCTTACACGAGTGGGCACAGTACCATTTCTGCTGCTGCTGCGGAAGTGCTTACCGGATTATTCAATGATAATCAGAATTTTACAGATACGACAGAAAAAGAATATGGATTGCCTGTGCGGTCGTTCGCATCATTTCGAGCGGCGGCAAGAGAGGCTTCTATGAGTCGTATTTACGCAGGTATTCATTATCGGTCGGATTGCGAAGAGGGCAGTGAACAAGGTGCGAAAGTGGGACAATTGGTATTAACGAAAATCAAATTATAAATTTAAAAACGCCTAACTATCATTTAAAACCAACATTAAACAAATTATTTATTACGTAAGTTAAAGTAAGGCATTATGAATCAGGTTCGGGAGCAGATGTGGAATGATATGAGTCGTTCTGTTAAAGGCGTTTTTTGTTATTCGCAAGTTTTGGGAGAAAGTAATATTCCGATGTATTCACATGATAAAGGCAAGTTGTTATATGCAGAAGGTGGTACAGTTTATATCATTACACAAGAGAAAACATGGTATTTGTTGGCACGACATTACATTTGGATCCCTGCCGATGTTATACACAGTATTCATACAGACAAGCCCACCGTGGTTTTGCGTACTTTATTTTTTCAAACAAAGCCCAATGAGCACGGGTTTTTCAAAGAAATTGGCATTTACCCGGTTAACGATTTACTATTAGAAATGATAAATTACACAAAAAATTGGGAAGGCGTTATTACACCTGAAGAAGAAGACCGTTTTACTTTTGTCATGGCAATTAAAGCAATTCTACCTGAATTGAGTAAGCATAAATTACTATTTGAACTTCCCTTAGCCAAAGACACCCGCTTGAAAAAAATCACGGCGCACCTACACGATAACCTCTCTAAACACCTGCACTTCCCAGACATTGCACAGCAATTTGGACTCAGTGAACGCTCTTTAGCTCGCCTTTTCCAAAGCGATTTAAGAATGCCTTATATCAAATACCTGCGCACTCTCCGTATCATTCATGCACTGGAATTATTAACAACCACTAAATTAAGTATGAATGAAATTGCTTTTAAAATAGGTTATGATAGTTTTCCAACGTTTAGTAATATGTTTTATCAAATGGTAGGCGTACGCCCGAAAATGTATTTACAGCAGAAGATGTAGTGGACGTTGAAGTTGTTCCTTATTCTTTTACAAAAGCAGCTAAAAATATATGTTTATACACGAAAAATACGCTCGTAATTTTGGAATATTCCAAAAATAAATTGCTATATTCGTCTTATTTTAGAATTAAAATTGGATACTCAAAACGAAATGAACACCAACCGTATTCTCCTTGCGGGCGTCGCCGGAGGTATCGCTTTTTTTCTACTTGGCTTTCTGCTTTATGGCATCTTACTTGCTAAATTCTTCGCTGCCAATCAAGGCACTGCACAAGGCGTGATGAAAACCCCACCCGAAATGTGGGCATTGATTGTTGGCAATCTCGCTTGGGGCTTTCTGCTGGCTATTATTTTTGGTCGTTGGGCAGGTATCAAGAACTTCGCTACCGGCGCGCAAGCGGGTGCTATCATCGGCGGGCTTGTGGCATTCAGTGTCAATTTCAATATGCTGGGTACGACCAACGTTCACACCATCAATTCTGCATTGGTGGACGTGGTGGTCATGGCAGTGATAAGCGCCATCGTTGGCGGCGTGGTCGGATTGGTATTGGGGAGAAGTAAGGTGTAGGAACTTATTTCCACTTTTTTACCCCTTTTTCTTAAAATTTAAATATCCGCTAAGTTTCAATTGTTGAACTTGTTTAAAATTGAAGATCTTATTTAACGGGAATGGAATAGCTCGGCTGTGCGTTCCCTCATTTAACCACAAGGCTCACAAAGTGCTACACAAGGCGCACAAAGTGTTCCTTTTGAACATGGTGAAAATCCTTGTGTCCTTTGTGGTTAAAGTTATTGTTGGCTTGCTACTTACGACTTTGTTAATACCCATTCGGAAAACATATTCTATATTTTTATCAATTTTAAACAAGTTTGTTTATAAACAAAAAAAGTTGGACATTATTAATTAACAATACCAAATATTTAAATATTCAAATTATTAATTGGCTTTTTTAGAACTTAGACGATAGATTTTGGACTCAAATGTTCAATTAATTGTATGTCAATTGGTTAGCGTTTCTGATTCCCGACTTGGTATAAGAGCGACTGGCAGCTTGACTTAGGAAAGTGTAGCAGAAGGAAGCCTACGATTGTAACACAAAGGGAGTAACTCGATTTAAGCGAGTTACTCCCTTTCTATCCTGCACCTCCTAAAGCCCTACGAATCATGGTCAGCTTTTCGCCTTACTCTTCACCACTATCGCTGGTATACTTTTAGTTTTAAACAATTGATTGTAAGCATTCACATCATTGGACAGTAGTTTTTCCATTGTGATGCGATGCGTATTCCATTCAGTCTCAATATCTTGCATTCGGTCTTGTACGCCGCGCGTGATTTTCGGGTCGTGGGTGTCCAATCTGCCGCGCAGGTCGAGAAATTCGGCACTGAGTTTCGAGGGCCAGTTGATAACATCCTGAAAGTTTTTAGAGCGTACTTCCACCACATTAGCTTCCCAATCATTTATTTTTTTCAACAAATCTTTGCCGGAAGTGACTACGTCTGCCATGTCCTTATTGTCTTTCATCGCATCGTTGTAGGCTTCGATTTGCTTTTTGAGCTTGCGCATATCGTTGATGGAATTATGAATTTCCGTAATTTCGTCGGCGAGGCGACTCAAAGTTTCCTGCTGGCTATCCCAATCGGATTGCGAAATAGCGGTTTGACGCGGGTCTGGCGTGATTTCAATATCTGCTTCGGAAGTTTCACCTTTGTAACTCAAACGCGCTTTGTACTTGCCCGGTGCGACACGATGACCCCGAAAATCACCGTACAGATAAACGCCTGGCACGTCAGGAAGTGTTGCGGTACGAAAATCCCAAGCGAAGCGATTCACACCAGCTTCTGCGGGAATGAGCGGATCAGCTGGAGCGCCACCACCGAAACCGCCCGTACTTGCTGGTTTGGACTCGTCTTTTTTATTGGTGTACGACCGAATCACTTTGCCTTTTGCATCCATGATTTCCAATTTCGCTACATTCGTATCGGCTTTTTCTTTCAAATTATAATAGAGCATCACACCGTCCGGCACGTTTTGACCAATACCGGGAATGCCATCGGGCAACCACGGCGGCGTAAAGCTGCTCATGCGAATGGTGGAACGCGGTGTAAATAATTTGGTTTGCAAAGAAGCCAATTCACCTTTCGTTTGTTGAATGGCGGTGAGGTCATCTAAAATCCAGAATGCACGACCGGCAGTAGAAGCCACCAAGTCATTGTTGTGAATGATAAGGTCTGTAACGGGTACAACCGGTAGATTCAATTGAAATTTATCCCATTTATTACCACCATTTGTAGAAAGATAAAAGCCACGTTCCGAACCCGCGTACAGCAAACCTTTCACTTTTTTATCCTCTCGAATGACTTTGATGAAATCGTCCGCATCCACGCCGCTGGTGATTTTCGTCCAATTTTTACCATAGTCAGTTGACTTGTAAGTCATGGAATTGAAATCATTAAATTTGTAGCGCGTTGCAGCAATGTAAACCGTGGCTTTATCATGCGGCGAGACTTCAATAGAATTGATCATACATTCGGGTAAACCGGCAGGCGTGACGTTTTGCCAGCTTTTGCCACTGTCGCGCGTGATGTGTACCAAGCCGCAATCGCTGCCCGTATAGAGCACGCCTTTTTCCAAAGCAGATTCGATGACGTAATAAATCGTGTTGTAATTTTCGCCACCGGCACCTTCGTTGGTAATCGGACCGCCGCCCAAGCCTTGTTTTGCTGGGTCATTCCGCGTTAAATCTGGGCTGATAGTTTCCCAATTTAAACCACCATTGGTACTCCGAAATAGCATATTGCCAGCGTGATAAATCGTCTTGGGATCATGCGGAGAGGCGAGAATCGGGGCGTTCCAATTGAAACGGTATTTCATTGCTTTTGGCTCGTTCGCCAAATTCAAAGATGGATAAACCATAATATCTTTACGCTCCATCGTGCGCATATCGAGGATTTCAATCTGACCCTGATAGCAGCCACCAAACATCACTTCCGGATTATTTGGGTCGAATGCAATGTACGCGCTCTCGCAACCTGGACCGTCAAACCAATCCTTGTCGGTAATGCCCATGCCATTCGTGCGGCTGGAAATGACGACCGAAGAATTATCTTGCTGACCACCATAAACGCGATATGGAAAAGTGTTATCCACATTCACGCGGTAGAATTGTGCGGTTGGTTGATTGTTGATGGAAGACCAGCTACGTCCGGTATTGAACGAGACTTCCGCACCGCCGTCGTCGCCGAGTACCATGTTGGCAGCGTTGTTTGGATTAATCCACAAATCGTGCGTATCGCCATGTCCGACGCGTACATTCGTAAAGGTTTTACCACCATCAATCGAGCGCATCATCGGCGCATTTAAAACATACACCACATCGGCATTTGTCGGGTCGGCAAAAACTTCCATGTAGTACCAAGAACGCGCCGTTATATTTTGGTCGCTCGTCATGTGTACCCAATTGCGACCACCATTATCCGAGCGATACAAACCGGCTTTTGATTTTTCGGCTTCTACAATGGCATACACGCGATTTGGATTGGCTTTGGAAACAGAGACGCCAAGTTTGCCTAATTCAGTCGGCAAGCCTTGCATAATTTTATTCCACGTTTCGCCGCCATCGGTTGATTTCCACATTGTCGAAGTTGGACCACTTTCTACTTTCCAAGGCGTACGGCGGTGTTTCCACATGGCAGCATAAAGGACGCGCGGATTTTTCATATCCATCGAAAGACCAGACGCGCCCGTGTCACCATCTACAAACAACACTTTTTTCCAAGTCGCGCCGCCGTCGGTAGATTTATAAATGCCTCGATCATCGCCCGTGCCGTGCAACGGACCTTGCGCTGCGACATACACCACATCAGGATTCGTAGGATGAATGACGACATCTGAAATGTGGCGCGTTTTTTCTAAGCCCATATTTTTCCAAGTCTGACCGGCATCGGTAGATTTATAAACCCCATCGCCGAAGGAAGTCATCACGCCGCGCACCGCGTGCTCGCCCATGCCCACGTACACCACGTTTGGGTCAGATTCTGACACTGCAATATCGCCGACCGAGCCTGTTTTGAATTGCCCATCAGAAATATTGCGCCAATTGATGCCAGCGTCTTCGGTTTTCCAAACGCCGCCGCCCGTGTAGCCCACGTAATAAATGTTGTCATCTCCCATCACGCCCGACACGGTGTTGGAGCGCCCTCCGCGATACGGACCGATATTGCGCCAACGCATGGATTTGAATTTGGAAGCGTCGAAGGAAGTTGTGCTTGCTGAAGTAGTCGAAGCAGTTGGTGTTGTTTTAATAGATTTTTTTTGGCTGAGGCCTGGCAACGTGAATAACAGAGCCGTTAGCAGCCATAGGAGTTGCAAGTGTTTTTTCATGCGAATATAGGTTTTTACGTGTTTTTAATTGAAAATTATTGATTGTTAGACAATGTTAAAGCTTGTTTTTGCTTTGACGCGGGCTTAAATTACTTCGAATTTTGAAAAGTGGGAATTTTATTTGGAGGTTTTAGGAAAAATTGACGTTTTTAAAGGAAAAACTTTTGAATGTAAATTTTATATTTTATCATAATGAAATCCAGTTTTCTTTATTCGTTATAAAGTGTGGTTGACGGCGGTTTTGGTAACGCCTGTTATCTTGATACTTTTTGAATTTATTAGTGGTGGTTTTAAATCAAATGAATAAGTAATTTTCTTAGCTTTTATGATAATAGCATGGGGCTATGGGCTTCTTTATTCTGTAATGAGTTGTTAATTTTTCTCAATGCCATTTTTCTTCTGAGACGAACTAAATTTGATATTTTTAAAGTCAAAATAGTTTTGCTCGTCATTTCTATGTTCTTAACTATTCTACCATTTAATTTTTTTAATAATTTAAGTATTCCAAATTTTTCGCTTAGGGTTGACTTTATTTATTGGCTCTCCATCCTCTTTGGCATCTTCTTTTACCGCCTCGAACCAGAAACTTCCAACGTTAAACCTTAAACTATAACCACCAAACAAGTTTGGTGATTACAAAAAAGGCTGCCACACGAATGCGACAGCCCTTTTATTTCTGTATGAAGAGAATTTGTAGACTATACGATAAAGCCATCCACGATAGCTAATACCTGTGCTTTAGTCAACGGCTCATCGAAAGAAGCACTTGCAGCATCTGCATCAATTACTTGACCATTGATGTTGATGATGTTGATGCCTGCTTGCGTTGTTACTTCCTCGCCATCATAGCTCGGCTGTACGGCTGGGCTGGCGATGTTGCTTTGCTTGCCTTCAATCCAAGGCTTCACATCTCCTACTACCAACGCACCACCTCTTGCTCTGCGCATCTGGCGAATGTGCGATGCGTGACGAGCTTCCACAGAGTGGATGTTAAGTGCTGCGGTGAGGTATACGTTGCTACTGATCAAGTTGGTAGCTTGTCCCTTGTATGCTCTTACACCTGTATCTTCAAATGTCTGTGCTACAGCAAGGAACAAATCATAATTGGTGAATGCAGCAGCGAATGGACCCGTGCCGGAACCATTGCCGCCAGAGAAGTCAAATGTTGGCTTTGCTACGGGTGTGCCACCTGCGCCTCTGATCGCTGCCTGCAAAAACGTAACGTGTGCGTTTTCGTGTGCGCCAATCGTAACGAGTGCGGTTTTGGCAGCACCAGCCGGGATAAGATTCGGTGCAGCGTTACCGATATTGTAGAATTCAGCCTCCAGATACTCCAGGGTTAAAGCAAAATTGAGGACATCCAGGATGAGGGGCAAATTAGCATTTCCCTGACCATACGCTTTGTTGAACAAAGCACCTACTGCGAAAGGTAATGCAGTAGCAGTTACGCCCATCGTGAGGTTTTTGATCACGTTACGGCGCTCACTTGTGCGCTCGAAAACTTCCGGATCCACCTCAGAAATGTGATTCAAAATATTCTTAAAATTCATGATTTCAATGGATTAAATTGGTTCTTAAATTGATTTTAAAATAAGATTGTCCAACAATTAAAATTAGTTGTTAGGCAAGTTTTTAGCCGATAACTTCGACTTCAAGAAAGCACCTGCGATTGCCAATACTTCGTTTGGTTCGCGGCTTTTCTCTAATGCATTCGCGTCCAACACGGTGTTGTCAGCAAATGAACCATTGCTAATCAAGTCTCTTATCAGCGCTGCGTGGCGTGCTTCTACTGATACGATTTTGCCTGCAAGCAATAAGTAATCTGGAGAAGAAATCAATTTACCAGCACCATTGTAAGCCGATACACCTAAATCTTCAAATGCTTTTGCAGTACCCAATACGCTGTCGCGACTTGCGAAGTTGATCGCGCTAAAGTTTACTTCTAAGCCGGGAATTGCGTTCGTACCCAGTGCATTTTTGAAAAACTCACGGTGAATTACTTCATGGTCACGGATGTCCGTCAAGTATGCTTTTTCCAAATCAGTAGCACCAGCATAAAAGCTATTTACTACCTGAATGTAGAAAGCAGCTTCCAATTGCTCGAGTGCATACGCAAAGTTTAGGATACCGAAGTCGCCGCTACCCAAGTCAATGCTACCGTCATTTGGTAAGTCATTCTCATCACAACCAACGGTTAGAAGGGCAGCACCAGCCAGTGTACCGCCTGCTATTCCAAGAAAATTACGTCGTGAAACATTTGTCGTCCCTTCTTTTGGTTTTAGAAAGGGCAATACCATTCCTTTTGATTTCATGGTAAGAGAAGTTTTTAATCAGGTTATTAAATGAAATTCATTTTTCTTATACAAAATATAAATGGATAATTGTATTTCAGCCGTCATTCAAGAAGCGAAATAATAATTGTGTATACAATTGCAAGACTTTAAATGGGAAATGAAACCAAGCTGTTCATTTTCCAATCACTTTTACCGTCTACTTACAAAAATGAAACCTTGTCAGTAATTGGAACGGGGTTTGTTAATCAATTTTGCTATATACAAAGAGGTACGGTATAAGAAGTTCAAACGGTTTTATTGTCAGCAAAAATTTAGTTAAGAAAAATCGCTTAAACAATAAGATTATGAGAAATTTTTTTTCAAAAAACACTCATTTTCAGTTAGTTATAAAGAGAGAAGAAAATTAAAAAAAAATCACACTTCTCTATTCAAAAATAGACCATTTACTATTTCAAGCATTTTCTCTACTTTTAGCGCAGCGAGCTTTTGACTTGCTATTGGTTCACCTAAAACACCATTATTGAATGATACGCCATACGTTTGCACTATTTTTAGTTTGCATCCCTATCTTGTTGTTAAGCCAAAAAGTGCCCAACCGCTCCCTGCTCACCATTGAGCAAATGATGCAAGGAGAGACATTTGTCGGCTACTTGCCAGAAAATCCATTTTGGTCGGAAGACAGTAAAACGATTTATTTTTCTTGGAATCCAAATATGGATATGCTTCGCAGTTTGTATAAAATAGGATTGAATGAAAGCAAGCCAATAAAAGTAAGTACGGAAGAGCAGAAAACGCTTGCCAGTAATGGTGTTTACAACAAAGCCCGCACGAGGAAATTGTACGTCAAAAATGGCGATTTGTATCTGTTGGAACTTGCCACAAGTCAGGCAACGCAAATTACCAATACCCTTGATAATGAAGGCAATCCGCAATTTTCTGCTGACGAACGGATGGTGATTTATGCTTTAAATGGCAATCTTTTTACTTGGGAAATAGAAAGCGGCGCAACTATGCAACGCACTAATTTCAAACGCGGCATCAAGCGCGATGACCCGAAAAAAACGGCAAACGAAGAATGGCTTCAAGAACAACAACTCGAACTTTTCGGCATCTTGCGTGAACGCAAAGCCGAGCGCGAGCTGCGCGAGAAACGCGATAAAGAACTGGAAGCCAAGCGCCCCAAAGAATATTGGTACGGCGAAAAAAATATGGGAGGCATCCAAGCCAGCCCCGATTTGAAATTCATCACCTTTCGATTAACAAAAACGGCGCCCGAAAAACGCACGGATGTTCCAAATTATGTCACAGAATCCGGCGCCACCGAAGACCTTCGCGCTCGCACCAAAGTAGGCGCACCGCAGGATACTTATGAATTTGGCATTTACAATATTGAAAAAGATACTATTTATCTCGTTGATACAAAGCAACTTCCGGGTATTTATGACAAACCGGCGTTTATGAAAGATTATTACAAAGCGAAAGATACGGTTGCATATAAAAACAAATATGAAAAGCCGCGCGAGGTGAATTTTTTCGGTCCGACTTTTTCGGATAGCAGCAAAGCGGTTGTGAATATTACGTCGCAAGATTACAAAGACCGCTGGATTGCGCTGCTGGATTTGCCTACCGGAAAGTTGAAAATTTTGGATAAACAGCATGATGATGCGTGGATTGGTGGTCCGGGCGTAGGTTGGTTTGGTGGAAATAATATTGGCTGGCTATCAGATAATAAAACGCTCTTTTTTCAATCGGAAGAAACTGGGTTTTCACATTTGTACACCATTGATGTTACAGGCGGTTCCAAAAAAGCATTAACGAGTGGAAAGTTTGAAATTTTATCGGCGGATTTATCAAATGATAAGCAATCTTTTTACATCACTGCTAATGCTGAAGGTCCACACGAGCATCATTTTTATAAACTGTCTGTGAATGGTGGAAAATTAGAAAAAATCACGACGGCTGTTGGTAATAATGATGTAAGGCTTTCGCCGGATGAAAAATATGTAGCGATTCGTTATTCTTATAGTAATAAACCTTGGGAATTATATGTAATGGAAAATAAATCGGGTGCAACTGCAAAACAACTCACTGAATCTACCACTGCTGATTTTAAAAAATACAAATGGCGCGACCCAGAAATCGTATGGTTCACCGCTCGGGATGGCGTGAAAGTTCCCGCTCGCATTTATCGTCCGGCGAAGGCAGCAAAAGGAAGTCCAGCGGTTATTTTCGTGCATGGCGCAGGTTACACGCAGAACGTTCACAAGTGGTGGGCAAGTTATTATCGGGAATATATGTTTCATAATATGTTGGCAGACAATGGCTACACGGTGCTGGATGTGGACTACCGCGCGAGTGAAGGTTATGGGCGCGACTGGCGCACGGCAATTTATCGGCACATGGGCGGCAAGGACTTGACGGACCAAATAGATGGTGCAAAATTCTTGGTAGATAAATATGGCGTTGCAAAAGATAAAATTGGCATTTATGGCGGCTCGTATGGCGGATTTATTACTTTGATGGGATTATTTACATCTCCGGGTACGTTCAAAAGTGGAGCGGCACTGCGTTCCGTCACCGATTGGGCGCATTACAATCATGGTTACACGGCTAATATTTTGAATCAACCACAGGAAGATAGCATTTCCTATTATCGAAGTTCACCGATTAATTTTGCGGAGGGTTTGAAAGATAATCTCTTGATTTTGCATGGAATGGTGGATGTGAATGTACATTTTCAAGATGTCGTCCGCTTGTCGCAACGCTTGATTGAACTCAAAAAAGAGAATTGGGAATTTGCCGTTTATCCGCTGGAAGACCACGGTTTTGTAGAGCCGAGTAGTTGGACGGATGAGTACAAACGGATTTTTAAGTTGTTTCAGGAGACGTTGAAGTAGTTTTTTCAACCACAGAGTTTACAGAGTCTCACAGAGAAAACTTACCTACCTCTGTGAAACTTTGGGAACTCTGTGGTTAAATAAAAAAGCGTTGAGACACTTCGATCTATTTCAAAAAAATGCGGATAATCAGTTAAATTAGAAACTGAAACCCCAAATCCAATTAGTTGATTATAGATAAATTATTGACTGTCAAATTATTGCACGGATATTAATTGTCTACTTAAAACTGCCTACTTGCTTATTGCTGCTGCTGCATCTGCATCTGCATTTCCATAAACTGCCTGTAAGAATTGGTAATCGGTACAACTTCTTTTTGCACGGTATAACCAAATACAGGAGTCGGTTCTGACAATTCGCTTTCACTTTTGGGTACACCATTTTCTATTTTGACCGATACTTCCAACTTGTGTGCGCCGGAGCCTTTGTAAGTGCCTTTTACAGGTGTGCAATCGCTAAAATTACGACCCACTGCCAGCCGCACGTGGCGGTCGCTCACCAAGCAATTATTCGTGGGATCCACGCCGAGCCAGCCATAAAACGGAATATACACATCCACCCAAGCGTGCGTCGCGCCCTCGCCGCGCATATCGCCATTTTTCGGACAAATATAGCCGCTCACATAACGTGCTGGGATATTATTCATCCGCAACATGACTAATAAAATATGTGCAAAATCCTGACACACGCCCGCTTTCAGCCGCCAGATTTCATCTACATCGGTTTCGATAGAGGTAATACCTTTTTGATATTCAAAATTTTGATAAATGTAAGTAGAAAGACGTTGCGCAATCGCCATCGGTGTATCCATTGGTGTAATAACTTGTCGTAATTCTACTAATAGATCGGCTTTTGCAATAAAATCAGGCTGCTTGAGTAAATCTGTGTAAGGAAATTCTTCGCGTACAATGCCCAAGTGCGCCCATTGCGACTCGGCAGAAGCGGTATCTTCAGGAAAAGTGACCGGATGTGTAATGATTTCTATTAAAGATTGAATGTAAAGTTCACTATGTGGCTTTACAATAGTAAATACGCCAATTTGATTTCCAAAATAATCTAAAAATGGCTCTACCAGCGGATTTGCCGTGATGCTCAACTCGTGCTTTTGCACTTCTTGGAAAGCATCTTGCACCGGATACAACATGATTTGATTCGCCCCATCCACGACGGGCTTCGCGTAGGTGTAGCGCGTGATATGTTTTATTCTGTAAAATGGCATTTTGTAATTAGTGATTGGTGATTCATTATTAGGAAATTTTTCACTCAGTCGCTCCGTCTGGCATCATTTAATAATTTAAACCAAAGTAATATGCATTAAAACCATTGGCAATCGTAATGAGTTCCGTTTGAATCTGCTGTAATAAGGTGGACAGTTCCGTTTTGTTGAGTGTGTCTATGTTGCTATAACGCACCAGATTCGCGGCTTTACCGATACGAAAATCCATCTGCCGATAGCTGTCTTCCACACTATCCGCTTTCAAACGCTGAAAATACCGATGTAATTGCTGGATACAATACAACACCGAATGCGGAAAATAAGGATTGTGCAGTGCGTGTTCCGTGACTTGCGGCGGCTGAATACTTCCGCGATGCGTTTTTAAATATAATTGATAACCACTAAGTGAATAAAGGACGTAGCGCCAACCAGTGGTTTCGGTTAGGTCGTTAACTTCGTAGCTGGTCGCCAGTTTCATTTGCAGTACGTGTAAAGATTGAATCGCCCGTTCTAAAAACTTGCCGATATTCAAAAAATTAAAGCCTTCACCGCGCGCCATCGTCGTATCCACCGTGCCGTAATAAATCATACATTCTCGCATCAAAATATCGAAGGTCGTAATCGGGTCGCCATACACGAAATGTTGTCGCAAGTGAGGTGCTCGTATCAAGTGATAACTGTCATTTAGACATTGCCAGACTTCTTTTGTAATATTATCTTGCACGGCACGCGCATTTTCACGAGCTTTTTCAATATTATTAATAACCGAACCCGCATTATTACGATCTAATATTAAATGTTGTAAAATAGCATTGGGTGTCGTGAATATGGCGCGTTCCTCTACCGTGTTGGTACTGTATTTATTTAACAAAATCTGCCAGTCCAAATCCTGCATATCATCCTGAGAAGCAATGTAATGCGTACGCACCACTCGTATCACACAAGTACTCCGCTCCATATACCGAGCCATCCAAAAAACCGAATTTGCAACCCTGCTTAGCATATAATGTGTTAATGTGTTTATGTGTTAATGTGTTCTTGTCCGCGTGTTTCTTACTCGCTTGGCGTAATGGTACGCTGATTTTTAGGATGATTAAGGTTTTTTATGATTTAAAATCAGTGCATATCATAATTATCTTAATCATCTGTGTACTATTTTAAAGCAAAAAACCGATCCTCCTATCACCCCATCCTGCTATCCTCCCAATACCCACGTATCCTTACTCCCGCCACCCTGCGAGGAATTCACCACGAGTGAGCCTTCGCGCAGTGCAACCCGTGTGAGTCCACCAGGTACAATTTCAATTCCTTCTGGACCGAACAGTGCAAACGGACGCAAATCCACGCGCCTCGGCTGCAATTTTCCATCAATGTAACAAGGTGCGGACGACAGACTAATGATTGGCTGCGCAATGAATTGACGAGGTGTTTTTAGAATCTCTTGTTTGAAAGCGTCCATTTCTTCCTGTGTCGCTGCGCTGCCGATGAGCATTCCATAGCCGCCCGATTCATTGGTGCGTTTGACAACCATATTTGCCATATTTTCAAACACAAAATTCTGATTATCAACGTCTTCTAACCGATAGGTCGGCACATTTTTTAAAATCGGCTCTTCATTCATATAATAACGAATCATATCCGGCACGTAGGCATACACGGCTTTATCATCAGCAATGCCATTTCCCGGCGCATTTACAATGGCTACATTTCCCTTGCGATACGCCCAATAAAGTCCGGGAACGCCCAAAATACTATCCGACCGGAAAACGAGTGGGTCAATAAATTCATCGTCCACACGGCGGTAAATCACGTCCACGGGCTTTAAGCCTTTTGTGGTTTTCATGAATACTTTATGATTATCCACTACTAAATCTTTTCCTTCAACTAATTCAATGCCCATGAGCCGCGCCAGCGTCGTATGCTCAAAATAAGCAGAATTAAATACGCCGGGCGAAAGCAGCACGACCGTCGGTGTACTCGTTTGCCGACTGGCTAAGGCGAGCAGGTTTTTGTATAGTAAATCAGGATATTGTTTGACGGGTCGAACGTTATTTTTAGGTAATAAATCGGGAAATATTCGATACGTAATTGCTCGATTTTCAAGCATATAAGAAACTCCAGAAGGCGTTCGCAAATTATCTTCCAACACATAAAACGCGCCGTCATGGTCGCGTATCAAGTCAATACCGGAAATGTGGGTATAAATATCAAACGGCACTTCTACATTCATCATCTCCCGCAAATAATTGGGGCAGGAGTAAATAAGCGAAGCTGGTATGATGCCATCTTTTATAATAAACTGCTGATGGTAAATATCTTTTAGAAAAACATTTAATGCTTTCAAACGCTGTTTGATACCTGCCTCAATTAATGTCCATTCTTTCGCTTGAATAATGCGTGGAATGACATCAAACGGAAATATTTTCTCAACGCCCTCGCCGCTCGTGTACACCGTGAACGTAATGCCCTGGGTCATGAACAGCTTTTTCGCCAATTCATCTTTGTGCGTCATTTCATCTGGCGAGAGGTCTTGCACTGCCGACACAAAACTGCGGTAATGCTCCCGAATCTCTTGCTCGTGAAACATCTCATCCCACACACGGGGCGGCATATTATAAAATTGCAACAATGGATTATAACTCATAGCACGGGAAAAGGTACAAAAGAAAAGTTGGAACCAAGAAAACTTTAGCGCGGATTCTTTTTGCAAAAAACGCGATTACCGTACAGAATTTCACAAAACCATTTTTATTAGCAAATTTGATAAGGTTTTTTTTAATTTATTTAGAATAAAATTTTAGAGAATCCAAACGGGCTACCTTTTATTTTGATTTAGAAATGTGTATTAAATAGCTCTTTAAAAAAAATTTATCTTCCATCTACTTTCGTCCGCGTTCTACTTCTTGAATATAAAATAAGATTGCTTCTATTTTTTCGTTTGACATATCAGAAAAATCCTTCATAATAGTCGGCTTCCAAACTTGCCAAAGTTCTACCGCTTTAGGATGCCCGGCTTCAATCATCTTCTGCGAATTTTTTATAAAATCGTACAAATCTTCTTTTGGATATGATTTCCAACGTTCTGCTACGCCCGCGAGTGCCGGTCCGACTCGGTCTTTTATCATATTACGAGGGTGACAAGCCGCGCAATTACTACGAAAAAGTTTTTTTCCTATTTCAAAAGAGTCTATTATATTTACATTTTTCTCAGCGTATGTAATATCAGGTAATTTTTGATTGTAAATTGGCAGCCAACTGCTAAGATAGAAAAAAGCAATAAAAGCAATAAAAATGTTATTTTTCATAATGTTATTTAGCGTTATTTACTTTTAATTTTCCTCTTTTGCTACTTTTTTATGAATACTATCCACCGCCATGAGCACCGCTGAGCCAAACGTACAAATTTTTGTTTTTGAATATTTTGGTCATCCTTTCTCCACCAACTTCTTTATCTCCACCAAAATCGGATTCCAACCTTCCCCATTATTATATGCTTCTTGATATCTTCTTTCCCCTTCCGCTACGGTATTATAATCGCCCTGCGTGACGGTCAAAACCGTATGTCCATTTTCAGGAGTCAATTGATATGTCACTTTTAAATAATTCTCAGATGCATCGTCAATATCAGAATGCGGGTCAATCGTGGTGTACGCTAAATACTTTTCCGGTTGAATCGCTATGATATTTCCTTTTACAAAAACCATTTCCTGCCCTTCGTGTTCGCCTTTCCATTCCAGCGAACTGCCCACTTGCCAGTCAGAAACCGTCTCACAGCCGAACATATATTGTTTAGTCTGCGCTGGATTTACCAATGCGTCCCACACTTTGGCGACGGGCGCGTGGATGGTTATGGTGTTGGTGATGATGCGTTTTTCCATGTTGTAGATAATTATTTTTATTACAAAGTTATTATACAAATAAAATTATGCGTCTTGCGCAAAATGCCAACAAACGCCAGCAATATCAATCAGATTCACTTCTCTTCCGTGCGGAAATTGCGTTGGCGGATTTACTTTTATATCAAATTGCTTGGTTAATCCTTTTTCATTTATTTCTTGCCAAAATTCATCTAAATCACTCACGCCTACCCGTACCATCAGATTTTCCGCAAAATGTTTATCATTATAATTTTGTAAAATAAACTTACAATTATCCTTTTCAAATCCAGCATAGCCCTCCGCTTCCCAGCGAATGGTGAAGCCAAGTGCCAGAAATAATTTTTTGGATGCGTCGAAGTCAGCTCCTGACGGGATGAATGGTTCGATGGTGTGGAATGTCATAGATTTATAATTTTATTCAGAAAACGCGGTGTAGCTTTCAAAATCGCGTATTCCGATTCGGGAATATTGATTATTTTCATGTCTTTGATTTTAAAAGGCTAATATTTTTTTAAGAACAGGCGTTTCAAACAAATTATTATTCATTATCAAATCTGCAATTACAGCTTCTACTACGGAAACGGCATTGCCCATTTGTTTATAAACCGCATTATCATTATCTAATAATTTGTAAGTATCGGGAAAGCCCTGAAGTCTTGCACATTCTCTGGGCGTTAATCGCCGTGCTATTCCATTTTGAACAATGCCAAGCCTGTTTGTATCTGATGCAGTTAATGTAATGGAAATACTTTCCGGGTCTAAAAATTTAAATACTTCAAAAGACATATTTCCAGCTACCGGATTGTATTTATCGTCGTAGGCACTTAAATATTTTTTTTCTATTAATGAATTTATTATTTCTGCTAAATCATCTTTTTTGTAAAATGTTCGTATTTGCTCCATTGTCAAAGACTTACCATCTTGATGCGTACCAAATGTTTTCTTCCGACGGTTTCCAATCAATAAATTCAAGAATTCAATTTCATTTTTTGTGCATTCACCTCGTATTCCTAACTCCCAAGAATGAATAGCTTGTCCACCTCTATAATCAATCAATCTATACCCATGAAGTTTAGAAAGGTCATTTCCAATAACTCTTTTCAGTCTTTCTACAAAATCAATTGTACACTCATATTTTTTAGGAACTTTATTTTCTAAAATATCTTTTACAACTCGAATTGTTTTGGGGGCTGCAAATAAAGAAGTTTGCCCATTTTGTTCTTTAAATTTATGAGAATCAGGCGCTCCAACGTCCGATTGCAAAGTGGTTTTGATAGGTTTTTCTAAAATTCCAAGAATGTAAATACGAACTCGGTTTTGAGGGACACCGAAATTACTACTATTTAAAAGAAAATATTCAACATTATATTCAAGACTTTTAAGGCTATTAATGATGGTTTCAAAAGTTCTTCCTTCGTCGTGCGTCGTTAATCCTCTTACATTTTCGAGCAAAAAACCTTTTGGTTTGTATTTGGAAAGTAGTCGCTCTACTTCAAAAAACAGCGTACCTCGCGTATCGCCAAATCCCTTTCTTTTACCGGCATAAGAAAAAGTTTGGCAAGGAAAACCCGCCAACATAAAATCAAATGGAGGCAATGCTTCAATTTTAGTTACATCAGAAAAAGGATTATGTCCAAAGTTGAGTTCATAAGAAGCACAAGCATTTTTATCAATTTCAGCTGAAAAAACACAGTCCGTTTGTATATCAAATTTTTTGCAAGCCTGTTCAAAACCTAATCGAATACCACCCGTTCCTGCAAATAAATCAATAAATGGTATCATAATACACTTTTTATCCATTTAGCTAATATCATGAATTCTTCGAGCGTATAAGCCACGGTGCAATCACTATAATTACAAAGAGTTGAAATCGCCGAAGACCTCTGAAAATTCCCTGCGCCATCCAGTATGTAAGCAATTTGGCATCCGTTTTTGTGCATAAGTGCTTGTCTTTCTGCTGTTTGTCCTGCTTTTCGCTCTATGGTGCTGTTGGTGGTAACCTGAAAGCTCACCTCAACTCCAACCTTTTTCTTTCCTTTTTCAACGACTATATCAAAAGGCATTCCTCCTTTTTTGTCATAACCTTCTAAGTGAATGTGTCCGTTTCTAATTATTTTATATTTACTGTCAAGCTCATTTAAAAGAAAATTTACAACTTCCGATTGAGCTAATTGCCCTAAACTATTAGCAGTTGCGCCTCCCGTTATGCGGCTTACGGTGATATATCGTTGTTTTACAAATCGTATTAATTCATCTTCATTGCCCAGCATCGTGCCAATTTCACAAGCCACCAAACCCGCTCGGTCGGCGTGTTCGGAAGTAGAAGCAAATAACAGCAAGGCAATCATATCGCAAATTATATCACTTAATGTTTTTTCTATGATAAGTCCTTCCCCATCAATGAATAACTTTTTGTTGTTCAAGCCATTCAAGGGAAGTGCTTTAAATTCGTACCGATAAGATTGCTCTTTCCAAATGAAATCAAAAAAATACTTTTCTTCTTTATTTTTGGGGAAAATATCTTTAAAAGACCGACCCAATCGTTGAATGGGTTCACCGCCATAATCTGCTAAAACGGCTAAATGTTTCAAAAAAAGATTGGCTGGGTATTTTGCGACCCTTATTAAATCGAACAATTGAAAAGGGTCATTTTTACTCAAAATAATCAATCTTAAAAAATCTTCTTGCGATTTTAAAAGTAGCGGAAGCACGTTTGCCAAAGCATTTTTGCCTTTCAATTCTTCGGGCCACCAAAAAGCTGCCTTCGACCGGAGTTCCGTTATATTTCTATTGTATTTAAACATTGACCGTCAATAATCTATTTATGCGAATATCGGGTTGAAGAAAAAGGGTTAGCCCGTAGGGCTTTGATGTAGGTAGAAACCCATGAAAATATTTTTTTGCTGCTCCGTAGGAGCTAAACCACCGCGCGGTTTAGCTCCTACGGAGCAGGATTTAGGGATTTGTTTTCCGTTTACCCACATACAACGCCTACGGCGTAGCGTTTTTACACCTATATATTCAACCCGATATTCACATTATTTATTTTTCTCATAAAAGCATACTTCATTTTTGCATATGCTGATTCGGGAATGGGGAGGGTTTTCATGAATTTATTTTTAAACTTGTTTGCTTAAAAATCAACCTTTTAAAATCACTTCAAATTCGTCTAACTTAACCACACGGATAACTGGAAATTCTATTTGCTTCAGTATATTAAAATCCTTATCATTACTCACTAAGTAATCGCTATTCGCAGCGAAAGCGCAATCAGCAAATTTATCGTCGTCTGGGTCATTTATAATTAATTTTAAGTATAGCAACGAGTAATACGTTCGTATTTAGCACTATTTTCATGATAACTCGTTCAGCCATTTATCCATATCGGCATCAGTAAGTCCTTTTTCATCCCAAACCTGGTTGGCTAATTCAATAGATTTTTCTGCATAGAATTTAGCTAACAGGGATTTGAGTTCAACCAAATCTTTTTCCGATAAATCAGTAGAAAAAATTTTCAACAGTTCTATCTGTACATTGGAAAGTGGAAATAAGGATTGAGTCATGGTCGTTTGTTTTGGCTTTCAATAAAATTAGTTCTTCCTTTTTGTTACAATTTTGAAATGGTTGGCTTCATTTTTGCGTATTTTGATTTAGGAATGGTGACGGTTTTCATGGTTTTGCTTTTTATTGAATTAATGTTTTTTTGTGAACGAGCGTTTCTCAAAACTTATGCCACCGCGCTCCTCCATAGTTAACTGCTGACTATTTGTATGTTTAGGATATTGTCTAACATATTGATTAAAACCAGTCGCCTCAAATAATATGTCACCACTATGAGTTTCAATTTTCCAAAATTTTGTTCTGTGCATTTCCGTGATCTCTCTTTCTTCCACAAGTGTCAAATCAGCAATTTCAAGTTCTATAGGTAAAATTCTACCTGTCTCAATGCCTATTTTTAAGTTTGAAAACTCGGAAAATACTAATGTACAGGGTGCAACAAAAAAGGTACAGTATTCACTTGGCGGCTCTGGAGTAACCCATTTGAAAATATAATCAATATCCAAAATAAAATCGCTAACAAAATTTTTTCCATCAGCATTGAATGAAATACCGTGAATCATGGAATCATGCCAACCCATTAATTATGCGAATATCGGGTTAACCCCGAAGGGGTGATATATTTATAGACAATTGACAATCAACGGGTTTTGAACCCCGA
>ENA-ORBV01000607-ORBV01000607.1-microbial-mat-metagenome-genome-assembly--contig:-NODE-607-length-81797-cov-11.644983_pt1 | contig 81797 bp, 68 predicted proteins | sample MGYA00237777_ERZ505514 | MGnify/ENA primary metagenome ERZ505514 (study PRJEB26160, sample SAMN06269048) | microbial mat metagenome | isolation source: Oligotrophic lake microbial mat | place...
TCAACTTGGGACCCTTCCGCCGCACTTGCTTTTTCTTAAAAAAAGCTGCGTGGCGGAATGCGCTACCGGGCTGCGCTACATCCCGAAAATTTATCTTTCGTTCTCCGGTCAGAACTTTCAACTTGGGACCCTTCCGCCGCACTTGCTTTTTCTTAAAAAAAGCTGCGTGGCGGAATGCGCTACCGGGCTGCGCTTCATCCCGAATCCGGAGTGTGAGTGAGTGTGGGTAGGATTGTGAAAACTCTGCCCAAAATCAACCACATTTTCCTCTGCGGTGAGGGAGGGATTCGAACCCTCGGTACCACTTTCGAAGTACGACGGTTTAGCAAACCGTTGGTTTCAGCCTCTCACCCACCTCACCTTGACTTCATTCTATTAAGAATCAAGTACTTAGGCTGAATAAATTAAATTTCAACTGAGCACTTCCTTCCGGGCAGATGCCTTTTAGGAGGGGCAAATATATAAATTCTATTTTATCAAAGCAGTTTAATCCCTGAATAAAGCGCTCCTATCTCAAAAGCGTTTTTTTAATATGGGTGACAAATGCTCATATTTGAAATATGAAATCATACTTGCTCCCTGCCTTGATCATCCTCGCCTTTCTTTCGTGCAAACCAAGTGCACCCGCTGACAATCGAAAGTCCACCAACGAACAACCATTACCATCCGTAATTGCAGAAGATAGCAGTTCTACTTCCGCAAATGATACCACCTCGTCATCACCAGCGGAACCAGCTGCCGAAGTAAAACCACTGGTACCTGCAAAACCTAAAATCTGTGACCCAAACTTTACGAAGTTGTCCAGTCCAAAAAATTATCAGCATGTAGTATATGTTACAAATTTCAATCCTGAAGAATTTAAATGCTGGATTGAACTCGAAAACTATGGGATCCAGCTAAGTGCCGGTAATTCCTGCATTGTCTATTTTGTAGATAAAGCCAGTATCAAGACCACTAACACCCCGCCACATTATCTCGATGACAATACCCTGAAGACAGCCGGAATTGGTCGCTTTGAGTACAACGGGAAATATTGGGAAATCCATGGATCAAACCGTTGGAAGAGAATCGGGAAGGGTTATGGCTATTATAATACAGATAATCAACTGGGAGGTTAAGTGCTTAGGCAACATGCAGTTAGTAGTATGCAGTCGCAGTTGGCTGTTGGTATTTCTTAGTTGGTAGTCTAGAGTTATAAGTATTATTTATCAGCAGTGTATAGTCCGTGAATTCTCAGTATTAAATACACAGTCTCCGGAAATAAGGTTAAAGACACTATAAAGCTCAAACAGCTCACTACCAAAGACTGACTGAAGACTGCCCACTGAAGACTGCCATTGGCTCACTATCTCACACTCTCCCACTTAGAAGGACCTGCTTTCTCGTGATACGAATTGATTGGCGCTATCATAATTGGTGACCCGCATATTCTTCGAATCCCAATCGAGACGAACTCTGCCAGGGTAATCCCAGGGAGCCCAGCCATCGGGAGATTTACCGGGTTTTAAAGTCTTGTAGTCATAGCAACGTACAGCCAGATTGCCCATTAATAATGTTTCTGTTAAGGGCACTGCGTATTCGAACGGGGAACTTGGTTGTCCATTTCCTTTGCAGGCTTCACTCCATATAATTTGATGCTCGCCTTCATACCTGTGTAAATATGGCCTGGGAGGCCTTCCGGATTTTTGATTTGAGGCTGTTATTACCTTTGCACCTTCGCCGTATATGCCAGCAAGTATTTTTCCTTCAGCGCCTTCCAATAAAATACCTCCGTCCCAGCTCCCATATTGCTCTGCTGAGCCAAGTTCAGCAGGACGTGCAGGTCTTAGTCCACCATCATACCACCATAGAGTACATGGAGAAATTATCTGCTCAATGACATCCTGATCATTGATTTTACTTGTCAGGAACCGTTGTGGAAAATCTAGTTTCACTATACTTGATGGCGGACAAGAATCTACATAATTGGCTTCTCTGAAATCGCCAACCCAAACCGTAGTACAACTTGCTTCAGCCGAAACAGGAGTCTTCAATCTTAAGGCCCGGTATACAGGATCTATCAGATGGCATCCCATATCCCCCAATGCGCCTGTACCAAAATCCCACCAGCCTCTCCACTTAAATGGCAAATAGGCAGGATCGTACATTCTATAGGGAGCCGGGCCTAACCACAAATTCCAGTCAAGTTTTTTTCGTGCTTTCTTTTTTCCTGCAGGTGTTGGAACTCCCTGCGGCCAAACTGGTCTGTTGGTCCAGACATGTGCTGTATGAACATCACCTATGGCGCCACTTTGAACCAACTCAGCTAACTCCGCATTACAATCCATACTGGCACCCTGATTACCCATTTGGGTCACTACCTTATATTGTTGCGCTGCGGCGAGCAATTGCCTGGCCTCCCCGATATTATGTGTGAGTGGTTTTTCAACATAGACATGCATACCTAACTGCATCGCTGCAAGTGCAGGCAACGCATGCGTATGATCAGGCGTTGCAATGACGACTGCATCTATCTGACTGCTCATGGCATCAAACATCCTTCTATAGTCTGTAAATCTGGGAACATTCGGAAACACCTCAAATATCTCTGCAGCACGTACTTCGTCGACATCGCAAAAAGCAACAATATTTTCACCTTTAAGTGCATTGATGTGGTTCTCTCCTCTTCCGCCACATCCAATAAAAGCGATGTTGAGTTTATCGCTAGGCGACTTAAAACCTCTTCCAAGTACATGACGTGGAACGATCATAAGCCCAGCAGCCGTCAGGGCAGTGTTTTGGAGAAAGGATCTACGAGATGGATTGCGTTTCATGATTCAGGATGATTGAGTTATGAAGTTAAGAAATTAAAGAGGTGTGAGACAGTGAGAGTTGTGAATTGTGAGTTGTGAGATGTGAGTGGAATGTGTGAGTGGTGAGTAGTGAGTAGTGAGTTGGGAATGAAATTCTTTTTTCTCTTCAACAGGCAGCCGGAGGGCGCCTAAAACAAGAGCTTTTTTCAACCTGAAGCCGAAGGCTACCTCTGCCATTCAAATATCTCGCTCCATGCTATGCGCTCTATGCTTTTAGCTTTTCGGCAATAGCTTCAGCAGCAATAGCTCCGCCAGTCCAAGCAGCCTGAAAATTAAAGCCACCGGTGAGTGCATCAATATTCAGCACTTCACCTGCAAAAAATAATCCGGGGATGACCTTGCTTTCAAAGCGTCGCATATCAACTTGTTTAAGGTCTGCTCCACCAGCAGTTACAAACTCCTCCTTAAAAGTGCTTTTACCTGTCACACGGTATGTATCCTTAAAGAGCACTGAGGCAAATGCATCTGTGAACTTGTTACTCATCTCTGCACCAATCAATGTCTCTGGAAGATCTGCTCTTGTGCATAGATATTTCCATAGACGTGATGGAATGTTTTCAACAATGTTATTACAGACTTGTTTTTTACCATTTGCTTTTGTCAAATCTTTAACCCACAAAAGTGTTTCCTGAAAATCATTGTGGGATAGCCAATTGACCACTACATCGAATACATAATTGCATGCATAGAGTGCCCTGGCACCCCACGCAGATAATTTTAGAATAGCCGGACCACTCAATCCCCAATGCGTTATAAGCAATGGGCCTGATGTCTCTAATTTGAACTGAGGAATACTAACGATCACATTGGATTTGCTGATACCGGGTAACGCGGTGAGATGAGTGTCTTTTATATTGAAGGTAAACAAAGAGGGCACCGGAGGAATGATCGTATGACCGAGTGATTTAAGCGTGTCCCAGGTTCGCTGATCACTTCCGCTTGCAATCAATAAGTAGCTGCAGGCCAACTTTGAGCCATCAAACAAGTCCACTGCCCAAGTCCCTTTAGCATCATCATATCCCCATTTAGTTGCCCTGGTTGAAGTCCGCAACTGAACGCCTGATCTATTGATGGCGGACATAAAACAATTGATGATCGTAGCAGAACTATTGGATTCAGGAAACATTCGGCCATCCTCTTCCTTTTTCACCTTAACACCCTTTCCTTTCAACCATTCAATCATATCAGCCGGCTGAAAATGATAAAATGGACCGAGCAATTCCTTGCTGCCTCTTGGATAGTAGCTAACCAGGTCTTCTGGTTCAAAACATGCGTGCGTAACATTGCATCTGCCACCTCCCGAGACTTCCACTTTGGACAATGGTTTACGAGCTGATTCCAAAATACAAATCTTTGCTCCTGGAAGCAACTCAGCAACACGGATGGCAGCAAAACAACCACCTGCGCCTCCACCGATCACGATCAGATCGAAATTCATGTCCCACTATTTTTAAGACGTTCACCTTCAAACGTAATGACCTCATAACTCTGAAGAAATGGAATATGGAAAACCTTATGCATGGAAGGATGACGTTGTTTTAATAAAAGTGCATATCGCGGATTACGTTGGAGAAAAGTAAAAACGATCGATGCTACTTTCATATACCTTACCAGGTCATCGATAACCGGAATATCAGGGCTGCCAATCATCCTGCAAAATGATTGAAAGATACCCAGGCCGGGATAGAGCGCATACTTATGCGGAAACAACCCGGAGAGATATAAACTTAACACAGGTGCATCCTGGTGATGGTAAGTTTCTACGGATCGAAAATGTTTCTGCCGATGGATGTGCAAGAGTTCGTTGCAATAGTAATCAAACCGGCTCAACCGGCCATCCAGGGCAACGGTGTCATTGGATAAATCTTTCCAGGCAATAGTTGCGAGTTCTGGATCGGCTTCGATCAACAAGAGCATAATTTCCTTTGGACGATAATGATCCCGCTTCCACCATCGCTGTGAATATTCGCTGCGGAGACACAAATCATAAATGCCTGACAATCCGATTGGATCAGGTGGTGACCAGTTCGTATTGAAATCGCCCACCATAGCATGGGGGTAATACCAGTCCATAGCCTCTGGCTTCAGACAGGCAGAAATATATTGGTCAATGGCATTCTCGAGTAAATGAACCTTCACGGGATGGATTACTTGATGCCCGAAGGTACAATGCGAGACGGGAAGTGGTACTCGTATCCACCTTTCTACAGAGATCCGAAGGGAAGTATTTCGTAGAAATACATTTTGGATTGGCTTATGTACATACGGTCATTGCCCATCCTAATATTTCTTACGGATATGTTTTCTTTTAAAACAGGATTTATTCCTATATAGCAATAATTTAAATATATGAAAATACTATAATATATCAAGGAGTTTTACAAAAATAGCACACCAATAAATTGTTTTTTATAATTTACTCCCCTGCAACGGGTTGATTATGGTTATTTATTTATCTTTTGCAGGAAATAAACACCTATCCGTTATGATGAATGAGCCTTTATCCTCGATTATGACACGCAATGTAATCACAGCAGGGCCTGATGATAAACTCAGTGTGGCAAGGGATATTTTTAGAAAAAACAGGGTCCATCACCTGCCTATCGTACATGGCACTAAGCTAATTGGGATCCTGACAACATATGACATCTTCAAAATGATTGATTCAAAAGAAGATTATGATAAGATCTATATCAGAGATGTCATGACTACCCATGTAGCCACGCTGGAACCAGAAGACAAAGTAGGGTCAGCAGCGGAGCTATTCCTTGAAAACCTCTTCCATGCCGTTCCCATCGTGAAAGACGGCGAACTGAAAGGGATTGTGACTTCATTTGATGTGATCAAATACGAGTTTCATAAGGAATATCCTACACAGGATATTTAATAAACCCATACTTGAACGACCGGAAAGAAATCGTTGAGAAGTATCGACACCTTATTTCTTCCCGCTACAAGCTCTATGGCTGGATAGCCGGATTGATCTGGGCATCCGGGGTCATGCTTATGGTTATCATGGAAGACAGTTCAGTCTATCATGGTATTAGCAACAGTATGCAGGCATTTGGCCTTCTGGTATTGTGGTATTCCTTCAGACACCGGTATAAGATGCTGTATCATTTCAATACGCGGTATGAAGATGCCGAAGCCCGCCTAGAGAACTATTTCAATTTAAAGCAATCGAAATGGGACCGTTATTTTCTGCTCAGAACAGGCGTGATGTTTAGTCTGGGTGCAGCCATGTTGCTATTCTTGGTGTTCTGGAAAGAAAGTACGTGGACACGCATATCCACCAGCCTTTTCATCACGCTGATCCTCTCCCTGATCATCAAAGGTTGGATGGACTTTAATGATGGAATATTACGTCACGACATCAAGCGGAGCCTAAGGGATCAGACTTCTGAATGATAGGACTGGTAAGCCTGCTTTACAATGGTCCCTTCAAGAATAGCAGATGGATCGATCTGACTTTGGGTAATGATACCTCTATACTCTCCGGTTAGTAATAACCTGGCACATTCGACCATCGGAGCAGCGGTACATGTCTGTATAGCCCTCATCGTGATTCCGCCAACCATGAGTGGGTAGATATGCTGAGCATTCTGCATTGACCTGAGATGTCCATCCCGATCATATCCGGTAACCGCCGCATATATCACGATAACATCATCTTCGATGTGAGGGACGTTTTTTAACATGTAGGCTTCCAGACGGGCTATACCGGTTGAAGGATCCTGATCATTTTTCAAATAGGATTTGACCCAATCAAAATGACCGGGATACCGGATTGTCTTATAATCTATGTTGGCAATCTGTTCCTTAAGTTCATGTGGCAAATCTGCTGCTCCTCCACTCGTAAGATCCGCCTCATACCTTCTACCATTCAGAATGATAGTCTCCGGTTCAGATAATGAAGGGAGCCGCACGATCTGATGATTGCGCACTGCCTCAGAGTCCTTGATATACTCGGTGGCCACGCCTATCGTGCTCCACGTAAAACCATAAAAATGAGGTGATTCAGAAAACTGAGTTAGGGCACCTACGCGCATCGACAACTTTTCGAGCTTCTCTACCCCGTATCGCTGCATAAAGCTCTCCACCAGGTGGACACCCAAGTTGTTGACATAACCCGGTGCCAGGCCTGTCTGTAGGATAAACCCTGTCTCTGCATCAGCAGCCATTTCAATAATCTCCTTCGTCTCCTGGACATATTCGGTCAGGTTGACATAATGTAATTCGTATTGGATACAGAGCCGGGCCATCGAAGGAGCCAAAGAGCCGGGCAGGCAATCAAGCAATACATGGGCATCTGAAAGGACAGATCCAAAAGCTTCAGCACTTCCATCAGCGGGCATGAGAAAGGTACCAAGGCTGGCTTTCTTCCCGATGCCAAGTTGAATCCAATTATTGGCCTCTTCCAATTGATCAGCAGAGACATCCCCAATGATTACTTCGCAATCCCAGCCCTGTGCATCAAGAATGAGTAATGCTGCTGCACGACCGATACCACCTGCGCCTGCTATGAATATTTTGTCCATAAAGGTTCTCGTTTTTTTGCCCTGAATGAGGCGCCAAAGGTAATTATTTTGGGTGCTTTACGTCCCGGAGAGCTTAAACCATAAAATGGGGGAATTATCATATTAAATAAATATTTCATGTATATATACCTAGATAAGTGCATATAACACTATATTTGACCGTCATCCCAAGACAGCAATCGTCTCATTGCTATGTCCATATTTGTACCGAAGAACAAAAAAGCCGGCCCAACTGGGCGGTCAAAACCCAAGAAGGGAGCCCAAAAGGCTTCATTTATAAGGGATCAGCGCATTCCAAAACTAATTGGATTGACGCTTGTACTACTAGGCGTTTTCGCTCTTGTGGCGGGAATTTCCTATGTATTCACCTGGAAAATAGACCAGGATAAAATCCTCAACAACCCATTTAGTTCCCTTGGTGAGGGTGATCTGATATTGGCTAACTGGCTCGGAAGAATGGGTGCAGTCACCGGTAATGCCCTTGTCTACTGGGGTTTTGGAATTTCCTCCCTGGTCATCCCGGTGTTGGTGGTTGGTTTCGGCTTACGGAAATTCCTGGGGGTAAGTTTACAAACCTGGTATGCACGTGCAGGAAAATCCATATTGGCCATGGTATATATCTCCATGCTGTTTGCTTTCATGTTTTCCTGGGCACAATTCCCATGGGGGGGCGCCTTCGGAGAAAGCACCACAGCCTGGTTATCCAACTTTATGGGCTTCTTTGGCGTATTGATGTCACTGCTCTTCATAATGGCGGCAACCATCATCATTGAATTCAATCCGACCCTACAATGGAAAGGAGAATTTCTTTCTTTTCCGAGATTCAAAATGCCGGAATGGAAAATGAGCCTGTCTGAGCTTGGCCTCGATATATTAAAAAAGAAAAAACAGGAATCCACCCCAGAAGACGATACTGTTGAAACTAACCTTGAAGAAGGAGAAGATGTTGAAGAAACTCTTCAGCCGGGATTTTTAAACCGGTTCAGGAACGCAAATCCAGCAACCGAAGAGGAAGTCAGTGATGAAGCGGATACGGATGACCTGAATGCTCTTGTACTTGATCTCGAAGACTTTGAAGTAGAACCAAGGGACTCATCTGATGATGATCCGGAGTTGGAAATAAACGGCCTGAATGAAGGGCCTGCCATTGCAGAAACATTTGCAGAGAGCCACGTTCCTTCTACGTTCAGCGGTGTTCAGGACAAAGTGTTTCTGATGGATCAGGAAAGCAGTGAGCACAGTGAACCTTACGATCCAACCCTTGACCTCTCGTCATTTGAACCACCTGTGCTCGAATTATTACATGAATATTCTGATGGCAACATTCAGATCGACCGTGCTGAAGTAGAGGCTAACAAAGATCAGATCATCGAGACTTTGTTGAACTATAAAATTGAAATCACCAAGATTCGCGCTACCATAGGCCCTACTGTGACCTTGTATGAAATCATACCAAAGCCCGGAATCCGGATTTCAAAAATTAAAAACCTTGAAGATGATATTGCCCTGAGCTTGTCCGCACTGGGAATCAGGATTATTGCACCGATACCCGGTAAAGGAACCATCGGGATCGAAGTACCTAATAAGAAGAAACAGATCGTTTCGCTGAAAGAGGTACTTGCTTCAGATAAGTTTATCTCAGGTAAAATGGATCTGCCAATTGCGCTGGGAAAAACCATTTCGAATGAAGTATTTGTAGCTGACCTTGCCAAGATGCCTCACTTGCTCATCGCAGGGGCAACAGGGCAGGGAAAATCGGTTGGTATCAATACGGTATTGATGTCCCTACTCTATCGTAAGCATCCATCACAACTCAAACTCGTACTGATAGATCCAAAGAAAGTTGAGCTCTTCCCGTATGCCAAACTGGCTAATCATTTTCTTGCGTTCTTACCCGATCAGAAAGAACCTATTGTCACTGAAACAAAAAAGGTAATCTATACGCTCAATTCATTATGTATTGAAATGGATGACCGTTATGATCTGCTGAAAAAGGCACATGCGCGCAACCTGAAAGAATACAATGAAAAATTTATCAACCGTCATCTCAATCCATTGAAGGGGCATCGGTTTATGCCGTTTATCGTCCTGGTCATAGATGAGTTTGCTGACCTGATCATGACTGCAGGGAAAGAAGTGGAGTTACCGATTTCCCGTTTGGCTCAGCTCGCCCGTGCGGTAGGAATCCACTTAATCATAGCAACACAGCGACCTTCTGTCAATATCATCACCGGAGTGATCAAAGCGAATTTCCCTGCCCGCCTTGCTTATAAGGTGGCTTCCAAGGTCGATAGCCGAACCATCCTGGATATGGGTGGCGCTGAACAATTGATTGGCCAGGGTGATATGCTTTTGTCGATCGGAAGTAATATGATCCGTCTGCAATGTGCGTTTGTGGATACACCGGAAGTAGAAGCTGTCATCGATCATATTTCTGACCAGCGCGGATATCCTGAGCCATACTATCTGCCTGAATATATCGGGGATGATGAACCGATACAAGGAGGCGATGGTATGACCTACGCAGAACTTGATGATATGTTTGAAGATGCTGCGCGTCTTGTGATCCAGAATCAGCATGGCAGTACGTCTATGATCCAGCGCAGACTCAAACTTGGCTATAACCGTGCAGGCCGTATTATGGATCAGCTACAATCAGTTGGTATAGTAGGTCCTGCTGAGGGGAGTAAACCGAGGGACGTGCTCATGTTTACAGAGACAGATCTGGACGGTCTTATCCAAAGAATGCGGACTAAAAGCTGATTCGGGCGGGTATTAACCTTTCCTTAGCGGTTGGAGATGTTACTTTTGGTCTAATTTTGCGTTTTCTGGTTAGATTCTGAGCACAATTCCTATGAAGCAACTATTTTCTGCTATTCTCTTCGCCTTAATGGCTTTACCTATCTCTATTGCCCAGTCGCAGTACTTGTCATCAAAGGATTCTGATCCTGAGGCGATCAGTATACTGACCAAGGCAGGTCAATCTTTTGCTTCAAAGAACGCGCAGGTCAATTTCAAATTGAAAGTTACTTTTCCGGGAGAAGCACCTGTAACCAGCGAGGGACTACTCTATCAATCCGGAAAATCTTATAACCTTCAATTGAAAGATTACGTGATTATTTCAGATGGCTTGACCCGGTGGGTGTATCTCAAGGGACCCAATGAAGTAAATATCTATAATGAGTCGAATGGCCAGGATTGGATCAGTCCTCAGGATTTCCTGAAACTTCATACGGCCAATGACCTTGTATTTGTTCTGGCTGGTACTCGAGCTGATGGCGTATCAATCATTGAGGCAAAACCTTTAGACGGCAGGTTTGAAGAATATTCCAAAATCACCATTGGGATCAAGAGTGGTGCATTGAATTTTATCAATGCATTGTCAAGTGAAGGGATGCGTCAGGACATGAGTATCACCAGCATCACCTACCCTCCGACAATGGATACGCAAAAACTTTTCACCTTCAATAAAGCAGCCTACCCGGGTGTATATGTTGAAGACCTGAGACTCGATTGAGGTCATGGATATTAAAAGCAGGATCATCAGCGGCTTTGCTGCCTACACCCGACGACGTATATCCCGCGATGCATCAATGGCTGTGCAGCATCAGGCAGAAACCTTCAGCGCATTACTCCGCAAAGGGGCCGAAACTGAATTTGGCAGACAACATCAATTCCATACCATCACCGATCATGCCCAATGGGTTAAGCAAGTTCCCATCCGTGACTATGAGGAGCTGAGGCCATACATTGACAAGATCATAGCTGGGGAGGAAAATATCCTTTGGCCGGGCAAACCCATTTATTTTGCTAAGACCTCCGGCACCACAAGTGGTGTGAAGTATATTCCGATCACGAAAGACAGCATTCATAATCATATTGGGGTTGCACGCAACGCACTCTTCAACATCACCTCTACACTAGGATTAAAAAACCTGTTTGATGGGAAACTTATTTTTCTATCGGGGTCACCGGTACTTGAAAAGAAAGGAGGCATCCCTACCGGGCGATTATCCGGGATAGTCAATCATTGGTTTCCTACTTGGTTGCGCAACAATCAGTTACCCTCCTATGAAACGAATTGCATTGAAGACTGGGAAACCAAGGTTGACCAGATTGCAAAAGAGACGTACAAACAAGACATGCGTATCATCAGTGGCATTCCACCATGGGTACAGATGTATTATGATCGTTTACTCCTACTTTCGGAAAAAAAGACAATCAAAGAAGTATTCCCAAACCTTCAGCTTTTTGTATATGGAGGCCTAAACTTCGAACCTTATCGTGCGCAACTGGAAAAGTTAACAGGAGGCCGTGTGCCTAGCCTGGAAACGTATCCTGCCTCAGAAGGGTTCATTGCTTTCCAGGACCAGGAAGATGCTTCATCCGGACTGCTGTTGCAATGCCATTCAGGAATCTTTTTTGAGTTTGTTCCTGCGTCGGAAATCCATGATCCTCAACCAACACGACTGACACTTGAGAAAGTAGCTACCGGAAAAGATTATGCGTTAATCATGAGTACCAATGCCGGCTTATGGGCTTATTCTATCGGAGATACTGTAGAGTTTGTCTCCACGAATCCATATCGTATCAAAGTAACCGGCAGGATCAAACATTTTATTTCTGCTTTTGGCGAACACGTTATAGCGAAAGAAGTCGAAGAGGCTTTGAAAATCACGCTTCAAAAACATCCGTGCCTGATTGCTGAATTTACTGTTTCCCCTCAGGTCAATCCCCAGGAGGGCGGGAAGCCTTATCATGAGTGGTGGATTGAATTTGGTGAAACCCCGGCTGACCCGGTAACATTTGCTGCAGACCTGGACAAGGCTATGACCGACCAGAATTTGTATTACCAGGATCTGGTTGAAGGAAAAATACTTCAGCCTCTGGTTGTACGATATTTGCCCAAAGGATCGTTCAAACAGTATATGCAATCCATTGGCAAACTAGGAGGACAAAACAAGGTCCCGCGATTGAGCAATGACAGGGCTATAGCCACGTCACTCGAAACCTTCCTCCAACCATCCTCAAAATCGATCTAAAGCACTGATTGACAAGGGGGAGGAAATGCAATGGATAACACAATATTACCTATCTTTGCAAACTATTTCAAAAAGCGTAAATGCGGTTTTCTCTATTCATCGTATTGATTTTCAGCCTGTTGACTGCCTGCAGAAGCAGTTTTGAACAGGTGCGTCTCAGTAATGATCCGCCTCGTATTCTCACCGAATCCATCAAATTCTATGATAAAGGTGATTATCTGAGGGCGCAAACACTGATGGAACTCATCCTTAACCAGTATCGCGGGACACGGGAGGGAGAAGAATTATTTTTCAAATATGCCTATACCCATTATCACTTGGGTAGTTATGCATTGGCTGCCACATACTTCACCAACTTCGCATCTACATTTCCATACAGCAATTACGCAGAAGAGGCGGATTTTATGACGGCAACAGCCTATTACATGCAATCCCCTTCATTCCGTCTTGACCAGGAGCCCTCTACTGAAGCTATTGATGCTTATCAGGATTTCGCAAACAAATACTCGGACAGTGAGCGTGTAGCTGAATGTAATGAGCGCATTGATGAACTACGTTCAAAACTTGAAATGAAAGCCTATCACCAGGGCATTCTGTATTATAACCTGAGTAATTACAATGCTGCGATCACTGCTTTCGACAACATGCTTTCAGAATATCCTGAATCCAGCCATGCTGAGCATTCAAGATTCCTGATCCTGAAGTCCTCCTATGAATTTGCTGTCAACAGCATCTACGAAAAAAGAGCGCAGCGACTTGACGAGGCCAAAGACCGTTACAAAGATTATATCACTAGATATCCAAAGGGCCCAAATGCCAAATCAGCCAAAGACCTTTATAAACAAATAGAAACTGAATCTAAAAATCTGTCGATATGAGTATTAAAAATCTGGCCAATGCCATGGATCCCAATGTCAAAGCACGCGATATAAAAAACATGGCTTCCAAAACCAGTAACATCTATGAATCCATCACGGTCATTTCCAAACGTGCCCGCCAATTGTCAGCAGAACTGAAAAAGGAACTGCATGATAAACTGGAAGAATTCGTGGTTGTGACGGAGACCATTGAAGAGATCCATGAAAACAAAGAGCAGATAGAGATCTCTCGCTCCTATGAGAAAATGGCGAGCCCTACTATTCTGGCCACTGAAGAATTTCTGAGCGGAGACCTCGAATGGCGTTATCCTGAGCCTGTGGTAAAGGAAGATGACTTTACTGAAGAAGTGGAGTAACTAACTCCCTGATTCCTCAATGATAAGGCATGCCTTCATTACACGGAAAAAAAATCCTTCTTGGTGTTTCAGGCAGTATAGCTGCCTATAAGTCAGCTATATTATTGCGCCTCCTGATCAAAGAGGGATGTGATGTACGTGTGATCATGACTGCTTCTGCAAAGGATTTTGTTTCCCCGCTGACCTTTACCACGCTTAGCCGCAATCCAGTTGCTACCGATGTGCACCACGATGATGAATGGACCAATCATGTCGAATGGGGGCTCTGGGCGGATGCTATGATTATAGCACCTGCTACAGCGCATACTTTAGCCCGCTGCGCACATGGCCTGGCTTCAGACATGCTAACAGCAACCTACCTTTCAGCGAAGTGCCCTGTTTTTTTCGCCCCTGCCATGGATCTCGACATGTGGGACCATCCGTCCACCCGGGAAAATATCAGCAGGCTTCAGTCTTTTGGAAATTTCATTATTGATGTTGGTACCGGTGAACTGGCCAGTGGCCTCAGTGGGCCCGGCAGGTTAGCTGAGCCTGAGGAAATTCTTTTGCAATTAGCCGCGTACTTCCATTACCGGCAGGATATGAACGGTATGAAGGTCCTCATCAATGCAGGACCGACTTATGAAGCGATTGATCCGGTACGTTACATCGGCAACCACTCGACCGGCAAAATGGGGGTAGCTATTGCAGAGGAATTTTCACGCCGCGGTGCTGAGGTATTCCTGATCCTAGGGCCTGAAAGTGTCATACCGGAAAATCCACATATCGGGATTGAAAGAATCACCTCTGCTGATGAAATGCTGCTGGCCTGCATGCACCGGTTTTCCCAGGTCAATGTTGCTGTGCTCGCGGCCGCAGTTGCGGATTACAAACCTGCAAATGTTGCTGCTGAAAAAATTAAAAAAAGTACCGCCACCCTTACCCTAGAACTCGTCCGAACACCGGATATTGCTGAAGCCCTGGGCAAGATGAAGAAACCCGGTCAACACCTGATCGGCTTTGCATTGGAGACCATCGAAGGATCGAAAAATGCAAGGGAAAAAATGGTCCGAAAAAATATGGACATGATCGTCCTCAACAATCCCCGTGACACCGGTGCCGGTTTCGGCCATGACACCAATAAAGTCTCCTTTCTGTTTCCGGACAATAAAGAAGAACACTTTGAGTTAAAGTCCAAGCGGGCTATCGCACATGATATTGCTGAGGCCATCCATCAAATGATTCAAGCAAATGCAAAAAAATAGTTTATTCCTATTCATTACACTCATCACGTTGTTCCTTGTTTACTCTGACGTCCATGCACAAGAGTTGAAGGCCGAGGTTACCGTCAGTACGCCAAAATTACAAACCACTGATCCATCGGTTTTCAAGACACTGGAAAAAGACCTGAGAGATTTCCTGAACCAGGAACGATGGACAAACGATGATTTTAAACCTTACGAACGTATTGATTGCAATTTCTCTGTCAACATCACAGCAGAATTAGGTGGCAATGCTTTCACTGCTGATATTGCGTTGAAAGCTATCCGCCCCGTATACGGTTCAGAATATAAAACCGTCCTCATCAATCATGTGGACCGCGATATTGTTTTCAACTACCAGGAATTTCAACCACTGGAGAACGGAACTGAATTTTTCAAAGATAACCTGTCGGCTGTTTTTTCCTATTATGCGCAGTTGATTCTTGGCCTTGATGCTGAAAGCTTCACACCAAATGGTGGTGATCCATACTTTAGAATAGCGCAGAATATTATCAACCAGGTACCTACTGCTATTGCCGAGGCTGATAAAGGATGGCAATCGCTCAACCGGAAAACAACAAGGTACTGGATTATGGAAAATCTACTAAGCCCCCGTTATACATCCTTCAGGGAAGCATGGTATAATTACCATCGCAAGAGCTTGGACATCATGTATACCAACCCTGAACAAGCGCTAGTGACCATGGTTGATGCCCTGAAAGAAGTGGATAAAACACATGTTGCTTATCCTAACACCATTGGCATCATAATGTTTCTGTCTGCCAAGAGCGATGAGATTGTAGACATTATGAAAAACGCTACCCGAACACAAAAGACGGCTGTCTACGACACTATGCGCAAACTTGATCCGGCCAACAGTGGTAAGTACAATGCCATCAGGGGATAAAGCACGCATAGCCATTTTTGCATCCGGTGGCGGGAGCAATGCGGATAAAATCTGCGCGTTTTTTGGATCACATACTGACATCAGTGTTGACCTTATAGTTTCCAACAAAATAGCCGCTGGAGTGCTCAAGGTTGCGGACCATCATGGAATCGAGTCTGTCTATATTTCTAAAAAGTACTGGCATCATCCTGAAATCATCTTGCCTGTGCTCGAATCATCTGACATTACACACATCGTCCTCGCAGGTTTCCTTTCGCAGATCCCAGACTGGCTCATTTCGGTCTACCATGGGCGCATCATCAACATACATCCTGCTTTACTGCCACGGCACGGAGGCAAGGGCATGTATGGTCATCATGTGCATGAGGCTGTAAAATCATCGGCGGAACTCATTTCAGGAATTACCGTACACGAAGTGAATAATCACTATGATGAGGGGAAAGTTATTTTCAGAAAAGAAGTTGAACTGAATACTGAGGATACACCGGAAGAAATTGCCCGCAAGGTTTTGCAAGTAGAGCACCTGTATTATCCGCAGGTCATTGAAGGATGGATCAAGTCACAAAATGGTCAGCCATAAATACATGGCCCCACTTCAAGACGCATAGTTCCTCCACGCATCCGGAAACCGGTATTTATAACCATCAAGGCCTTGCAATCCTCCGGAATGTATAGCGACAATGGAATCCGCTTCCCTAAAATAGCCCGACGATCTTTTATCTTCAATAGCAAACATCATCTTGCCTGTATACACAGGATCGAGAGGTACAGCATGCTTTAGTGAAAATGAAGTCATAAAATCAATAAGGTGCATATTGAATTTCCCGAAACCACCGAAATGATAATCGGGCCATAGCTCCCAGGAACATTGCGGGACTATCTTATACCTGGTGAGTATTTCGCAGAAATACGAATCCGTACAACCTTTCCATGCGGGTACGATAATGACCTTGACCCCGGCAGGAGTGGCTTTAACTAAACCACATGCCATTCCCATACTCCCTCCAGCGAGGATGATGTGTGATGGTTCCGGTGGCAGACATTCAACAACAATTTCAGCGGCCCCGCTGATGCCTGCTTCACTCAATCCTCCTTCCGGAATGAATAAAGCTCCTGGAAAGAGGCGACTCGCATCGGCATCGCCGAAGGAATTGTATTCATCAGGATACAGATACACTATCTGATTTCCATTGACCCTTAGTCTGCGTATACTTGGATTGTTCTCATCCGGCGTATGACTTCGGATCACGGCCACCAACTGCAGGTCAAAAGCTAGACATGCATCCGATAAAGCTGCAAGATGATTACTAAACATCCCCCCTTTGCTGACCAATATGGGAGTGCCTTTAGCCAAAGTTTCCTTCAGCACGTATTTAAGTTTGTAATATTTATTGCCTGAAGCCCATGATCTGAGCAGATCTAGTCTTAATACCTTAAATCCCGGTTGACCTTCAGGCAAGTGGATAGATTGAGCCGGACCTGGTGAAAATTTATGCCAAATTTCCGCTATATCAACCGGAGAAATATCCATATCCCGCTTCTTCAATTATGACTGGATCAATACAATTCGCTTTGTTCTGATCGTTCGTCCGAACTTATCCTGCAACCGGTATAAGTATGTTCCTCTTTGCATATCACTGAGATCAACGGCAATCGTTTCCCTTCGATTATCCACGTCGATATCAACCTCTTTCATCTGAACGCCAAGTATATTGAATATTTTGAGTTTATACTTTCCATGGATCAGGTCAGACAACTGAAACCTGACTATATCATAACTTGGATTTGGGTATGCAAAGACATCTGCTTTAACAGGTTCTTCTGTAAAGACACGCGTCACCATCGGATGCGTTTTAAATTCGATACTCAGCGGTACTTCGGCATCATTGAGTTCAATGTCTACCAACTGCAGACCGGTGGTGGAAGATACAAATCGAATATAGGATTCAGAGGTGATCAGTCTGATTCCGGGAACCAGTGTCGTGATGTCTCTCCAGAGCATCCCCGTTCTTGTTTCAACCTTTATAGCTCGTTTGATCGATACGCTATGACGGTTTACCTGCTGCACTTCTATGGGTAGATAAAGAGTTCCCTGTCCATCAACCACCGTTTCTTCTGCTATCGTAATAGTGACACGACAGGAATCAGGTAACAATGGCGGGGTCCAGTTGCAAGTCATATTCCGCGGCCATGCAAAAACGGATGTCATCTTTCCTTTGTACGTATAGGACTCCCCCATAACGCCATTATAAAATGGTTTATAGGCAGGTGACAATGTAAACGTGAGCCGTGATCCTTCACATACCGGATTATCCTCAATGATCTGAATCATTTCATTGAGTTTACCCGTCAGGCGCATGATCGCATCGGTCTGCTTACCATTGACCAGGTTAGCATACATCTTGCCTTCACGTTCACCGGACTGAATGATTCTACGGCTGAGTGCATACGGTGCTTTTAGCGTGCGCAGATCCCAAACCTGGGCAGGCCCTGACATAGTGACCACGCGATGATCCGGAAGATAATCTCTGGCATAATAAACGGTATCCTCAGTAAACATAGTCCAGTTCATCTGCTGAGCAGGTGAGGCTATCCAGCAAATACTACATATGGCTAAAAGTAAAGCTCTCTTGATCATTGCATCCATTGGAGTCCTACAAATTTAGCGTACTCACCCTGACGTTGCATCAGGGTGGCATGATCTCCTGCTTCTACGATCTCACCATCCTGCAGTACAATAATCTGATCTGCATATTGAATGGTAGACAACCGATGTGCTATGACAATCGAGGTCCGACCTTCCATCACCCTGGCCAATGCTTCCTGCACCTGGCGTTCTGATTTGGAATCAAGAGACGCTGTTGCTTCATCCAGTATTAAGATAGGCGGGTTCGCCAGTAATGCCCTTGCCAACGTCATGCGTTGACGTTCTCCACCGCTCAACGTACTTCCCCTGTCACCAACAATGGTATCGTATTGAAGCGGTGTGCTCATGATAAAATCATGTATCTGTGCAATCTTCGCAACATCGATAACGGACTCCAATGTCGCATCTGGATTTCCAAACGCGATATTGTTGAACAAGGTGTCATGGAACAAAACCGGATCCTGGTTGACAATACCCATCAGACTCCTGAGTTGCATTAAATTCAAATCACGTATGTCGGTACCATCAATCCGGATACTTCCTTCCGATACGTCATGGAATCTGGGCAATAAATCTGCAAGGGTTGACTTACCTGATCCACTTGAGCCCACGACCGCCAGAATCTGACCTTTCGGAATGCGGAGATTAATATTTTTCAGCACCCATTCACCATCCACGTTGTATCGGAAGCCGACCTGATCAAGAACAATTTCTTCATTGAAAGCATGAATTTCCCTGGGATGATCAACTTGCACTATTTCTTCATTATTGTAAAGCACTTCATTGACCCTGTCGACGGCTGCCAGGCCCTTCTGAATATGATAATATGCGGATGAAAATGATTTGGATGGAGCGATGACATTGAAGAATGCATAGAGGAAAGCGAAGAAAGTTTCAGGCTTTATTTGTTCCTCGAAAACCTGGAGTGAACCGTACCACAATAGCACCGCAACGATGCTAATGCCGAGGACTTCTGATAACGGGGATGAAAGATCGCGCCGGTACATAATCCGGGTAAGCAGCTTCTTATACGAATTATTAATTGCGCTGAACCGATCCTGCTGGTATTCCTGCGCATTGAAACCCTGAATAATCCGCATTCCATTAAGGCTTTCTTCGACATGAATCATCAGGCCGGACAATTTTTGCTGGACATCTTTGGACTGGCGCTTGAGATTGCGGCTGATCCGGCCAACAATAAAGGCTGTAAAAAAAATCAACACAAAAACAAACAGGGTTAGTCGTTCGCTAGTGAACATCATAAAGGTGATGCTCCCTATAATCACGATGGGCTCTTTGAAAAGAGACTCCATCACATTCAGAATCGAATATTCTATTTCCTGCACGTCTGTGCTGATCCTTGACATCAGGTCCCCTTTTTTACCACGTGTAAAAAATGCAAGTGGGAGATGCATATATTTCTTGTAGACGGCATCACGGATATCACGGACAATTCCGTTTCTGACCTGTGCCATGAAGACAACTGAGAGATACCTGAAAATATTTTTGAGCAGGAAGATCAGCACAAAAGTGATACACACCATAATGAGTGCGCGCTCCTGTGAATAGGCCTCTACCAACTCACCAAAAACATATTCAAGCCAGGACTGGATATTGTTGATACTGAAAGGTACAGGCTGAGGAGATGGTTTGACCCTGCCGAATAAAATCTGAAAAAAAGGTATGATGATCGGGATGCTGATCACCATACATAGGGCCATCATGATGTTGGAGAAAATATTCAGCAACAATGGCGTCTTGTATGGACGGAGGTAATAAAATAATTGTCGGAGGGGACTTTGCCCGGCCATGGTCATTAATCCTCCAGCTTGAAATGATCCAGGAAACCCGTATGAAAATCACCGGACCTGAATTTTGGATCCTGCATCAATTTTTTATGAAAGGGAATGGTTGTGTTAACGCCTTCCACTATAAATTCATCCAGAGCCCTTTGCATTTTCTTGATACAATCCTCACGGGTCGGTGCTTTACAGATCAGCTTTGCGATCATACTGTCATAGTATGGTGGTATTGTATAGCCTGCATACACGTGTGTATCCACCCGCACACCGTGGCCTTTGGGGCTGTGGAAGGAGGTGATGGTACCAGGGCTTGGCATGAAGTTATTATACGGATTCTCTGCATTGATCCTGCATTCTATGGCATGCCCGTTTGGAAAATAGTTTTTCCCGGAGATCGGAATCCCAGCGGCAACTTTAATTTGCTCCTTGATGAGATCTTGGTCAATGACTTCTTCGGTCACGGGATGTTCTACCTGAATCCGGGTATTCATCTCCATGAAATAAAAATTCTTGTGCTTATCTACAAGAAACTCAATGGTGCCCACTCCTTCATAGTTGATGGCCTTTCCTGCCTTGATAGCAGCTTTACCCATTTTATTCCGCAGTGATTCATCCAGAAATGGTGAAGGCGATTCTTCGAGGAGCTTTTGGTGACGTCGTTGAATTGAACATTCTCTTTCCGATAAATGAACAACATGACCATGCTGGTCACCAACGATTTGAAATTCTATGTGCCGGGGTTCTTCAATAAACTTTTCAATATAGATACCGTCATTGCCAAAAAAAGCTTTAGCTTCCTGCCTGGCTTTATGCCAGAGGTCTTCGAGATCTTTTTCATTCCAGACTACCCGCATACCTTTTCCACCACCTCCTGCGGTCGCTTTCATGATCACAGGATATCCGATGTCTTTGCTGATCTTATGGGCATGGGCCACATCTTGTATAAGACCACCGCTACCCGGAACCACCGGAACACCGGCCTTGATCATGGTCTCTTTGGCTGTGATCTTATCTCCCATCTGTTTAATCATCCAAGGTGTGGGGCCTATAAATTTTACACCATATTCTTTACACACTTCAGCGAAATCTGCATTCTCCGCAAGGAATCCATAGCCAGGATGGATAGCATCCGCGTTAGTGATTTCCATGGCGGCCATGATCCGGGGTATACTGAGATAAGAGTCACTAGACTTTGGTGGGCCGATGCATACTGCTTCGTCTGCAAAACGAACGTGAAGGCTGTTTTTGTCGGCCGTACTGTAAACTGCTACCGTACTGATGCCCATTTCCTTACATGTACGAATGACCCGCAAGGCAATTTCACCTCTATTGGCTATTAGTATCTTTTTAAACATCCGAAATGATCTGGTTAAAGTAAGCGATTGGGTTTGTTACGAATCGTAACGAACTTAATTGGTCTTATCCGTTTGGATCTATGAGGAATAACAATTGATCGTATTCGACAGGAGATGCATCCTCCACCAGTATTTTGACAACTTTACCGGCAACTTCGGATTCAATTTCGTTGAAGAGTTTCATTGCCTCAACAATGCAAACCACAGTCCCGACCTCAATGATGTCACCTGGTTTTATATACACCGGTTTATCCTGAGAAGCAGAACGATAGAACGTACCAACGATCGGAGACCGGATTTCGATTAAGTTGTCTTTCACTGGGACCGTCGGAGTGCTCACATTTGCTTCCGCTTCAGTTTCAGCAGAGGTGCGGGTAGAAGGAGCGGAAGGCGAACTGGCCGGAGCTGAAGTCACATGAGGAGGTGCAGATAAATGACCATAAGAGGGCATGATATCTGTGCCTGAACGTGAAGTCAGATAATACTTGGTCCTGACAGAAAATTGAAGATCCCCCTGCTTATACTTAAACTCTGCAAGCTCTAAGCGATTGATCAGTTTGAGTAACTCTTGTATTTCCTTTGAATCCATAACAGATGGTTATTTAGCCCTTTCAACATAATTACCGGTAGCGGTATCAATCTTTATTTTCTCTCCCGCATCTATAAACAGCGGAACCTTTACTTCAGCCCCAGTCTCCACCGTAGCCGCTTTGAGCGTATTGGTGGCTGTATCTCCACGCAATCCGGGTTCAGTATAAGTCACCTCCAAGATAACATATTGGGGCAATTCAACTGACAGTGGAGTTTCCAATGCAGTGTGAATCAGAATTTCCACCTCAAGGCCTTCCTTCATCAGGTTGGCATTTTCGATCATAGCCTCTTGCACACTCACCTGCTCAAAGGTCTCATTGTTCATAAAATTATACCCCATATCATCGCTGTAGAGGTATTGGAATTTCCGGCGTTCAACCCTCACGTCATTAATCGTGTGACCGGATTGAAAGGTATTGTCTACAACCTTTCCGGTGGTCAGACTTTTCAGCTTTGTCCTGACAAAGGCGTTTCCCTTTCCAGGCTTAACGTGCTGAAAATCAACTATATAATAAATATCATTATTATATTCAAGGCAGAGTCCCTTTTTGATGTCTGCTGTGGTAGCCATAAAGAATGTATTAATGAAATTCGATAAAATGAGGGCGCAAATATAAGGCTTTTTGAGTGCGTTAGTCACGATTGGTTTAAACCCCAAAAACAGCTTGCCTAGTATGCCCATGTCCAAAGGCTGGCTCCCCAGGTGTATCCTCCTCCAAAGGAAGTTAGGATAATCTTATCTCCCGGCTTGAGCTGATCTTCCCATTCCCAGAGACAAAGCGGTATTGTAGCGGATGTGGTATTGCCATATTTCTGTATATTGACCATCACCCGTTCTATTGGAAACTTGAGATAATCTGAAACAGCCTGTATTATACGAAGGTTAGCCTGGTGCGGCACAACAAACCGGATTTCATCAGGACTCAGATTGTTGCGTTTCAGAATTTCGCTAACTGCTTCCGCCATTCCCCTGACAGCGGCCTTGAAAACCGGCTTACCATCCTGAAAGAGGTAATGCCATTTATTATCTACCGTCTCATGTGTGGACGGATTTTTTGAACCTCCACCTTTCATATGCAGAAACTCAGCTCCTACTCCATCAACTCTCATCCATGAATCCTGCAAACCAAATCCCTGGTCATTGGCCTGAAGCAATATAGCCCCGGCAGCATCTCCAAATAAGATGCAGGTAGCCCTGTCAGTATAATCTGTAATGGTGGACATCTTGTCTGCCCCTACCACAATGACATTCTTGTAGGCACCGGACTCTATAAATTTTGCGCCTGTGGTGGCTGAAAACAGGAAACCTGAACAGGCCGCCTGGATATCATATGCAAAAGCGTTTTTTGCTCCGATATTATAACAGATTAGGGTACCGGTGTCTGGGAAGAAATAATCCGGTGTCACTGACGCACAGATCAGAAGGTCAATATCCAAGGGAGACAATCCGGTTTTCTTCAGTAGGCCCTGAACAGCTTCAGTTGCCATGTAGGACGTAGCTTTCTGGGGATCACGGAGAATATGTCGTTCTTCAATTCCGGTGCGGGCCTTTATCCACTCGTCATTGGTATCAACCATGGTTTCGAGGGCCTTATTGGTCAGAACGTCTTCAGGGATATACCCATAAATGCCTGTAATGGCAGCGCGTATTTTAGACATTTGGCAAAAATTTTTAGGACGGCGAAGGTAGGCAATTCTATACATCTGACGCTGAATCTTAGCGGTTTGTGGTCATATCGACCGGACAGGCACTTTTGCCGTTTTGGTATGGTTTTTGTTATTTAATATGATAATTTACAGTATTTTATAAATTACGTTTAACTTTAATATCATGAAACTATATCTATTATCCCTACTTTTCCTTTGGAACAACAGTTCCACGAAGACTCCTAATTTCTATCCTTCCTATGTATCGGCTAAGGAAGCCTCTAAAAACTACAAAAAGGATCTGCTGATTTTCTTTTCAAAGCAAACCTGTTCCCAATGTGAATCAGCTTGGGGAAACTTTGAAAAAGATCAACTTGGAACGAAAATCTTTATATCCACCATGATTGACGCTCAGGATTTTGATGGTGCAGTCTTGCTGGATAAATATGGCCTCACGTCCGCTCCTTCCTGGCTTATCGTGGATTATGAAGGAAATGTGAAGCAAAAGTGGGCAGGTGACTGGAAAAACCCGCACGTTAGACCTGATCCAAACGCACCTGTAGCTGAAGCTAAATCTGAGGCTAAACCAGTTCCCGTATTCAAGGCAACCACAGCAACAGCACCAGCCCCTAAGGCAACTGCAGAAGGTGCTCCTACGCAACCTGTTTTGGCCAAAGAAATGGACAGTCCTGCAGCGGTCTCAGCGGCACCAGCAACTGAGACGATGTCAAAGGGCTTTGTACTTCAAGCGGGCTATTTCGGCTCAGAGGTCAATGCACAAAAGCTGGTCAACGACCTGACCTCAAAAGGTTTTGAAAAGTATATTATCAAACCAACAGCGCAGAATGGTACAACATATTACAGAGTCATCTCTCCGGAGTTCGCTACCGAAACTGAAGCAACTAAGGTGGTACAAGCCTTGTCTGTATCAGGGATCAAAGCCGCTGTCAAAAAGATGAGTGAATTATAACAATACCCCCCTATCAATTGCTTCAGAACGAAAAGCAGGAATCTTCATTCCTGCTTTTTCATTTTTAGCCTGGAGCACAATACCTTTACAATCTTATACTATCTAACTATTGACAAAGTCACTATTACTAAGAAGGATATCTTCTCTCTCTGGCATTCAACCTGAAGGCATTAATCGATTGCGTGGAAAGGATATGGCAGCCTTGCATGCGGTTGAAAATGCATACTTGTTAATTGAAAATGACCGCATTCTGCAATTTGGCCCTGATCACGAGTGTTCTGTTGAGCGTGCAGATACTATAATTGACTGTACAGGAAAAATGGTGCTGCCAGCCTTTTGTGACAGTCATACGCATCTTGTTTTTGCGGCCTGGCGAGAAAATGAATTCGTTGACCGCATCAAAGGGATGAGTTATGAGGAGATAGCTAATCGTGGAGGTGGCATTCTTAATTCTGCCTTAAAACTCCAGGCAGCATCTGAAGAGCTACTTTTTGAACTGGCCACTGCGCGTCTTCATGAGGTGATGCGTATGGGTACCGGAGCTATCGAAATCAAGAGCGGGTATGGCCTGACTGTGGAGAGTGAATTAAAAATGCTGAGGGTGATCCGTAGATTAAAGTATCTAAACCTACTCCCGATCAAAGCAACTTTTCTTGGCGCACATGCCATGCCCACCCTTTTTAAATCGAACAGACCAGCATACGTTCGAATGCTTACGGAAGAGATGCTGCCGCAGATTGCTGAGCAAGGGCTTGCCGACTATGTGGATGTATTCTGTGACAAAGGTTTTTATACTGTAGAAGAAACTGATCATATCCTAAGTGCAGCTGCAAAATATGGCCTCAAGCCAAAAATCCATGCCAATGAACTAGCCTATTCAGGTGGCGTCCAGGTGGGAGTCAGGCATCAAGCTGTTTCTGTAGATCATCTTGAATACACTGGTTCTGAAGAAATTGCGTCTCTTGCTTCAAGTAATACCATAGCTACGATTCTACCTTCAACGGCATTTTTTCTTGGCTTACCCTATGCTCCTGCAAGGAAGATGATTGAAAATGATCTTTGTGTAGCCCTTGCCAGTGATTATAATCCGGGTTCATCTCCCAGTGGGAACATGTCTTTTATACTTTCACTCGCCTGTGTAAAACTCAAAATGCTACCTTCTGAAGCTTTGAATGCACTGACAATCAATGGAGCAGCAGCTTTAGAGTTGAGTGATAAGGTAGGAAGCATAACAGCCTCAAAATCAGCTAACTTACTCATTACAAAACCTGTTACAAGCTTGGCATATCTACCCTACTCATTCGGAACAAGCTGGATTGACTGCGTGATTATTGGTGGGAAGGTTATTTGATCCCAGTACAACGGTATTTGACTAGGAATATCGAAGGTTGTTGGTGAGGACACCAACAACGGCATTTGAATGGGAATATCAGTGGTTAATGGTGAGAACAGTTCGACGGGCTCACCGCATCTCACCAACAACGGCACTTGAATCATATAAGGCAAATTTTACTTTATTTAAATACCTAAGGCTTATACTATTAACCTCCTGGTGGTCGTTAGTAAACAGTCTTGGCCGTCAGGCAGCCTTTCCAGGTCATTGGGAATCTAAATATTCAGCCCTACTCCTTTAGAAAATAAATGAAAACCCCGACCTCAAAGCCGAATTGAAAAGCTATTTTTGCGCTAACATATTATAGAAAATACTCATACTATCACGATTGAATGGAAAATCTACATGTTAAGCACATAAGAAGATGGATTTGCCTCCTCACCATTTTCGCCGGATTTTCGATTCAAGCCGGTCTTTCTACTGATCTGATCTCAGCCTGTGATTTATCCTCTGCAACTTCAAAAGGTATGGATCCGGTAATCTTTAGCTTTGGTTGTATTGACGGTGCACCAGGTGACACCATTTGTCTACCGGTCACTGTAGAAAACTTTAATGATATCGTTATCGCCCAGTTTGAAATCTACTGGAACAGTAGTGTACTTGACTACATTGAAATTTCAAACCCCGGATCTCCAAGTATAAATGTTAACGCAGATTTCAATCTCTCCGGCCCGAATGCATTAAAATTTATACCGTTGGGTTTTCCGATTGATGGCGAATCATTGCCTGATGGCACTGCACTTTTTGAAATCTGTTTCCGAATAATTGGTTTTCCTGACTCGACCAGTTGTGTCGGCATCAGTCCTTATTTTGATTTTGAAGTTGCTGATATCAATGGTGTAATCCCTTCCGATTCGGTCAATTGTTGCCTGACTGTGGATAATGCGGTGACTCTGGTGGCATTTGTTTCAAGTTGTGGTCCAGCCATACCAGGTGGAAACGGGACGATCGATGTAACAGCCTATGGTGGCATGGCCCCTTATACAATCACAGGTGTTCCCGGCGGACCTTATGTCATACCGATCGAAGGCGGAAATACCGTACTCAATGCCCCTGCAGGCAATTATAGCGTTGTGGTGACTGATGGACTGGGCAATTCAGTAATGTACAGTGCGGACATAGCTGTGATCGAACTGGGTGTGACGACTCGCCCCAGGGACCCAACATGTTATAAATTTAAAAACGGAACGATCTGGATCAAACCGATAGGAGGTGCAGAACCATACAGCTACATATGGGAAAGCCTCAACGATCCAACTCTGGCAGGTTCTGGCTTTATCCGCAATCTTGGTGATTCCTCCTTAGTCACCAGCCTGCCTGATGGAATGTACGCCATTCTAGTGCGAGACAACAATGGCTGTGAGGTTGAAGTCACGGTCACACTCAATGACAATCCTTTTATTGTGGATATCGCTGCCTTTACCGATGCTACTTGTCTTGGTGCTGAAAATGGTACGATCAGGCTCAATATCTCTGGAGCATCACCAGGTATGGTGGGGTATACCATCAGTGGGAACCTGACAGGCACTCCTTTTCAGATCTCCAGCAATACTATCACACTTGGCCTGCTGGATCCCGGCGGTTTTTCAATCACGATATCAGATAATGTATCTCAATGTGATACAGTTTTCGAATTCACCATTGGGTACTCAGATACTATTTCTACAACCATGACGGTAACCGATCCTCCTTGTGCAGGTGGCGTCAACGGAAGCATATCCATTCATGGACTGACCAATGGTATACCTGGTCCTTCCTATAGCTATACGATTTTCGAAAACGGAGTCCAGGTTACATCCGTCGATGACATTGGTGGCACTTTTAATTACAGTCCGCTTGCACCAGGAGATTATTATGTGATTGTAGAAGATGGAAGTTGTCTTTCAGATTCAATTTATTTTACCGTTGCAGATCCTGCTCCCATGATTATTACTATCGTAGGATCAACACCTGACAATTGCATCATGACTGGATCGGGTGATATATGGTTTTCGATTCTAAACGGATCCGGTTCATATACATTGGATGCAGGTGCCGGATTCCAGGACGCGGATACCTTATTTAATCTGAATTCAGGAAATTATACACTTACGGTTACAGACGACAATTCAAATTGCACTGCAACACTACCATTTACTATTGGAGCATTCGATGATAATGAAGAGGCAGATATCACTTTCCAGTTTGGTGGCACACCATGTGATGGTGGGACAGTTACAATATTATACCAGGGTGGCACTATTCCAAATGGCGCAGGTGTAACCTGGAGCAATGGTGATGTTGGTCCAACGATTACACTTGATGAAACCGACACCCTCAGTGTAAATCTGCTTCTGGGACCTCCTATTTTTTGCATCCTCAATGATACTGTACATGTCAACTGCATGCAAGAACTTGAACTTGATATCACAGTTGTCCAACCGTTATGTGGAGAAGGAGCCGAAGGCGGCCCATATACAGGTACTGTCATAGTCGATACTGCAAATGCAACAGCGCCTGTCACCTGGATATGGTCTTTTCCGGATACGACGACGACTAGTATTTATTCAGGTCTTGCCCCAGGCAGATATTATGTTACAGTTACTGACGCCCTGGACTCAACTGCAGTAGATAGTTTTGACATCATCGCCCCTAATACTTTAACGCTTGCATTTAGCAATGTAGACAGCACCTCCTGCCAGGAGGTATGTGATGGTGCTGTCAGAATTGTACCAGGTAATGGTGATCCAACAGCAGATTACCAAATTTACTGGGATCCTGTCAATCCTATGGCCGATACCGGAGTCTTCTTTAATATCAACGGTTTATGTGCCGGCTTAAATATATTCTCCCTATCACAAGACGGGCTTTGTTTTTATAATGATACTATTGAAATTTTAGCACCTGATTCCATCCGCATCAATCTTGTTCAATCCATTGATGCAACATGCCATGGCTACAGTGACGGATTACTTGAGGTCGTTGCCAGGGGTGGGACGCCTGGTTATACTTATGCCTGGATGAATGGCCCTGCGCTGCCGTTAAATAATGGGATCCCATCAGGTATGCAGTACATCACAGTGACAGACAGTAAAAACTGCTCCCGTACGGATAGTTTCAGTATTACTCAACCCGATACCTTGATAGCTGATATTGACTTAGCCGGCACGCTCAATCTTTCTTGTGGAAACAGCAGTGATGGAATCATCTCGCTGGAAGTAACGGGAGGAAATGCGGGTGCTTATATTTTTACATGGAACCCGAATGTATCCAACGCAGCCCAGGCAGCAAACCTTGGTGCCGGAAGCTATTTTATCACTGTAAGTGATTCAAAAGGTTGTACCGACACGACATCATACCTTCTGACCTCTCCTCCACCTATTACAGTTATATGGCCTCTGGTGGCCGAACCAGCATGCTTTGGTGATGAAGTTTTGCTTTTGATTGAAAATACAGATGTTGCTGGTGGAAACGGAAATTATAGTTATACTGTGAACAGTGGTGAATTACAAGAAATGGGAGAACCGGTGATGTTACCATCCGGCATATATAACATCAGTGTATTTGATGACCGTGGTTGTTCCACAGATACCACATACATTATTATGGAGCCATCACCCATCCTGGTTTCGATTGGACCGGAAGATCCGGTGATTGACCTCGGAGATAGTATATTCATCATCGGCAATATAGATCAAAGCGACAATCCGATCGTGATGACTTTCTGGTCGTCTGTTGAGGCTGTGAGTTGTGCCACGTGCGAAGGCACCTGGGTATATAACGATGTACCTACCGTCTATATATGGACGGTTACAGATGAGAATGGCTGTCAAAGTTCTGCAAGTATAACTGTAGATGTAGATTACAACCGGGACGTTTATATCCCTAATATCTTCAGTCCCAATGGTGATGGCCGAAATGATGAATTTAAAATCTTTACAGGCTTAGGTGTCGTATCCATTAATTATATCAATATTTACGACCGCTGGGGCAACCTCGTCCATGTTGAAGGACAGCAATTACCTAACCCTAGCGGTACGGGTAACTGGGACGGTTCCTTTAACGGCAAATACCTCAATCCAGGGGTTTATGTCTATACCACTGAGATTACGTTTATTGATAACAATACTACGCTGACGTATAGCGGGGATTTAACGTTGGTCAAATAAAAGGCAGTATGCAATTGACAATTGATAATTGATAATTGATAGTTGGCAATTGATAATTGACAGTTGACAGTAGAATGTTTGACAGTTGACAGTTGACAATTGGCAGTTGGCAGTAGAAGGTTTGACAGTTGACAGTTGACAATTGGCAGTTGGCAGTACCGAGCGCAGCGAAGATCCCGACACCTATGGGCAGCGGCAGAGCAGTGAGCAGGTTACCCTGAAATCATGGATTTATCTTTGCCCAATTAGTCTTTTTACTCAAAGGGCTTAGGGGTTTGCAGGATTAGATTTCAAGTTCCCTGGAAGAGATTTAGGGGCTTAGGGAAAGTCTTACCTGATAATCACCACACTCCCAGCTTTCTGTTTTTCCTCGCCATTGCAGCGATAGGTATACAGATAAGCATACATGCCTGGCATCATCTCTTCTCCGGATTTAGTTCCGTCCCAATCGGTGCTTATGTCGGTGGTTGTGAATACTGTTCCGCCCCACCTGTCAAATACTTGGAGGGAAATAAATTCGCCAAGAAAGACCACATTGCTCAGGCCCCAGACATCATTGATATTGTCCGCATTAGGTGTAAAGCCCGTTGGGAAAAATATTTTATCACAACTCAGGTCGGATGAATCAGCAACCGTAATGTTGATGGAATCGAAGGCCTGGCAGAATCCATAATCAAGTTGCACATCGTATGTGGATGTCGCAGGTGGCGTAATGGTAGGTTGGGCTATCAAGGCATTGCTCACACCCGTAGATGGATTCCACTGCACGGATGAACCGCAAGTAACAGGCAGCCTGACTTGCATGGAGGTGCCTGTAAACAAAACAGTGTCAGGAGAAGTGATCTTGTCAACCGGGATATAGAGCTCCTGCACTTCAAATGAAGTCAGCGCACGGTTGTAGAATCTGAGTTCATCGAGCGTTCCTCTGAACTGAACCTCCCCATTTGCCAAACATGGACCTGCGCCGAGTGTGAGGATACCATTATTGATGATCCGTACGATAGTGGAGCTCGGATTTAGAGTTTGCTGGATCCCATCATAATACATTAGTAATTCGCGGTCTCTGCGTACATAGGCAATGTGATGATAGCACCTGTCGGCTGGAAGAATATAATTGCTCCTGACCGATAAGTTAGATTGCTGCGACAGGGTAAAGGTTATAGCCCTGGTATTGGGATTATACTTTAGCTCCAGGGTACTATCGATGCCGCATACTTCACTTTTAGACATGATGTCCATGATCGCAGTGCTTTGTGGATCAGCTAGGACGAAGAAACTGATGGTAAAGTCGTTACCAAACAGAATATCCAGATTGCTCAGAATCTGCACAGATGTGTTGCCATCAAAGCGAAGGCCATTACCCGAAACGCCACATCCGCAGGTGGCATTGCCGATGATAATCCCGTTACCTCCTAGCCCGGTGTCTTCCGTGGCATCGCAGGCATCAAAGGAATAATAAGCTATCAGCCCGTCCGTAGGCTGGGCAAACATCGAAATACTGCCTGCAAAAAGGCAACAGCACCAAAATAGTATACGCATCATCTTTAAACTGTGCACCCGGGTCATATAGTATCTTTAAATAGAGAAGGTTATGAAACTGAGATCCTCAGACCAGGCATTATATTACCTGCTCCTGGCGCTCAAACCATCGCGCAAATATAGGTATATCAAGGCCTATCCGCTGTTACCAACGCCTTAACGTAGCTTTCTGGCATAGAATAATGGATACTTCACGATATTCGCACCCTTATCGTCCAAGACTGAAACAAACATGGCCAAAGAAACACCTAAAAAAAGTGCGAACGAAATGAGTTTCTTCGAGCATATCGAAGAGCTAAGGTGGCATCTCCTTCGGGCGGCACTAAGTGTGCTGGTGGTGACCGTGGTGGTGTTTATCATGAAGAACTTTGTATTTCAGCACGTTATACTCGGACCTACCTCACCGGATTTTATCACCTACAGGCTGTTTTGTGAATATGCACCACAATTCTGTTTCTATCCTGAGCACCTTCAGATTATCACGCGAGATATACAAGAGCAGTTCCTGAGCCACATCAAGGTTTCGCTTTGGCTAGGCTTCATCGTGGCCTTTCCCTATATCTTATATGAAGTTTGGCGATTTATCAGGCCGGGACTCTACAAGAAAGAAATTAAGGCTGCTAGAGGCATGGTGTTTGTCTGTAGCTTCCTTTTTCTCACAGGAGTATCCTTCGGTTATTTCATCATCACCCCTATTGCTGTAACCTTTCTGTCTTCCTATAGTGTAAGTCCAGAAATTGCCAATACAACTACGCTGGCGGCGCTGGTCAATTCGATTACCATGTTTACCCTCCCGGTAGGACTTATCTTCGAGACACCCGTGATTCTATACTTCCTTGCCAAAATCGGGCTGGTGTCATCCGGATTTCTCATTCAATACCGAAAACATTCTTTTGTCTTTATCATTATCCTCGCCGCCATCATCACGCCTTCACCTGATGTCTTTTCACAGATGTTAGTTGCTATCCCTTTATACCTGCTGTATGAAGTGAGTATCATCGTCGTGAAGCGAATCGATAAAGAGCGGGCAGCTAGTGAGGCCAGTGAAACAATTGATGCTAATTCAAACTAATATGCAAAGGGTTTCATCTCAACTGACCATTATACTCCGCATTGCCATACCGACCATATGGCTCACCACCATTCTCTCTATCGTCATTTTATTAAGCTGGGCGGTCAGGGGCAAAGCAGGTTTGTTTGGCAATCCGTTCATATGGCTTGGACTCCTACTCATCCTAGGTAGTGGTTTTGCTATCATCAAATTGTTGCTGTTGAGGTTTTACCGTGTTGACATGGATAGTCGATTTATACACGTAAGTAACTACTTTAAAACCTACAAATATCCTTTCTCCGAAGTAGAATCCATCAGCGATTCCAAAATATTACCTGGTCGTGTTTTCCTCATCACACTCAAAGCAAAAGGTTCTTTTGGAAAAAAGATCTACTTCCTTGCCGCACAGATGCTTTGGCAGGATTTTTTGAAAGAACACCCTGGGCTTATTGAAGTGAAAAGCGTGAGACGTGAGGCGTGAGGCGTGAGCTATCAATTGTGAGTTGTGAGTTGTGAGTGAGTTGAAATTGATTGCCAATCAATTTATGACCGCCTATCAATCAACTTATCAACCCATCAACTTATCAACCTATCAACTTATCAACCAATCAACTTATCAACCTATCAACTTATCAACTTATCAACCCATACCTACAGTCTCACCCCCGTCTTTGGAGAAAGTCGGATAATAGGGCAAATCATTTCTTCCAGGGAAATGCCGCCGTGCTGGAAGGTGTTTCGATAATAGGTGTTGTAGTGGTTATAGTTATTGGGGTACAGGAAATATTTATCCTCTTTGGCGAAGATATAGCTGGAGCTCAGGTTGGGACGAGGGAGTCCTGCTTCATCAGGTTTTTTGATTTCGAGCACATCCTTAACGTCGTATTGGAGATTCTTACCCATCTTATATCTGAGATTGGTGGTGGTATTCCTGTCACCGATGACTTTTGATGGTTGCTTCACGCGAATCGTACCGTGATCTGTACCAATGATGAGTTTGATACCCTGGGCTGCCATCTTACGCAGTGCTGTCCAGACATGTGAGTTTACAAACCAGCTATAGGTCAATGAACGGTAGGCTTTTTCATCACCGGCAAGTTCCTTGAGCACTTCCATTTCAGTCCGGGCATGAGAAAGCATATCAATAAAATTGTAGACGATGACAATGAGATTATTGTGCATCAGGTCCAGGGCCTTTTCACCCAGATCTCTTGCTTGCTCGGCATTTGTGATTTTGAGATATTGCCACTTGATTTCTTTCCGCAGTTTGCGTTGCAATTGTTTCTCGAGCAATTCTGCTTCATGCATATTTTTGCCTCCTTCCTCAAAATCCTCTACCCACATGTCCGGGTAATTTTTTGCGATATCAGCGGGCATCATTCCGGCAAAGATGGCATTGCGGCTATATTGTGTTGACGTGGGCAGTATACTGTAGAAAAAAGATTCCTCTTCCACTTCGTACAATTCTGTAATGATCGGTTCCAGCATCTTCCATTGGTCCCAGCGAAGATTGTCAAGCAACAGAAAAACCACTGGCTGTTTGTCATTGAGATGCGGCAATATTTTAGCCGACATCAGGTCAGGTGACATGAGCGGGGCAGATTCCTTATCCTTCATCCAGGAGAGATAATGACGGGTCACAAATTTGGAAAACTCTGAATTGGCTTCTGACTTCTGCATCGATAAGATATCAATCATCTCTTCGCTCCTGGAGGTATCAATCTTGAGCTCCCAGTTGACGATCTTTTTATAGGCTTGAGCCCAAGAGCTGACATCGAGTCCACTGTTGATTTCCATCAGAATGTTTCTGAATTCAATTTGGTAATCAGAGGAGGTCTTTTCTCTTACTAGCCTTTTATTATCTACGATCTTCTTGAGCGTCAGCAGAATCTGGTTTGGATTGACAGGTTTGATGAGATAATCATCGATCTGGGAACCCAGGGCCTCCTCCATAATATTCTCCGCTTCATTTTTAGTGATCATGACGATCGGCAGTGAAGGTTTAATAGCTTTCAGGCGTTGCATCGTCTCCAATCCGGAAAGTCCGGGCATACTTTCATCCAGGAAGACAATGTCCACATCCCCCGCCTTTTCAAACTCATCGATGGCATCGTGGCCGTTGGAGACAGTAGTAACATTGTATCCTTTCTTCTCCAGGAAAAACAATTGAGGCTTCAGCAGGTCAATTTCGTCGTCTGCCCAGAGTATTTTAATCTTATCCATAAGTAGTAGTACAACGCTTTAAGGTAATGAGTTCATCCAATATGAAAGTATCCAACGATACCCGACGGGCTGATATTTTCCCAATCTTTGCAGGATGAACAAAATGAAGCTCATAAATGATCCGGTATACGGCTTGATCCATATCAGGACCCCACTCATTTTTGACCTGATTGAGCATCCTTTGTTTCAGCGGCTGCGGCGCATCAAACAGACCGGGCTCACACATCTGGTCTATCCGGGATCGCAGCACACCCGCTTCCACCATGCCCTCGGGGCCATGCACCTGATGGGAATGGCTATAGATGAGTTGAGGTCAAAACAGACCGATATCTCGGATCAGGAGGAAGAGGCTGCCCTGATCGCGGTCCTTTTGCATGATATCGGTCATAGCCCATACAGCCATGCGCTTGAGCGCCTGATCATTGATGCGGATCATGAGGCTATTGGCAAAATGATCATGCTTCACTTTGCCGGGTCAATGGGTTCGCAACTGGATCTCGCCTACGAAATGTTTACGGGCAAATATCAACGTCCATTTTTCCATCAACTGATCAGCGGTCAATTGGACCTTGACAGACTTGATTATCTGTCGAGGGACAGCTTTTATACCGGAGTAGCTGAAGGCGTGGTAGGTCATGACCGTATCCTTCGCATGCTGAGGGTTGTTGACAACAAGCTGGTCGTCGAAGAAAAAGGGCTTTACAGCATTGAAAAATTTCTGGTAGCGCGGCGTATCATGTACTGGCAAGTCTACCTCCATAAGACCGCACTTGCCGCCGAACTGATGGCTAAGGGCATCATACGTCTTCTCCGGGAACAGGATCCTACGGAGCGAACCGGATATCTGCCTCCGGAGCTTGAATACTTTTTATCGCGGAAAGTCAACCTGCAGGCATTCAGGGAAAACACAGATGAATTACTCTCCATATTCTCCGATCTGGATGATATTTCTGTTGATTACAGCATCAAGCGATTGCAGGATCATTTTTATACCCCATTGAGTTTCCTGACGTCAAGCCTCTTTCATCGTAAGCTTCATAAACTGCGATGGTCTGAAACGCCTTTTGAAGATGAGATGATCAATGATATCCGTAAAAAATGCCAGGAAAAATATGACTGGTCACCTGAAATTGCAGACAAAATGATTTGGCTGGGCAGCGAGACGAAAGCGGACTATAATCGTGAGGATGATGAAATCAACATCCTGATGAAGTCTGGCGAAATCAGGCCGTTTTCAACTTTCCTGGAGGCGCCGGTGCGGATTGCTTTTAATAAAAAATATTACATCTGCCATCCATTAATAGCATAGGGCAGAGAGCATAGGGCACAGGGCCGCAGAGAGCAAAAAGGGCATAGAGGCATATCAAAGCGCAGCGTATCCGCCTCTTTCGCCTCTTTGGCTCTTTTAGAATTCTAAGATTTTGAATCCTCCAAATTTATTTCTCGCGCAACGGCGCAACGCCGCAGTTTCAATTCGCTTTTCCTTTCTGCCCTTCTGCCCTTCCTCCTCAACCTATAAACCTATAAACCATAACCCAAACATTTCACATCTTTACGGGACAGAAAAAACAGACTAATCATGGGCATGGATACCAAGACCATATTTGAATTGATCAGCAAGGAAGAAAACCGTCAGCGGAAAGGAATAGAGCTGATTGCTTCAGAAAATTTTACGTCTATCGCAGTACTTGAGGCTATGGGTTCCTGCCTGACCAATAAGTATGCGGAGGGATATCCTGGTAAACGCTATTATGGGGGATGTGAAGTCGTAGATGAGATCGAAACGATGGCGATTGACAGCCTCAAAGCGTTGTTTGGTGCCGAGTATGCCAATGTGCAGCCGCATTCAGGCGCGCAGGCCAATTCGGCGGTATACCTGGCGGTATTGAAGCCGGGAGATACTATCCTTGGATTCAATCTTGCTCATGGCGGACACCTGACGCATGGTTCGCCTGTAAACTATAGTGGTCTGACTTTCAACGCTACCCATTATAATGTTAACCAAGAGACTGGCCTGGTAGACATGGATGAAGTGTATAGTCAAGCTACAAAACACAGACCTAAGCTGATCATCTGCGGAGCTTCCGCTTATTCCAGGGAATGGGATTACAAACGATTCAGAGCCATAGCTGATGAGGTCGGTGCATTGCTCATGGCTGATATCGCTCACCCTGCAGGTCTTATTGCCAGTGGACTGTTGGCGGATCCATTGCAGCATTGTCATATCGTGACTTCGACTACGCATAAGACACTACGTGGACCACGTGGTGGTATCATCATGTTAGGGAGAGATTTTGATAATCCCTGGGGCCGAGTGACTAAAAAAGGAGAGCCTATTAAAATGTCTACTATTCTCAACAGCGGTGTTTTTCCAGGCATGCAGGGCGGGCCATTAGAGCATGTCATAGCGGCTAAAGCAATATCGTTTATAGATGCTTCTACACCAGAATTTGTGCTGTATTCCAAACAAGTCATCAACAATGCACATGCGATGGCAAATGCATTAGTGGAGCGAGGATACCAAATCATCTCTGGTGGCACTGACAACCACCTGATGTTGATCGATCTTTCCAAAAAAGGACTCACAGGAAAAGAAGCAGAAGAAGCGCTGATAAAAGCTGACATCACCGTCAACAAAAACATGGTTCCGTTTGACAAAAACAGTCCTTTTGTGACTTCCGGTATTCGGGTGGGTACAGCAGCCATCACTACACGAGGAATGAACCAGGAGGATTGTGTGCAGATTGTTGATTGGATGGATCGTGCCCTTCTGAATAAAAATGATAACTCCGCTCTTCAGACGATTCACCATGAGGTGAATGAGTTTGCGTCTTCGTTTAGGTTGTATCCGGACGAGTGAGCAGGGAGCAGATCGAAGCGCAGCGAAGATCCCGCCAATTGCATGGCAATTGCTGCGGGAGGGCGATGAGTAGTGAGTGGTGAGTGGTGAGTGACGTGAGAAAGGGCGCTGCTTCGCCCCATTGCCAAAAGGTGTGCGGCCATTGGCGGGTGTGAGACAGTGAGATCCAACATTTTTACCCTGCCGGATATACCACATTCTCCAGATAAAGCCCCTCTGCAGGCACACTCCATGCGTGCTCCAGAATAGTCTGCTGGTCAAGAGAATCTTTAAGTTCAGCCAGGCTTATTTTTCCAAGACCGACATTGAGGCATGCCCCGACAATCAATCTAACCATACCCCGCAGAAAGCGATTTGCTTTAATGGAATAGACCGCATGATCATTTGTGAAATTCCATGCTGATTCCGTGAGTGTACATTTGAAATGATCCGCGTCGGATCCGGTTTTGCAAAAAGGTTTGAACTGATGATACTGAAGCAACAAGGATGCGGCTTCCTTCATTTTCTGTTGATCAAACGGAATGTGTTGATGCAAAAAACAAGATAGTCCGTTCAGAAAAGGATCTTTGTGGAAGTGAATGTGATACCGGTAATATCTTTCTATTGCATCAAATCTCGCGTGAAATTCAGGACTCGTTTCTTCGATATGGTGTATGGCAATGTCCTTTGGCAAAAGCGCATTGAGGTGGTATACTAATTTTTCATTGAGCGTAAAATCTTCCACATCCGTGTGCGCGACATATGACCGGGCATGCACGCCTGTGTCCGTGCGGCCACAACCGATGATTTCGATTGGTTGACGAAGGATCAGGCTAAATGCTTCCTCCATTGTCTGCTGCACAGAAGGATCCGATGGTTGTCTTTGCCAACCACAATAAGACGTGCCCAGGTAACTTAATTGAATTTTCCAACGCATGGCAGACAAAGATGATGATTGGATACAAACAATTCACCCTCACCCCTTAAAAAAAGAACCCTGATCTTCATAGCAGAAGACCAGGGCGATAATCATTTTAAATGTCGATATTACTGAAACCAAAATATAACGCTTGATGATTAATCCTGTTGGATAGGTCAACTTACAATAATTAATTCAAATCCAAAGTATGATACTTTTTTCATTGCTAAAAAGCAACGTAAAACGCTCATCGAAAAGACTTTTATAATGACTAAGTGAATGAGCATAAGGAGTCGAATTGCTTAACTTGTATAAGTAGAATAAAAAGTTAAGTATAATTATATCAAGTCCCCTTTTAGGGGATTTAGGGGTAAAACGGCGACACCAACAACGAGCGTAGACTCAATCTATGCTCAACATCATTCTACTATAGGAGAGCGACCAAAAGTCCCCTTTTAGGGGATTTAGGGGTAAAACGGGGACACCAACAACGGCCTAGGCGGCTTTCAGTTTTTTGAGGTGGACCTTGTCCAGCTTTGACTTTGCAAATCGGAGGTCTATTTCAAAAGCCTTGATATCTTTCTTTGAAGGCAAATCAAACATCGTGTCCATTAATATGGCCTCACAGATCGAGCGGAGACCTCGGGCGCCAAGTCCAAAATCGATAGCCTTTTGGGCGATGTAATCAATCGCCCCATCGGTGATGGTCAGCTTCACTCCTTCCAGTTCAAAGAGTTTCCTGTATTGTTTGACCAGCGCATTTTTTGGCTCTGTCATGATCCTGATCAGGGTTTCCTTGTCAAGTGGCTCGAGATAACCGAGTACAGGCAGACGTCCTACCAGCTCAGGGATCAGACCAAAGGTCTTGAGATCCTTAGGCGAGACATAGCGAAATAAGTTTTCCTTGTCCATTTCCTTTTCCTCCTGATTGCCGAAGCCGATCACGTTGGTATTGAGACGACGGGCAATAATTTTTTCAAGACCATCAAATGCACCTCCTGCGATGAAGAGAATATTTTGTGTATTGACCTTCACCATCTTCTGCTCAGGATGTTTACGTCCTCCTTGCGGTGGTACTAACACATCCGTGCCTTCAAGGATCTTGAGCATCGCTTGTTGCACGCCTTCACCTGAAACATCGCGGGTGATGCTTGGGTTGTCACTCTTGCGCGCGATCTTATCGATCTCATCGATATACACGATTCCACGCTGAGCAGCTTCGACATTATAATCACACACCTGCAGCAGTCGTGACAACATACTTTCCACATCCTCTCCGACATATCCGGCTTCTGTAAAAACAGTAGCATCCACAATCGCAAAAGGCACATCAAGCATTCTGGCAATCGTCTTGGCGATAAGGGTTTTTCCAGTACCGGTCTGCCCTACCAACATGATGTTGGATTTTTCAAGTTCTACTTCATCAATACCTGTACTGCGGATCCGCTTGTAGTGGTTGTATACCGCGACGCTAATGAATCGTTTTGCTTCATCCTGCCCTATCACATACTGATCAAGGTATTTTTTAATCTGATGCGGGGTGATGTGTTCAGGTACATCAAACCCATCATCCTTCTTCTTCGTTTTTCCTTCCTGCTCGTACAATTCCTGCTTGACAATATCATATGCCTGCTCTACACACAACTCACAGATGTGCCCTTCAATTCCTGCAATGAGGATCAACGCTTCCTTTTTATCCCTTCCACAGAAAGAACAGCCAAACTGGTCATCACTCGTCTTCATAACAGCGGTATTTATGCAATAACAATAAAAAACTTACTTGCTTCTAGTCAGTACTTCATCTACCAGGCCATATTCTTTGGCTTCGTTAGCTGTCATCCAATTGTCGCGATCTGAATCCCTTTCAATTTCTTCAAAGGTCTTGCCCGTATGCTTAGCCATGATGTCATACAATTCATTCCGCATGCTCTTGATCAGATTGTATGAAATCTCCATATCAGAAAACTGACCTTGCATCCCTCCACTTGGCTGATGTATCATCACCCGACTGTGCGGGAGACATGTTCGTTTACTTTTAGTCCCGGCACAAAGCAAAACAGCACCCATCGAAGCGGCAAGTCCTGTGCAGATAGTGCCTATCTCTGGAGAAACGTATTGCATGGTGTCATAGATGCCAAGTCCTGAAATGACAGACCCACCAGGACTATTGATAAACATCTGGATATCACGCTTATTGTCAGTAGATTCGAGGAACAGTAGCTGCGCCTGGATCACATTGGCTACATAGTCATTGACCGGTACCCCCAGGAATATAATCCTGTCCATCATCAGCCTGGAAAACACATCCATGCCCACGACATTCATCTGGCGCTCTTCGATGACTTGGGGCGTAAAGCCTTGAATATCATGGACTGATGTACGCATATACCGATCAAGATCTGCGCTGGAAATACCGGCATGCTTAGTTGCGTATTTATAAAACTCGTTTGGATTGCTCATGTTTGAAAATAGGTTATTGGATTAGTGCACTAAATTAATGGTATTACCCATGCGAATGTTCATGGTGATCATGAGAATGTTCGTGATCATGATCATGGTCATGGTGGTGATCATGATCTCCGTGATCGAATAATACATGGTGGAGGTCATGGAAAGATTTTTCAAACTCGTCCAACGAGACCTCCTTTTCAACAAACTGGTATTTGGGAATTAGCTGCCTGAAAACAATGTCTTCGAGTGCGTTTTCCTTCATGGTACTCATAAAATATTCGTTAGCATGCAACTGATCCATGAGCTTTTTGATGTCTGTCTGCATGTAGTTGACATTCTGGACAATCCAGTTGGTCACTTGGCGCTGAATGTCCTTTTCAGTCACCTCCAGGCCTTCATCGGTTGATATCCTGGTGAGCAGTAAGGACCATTTAGCATCACGGAAGAGATGTCTCGCTTCCCGTGATCCGGCTTCAATCTGTTTTTCACGCTGTTGGTTGACCCACTTAAACAGGAATGTTTCGGGTATTTCGAATGGATTGGCATTCAGCAATGTCTGCCTGACCACCATTTTTTTCATATCTGTAGCCTGTGTTTCCAGGTTTTCAGTTTCTCTTTTCTCCAGGAACTCACGGAATTCAGCCTCGTCCTGCATCTGCTTGCCGGTGAATTTGGTTAACTGTTCACCTGTGAGTTCTGCATGCTGAGGCCTTTGGATTGACGTAATCGTCAATTTATAGTTGAGCGGAGATCCCGGGTTGGGATCTTCTTCCAGGTGAAGAGTATTCTTTACGATCACCCCTCTTTCATACCCCAGGAATTTTTCCAGATCTACATCAAGGGTCGAACCTTCGTTGAGGCTGATAAGTTGCGTTTTAGCCTCACCCTGAATACGTTCGAGATCGACTACTGTTTCCTCAACATTATGCTCAACACTTCCGTCCTCATTTATCCTGGCAAGACTTACACTTACGCGGTCATGAAGTTCTACTGCACCACCGATCACCGGTACTTCTTCACCGAAGACGCGTCTGTAACGGATGACATCCTCGTCAATAGCAGCCTGATCGACCTTAGGAATGATGACATCCAGTGGGGAATCAAGTTGATATTGAAGGTCAAATATGGGTTTGAGACCGAGATCGAAAACGAAGGTGTAGTCGAATTTGGATTTTGCATCAAAATTGATGGGTTCTGCATCTTCGGCCATCATTGGCGAACCAAAAAAGCCTATTTTTTCATCATCCAGGTAGCCGAATAACTTTTCGTTGAGCAGACCATTTACGGTCTCTTCCAGCATTCCTTTCCCATACATTTTGGTCAGGACACTTTTGGGTGTCTTTCCTGACCTGAACCCTTTGATGGCGACTTTTTTACTATATTTTTTGATATTCTCGTCCAGTTTGGGGCCATAATCGGCATATTCAATCACAAGGGTCATCCTTGCAGTGAGGTCATCCAAGCGTTTAAAATCAATTTTCATCCTGCTATATCCTGTTTAAAAATACGAATGCGTAGTTGGCGAAGTAAAGACGAATGACAGCTTTCATTTTTGCGTATCTGCCTGGGAATCAAGGTAACCCACCCATATGCTGGGATTGTCAGCAAAAGGATAATTCATCCCTTTTGAAAAGCGTGCGGGTGGAGGGACTCGAACCCCCAAGCCTCGCGGCACTAGATCCTAAGTCTAGCGCGTCTACCAATTTCGCCACACCCGCTCAATTCAAAATGGCTGCAAATGTAGGGAAATATTAAATGAAAAATGAGCCTCCTTATCTATTATACTAGTCATATTTCCCTTTACGCTCCATTAACTAAGTTGGCATACTTTTGTTACTACCTTGTGAAATTATGCCTCATATAGCTTCAGGCCTAACGGAAAGTGAACAACTGGCCCTTCAACGCGAGTTCAGAAGGTTGATGAAGGCTTTGCCTGCCCCCCTCGACGAAACCGATAAAAAAAATCTTCGAAAGGCATTTGAACTTGGCCTGGAAGCCCATGCAAAACAGCGCCGCAAAAGTGGTGAACCGTATTTTTTCCATCCTATAGAAGTAGCGAGGATTTGCGTCGTAGAAATAGGCCTCGGTCCCACCGCAGCGGTTTGCGCTTTGCTCCATGACGTCGTGGAGGACACCGATGTCACGATGGAGGACATCAAAAACGAATTTGGTGAGAAAATCGGGCATATCGTTGATGGTCTGACAAAACTTGATGGTCTTTACAATGTACCATCCGAACAAGCTGAAAACTTCAAAAAGGTACTGTCTACTCTTGTTGAGGACGTCAGGGTGGTACTGATAAAGATTGCAGACAGGCTTCACAACATGCGGACGATTGCTCCCATGCCGAAGCATAAGCAACTGAGCATTGCTGCTGAAACAGATTATATCTATGCTCCCCTCGCCCATCGCTTAGGACTCTATAATATAAAATCAGAACTCCAGGATATCATCCTGCGCATACAGGAACCGGAGACTTATGAAGAGATCGAACAAAAGCTGACGGAAGGTGATCAGCAACGCAAGCGTTACATCAGGGAATTTATAAAACCGCTGAAGGAAAAACTTGATGAACTGGGCTTTGACTATAGGATAGTAGGCCGGCCAAAGTCTATTGCCTCCATCTACAACAAACTGAAAAAGAATCAGGTCCCTTTCGAAGAAATCTATGACCTGTTTGCTATTCGGATCATCCTCAACGTACCATCGGAAAAAGAAAAATCAGCCTGCTGGCTTGTCTATAGTATCCTTACTGAAACACATCAGCCTATCCCTGAAAGGTTGAAGGATTGGATCACAACGCCAAAATCAAACGGATACGAATCGCTCCACACCACCGTCATCGGACCTAAAGGCCGTTTTGTTGAAATTCAGATCAGAACAGAGCGGATGGATGAAATCGCAGAGCGTGGATTTGCGGCGCACTGGAAATATAAGAATGTCAATACACAGCAGTACATCTACGAAAACTGGCTGGACAACATCCGCGATATGTTGGATGATACCCATAAAGATGCCCTTGAATTCCTCAGTGACTTCCGCACCAATCTTTATGCAGAGGAGCTATATGTATTCACCCCAAAAGGTGATCTCAAAGTAATGCCCAAAGGTGCAACTGCTCTCGACTTTGCATTTGCTATACACACTGACATCGGGTATCATTCCAGCGCAATCAAGATCAACAATAAGCTGGTGCCGATGGGGTACAAACTCCAGAATGGCGACCAGGTAGAGATCATCACCAATCGCAACCAGAAGCCTAACGAGGAATGGTTACGCATGACTGTAACCGGTAAGGCCAGAGCTAAAATCCGCACGGCCTTAAAAGAATCGAAAAAGAAACAGTCTGAAGACGGTATGGAAAAACTCGAGCGGAAGCTACGGGGTATGAAAGTGGATCTGGAAGAAAATGTAGATCTGATCGCGAGACATTTCGGTTATAACTCAAGGCTTGATCTTTACTATGATATAGCCATTGAACATTTTGATCTTGTTCATTTAAAGGAGCTTGAAATAGAGGGAGGCAAGGTTGTCATTCCTACCAAGCAACTTCCACGCATCGGTGTAACGGACACAGAACCATCCACTTCTCCTGCTTTTGGAAAAGACCTTGTGCAGCCGCGCATCAGCATTGGCGGAGAGGATGCAGAACAATATAAATATGCATTGGCTACTTGTTGCAATCCGGTCATCGGTGATGATATTTTTGCCTATGTGACGTCCAATGCCGGCGTAAAAATCCATAGGATTAATTGCCCTAATGCCACTCACCTCATGGCCAGTTATGGCTACCGTGTGCAGAAAGCTGAATGGGTGACCTCCGGTAATGTGCAATCTGTAGTCAACTTGAAAATAACCGGTGTAGACAGCGGTCCTGGTGTCATCGAACGAGTGACTAATAAGATCAGTTCCGGATTAGGCATCAATATCCGTTCGTTGAGTATTGAAGGAAAAGAAGGTTATTTTGAAGGAAAGGTATCGTTGGTGGTCAACAATAAAAATCAATTGAACATGGTCATCCGGTCCTTAAAAAATTTGCAAGGCATTTCATCCGTATATCGAGAAAACTGATTCAATGAGCCCTATTACATCAAAGATTCCTATGGCCGGCAGGGCATCATTTGAAGAAGTGAAAGACATCTTTTCTGCCCATTTGGAAGCACACCATCTCCGTCGCACGCCTGAACGGTATGCCATCCTTGAAGAAATCTACAGTCGCTCCGATCATTTTGATGCTGAAGCGCTGTATATCCATATGAAAAATTCCAACTACCGTGTCAGCCGAGCCACCGTGTACAACACGCTAGAGCTCCTGGCCAGTTGTGATCTCATCACCAAACACCAGTTTGGCAAGAACCTGACCCAATATGAAAAGTCCTATGGCTTCAAGCAACATGACCATCTCATCTGTGTGGATTGCGGCAAAGTGATTGAATTTTGCGACCCGCGCATCCAGCAGATCAAGACGACCATGGGTGATCTGCTCAATTTCAAGGTGCTGTATCATGATCTTAACCTTTACGGCCGATGCAAAGGCGGATGTGAGAAGTGAAAAGTGAGTCATGTACCTGAGTCCTAAACTTTGGTTTTTACGGGGGTTGAGTGAGTCGAAGCATCATTTTTCACTCTTCATTATTCACTTTTCAATTTTCACTCTTCACTCTTCACTATCTTTGGGTTTTGGGGCCGTGTGCCCTTTATTTTATTCAGATCGCATCAAATGGCTGTAGACGTATTGTTGGGACTCCAGTGGGGAGATGAGGGAAAAGGTAAAATCGTAGACTACCTGGCCCATAAATATCAGATTGTAGGTAGATTTCAGGGTGGCCCCAATGCTGGTCATACGTTGTGGATAGGAGGTAAAAAAACAGTACTCCATACCATACCCTCCGGTATCTTTCATGCACATCTTGTAAATGTTATAGGTAATGGTGTCGTCCTCGACCCTACCACACTGATGAAGGAGATAGATGCCCTTGAAGCGGGCGGTAATGAAGTCCGCAATCGACTGCGCATCGCTAAAAAAGCCCATCTCATCCTGCCTACGCACAAGCTACTGGATATGGCTTCCGAGGCTTCCAAAGGGGAGGCGAAAATAGGATCTACCTTACGCGGCATCGGTCCGTGCTACATGGATAAAACCGGGCGAAATGGTTTACGTATAGGAGATATCCTGAGCCCTGACTTTGATAAAAAATATCAATCCCTCAAAGAAAAACACCTTCACCTGCTGAAGGTCTACCCTGAAATAACATTTGAGCTTCAGGCTGAAGAGGAAAAGTGGTTTGACTCCATAGCCCGCATCAGGGAGCTGGACCTGATTGATGCTGAATATTATGTCAATGAAAGATTGAAAGCCGGAGATTCCATCCTGGCCGAGGGCGCACAGGGGATGATGCTGGATATTGATTTTGGCACATATCCCTATGTGACTTCTTCTAATACAATTTCTTCAGGAGTATGCAGCGGTCTTGGAGTACCACCTTCCGCTGTGAGAGAGGTGATCGGGGTGACTAAAGCGTATTGTACCCGTGTTGGATCGGGACCATTCCCCTCCGAGCTCACTGATGATCAAGGTGAGCGAATCAGAGTCGCCGGAAATGAATTCGGCAGTACTACAGGACGACCACGGCGTTGCGGATGGTTGGATATCCCTCAGCTCAAGTATGCGACCATGATTACAGGTACTACACAACTTGCTATCACCAAACTTGATGTATTGAATGCCTTTGAAACCATCTCGGTTGCTGAGCAGTATAAAACAGCAAATGGGCTTACCCATCAACTTCCTTTTGATATTACGGAAGGCATACTTGGGGTTGCACACACGCATCATACAGGATGGTTGCAGGATATCAATGCGGATTCTTATGAAGGCTTGCCCGAAGCTGTTAAACAGTATCTCCGATATCTTGAAAAACAAATTGGATTACCTGTCGTATATGTTTCTACCGGACCAGGAAGGGAGGAATTGATTGTCCGGTAAGACCAGGTATTGGTTTAGTTTCTTTGAGCTTTGATGATGTATTGGTAATCGAGGGATTCGTTGTCGATGGTTAGTAACGTATATCCGGCTTCCTTTAGCTCCTTCTCTACATCCTTTGTATCAACTCGTTCTTCGATAGCAGGCCCGAAAGGTGTTTCTTTTTTCTTGAAATCAATGATGATGACGTGACCACCGGCTCGGATAGCTTCCTTGAGTTTTGAAAAGTAAGCCACTCTGTCCTGAATGTATGAATACGTATTGACAAGGAGTACGATGTCAACCTCATTGGGGTTGAGTTTAGGATCATTAGCTTTGGCCTGTCTGATGATCAATCTATTTCTGAGTTCAAGGGGGAATCTTGCCTTTTGTTCTTCCATCCACTGGATGGCTTTAGGGTCAATATCTATCGCGATGACAGTGGCCCCTTTATAAGCTATTCGGCGGCTGAAGTAACCTGTCCCTGCCCCGAGGTCGGCAACCACTTTACCTTCTACATTTCCGAGTTGCTGAATGACGAGGTCCGGCTTTTGCCAGATGACCCGATCTGCGCTTTCATATTGCTCAGCCTCATTCTCGTAATCGTTACCATCGCCGACTGTTTCTGTTTGGCCAGATGTTTTATCAATAGGATCACCTCCCTGGGTATTCCACTTGCAACCAGACACGGACAGCAAAGCGATAGCTGTGCATAGGAGAAAAATTGGTTGCTTATTCATGATGTAGGCGCAAAGATACATGAGTCAGGCTAGAGGACAACTATTCTGGTTTCAGGCCATTTTTGCAGGCACGGGCTTTGCGTTTGTCTCCACAAATTTTATGATCTGACTTGCTATGTCAACACCTGTGGTGCCTTCAATACCCTCGAGGCCTGGAGAAGCATTGACTTCCAGAATCAATGGTCCGTTATTAGATCGCAGGATATCTACGCCAGCGACTTCAAGTCCCATCAAATGAGCAGCCCGGAGAGCGATCTCTTCTTCCTCACTGGTAATCCTGATTTTGTGAGAGGAAGCTCCCCGATGAAGGTTCGATCTGAATTCTCCGTTCTGTGCACTGCGTTCCATAGCTGCAACCACTTTTCCACCAACGATAAAGACTCGTACATCTTTGCCTTTTGATTCTCCGATAAACCGTTGAAGCAGAATTTCTTCCTTCAGTCTGATAAAAGCTTCTGCCACGGAAAGCGAAGCACTTTGACTTTCGCCGAGAATGACGCCCTGGCCTTGGGTGCTATTGAGCATCTTGATGACAATCGGATACTGGTCACCGAGTATTCTCAATGATGAATCCACGTTATCAGGCATGGCGGTAAAGACGCTATCCGGTACCGGGAGGTGATTGGCCGCAAGATATTGCAAGGCCGTCCGTTTATCTCTGGAACGAAGCAGCGCCTCCGTATTGACGACTGTAAACACACCCATCATTTCAAACTGGCGTACGACGGCCGCACCATAACTTGTGACAGAGGAACCTATCCTGGGTATGACTGCATCAGGCCTGCCGATAAATTCTCCCTGGAAGCGAATACCAAGTTTTCCGCTAAGAATGGTCAGATCACACTGCAGGTGATCTACCACACGAACAGCATGTCCTCTTCGACGGGCAGCCATCACAAGGCTATGCGTCGAATATAAGATGGGGCTCCGGCTTAAAATCAGAATTCGCATACGGTGGGAAGATAGCAAAACATCATCAATGCAATATAAAAAAGTAGATCATTCTTTATTCACCCTTTGATCCAAAGCCTGGTCCCTGATCATAAATTGATACCTTCACTTTATGCAACTTAATGACAAACGGATAATCAATGGCTGGGCATATTTTGACTGGGCCAACTCTGCATATTACCTGGTGATTTCCACCGCTATATTCCCGATTTACTTTTCAAGTGTCACTAATGAAAATATTCCCCTTTTCGGTGGCACCATCTCCAATACCGCGCTTTATTCCTTTTCTGTATCGGCAGCCTATATTCTGATTGCATTTCTATCCCCTCTCCTATCCGGGATCGCTGATTATACAGGCCGTAGAATGTATTTCCTCAAAACGTTTACACTGATCGGAACAGTGGGCTGTATAGCGCTTTTCTTTTTCCAATCCCCGCAAACGATGTGGATTGGGACGACTGCATTTATCATGGGCACGATCGGTGCGGCAGGCGGATTGGTCTTCTATGATTCCTATCTGCCCATTATTGCTTCTGAGGATCAATATGACAAAGTGAGCGCGAAAGGATATTCCTATGGTTATATCGGGAGTGTCCTGTTACTGATTGTTTGCCTCATCATGATCCAGAAACCTGAATGGTTTCACATAACCAATCCAACACTTCCATCCCGGGTATCATTTGTATTGGTGGGCCTCTGGTGGATTGGTTTTTCGCAAATCACTTTTCACCGATTACCTGCCGACAAACCAATACCCCAGCCTGGAAAACTCTTCGCCAAAGGATGGCATGAGCTGATGCTTGTCTGGCAGATCATCAAGCAGGATAAACATATCAAACGATTCCTGGCCTCTTATTTTTTTTACATAGCCGGCGTGCATACCGTCATCTACCTGGCGACCCTATTTGCTGATCGTGAATTGGGGTTTAAGGATTCTGAATTAATCCTGACAATTCTATTGTTACAATTGGTTGCTGTACCAGGAGCGCTTTTTTTTGCTTTTGTCTCCAGACGCAAAGGGAATAAATTCAGTCTGCTGATTCAACTGGTGATCTGGATGACCATCTGTGTGGGTGCCTATGCCACTACAGAAAAATGGCATTTCTTCAGCATTGCAGGGCTTGTAGGATTAGTGCTTGGTGGTATCCAGGCTTTATCCAGATCCACTTATGCAAAACTCCTGGAAGACAAGAAAGAAGATCCCACTAGTTTTTTCAGTTTCCTGGATGTCTTGTCAAAAATGGCGATAGTGTCAGGAACCTTCATTTTCGGATTGGTCAATTCGATCACAGGCAACATGCGATACAGCGTGCTCACCCTAGCGGCTTTTTTTATCATCGGATTCATCATATTGACGACCGTTTCAAAAGCAAGAATTAATTCATCAGGGTTGCAGGTGTGATCATCTGAGTCCACTATTCCTGAAATTCATAACATCCCAGATCTGGTAGCAAGATATCTCTGATGTTTCCTTCAAGGTCATCTGTGAATGCCGGAAGAGGGAGACCTTTCATCTCCGCGATTGACATCGTATCAAGATGATAGTCATCTTTAAACATATCTACAAATAAGGTATCGCCAAAAGAATATTCAAAGCAGTTTGAACAGATGCTCTCAAAAAAAAGAGGATAGTTTATTTCATCCAGAAGTTCATCCACAACCACTATATTATTTTTCATCTGCACATCCAGCAAACCCTGTCCTGCTATGTCCGCATCAACCATCCAGACTTCATCGGAAGATGATCCGATCAATATGCTGTTGTTGATCCTCCCGGTAAATTGATGGAGGAGCACACCTTCTGAACAAAGCGGATCACTACAATAAAAATTAGTCATCAGCATGGCTTCGGCATCGTTGCCGAAACTTGCGACAGTACAATAGTTGATTTCATAGTCGCCACCAAAGGTCAATGCGATGGATTGTCCGCCGTTTTTATAAAACAAGGAGTTAGAAATAGATGCCGTGGCGTGCCGTGCATAAAAACCAGGACCTCCGGTATATGAAATACTGCTATGATCTATATCCACGCTTGAAGCGCTGTCAGCAATGATACCTGCGTTGGCGCTGCTCATCTGCATGTAGCTAAACTGGTGCGGGCCACTCTCAGGGCCGAGACGGATGCCGGCCCACGAACCGACATGATCAGGTTCAATGCGATCATCCCTAATGATCACCGGATCTGTTACAGTACCCATCACCTTTACCCTCCCAGCAGGCAGGGTATAGATGAGGCCTTCATTAAAGATGCCTAGTTGGTTATTGGCGATGCCGCCATGAACGTACAGTCTTGCCCCGGGTGGCAATACCAGTGTACAAGAATCAATCAATAACGTACCGTACAAAACATATGGCCGGGGGTCATCCCAGATCACTTCACCAAAGTCACAAGTGAGCAAAGAAATCCGGTTAGGACTGTCGGGACCCGGAATATAATTTGCGTTTTGTCCCCAGGCAATCAGTGTGACTTTCTGATCTGCGTTATGGGTGGTAAAGACGATTTCGGCCTCGATTATAAACGGGCTGACCGACAGCGGCTGCTCTGGGTCGATCGTTGCTTCGGCAAATACATAAATGCTGTCTTCCGGAAGAATATCGACGTTGCGGATAATGTCTGCGGTATATCCATCGACATTGAGTCTAAAAAAATGTGCATCCTTTCCTGCTATTTTGATCTCACCAATACGAATCGATAATCCATGCGGATTGTAAATTTTAAAATACCTGGTGACCGTGCTGATTTGCGTAAGCACGGTATCAAATGTGAGGGTATCTATCTTTATCGTCAAGCTGTCATTGGTGTCTGTCGTAAACTTTTCATCATAACAAGAAATGAGGAAGAGACTCTGGAAAAAAAATAAAATGCCTGGCAGGACCAGCAAGGATGATCGTGTAAGGAAACGCAAACCATTCTTTTTCTTCGACACATTCGCTTTCACAGGAATACTTTTTTCAGTTTGTCACTATGCACCAACCCGGGGATGATGAGATGACCACATGGGCGAAAATACTTTAATGCTTTTAAACGGTCATATTCCCTCCATTGGTATCTTTAGTCTGACAGGGGATGGTATAAATATGGCAGGAGAATATGAATAAAGTACATATATGTTACTTTTACAACCATTATTTCTTGCCCATGCACACTCCTCTCCTCATAGACGTGATTATCCCTGCGTATAACGAGTCGTCTTCCATCGGGAGGGTTATCCGGGATATTCCACAAGAGCTGGTCCGGGATATCATCGTTTGTAATAATAACTCCACAGATGAAACCGCCTCTGTTGCCGCTTCTTGCGGGGCCATAGTCGTCGATCAGCCTTTAAGAGGATATGGGAATGCCTGCCTAGCTGGTATGGCTTATATAAGGAATCGGCCAGTGGATATGCATCCGGATATAGTTGTCTTTCTGGATGGAGATTATGCTGACCATCCCCAGGAAATGCAGACCCTGATCACACCGATCCTTGAAGGAAAGGATATGGTCATAGGTTCCAGAGTCAGAGGAAACCCAGATCGTGGCTCCCTCACTATCCCTCAACGGTTTGGCAACTGGCTAGCAACTCACCTTATCCGAATGATATATGGCTTCAGGTTTAGCGATCTTGGCCCTTTCCGAGCTATCAGATGGCAAAAACTGTTGAAGCTTGATATGCAGGACAAAAATTTCGGCTGGACTGTTGAAATGCAAGTAAAAGCACTTCAGCAGCAATTAGTTTGTGCTGAAGTTCCGGTTTCTTACAGGAAACGAATAGGGAGATCTAAAGTTAGCGGCACTATCAAAGGCACTGTGATGGCCGGGTATAAAATATTATGGACGATTTTTAAATCACAGTAGATACATGTTGCTCCAAATCATTGCCTACCTGATTATCGGTCTTTACACGGTGGCCTTAGTCTACATCACTTTCTACTGCCTGATCCAGTTCCATCTTTTACTGAAATACTATAAAGGAAGAAAATCGGACTCAGCTTCAAAGGATGAACTTCACTATGGTAGGGAGTCACTGCCCTTCATCACCATACAATTACCTGTATTCAATGAGCGATTCGTTGTGGAGCGCCTTATAGATAATATCATCACGATGGATTATCCTTCTGACAAGCTTGAAATCCAGGTGCTTGATGATTCTACAGATGATACCACTGAAGTATGTAAAAGAAAGGTAGCTGAATTTAAAAACAAAGGGGTTGACATCGTCTATATCCATCGTACCAACAGAGAGGGTTTTAAAGCAGGGGCGTTGCGGGACGGATTGAAAGTCGCCAAGGGAGCGTTTATTGCCATATTTGATGCAGACTTTTTACCGCACAAGGATTTTCTTCTCAAAACGATACCTTACTTTAAAGACAAAGGTGTAGGTGTGGTCCAGACCAGATGGGAGCATATCAATGGGGATTATTCCCTGATCACCCGATTACAGGCTTTTCAGCTCAATGTTCATTTTAGTATTGAACAATCTGGGCGGCAAGCCGGAAATTATTTACTTCAGTTCAATGGAACGGCTGGTGTATGGCGACGCCACACCATCCTGGATGCAGGAGGTTGGGAAGCAGACACGCTTACAGAAGATCTGGATCTATCGTACAGGGCACAATTGAAAGGATGGAAGATTGTGTACCGACAGGATATAGCTTCCCCTGCCGAATTACCGGTTGAAATGAATGGCTTAAAATCACAGCAATTCAGGTGGATGAAAGGGGGTGCAGAAAATGCTAGAAAACTAATACCTGCCGTATTGAAATCAGATCTTCCTTTTGCGCAGAAAATCCATGCGACTACCCATCTTCTTTCGAGTTCAATCTTCCTGGTCGTTTTCGCATTGGCTGTGCTGAGTGTCCCTACGTTATTTCTCATCAGCACCATCAAACTAGACATGAGGGTGTACTGGATCTTTATGCTCGGCATGCTCGCGGTCGGCTGGGTATATTTTGTAGCCAACAGTGATACATCCTGGGTCGATGAACCGCCTTTAAAGCGTGTGATGACCTTTGTTTTCCTTTTTCCGCTCTTTCTCTCCCTGTCGATGGGGTTGTCTTTGCACAATAGCATTGCGGTACTGCAAGGATTGAGGGGCAAGAAAAGTGCTTTTGTGCGAACACCCAAATTCAACATTCAGCAAGTGCAGGATACCTTCAAAAAAGGATTCTATGGATCCGGTAGTATATCTGGTCCTACCATTTTTGAAGGCCTGCTAGCCTTATATTTTCTTTCGGCCGTCGTTATGGGTATTGCTCTGGGCAAAACATCCTTTTTGATCTATCACATCATGCTGATGATCGGGTTTGGAAGCATCTTCTATTATACGATCAGACACCTGAGTCACCGTTGAAAAAAATTACCGTGCTTGCTTGTGTCGTCTGGTTGTTGACAACTGCCTGGCTGCAAAGCATCAGCAGGTCTGATTTTTATACGCTGTGGAGTATATATACACTTGCCTTTGCGACTTATGCGTGGCTGATCTTCTCCCGTCAATCCATCAGTCTGAGAAATGGTTTATTACTTGCGCTTGCTGCAAGAGTGGTTTCCATTTTTTTTACTCCGCTATTATCAGACGATTATTACCGTTTTATCTGGGATGGTATGCTGATGCATGAAGGTGTTCATCCGATGGCGTATATGCCGTCCCACCTGATACAACATCCCGAAATAGCCAAAGTGAATGAGCACTTATATAGCCAACTCAACAGTCAAAACTATTATAGTGTGTACCCACCTGTGGCCCAATGGATTTTCAGGCTTTCTTACGAAATCAATGGGATGCGTATAGGAGGTCATGTGCTTTTCTTTAAGCTGCTATTGATAGCAACAGATATCGTCATTACGTACCTTTTGTATCAACTGTTACTGACGAAAAAACAACCAACACAACGGGTCTTGTGGTATGCCCTCAATCCGCTAATCCTGCTTGAATTTACCGGTAACCTTCATATGGACGGTATGATGATAGCAGGTCTCCTGGGGGCTGTGTATCTCTCCGGCAATAAATCAGTCATCTGGAGTAGTGTGCTAATGGCTTTCTCAGTACTTGCGAAGATGCTCACCCTAATGCTCATCCCTTTCATGCCTTACAGACCATATTGGAAGAGGATTACCCTGTTTTCAGTATTGAGCTTTGTGTTGAGTGTGCTCATTTTCTATTTCTCCTTTGGGTCGCATACCGGATGGATAGAAAGTGTCCGCTTATGGTTTCTAACGTTTGAATTTAATGCCAGTCTATATTACCTCGCCCGAGAGGCGGGGTATTTTATAATCGGTTATAACATGATTGAAAAAACAGGTCCTTTTATGGCCATTATAACTCTCCTTGGAATTGGGCTGATCTGGTGGCGCTACATAAGCAAAAAGAATATGGAATGGTCCAAGGCCATGCTTATGGTGCTCACACTCTATTTCTTGATGGCTACCACTGTCCATCCATGGTATCTTGGGTTATTGTTGTGTCTGGGGATCTTAAGCAGATATAGTTATCCGGTGGTTTGGACCTGGCTTGTGTTTCTTAGTTATAGCCATTACATAGACGGTGGTTTCAGGGAAAACTATCTGTTCATTGCCACAGAATACATCCTGTTGATCGCCTGGATGCTATGGGAATGGAAATTACGGAAGTACCAGCAGACCTTTGATCCATATCCTCTTTCTTCGGATCAGCTATGAAATGATCGAGTTGCTGTACTAAAGATAAAGCCCTTACCGGAATCCGGCAAGGGCTTTATAAATCTATACTGAACAGCATCAATATGTCCAGAGGTCATGCTCCCAGTTAAAGAGCTCCATTTTAATCCTTTCGGATTCCATGAGACGCTCTATTCCCTTTTCAGAACCATTATAAAAATCCTCTAGGCGCATATCCAATACGTTAGACTGCTTGTAGATATAGCTTGAAAACCTTCTTTGTTCAAAAAGATCATACCATGTACCCGGTGCTGCATCATTGCCTTCCGTAAATACGGTATGGCGGGACAATGCTTCTCTCGCTTCAGGATAATAGACCCAAAACATTGGAATTGCATATTTGAACTCTCCAGTGTTTTCATCAATGTAATCTCTGATCGGAGCTATGCCCAAAATACGGACACCCATTCTTGAACTTTCCTCATCAAAATACCATATTTCCTTAACCCTGTATTTGATGATATCTTCAGGATTGACAGGTGAGTTGACAATGACGACTTCATCTTCGTAGGTATCGGGATTGAAGACAAGACTTGTGTCTGTTGTGACCAGTTTACCCATGACCTCTTCCGGAGTCATCATTTCCTTAAAGGTTTCATCCTTGAAGACTTTGATTTCGCCAGATTTAGCACCTTCGGCAATAATCGTAAAGAAAGGCTCCAGTGGATTGATAAATGGAAGATTGATTTTCTCCCGGACATCAATCAGGCGCCACATCCTACGCTCCCACGGAATATCCGCTTCGCGAAGAGGCTCATAAGGAAGAACCCGGTTTTCGTATATCATGGTGTGCCTTACGACATCGTCCATATATACATCTTCAACAGGATCGCTTGATTCGGTGATGATACTCTCGGCTTGCTGTGCCCAGATCACTCCAGGAACAAAAGCGGACAGGATCCCTACCAGGTAAGCAAATAATGATTTCATGATGATAATTAGTTAATTTTAAAAACAAGTTGGTTGATGTCACGACCTGAGGCATCACCAGGGCATTTAGCTTTCACGTTTTCAAAGTAGAAGGTATCACCTGCTTTGGCCTGATCAACCAGACCTTTTGGACCTCCATTGTATCCTCCACCTTTGTTTGCTTCCATTTGCGGATCTTGTCTTCTAGGTACACGTACCAGTTGATAGCCCATGATTTCACACTTGGCATCAAAGTCAAAGTTTTCCAATACGGCAAACAAACCTTTTTGCGCCTTAAACTCGCCGGAACTCATTACACCGCCCATTGAAGAGCTCAGTTTAGCAACCGGGTTAGGAATTCGTTTAACCCTGAACTCTCTCTTTTCAGAAAGGCCAGGTGCTGCAACAGTTACGTATGAGAACTCACCTAATTTAGTAGGTGTGCCTACTTTGACATTGAAAGTACCATCGCTGTTGCGGCTGATGCTACCACCACCTGCACCGGTCATACTGACCTGCACCTGGTTACTAGGTACACCCGCAGCTGATACAGCCACCGGATTGTCTACACCAATGTAGAATACATTCATTTTTGTAGCTGAAACAGAAACGGAACGCTCACCGACTTCATACTCGAATTCCTTTTTGAAAGTCTGTACTTCGTTTGTTACAGGATTAGTTACATTGATAGCAGCAGAGTATTTTCTAAGCCCTACTCCACCAGCAGATGCACTGTACTTAGCAACGCCATCAGCATCAACTGGAAGACTTCTGCCATCTACAGAAATAGAGATACCTGTTTTACTGTCAGCTCCTGCAAATGCACTGAGGAAGATGTCTGCTTCATAGGTTTCACCTTTGATCACATAGGACTTCTTAGCTGCAGAAACAACGGTAAACTTGTCAAGTACTACGTCTACGTTTGTACCTACCTTATTAGCAAGGTAATTAAGAATAGTAGCTTCGGAATTTTTGACATCGTTCTGGAATTTACGCAGAATCGGAAGGGTAGCCTGCACTGGCATGTGGCTGAAATTCATTTCAGACCAACTCTTCTTTTTCTTTGATTTCCAGGTTTTGTCATCAACGTCGAGCGTAATATCACCGGCAAAGCTGGTTACATCAGCAGTATCAAGTAAACTTAAGAATTTAGTCTTGTACTCAAGGATTTTAGCTTTCAGTTCTTCTCCAAGTCCTTTGTCTACGAGTAGGCGGGTTGTTACACTTTTGTCTTTCTCTCCTTTCAACTTTTCAGTTGGTTGACCTGTTTCTTTATCCACCATATACCCCCCAGAGGTGATGATCAGGGTATCGATGATATTCTGAATGTATTGGTCCAGTTCGCTTGAATATTGTCTTGCCGGTTCAACACGTTCAGCATACGTAGCAAAAGATTCTCTTTTCTTCGCTCCGGCACTGATCAGTGCTGGCATTTTACTATTCGATTCATCAAGAGATGCATTACTCTTGACCATACTCTTGTCGACGACTTTGAAGGCGTTGAAAATTTCTGCAGAAACGTTGAGGGCAAGCAAGGCAGTGAGGACCAAATACATAATATTGATCATTATCTGCCGGGGCTCCTTAGGAATTGACATATCGGGTTAATAGTTTTACTTAAATAAATAGATCAGTTCGACATCATTGTCAGGCCTTATGCCTTTCCTCCGGTCATTGCGGTCAGTACGTTTCCGTATACACTGTTCAGTGAACGCAGGTTCTTGTTCAATGTAGCCATCTGATCTGTATATCCTTTCGCATCAGGTTCAGAACTTGCAAGTTGTGTTATTGCTGCATTCATATGTGCAAGCTGCTCTTTAGAGGCCAATACACCCTGATACATCTGGCTTACACTTTGTATGTTCTGATTCAATGCAGTGATATGGTTGCGATATGCTTTGGTTTCTTCAACGCTATGGCTAAGTTCCTGCATGGCTTGGTTCATTCTGTCATAGAAATTACCCATAGACTTGATCTGATCAGATGTCTGGGAAAAATCCACTTCCTGTAATGCTTTGAGTGAGCTCATGCTCTTCGCCATGATCTGAAGTTCAGACAACATACCACCAAGCTGGCCTTCTACTTTAACACCATTTAACGGGCGTGAGTCTTTTTCCAACTCGCCGGCAGACAAAGGCACCAGGTTGCTGTTATACTTTTCTAATCCCGGGTAAAGTTTTTCCCAGTAATAATCTTTTTCTGGTGGAATAAGACCGAGCATGAGGAAGATAAAGGCCTCTGTGGACAGTCCAATAGTAATCATGGCATCGCCCCATTCGGTACTTAGAATCTTACCCAAAGCGCCAATCATTACGACGGAAGCTCCAACACCGATGATGAAGTTTTTGAGATACTTGAATGAAGCAGATTTGATAATCTTGTTCATGCTGGTTGAGATGTTTTTGTTGTTAAATGATAAATTCGTCAGATTTCAAAGTCAATCCGGATAGATAATCGAAGTCCGGAAAAACACTGATTTAGTTTGTTGTGAAAATGTCGTATTGAGTGGTGGTCATTATTTCCCCAAATCCTGCAGATCATAAGGTGAATGTCCATTAACCGTCTTCTTAATTAGCATCATCTATGGCCCTGCCGAGGAAAGTCAATGCGCAGCGGAACCCGATGTATGATTTAGTCGTATCCTGATATTCCCAGTGACGTGTGCTTGTCTGCAGGTAATAAGCGACATCTTTCCAGGAGCCTCCCCTGATCACTTTGCGCTTATATACAGCAGGATCATCTTCCCTGGCATCATATTTAATATCAGGGTTGTTATCATGTACGATGTAGTGGGCATTTTCGAAGAAAGCAGTTTCAGTCCATTCGGCTGCATTTCCTGACATATTATATAACCCGTAATCATTCGGGAAATAGGCATCAGCTTTTACGGTATAGTGACCTCCGTCTTCTGGATAGTTACCACGACCTGGTTTGAAATTGGCCAGGAGACAACCTTTAGCATTGCGGAGTCCGTAACCACCCCATGGATAAGGTGCAAGATCGTGACCTCCGCGAGCGGCATATTCCCATTCATGTTCTGTAGGCAATCGATATTCTTCTGTATTCGGCTCATCACCGCGGAAAGTGTTCCAAAGGTTTGTACGCCATGCGCAGAATGCTTTGGCCATTTTCCAGTTCACCCCAACTACAGGATAATCATCAAAAGCAGGATGCCAGAAATAATTTCGTGTGAAAGGTTCATTATAAGAGTATGCGAAGTCGCGGATCCAGACAAGGGTGTCCGGGTAAATGCTTACTTCTTCACGATTGATGATTTCAGTCCGCTTGCCTTTAAATTGCGGGCTAGCAGCTTTCTTCCAGTCTTTCCATTCGTATTTGTAGACTAACTCCCTGGTGTCCACCTCCTTTTTACCGGCAAAAACATCATCGCCCTGGAAATACATGTCATCGAGCAATTCATCGCTCCAGTCAATTTCGTATTCCCAGTCGATAGTCTGATTACCATCTTCATCTTCCTTAAAGTGATCAAGGGTCACATGCGCAATAGAATCACGCACATAATGAACAAACTGGCGATACTCGTTGTTGGTGATTTCGGTATCATCGACAAAGAAACCTACGATGGAGACAGCCATAGGGCGCTGCATGAAGTCGTTGTAGATGTCCTGGTCTGATTGGCCTATATGGAATGTACCACTCCGGATATATTCCATACCGTATGGATTAATACCGGTAAAATTTGGTCTGTCCATTACACCAACCAACTGACCTGTTTCACCTGTACCGCAGGCAGTGAATAGAAAGGCCATAGATATAACGGCCAATACTGAGATTGAAATGTTCCTCATCCTTTTATAAAAAGTTTCGCTGTTGTGGGTAGCTTAAAAAAGAGGCGTAAAGATAGTTTTTTGACTTTGATATCCAACACTTATCTTTTTATAATTCATCCAACAAACAACATAATTTATGCCAACAAGGGTTGTAACGATATATTATTTGACAATATTATACTTTCGAACGAATTTAAATTTGGGTTGGTATAAAACCCATATATAAATAAATATAATGTGTAAATATCAAATTATAATATAGTTACAATTGCTTAACTATCCACTTTCCGATCTTCCTTTGATCATTCCGGATCACTCCGTCCAAATGGATGGTGGTTATAGCTAGAGGTTTCTTGGGTTATAAATAATTCTCGGGGGTAATCCAGCTCCAATCCTTTTTCCAAGATTGTAGCTGATGAGCAGTTCGTGGGTCCCTTCATGGGTGGTCTTCAAGCTGCTCAGCCCGATATCGTAGGCGTAATGTAAATAGAACTTTTGTGATAAGCGGACTCCTGCAGATAAAATCATAGCATCCTGGCTGTTTTTTCCAAACCCTCTGTACCCTATCCCTGCTGTGACGAGATCCTGCCAGTCAGCCCGTACGGATAATTCTGCCTGCGATTGCACTAAATCAGACTTGATGTAGACCACCGGATAAATGGACACCTGATCAAAGGATTCAATAAAATACTCCCCAAAAAAATGGAACCCAGGTTTGGGAGAGAAGTTAATGTTATCTCCCAGGGTGATCCCGGATGGAAAAAAGCCTGTCATGGAAAGTCCTGCCTCAAAATAATCCCCTGCAAAATATACACCGGCCTCGAGGACTGGAGAAATGCCGGAAATCATACTATTGGGGAGATTAACATCCTGGTGATCAATTATAGAACCCTCATAGGTCCCATCCGGCGTTCTAAGTTTAGTACCATCAAGTGAATTCTGATAGATCCCGGCACGTAGACCGGTGGACAGTAATCCCGCTTCTGATTCATATATATAATTATAGGACATCAGAAATCCGGTCTGCTTTTCTGCCCCTAATGATTCATTGACCAATTGAAAGCCCAATGCGCCATGCCACAAATAGAAAGGCATATGGACGTTGAGCATCCGTGATTCAGGATTACCTTCCAGTCCAGCCCATTGGGACCTGTATAGCAGGCCTGCTGCCAGACTTCGTTCCATTCCACCAAATGCAGGATTAAATGCATAGCGCTCATGCATATAGAGACTGTTCTGCATGCCATGCTGCCCTGTGAGCGACGAATATCCCGTCGCGAAAATGCAAAAGAAAACAAATCTCCAAAGTCTAGTCATCCATTTAGTCATGAGGTGTCCGCTTGCCCGTTTTATGCAGCAATATAATGGTTCAGGTGAATCTCTTTTATGTTTGGTAAACATTAATCAGCAATAAATATACTTAAGCCTTTCAAACACCCCTGACTGATTGAACTTACTATTTGTCATCCAGAGGACATCAGCTGAGTTTTATATACAACCCATCATAAGCCAAACGGATATTTTCGGGCAGCATTGCATTGACTTCAGCATGAAGCCCCATCTCATGGCTGATATGGGTGAGATAGCAAACCCGTGGTTTCAATTCATCACATAAGGCAATAGCCTCCTCAACATTGAGATGCGTGAGGTGCGGTTCAAATCTAAGGGCATTCAGAATCAATACCTCCAAACCCTGCAAATCCTTTTTACTTTCTGGTGGGATCGTTTTAGCATCTGTTATATAGGCTAATGGCCCGATCCTGTAACCGTATATGACCATGTCTCCATGATCAACCAGAATGGGCATAATTGTGTTGCCGCCGATGGTAAAAGCGGTATAGTCTTCTAAGATGATGCTGTGTACGCGGGGTTTTCCGGGATATTGGTAGTCTTGATCAAAAGCATAATAAAACCTACGGTGCATTTCAGATATGGTACGCTGACTACCATAGATCGGAATATCTCTGTGATACAGGAAATTGATAGGCCGTATATCATCTAAGCCGGAAATGTGGTCATTGTGCTCATGTGTCAATAGGACCGCATGAACATTCTGAAGATTATTGGCAATCATCTGTCTTCGAAAGTCGGGGCCGATATCCATTGCCAGGCCTGTGTCACCTGCCTGGATAAAGGCTGCAGTCCTTAATCGCTGGTCTCTTACATCTGAAGAAGTACAAACCTTGCATTTACAACCTATAACGGGAATTCCCTGAGAAGTCCCTGTACCGAGCAAGGTAATCTGGAGTGGCCTAATCACGCGGTACGCAACAAAGATTTACGCAACTTGTTAAACCACTCCCGGCTCTCTTCGGAAAGGCTTTCGTTATTGATTCCGCCCTCCTCAAGTATCTCCAGCAGGGTATTGATGCGGGCTTCCACATCAAAAAATTTATTGACAATGACGATATTTTTGCCTGACACTATACAATACCCTGAATGAAAATTACCTTTTTCATAACGGATCGTAATCTTGAGCTCCCGGAAAATATCTTCAAGTCTGTTGAGATTATGCTTGGTATATTTGATCATGTTTTGTTAACCTTTATAACTAAAATACATCCGTCCAACCGGTAATTTTCAGGGGAGCGCGGATCCATTTGAGACCATGAAATTAGAAAAAACTTTGATATATCTCCGCTGGTGTGCTTTCCTGGCCATACCGCTGTTTGCCGGACCGGATGTCCAGGCACAAAGGTTTTCAGCCGGATTGGTGGCGGGATTTAATGCCTCCCAGATTGACGGTGACAAACTTGCAGGGTTTGACAAAGTCGGCCTGACTGGTGGAATCAAGACCATCATGGAGTTTGAATCGGTGTGGAGGATGAATATGGAGTTTCTGTATTCAGAGCGTGGAAGTCGGCCGGATATCTTCAATCCGGAGTACGATCCTGATATTGAAATCAGCCTCAAATATATCGAGATTCCGGTCTATATCTCATTGGGTGACTGGTGGCAAGAGAAAGGGGAATACTATAAAGTTTCCGCACAGGCCGGTCTGAGTTATGGCAGGCTCCTCGATGCTAAAACAACCGACTATTATCACTCTTTTGATGAATCCTACGATCAGCTTGTCGCCTACTTCAGTGAAAATGATTTGTCCTGGATGCTTGGAGCTACCTTCAGGATGAGTAAACAATGGGGTGTGACTGCCCGGTATTCAAGAGGAATCATACCTCTGCTGGATCCTGAAAAACATGACCTGGCCACTCAAAGACTACTATCTTACTGGCTGACCTTCCGAATTGAATATTATTTCAAGTAAATATGAAATCTATCCTCATACTGCTTAGCATCACCGCATGCATGCTCACTTTCAACTGGTCATGTAAGCCTGAAGTAAAAACAGAAACTCCAGAACCTGTCACAGCAGCCCCTGCTCCACCAGCATATCCGGCACTAGGTAACGAAGCCATCGGCTTGTTATATAGTCAGGCAGATAAAGTTGATATCATCTTTTATGATCTACCGATCAGCGTCAACCAGGATAATCCTTCCAGCGTAAAGAACACTGTATTATATGTTTCTCCTGCTGCCCCAAATATCACATCTACCTGTAAGCCGCTCGGCCGGTTAACCTGGATGCAACAAGGCACTATCCTTCGTGAAGCTGATGTATACTGTGATACAGGTTGTGAGTACATGCTTTTTATGCAGGACAATAAACCCTTTGCCGCCAATGCCATGGGGCCAGCGGGCGTCGCCTTTTTCAAAAACATCATCAGCCAGGTTGACAAGCGGAAACAATGACCGGTGACCGGTTAGCTGTCATTGACCTTGGGTCAAATACCTTTCATCTACTGATCTGTGAGATCACCGGGGATGGAACACTGGTCCTCATTTATAAAGAACGTACATATGTAAAGCTCGCTTCAGGCGGTCTCGAACACATCGATGAAGCTAGTATCGAGCGCGGGCTGTCGGCTATGCAGCGTTTTGCGGAGCAGATACTGGCCTATAACGTCAGGACCACGAGGGCAATTGGGACTGCGGCACTGAGGGAGGCCAAAAACGGAAAAGAAGTTGCAGACCGGTTTACTTCCGCTACCGGACTTGCCATAGAAATCATTGATGGCCACCGGGAGGCAGGCTACATTCTCAAGGGTATAAAAGCAGCACTTCCTCCGCTTGACAATTATGGATTGATCATGGATATTGGAGGAGGCAGTGTGGAGTTTATCCTTTTCGAGGGAGAGCATGTCCTCTTTACGGGAAGCTATAAGATAGGGGTCGCAGTCCTCCACAGACGCTTCCACCATTCAGATCCGATTGCTGAAGGAGAAATCAAGTCACTAGAAGATTTCTTAAACGGGGAACTGACTGAGCTCATTTCGATCATCAGGAAAATACCAGGGTACTACCTTATCGGGGCCAGTGGTTCCTTTGAAGTCATCAATGAGGTCCTACCAAAGATTTCCTCGACGCATCACTGGACTGAACTTGATATAAGCGGCATGCCCAGCTATCTGGACGAGATCATCTACACCAATATGGCCGCCCGCCGGCAGATACCTGAAATTCCCATCGAAAGGGTTGATTATATCGTAGTAGCTTATGCACTAATTAGGTTTATCACTAGAGAAATCCCTCCGGAGAGGCTGTTTTATTGTGATTTTGCCCTGAAAGAAGGCGTTCTGGCAGAAATAATCTCAGAAGAATAATTTAGATATGTCTAAATTTATTTTTTGATTGATTAAAATATTATCTTTGTGTAATGGATTTATGGCAAATCATCCAGGAACCCTGGGCGCTGAGGGCATTGATTGCATCCACCATGGTTGGTGTGACTTGTGGCATTCTTGGAGCATTTATAGTATTGAGAAACATGTCCTTGATTGGGGATGCACTGTCGCACGCTATTCTTCCGGGTGTTGTGGTGGCATTTATCATTTTCGGATACAATACGCTCGGATTTTTCTTTGGGTCTGTGATTGCTGGCTTACTATCAGCCGTGGCGATCACCTGGATCCAGCAAAACATCAGGACAAAGAACGATGCGGTCATCGGCATTGTCTTCACGGCCATGTTCTCCATCGGTGTGATCGGCATTTCAACTATTTCGAGAACTGGTGTACATCTTGATCTCAAAGATTTTTTATTTGGAAACGTATTGGGTGTCTCCAACCAGGATCTTTTGATGACCGGCACTGTCATGGTGATGGTTGTCTTGAGCATCACGGTTTTTTATCGCTACCTGTTTGCCTCCACCTTTCAACCAACCATTGCCTCCACAATGGGTATCCCTGTCAAGCTGATGCATTACTACCTGATGCTATTGTTATCGTTTTCGGTAGTAGCAGCGATGCAGACAGTAGGTGTCATTCTGGTCGTGGCGATGTTGATCACTCCGGCCTCTACGGCTTTGTTACTTGCAAACCGATTACCAAGAGTCCTGGTGTTGTCAGGCATCATTGGTTTTATCAGCAGCCTTTCTGGGCTTGCCCTATCGGTGTGGTATGAGATGCCTCCCGGCCCATCTATTGCGGTCACTGCAACATGTATTTACCTGCTGGCCGCATTCCTTTCTTCTGACCAGGGGCTGGTGGCAAAGTGGCTAAGACGTCGGCACCAGGAGCGAAAAATAAAATCAGAAGACATTCTCAAGGAAATGTTCAAGATTTCACTAGGTAATCCGGTTTCTTTAAAAACGTTACAATCCAAAATCGAAGTATCTACCCAGCACCTCAATCAATTTCTAAATTCACTAGTGCAACGCAAGCTGATCACTCAACAAAGCAGTGAAACCTTTCAATTGACAGAGGCCGGAAAAGAACAAGCCAATAGCCTGGTTCGTGCTCACCGATTATGGGAAAGCTTTCTTGTAACAGAAATGGGGGTTGATGTAGAGCATATCCATGCGGAGGCGGAACATTATGAACACATTCTCACTTCTGCCCAAGTGGATGAAGTGGACAAACAACTTGGATACCCGGCCCTTGATCCACATGGCTCCCCCATTCCGAGCAAAGAGACAAAACCGGTACTTGCCATGCATCAGTTACTACCTGCTGAAAAAGCAATGATCTCCCGACGACAACCCGGAGCTGAAATAACCTATCGGTTATGGAGCCTTGGACTTGGCCCTGGTGATGAGTTTGAAGTGGAGGCCTCAGGTGGAGCAATGATCCTGTTAGTCAATGCTGAAAAAATAAATATTCCAAATGACCTGGCGAGGAGCGTGAGTGTGGAGAAAATGGAACAGTGAGTAGTGCTCCGTGATCCGTGATCATGTTAATGAAAATTTTTTCTTTACGTTGATTTGTTGATGGGTTGATAAGTTGATGGGCTTATAAGTTTATAAGTTGATGGGTTGATGGGTTGATGGGTTGATGAGCTTATGGGCTTATGGGCTTATGAGTTTATAAGTTGATGGGTTGATGGGTTGATGAGCTTATGGGCTTATGAGTTTATAAGTTGATAAGTTTATAAGTTTATAAGTTGATGGGCTTATGAGTTTATAAGTTGATGGGTTGAGGAGTTTATAAGTTTATAAGTTGATGGGTTGATGAGCTTATGAGTTTAAAAGTTGATGGGTTGATATGTTGATATGTTGATGAGCTTATGGGCTTATGACCTTATAAGTTGATGGGTAGAGGTTGCTTGTGTAGAGGGGAGTAGGCGTATGGGTCAGGTTTATTCTTCTTCGGTGCCCATTTGATTTTCTGCACGGAGTTTGGTCAGGATCTGGTCCATTCTGAAAAACTCATCGAGGGAATCATCGAGGAAAAATTTTAGCTCAGGTATTTTGCGGAGTTGCTTTGCTACCTTTCCTGCGAGTGCGTGTCGGAGCCGATATATATTTTCATCCATGGCGGCCATGACTTCCATTTTATTCTCTGTATTGAAAACGGAGAGATATACCTTGGCACTTTGCAGATCCGGGGAGACCACAACCCGCGTGACCGTTACCATAGCCCTGTCATAGATGTAGGTGCCTTCATCCAGGAGGACCATACTGAACTGTCTCCTTAAAAGTTCATTTATCTGCTTCTGCCGCTTTGTCTCCATGGTCTGTATGCCGGGTGATGATGAGTGTAAAAGTAAGGTTATTATTTCGTTGCACACGAGGCGTGGGGATACGTGTTCTTTTTTTCCGGAAAAAAGAACCAAAACCCTCGTGACCAAAAAAACTCGCTTCGGTTTTTCCCTTTGTGCTTTTGTACCTCGTTAGCCTTCAGGCCCATTCGTATTTCAGCATCCTATTTCTTCTATCTAATTTTTACCAATAAAGACTTGATTTTGCATGAAATAGGTTTTCGTACAGCTCAAACAATTTTTGGTCACAGGATGGTGGCAATACGAAATGTATCACTTTTTTTATTGTCAATAGGATACTAAATGCCTCATTAAAAAATAAGTTGGGCGGTGGTTGCCCTTGTTTCTGGGCATAGTATTAAAGCTTCCCTTATCTTTCCCGTCTAAGAAATCAAAAAACGTGTTCCAGGGCGATTCCTTATTAACGCAACCTATTGAATACCTTAAAGGTGTAGGTCCTGCCAGGGGTGAATTGTTGCGCAAGGAATTGGGCATACACAGGGTCGGTGATCTCTTGTGGGACCTTCCTTTCCGGTATATAGATAAATCGGAAATCTCGACCATCAAAGTTGCAAAGACTTCCACAGAGTCTGTGCAACTGAAAGGAATCTTCACAGATAAACGTATAGAAGGGACTGGCCATAAAAAAAGGCTTATCGCCACGTTTGAAGATGGTACCGGTGAACTTGAAATACTATGGTTTCAGCGCGCAAAAGATATTGATCAGTGGATCGTGCAGGGCAAACCATATCTGATCTACGGAAAATTGCAGGACTTCAGGGGCAAGTATAATATCGTGCATCCTGAAATTGAAGAACTATCACAAGAAAAGACGGTCTCTACAGGACTGGAACCAGTGTATAGCAGTTCTGAAAAACTAGTCATCCGGGGACTCGACAGTAAAGGACGGCGAAAAATTATCAAACAACTGATCTCGCAGATCAGGCCGAATGAGATTCCGGAAAATTTACCTGAATTCATCATTTCCAAACTTCGCTTTTATTCACGATTCGATTCACTCGTAAAAATCCATTTTCCAAATTCACAGGAAGAATTAATCAAGGCAAGAAACCGGATGAAATTTGAAGAACTCTTCTTCCTCCAATTGATGTTACTGCGCGCCAAAGTAAAAAGAGCAGAAACTGTAAAAGGATTTGTGTTCGGGGAAGTAGGCCATGTCTTTAATACCTTTTATACCAAACACCTCCCCTTCTCACTGACCGAAGCGCAAAAAAGGGTGATGCGCGAAATCAGAAAGGATATGGGTTCCAGCCACCAGATGAACAGATTATTGCAGGGCGATGTGGGCAGTGGTAAAACAATCGTTGCGCTCATGTGCATGTTGCTAGCCGCTGATAATGGCTACCAATCTGTACTCATGGCCCCTACGGAAGTACTGGCTATGCAACATTACAAATCCATCAGCGAACTGGTGGAAGGGCTTGATATCAAAATTGCGTTTCTTTCAGGAAGCATCACCGGTAATGCCCGCGCAGAAATTCTGGAATCGCTAAAGGCTGGCAGGACCCATATTCTGATCGGGACGCATGCAGTGATCATGGAGTGGGTTGAATTTGCAGCGCTGGGGTTGGCTATAACGGATGAACAGCATCGCTTTGGTGTAGCTCAACGCGCTCAGATGTGGACTAAATCACCTTTACATCCGCCGCATGTATTGGTGATGACTGCAACACCCATTCCAAGAACACTTGCACTGACTGTATATGGTGATCTGGATGTTTCGGTGTTGGATGAATTACCCCCTGGACGCAAGCCGGTGGTGACCACACAACGCACAGAGGCCCATCGATCGAAAGTGATGGAATTTGTACGGAGTGAAATCAAAAAAGGCAGACAGGTATATGTGATCTATCCGCTGATCGAAGAATCTGAAAAACTGGATCTTGAAAATCTGCAGGATGGATATGAGCGATTACTGGGCATTTTTCCCCGACCGGATTACCAGATCACAGTTGTACATGGCAGAATGAAAGCCCAGGAAAAAGAGGACGCGATGCAGGGCTTTAAAGACCTCAAGACCCAGATCATGGTATCTACGACGGTAATTGAAGTAGGTGTCAACGTTCCGAATGCAACCGTGATGATCATTGAAAATGCAGAACGATTTGGATTAGCTCAGTTGCACCAGTTGCGCGGACGTGTAGGCCGTGGTGCGGACCAATCTTATTGCATCCTGATGACAAGTTATAAACTTTCAAAGACGGCCCGTGAACGGCTTGATGTGATCTGTAAAAGCAATGATGGATTTGCTATTGCGGAGGCTGATCTTAAGATTCGCGGGCCTGGTGACATTGCCGGCACCAAACAAAGCGGTGCTTATGAGTTTAAAGCTGCAAACCTTGTAGAAGACCAGGCCATACTCAGGACAGCAAGGATGATTGCGGAAGACATCCTAACACGGGATCCGGCGCTAAGAGCACAGGAGCATGCTCCGATGGCAAGATTTCTATCAACGGAGTATAAGTACAAACAGGATTGGTCCAGGATATCGTAGGTTAATTCGTTACGCACGAGGCGAGTAGATATGTTACTTTTTGCATCGCCCAAAAAGTAACCAAAAAGTCTAGCCACGCTAAAAACTCACTTCGTCTCTATACTCGCGTCTGGCTTTCCGGCTAGCTTATCCGCTTAGTATGGTTTCATCTTATGTTTTCTGATCATGATGCGTTGGTATTTGTTTTGTCAGTACCTGAAACATAGCGTCCAGGTTGCTCGAACAGTTTAGCGCGGCAAGTTTGTACTTATTCGAGATGTTAATATAAACTGAAGCGCTTGTGCACTTCAAAAAAAGAATCTTTCTGTGTGATTGCGCTAAAGGTAAAATCTTAAAATTGAAGCAAAGCGAAGTTTGAGAACAGCAGACTCTCTGTCAACAAACGACAAACCATTGATGTGCGGATCGAAACGTAAAAAAAGACCAGATGGAAGCGTTTGTACCTGAGATCGCCCTGCTGTCTATCGATGAGGAAAAGCTGCAGATCGAATAAATGTGTTTGGTTTACGGATTGAGATTGTATATTGCTATCCACAACAAAACGTCAACGTATGGGACCTAAATATAAAGTCACCGGATGTGCCCGGTTTTTCCTGTTTCTTGTCCTTTTTATACCTGCTGTCTTTTTTGGGGCGGCGTATTTTAGGGGGGAGAATGGAGTAGAGATTATCAAGGACTTCTATCATAGTATTGTAGGGGGAGGTTCTACGCACGAAGAGGCGAAGGATAAAGCTGAGGATAAGGCGAAGGCTGAGGATGAGGCGAAGGATGAGGCGAAGGATAAGGAAATTGAACGATTGAAAAAAGAATTGGGAGAGAAGGACAAGGAGATCGAGCAACTGAAATCCGGAGGTCAGTGATAGGAAACTTGTTGCAGGAGCAAACTCCTGCAACGGCAAATATTCATAAATGATTAAAGAGATAGAGGTTGAAAATATTCAACCCCTATCTCTTTAATCATTTAAACCCTACCTCTTTTCCTTTTTTAGTTGAAGGTCCAGTATAAGAAATTCCCGATCTTTGGACCTCATTCAATTTATTGGACAATATATCAACGTATACCATGAGCAAGATCAGAATACTCGCCAATGACGGCATAGATGAAACAGGAAAGGCTATGCTTGAAAATGCAGGCTTTGAAGTCGTGACTACCCATTTTAAAGCGGAAGAACTCGAAGCACAGTTAAAGACCTTTGATGCCATCACCGTGCGCAGTGCAACACAGGTCCGTAAACCACTGATCGATGCATGTCCCAACCTGAAAGTGATCGGACGAGGTGGTGTGGGTATGGATAATATTGACGTTGCCTACGCCAGAGAAAAAGGATTAGGGGTGTATAATACACCTGCTGCATCCTCCAGATCCGTTGCTGAACTGGTTACCGGTCACGCGTTTACATTGATGCGTCAATTACATCTGGCTAACAGGGCAATGCCGTTGACAGGTAATACTGAATTTGCTAAACTGAAAAAACAATGTAGCGAAGGCAATGAACTACTGGGCAAAACCATGGGGATCATCGGTTTTGGACGTATCGGACAGGAAGTAGCACGAATTGCTTTAGGGCTGGGCATGAAAGTAGTCGCATCTGATCCTTTTGTTCAAAAAGCTACCATTGTGATCAGCGTGTATGGGACAAATCAAACCATTTCAGTGGATATCCAAACTACGGATACCCATGATCTTTTAAAACAATCAGATATCATCACCATACATATTCCAAAGGCCGACAAACCTGTGATAGGCAAGGAAGAATTAGTTGTACTCAGAAAGGGCGTGATTCTAATCAATACAGCGCGTGGCGGCGTTTTTGATGAAGACGCATTACTTGAAGGATTGAACTCCGGGCAAATTGGTGGCGCAGGCCTTGATGTATTCATTGGAGAACCAACACCGAGGGCTGATATCCTCGCGCATCCGAAGATTTCATTAACACCGCACGTTGGTGGTTCAACCGCAGAGGCGCAGGAGAATGTGGGAAGAGAATTGGCAGGGTTGATCATTGCTCATTTCAAGAAATAGAACACAAGATTATTAAGTGGTGGTAGTGCTATGTGTAGCTGCCTGACTTTGATTTGTTACCTGCCGCCAGCAGGTGGCTGTGATTGATTTTCAGATGAATTCGATTTTGTTTGATGCTCGAGACGCAGGTATAGCCTACGACGAGCATGATTGCAATTGCAAGGTCAAAAAACAGGTAGGGGTTCAAAATTTTGAACCCCTACCTGTTTTTTGACCTTGCACTCAAAATACTAAACCCCTACCTGTTTTAGATATTGCTAAATGTGTCTATGATTTTTACGGAGGATCTTGAGGAAATCATCCTCTTCCACAAGATCTGCACCCAGTGTGCGCATATGTGGTGTGTCCTGCTGGCAATCGATCCAGAGAAATCCTTTCTCTTCGAGTAGCTTAGCAAGATGAATAAAGCCAACTTTGGAGGCATTTGGCTTTTCGGCAAACATACTTTCACCGAAAAATATTCTTCCAAGCGCTATACCATATAATCCACCCACGAGCTTATCATTTTCCCAAACTTCCACAGAGTGGGCGTATCCCAGGCGATGCAAAACAGAATAACCTTCTATCATCTCCGGCATAATCCAAGTACCATCCTGCCCTACCCTTTTCACTGAGCTGCATCGATGTATGACCGTTGCAAAATCTTGATCAAAGGTGACTTTGTATTTCTTTTGGTTGATATAATTGCGCACTGAATGAGCTACATGCACGTCACCGGGTCTGACCATCAATCGTGGTGCAAGCCACCACCAAAGGATAGGCTGTCCCTCATGATACCAAGGGAAGATACCCCACCTGTACGCCAGTAAAAGCCTTTCGGGAGACAAGTCGCCACCTACAGCCATCAGGCCATCAGGATCGCGAAGGACAGGATGTGGAAATATCAGTTCGTCATCAAGGGAATATACAGGCATTCCGGATCAATCACCTGTTCACCTTCTCATGCTCGATGATCGCATTGAGGCCTCTGTCAGTCAGGGCATCTTTATAAGGCTTTAACTCCTCAAGTGTACCCAACTTAACACTTGCCCTGCCCTTTGTATGTACGATCCAGGCTAGTTGCTCGGATTGTTCATTGGTATGGTTGAGGACTTCCATAAAGCACTCTATCACCCAATCGAAAGTGTTATAGTCATCATTGAGGACGATGAGCTGTGTTTGTTCACCATCTGTGGTCAGCTCTTCAACAATTACATCTTCCTGTTCTTTGGAAAGGCTATCGTACAACATGGGAAATGTGATTTTTATGAATGATAATGTAATAATGGGCTTAAGCTATCTGAAAGTTACGAAGAGCATTTTGAATTGCATCAAAATCCGGAATTTTTCCTGCATCCTCAAGAATTTCTGCATAGCGGACGATACCTTCACCATCGATGACAAATGCTGCGCGCTTTCCTACTCCTTTCATATTATGACCAAATTGCTCATAAATGGCATCATAAGCCTTAATGGTGTCTTTGTTGAAGTCGGACAGTAGCGTAAAATTGAATTGATGATCCTCTTTATACCTGTTGAGACTTTGCGGTGTATCGATAGAGATACCCAGTACTTCAGTATCCAGTGCATTATAGACTTCCATTTCGTCACGGGTGGAGCACAATTCCCTGGTGCAGGTATTGGTGAAAGCCAATGGGAAAAAAAGGAGCACGACATTCCTACCCCTAAAGTCAGCCAGGTTGATTAACTGTTTTTCAGATGAGTAAAGAGAAAAGTCTGGAGCCTTATCGCCGATTCGAATGGACATGTTCAATGGATTGGGTTACTAACGAAGGGTTCGTCTATTTGTGTATACTTGTGCAAAGATAACAACAATTCCTCCGGTGAGTTTAAAACGGGCCTACATTGATCTCCATATTGCGGTGGTGCTGCTCGCTGGAACAGCCATCCTGGGTGATCTCATTTCGTTGTCGGCCAGTGCTTTAGTGTGGTGGCGAACGCTGATCGCCAGCCTCGGAGTTGGTTTGTTCCTGCTTGTGTCCGGAAGGCTCAACATGGGTTGGATAAGGGGCCAGCGCAAGCTATATCTCTTGGGGGGGATGGTGGCGATCCATTGGATCTGCTTCTTTGGATCCATCAAGCTGGCCAATGCTTCAACAGCCCTAATCTGTTTTGCTACAATATCCTTTTTTACTGCCATGATAGAGCCATGGATAACGGGTCGCAGACGGGAAACGCATGAAGTTGTATTTGGGCTCATGGTCATTCCGGGGATTGTTCTGATTGCCGGACGAGCGCAGGGAGAGGTGCTGATGGGAATCGTCCTCGGCATCACCGCTGCCCTGCTCTTGGCTATTTTTTCGAGTTATGAAAAAAAGTGGATTCACGAAGTTGATCCTGAGCATATGACGATGTTGCAGATGATCGGAGCATGGCTGACGATGTGTATATGGATTGGGGGAGAAAAACTCATCTTTGGTCTTGACCGATTTATACCCAGCACACAGGATTTCATTTATCTGCTAATCCTCGGACTGGTGTGTACCTGTGTCGCCTGGGTATTGTGCACCCGGGCGGTCCGTTCGGTCACGGCCTATGACTCCATCATGGTGATCAACCTCGAACCGGTGTATGGTATTATTATGGCCTTTCTCATCCTTAAGGACTTCAAAGAACTCAATACATCCTTTTATATCGGGGCTGGTATCATCCTGGCCTCTGTCATCATTCATCCTATCTGGCAATCCCGTTATGCTCGCGACTGAAATACAAAAATATACGGACGACTACAGCAATGTTCAAGATGCGATCCTAAATGAAGTGGAACGATCTACTCATCTACATACTATTGCTCCACAGATGCTTAGCGGCAGAGTCCAGGGAGCATTCCTGACCCTGATGACGTCGTTGCTTCAGGCAAGACATGTGTTAGAACTAGGAACATTCACTGGCTATGGAACGATATGTCTTGCCCGTGGGCTCTACAAATCTCCTGAAAGCAAGGTGGTCACTATCGAAGCGAACCCTGAGTTTTCATTCCTGATTAAAAAACACCTTACGATGGCCGGTGTAGAAAAAGAGGTAGAATGTTTGTTCGGGAGGGCGCAGGAACTAATCCTTCAAAGAAGTGAGACCTGGGATCTGGTCTTTATTGATGCTAACAAGCAGGAATACCTTGAATATTATGAAGCGGTCATTGATCGTGTGCGGCCCGGGGGGTTGATATTATCTGACAATGTATTGTGGAGCGGCAAAGTGGTTTTTGAACGGAATGATGTGGATGCCAGGGTTATACACAGGTACAATGAGATGTTGTTCAGGGATCCGAGGGTGACGGTATTGATGCTGCCGATTCGGGATGGGCTGAGTATTGCGCGAAGGGTGTAAAGGATTATTACCCTTCGTAATTTCTAGCTCCGCGAAATTCCTCTCCCCTGTGTTTCTCTACTTCGTTGCTTGCAGCAACGTGGCTCCGAAAACCCCGGGGACAATATGATATTAAAAGGTTATACGTTTAACTCCGGGATTGCGAAGCACACAGGTCGAACGAAGTTATATCTCGCCAAAACCGCAGCGGATAATCACCTTTTTGTTTTAAATCTTTCACTTTTATGCTGATCTTGCAAGCATCTTAACGTAGCTTTCTTTATGAAATTATTGTACGGGATTCCTGGAATGTGGTTACTCTTCTTAGGATGTATACACCAGGCAGACAATCCATTACTACCTGCACCATATGCTATTGAGGGTCGCGAGGCAGTGATTTATACGACAGCCGATAGTTCTTCATTTCGTCTGACCCAAACCGGTTCGAAAGCATTTCAAGTTGCCGGACAACCATTGGAAACGGAGGTAGCTATTTTTGTAAATCCAGCTAAAACGTTTCAGACATTCATGGGCATTGGTGGTGCTATTACTGATGCCACAGCTGAGGTATTTGCGACATTGCCATTGGACAAGCAACAAGCATTTTTAAAATCCTACTTTGACAAAGATGAAGGAATTGGATACTCCCTCATTCGAACCTCCATCCATAGTTGTGATTTTAGTAAGGAGAGTTATACCTATGTTAGTGATGAAGACAAAGCGCTAGGTACATTCAATATTGAACACGATAAAAAATACCGGATTCCGCTGATCAAAAAAATCATTGAAACTGCAGGGGGAAAAATTCCGCTCTATGTAAGCCCATGGAGCCCGCCTGCATTTATGAAAGACAATCAGAATATGCTGCGTGGTGGCAAACTCTTGCCCGAATTTTATCCATCGTGGGCAACGTACTATACAAAGTTTATCAAAGCATACGAAGGCTTAGACATTCCTATCTGGGGTTTAACTATTCAGAATGAACCTATGGCCACACAAAAATGGGAGTCCTGCATTTATACAGCGGAAGAAGAGCGTGACTTTTTAAAAAACCATTTGGGTCCTACATTGGCAAAGGAAGGATTGGGCGAGAAAAAAATTATTGTTTGGGATCACAACAGGGACCTCATCAATCACCGGGCAGATATCATCTTCAGTGATCCTGAGGCTTCAAAGTATGCCTGGGGGATTGGCTTTCACTGGTATGAAACCTGGACGGGAGGAGAACCAATGTTTAACAATCTGGATCAGATCAAGGAATCGTATCCGGAAAAGAACCTGATATTTACCGAAGGATGTAACGAGAAGTTTGATGAAACCAAATACCAATATTGGCCGAATGCTGAGCGGTATGGAAAATCAATGATCAATGATTTCAACCAGGGCACGGTGGCCTGGACAGATTGGAATATTCTACTCGATGAAACCGGTGGCCCTAACCATGTAAACAATCTCTGCTTTGCACCGGTACATGCGGATACCCGAACAGGCGAGCTTATTTACACCCCCTCTTATTATTATATCGGGCATTTTTCAAAATTCATTCGCCCGAATGCAAAACGAGTAGGCACTGCATCCAGCCGGAGCGTCTTGCTGAGTACATCGTTCAGGAACGAAGATGGTCAGATGGCTACTATCGTGATGAACCTGACGGACATACCTGTCACGTACAAACTCTATGTGGGATCACAGGCTATTGAAGAGGTGATCATGGGCCATGCTATACAAACGGTGGTTTATTGAGGTTTATAGGTTGATTGGTTTATAGGTTGATTGGTTTATAGGTTGATTGGTTTATAGGTTTATAGGTTTATGGGTTTATAGGTTTATGGGTTTATGGGTTTATTCGCTCAGGAGATTAGAGGGTTAGGAGGTTAGGGGCTTAGGAGGTTAGGAGGTTACCATCGTGTCGTTTCGGCTTCGCTCTACGACCGGAATATTTACCCATGACACAGTGTGATAAGTTAGTGCTCATTCGAATGACATGACACGTGTCGTTTCGGCTTCGCTCAACGCCTTTCGGGATTTCCAACTTCAATCACGAAGACGTTGAGCGAAGTCGAAACGTCATTCTGCAGAATCATATTCTACTTTAAAACCAAAAATATAATCTGTGTTCCGAGTAAAACTCCCAGTCGTAGAGCGGAGCCGAAACGACAATGCCGAAATCAATGTGCCCTACCGCACTCCATTGTAAAATCAGAAGTGCGTTTATTGTCCTTGATGGTACAATAAACGCACTCACCATTTTATATTTTATCTGACGATCGTGATCCTTCTGACAGAAACCCCTTTCTCTCCAATAAATTGAAACTGGTACGTGGCGGGTGTCAGTGAAGTTGTCGCAACTGAATACTTCGTAACGCCGGCTCCGAGTGGACGTGTCATCACCAGGCTGCCTGTGGAATTAGTAACATGGAGTTGAATATTATCTGCGAAAGCCTGGCCGAACTCAATGGTGACTTCATCTGCAGCAGGATTTGGATATAACTTCAATCCAAACAGTTCTTCAGGACCTTGTGATGATGTTGTATTGCCCACTTCAAAAGTCTGGCGATAGGTGCTGAAACAACTTCCATTAGAAACGGTCAGTTCGATTTCATATACGCCGGCTTCAAGGTAAGTATGTTCAGGGTTTTGGGTATTGTCTACCGGAGATCCATCTCCAAAATTCCATGCCCATGAAACCGGATTGCCGGAAGATATATCGGTAAATGAAGCAGTCAGATCAATGGCTGAAGCAAGAAAACCGGCAAACGGACCTGGTTCCACGGAGACAGGCACTTCCAACGAAGCACTCACACAGGTAGCTTCCTGTACCTTCCAATCGTAGAAATAATAATAGAAATTCAATTCATCTCCTGTTGCATTAGAGCTATAAATTGAAATCAGATTATCTATCTCATATGGATAATTGGCGCCCGCATTGTTACGGAATAAATTCTGGCTTAGGTTAGCAAGACTATACCGACCCGGTAGTGGAATATCGAGGTTGAGCGTCACTCTATTTTGTCCATTCGTTAAAGAGACTGTCACGGCCTGCAGTTCGACACTATTCTCATCATAGAGTCGTATCGTACGCTCACCTGCACCTTGTGCGTATACAAGTACAGAAATGAGTTTTAAGGGTACAAAAGTTTCAAACAGGAGCTTGCCTTCGAAACCGGTGTTGTGATTTCCTCCGCCTGCAAAATTATTCGTTTCCGGTCCTACACTACCTGCAGGCTTGTCGTCTGATTGGATCACCGTATAGGTGACTGGTGATGAAAGTGTTGGCGTCAAAAAAGATTTTCCAGTAAATACGACTGTGTCACCTACACTCCAGATGGCTGTTTTACCACCCAATACATCTGCATGCAGTACAACACTACTCCCTTCACAAACAACCAAATTGCCTGTGACGGTCGGAATCGGCAAATCTGAATAGTTGACGGCAAGCAGGAAGGTATCAGCACCAACATTATTGGTCACGATCAAAGTGACTGTGTATTGGCCAGGCTCAGAATAGCTATGGGTAGGATTAGGAAGATCACTTATTTCACCATCACCAAAATCCCATGCATAGAACTGTGGTATATCTGTGGATAAATCCAAAAACGAAAACTTACCAAAACAATTAGTCGTATCGCTTACTGCAAATTGTGCTGTGGGTGCGGTTGTTGCGATCAGACAGGTATTAGGAATAGTAAAATCCTCTGTCTGGTCATTAGAACTTTCAGCACTTCCCTGCATAGCATCTGCACCCATGCCTCTTCTGGCAAATACTTCCCATAGCTGACAAGTGTGTGCTCCTGCGTAAAGTAATTCGTCTGCTGCTAAAATGCCATTACGGGCATCAATATAGCCAGGTATGCAACCTTGCAATTTCATGCCTTCAATGACGAGTCGCATCGCTGTATGATTACCCCCATTGCCATTAAACCAATCAGGATCAAATCCTTCTGACTCGATTAGTTTCCAGGTAAGATCCCAGATCGTTTGACTCCATATTTCACCGATAGCATGAGGGCCAAAACTACTTGCCACATCCCCATACGTTAAAGGATTGATAGACATGTCTGTTGAATAAGGATAACGGCGGATACCCAGGCCGGCTTCTTCATCCTTTACATAGGTGCCAATACCGCGGGCATCAGCTCCGGAATCACCAGGTTCAATAGTCAAAATCAAACATAACCAATCACTCCAGCCTTCCCCTCCTTGTTCTGCGTGTCCCAGGCAATTTGGGTCTGACGGGCCACCGGTAAGGCGGTTTGAAAGCCCATGGCCATACTCATGCGCAATGATGCCATTATCGAGTGAGCCATCCCGTACAGCGGGTGTAAGGGCAAGCGTGATCTCAACACTATCACCTGATATCAGGATCGACTTGATCATTTCACCATCTGCCTTGGATACCATTACTGCAGGAATGTTGGTGCCACCTGATCCCCCCATAGCAATAGGAGGAGTGTCCAGCGTATTGACCACGATGACGCCAATAGCACCAGCGAGTTCGGCGGCAATGGCCTTTTCCAGATATGGACAATCGCCCCGATCGAGAATAGCAATCTTGCCTACCAGATCAACTTGATTAAGAATAGAATCACAAGCGTTTGAAGAAGGATCTACGGCGTCAACGACCAGCGCTGCGTATCCACTTACCGGCATATCCAGCGAAGGACCAAAGGTAGCGGGTACGGCAACATAGTATCCCGCGACACTGTCCGGAGAATGCAAGCGCATGGTAGCCTTTGTTTCAACATTCCACATGTACATCTGCATTCTGCCATTAGCGCCATCTTCAGGGGTATAAAAATTTGCATTGTCAAGACCTCCACCATCCTGGCCTTCTGCCACGACATAGTCAAAGCCAAACCCAATAGCTGTGTAATTTGTCTGCTGGAAATTGCCTGCAGGTTCATCAAAGCCATGTGCAAACAAAATATCATGAATCATATTGTTCATGTAAAACAAATTGGTCAGTGTGGGATCCTGGTTTTGAATTGTTGACTGCGCGAGATCGATCGGAAAATCGAAATTCAGATTAGCACCTCCGTCAGGAGAATACCCGGGGAAATCCAAATTATTAATATCCTCATACGCATAGACGTTGTTACCACGGGTGATCGTGAATTCAGCACCCTCCGCACCATCCGTATCATGCCATCCGAATGGAGAAGCAACAGTTGAATGTGGGTTGGTCAGCAGCTGAGGATCGCCAAAAGACGGTGCTTCGACAGGCAATGGAAAAACATAGTATTTACCAGAATCCGATTGCATGGAAACGACAGGCTGAGGTACCGATGGAATCAGATCATCTTGCTCGCATAAAACGTCATGTTGATGATCTCCTTTAAAACTACAATAGGTTGTCCAGTTGTTTTTTTCAATAAAGCTTCCACTAAGTGCATCGAGGCGAACGTTCCAGGCATCTGCAGTGCCGATTGGATGAATGATGACGTTCCAGGCTAATTGCAGTGATTCACTGCCGAAAACCAGTACCAGTTCCACCTTGATATCTTCCTTTGAAATGCCGGCGTTGCTGAACACATACCGGAGGCGGTTTTGTTCCTTTTGCAGCAGCTGGGGAGACTCGGGATTTTTCAGACCAAGATGACGGGCTGCTAATTCAATTGCCTGTTCCTGCGTGATGGAAGGGGTGACCGCATTGGCTTTTTTTGCTGCATTCGGGTGAAACCGGTTAGCAAAATGGACCACTTTGCCATCACGGATTGCCATACTGCTGACGGCGTTAAAGATGCGGATGTCACCTACTTGTTGCGTCAGGTAGGTATAGGTGACTCCGGTTTGTTCGTTGTCGTACTGGTCAGAAATTGTATAGTTGCCGACATCTGTATCAGATAATTGCCATTGGGCTCTCTCCAGGCGGAGATAAGTGTTGATGGTAGACTGGAAACGCTGCGCACCAGCTGAAAAGGAGGTGCTGATCAGCAGGAGTAAGAGAGCTGATCTAAATGTATATAATGGTCTGATCATAAGTGAGTTGGATCGGATTTGAACCTGAAAAAAATCTTTAGTTAAAAGCAGGCTGCTAAAATACTGCCTTTTTCAGTTTTGGGACGGAAAAATAAGGGAAGGCATCCGTTGCTGGTGGTGGGGAAACCAAGCCAGCGGCGACAGTGAGGGGAGGAAGGGAGCAAGGGACGAAAGGATGAAGGGATGAAGGGATCAAAGGGAGGAAAAAACCAACTGTGTCTCCCGCTACGATCGTCAATTCAATTGGCGGGATCCTTGCCCTGTGCGGAAGAAATTTCGTTGATGTAAACCAATACCTGCCATTGAAAACGGCTCAATTGATTAGTACCTGAAACATGCTTTTTTTGATCTGACGTACGCGGATGCTTCGACCTGCTATCCCTCATCCTACTGCGACAGCGCAAGAGTGCCTACTCACTACTCACTGCTCACAACTCACTTATCTCATTCCCCCTTCACCACTTTCATACTCGTCATCTTACCATCGGCCTCTTGCACGGTGCAGATATACATACCAACTG